>JACZCZ010040421.1_pt1 | contig 40480 bp, 39 predicted proteins | sample 8641811 | NCBI WGS metagenome assembly JACZCZ01 (sample SAMN15324610, study PRJNA640507) | soil metagenome | isolation source: intercropping peanut in the first line | place: China: Luxin town, Laibin City, Guangxi Province | collected 2019-07-25 | depth 10cm m | reverse complement strand
GAACCAGAACCGGAACCTGCTCCCGTCGTAGCGTTCACGCCTCCTCCCGCGCCGGCTCCGAAGCCAGAGCCAGTGGTTGCTCCTGTCGTTGTCGCGGCGCCGGAGCCGGAAGCCGAGGAAGACGATGGCGATTTCGATCCGGACGTTGCCGCGATCTTCTCCGAGGAAGCCGCCGAGCTGCTCGAGACGGCGGAAAGCTCGCTGTCGTCGTGGTCACGCGATCGCGCCAACAAGGCGCTGGTCTTCGAACTGAAGCGCGTCCTCCACACGTTGAAGGGTGGCGCCCGCATGGCCGGGATTCGCGCCATGGGCGATCTGAGCCACGAGCTCGAGACGCTGATGGAGCTGGTCGAAGCGGGCCAGGTCGCCGGCGACCAGCCTGTGTTCGATGCGCTGCAGACGAGCCTCGACACGCTGCACCGGATGCGCGACACCGTCAGCAACGGCGGTCGATGCGCACGGCCGCGTGAGCTGATCTCGCGAATTCGGGTGCTGTCCGGTCACGAAAAACCCGCACCGGCTGCTGAGGCTCCGCCGCCACCGCCTCCTGTCGTCGAAGCGCCGCCGCCCGTCGTGAGTGCGCCGGTCGAGCAGGCGCCTGTCGCGCTGGCCGCCATTGAGCCCGAATCCGCAGCGCCAGAACCGAGCGCGAGCGCACCGGAAACGGCCGAAGCGATCGACGAGTCGATCGAGATCGAAGTGGAATTCGGCGCCGACGAACTCGGTGCCGCTGCGCCTCGTTCAGCGGTGCGCGTCGAGGAAGCGATGCCTTCCGTCTCCCAGGCCGGGAGCTTCGATGTTGCAGCGGTCGCGCCGGAGCTGATGCCCGAGGCTGCCGCGCCGGAACCCGAATTGATTCCCGCGCCCGCGCTGCCGCCGGGTCGCGAACCGCAGGTCCAGGAACGACAGGAATTCGCACGCGTCGACGCTGACCTGCTCGACACGCTGCTGAACAACGCCGGCGAAGTGAGCATCTTTCGCTCGCGACTCGAACAGCAGGTGGGCTCGATCGAGTTCAACCTCGCCGAGCTCGGCCGCACGGTCATCCGCCTGAAGGATCAGCTGCGCAAGCTCGAACTCGAGACCGAAGCGCAGATCCTGCATCGCCGTCAGGAAGAACATCCGAATCGCGCCGACTTCGACCCGCTGGAGCTCGATCGCTATTCGACGATCCAGCAGCTCACGCGAGCCTTCGCCGAATCGGTGAGCGACGTGGGCAGTATCGAAGGCCTGCTCGAGAACCTGACGCGCGAAGGCCAGAACCTGTTGCTGCAGCAGGCGCGTGTCGTCACCGAACTCCAGAACGGTCTGATGCGCACGCGCATGGTTCCGTTCCAGCGCCACGTGCAGCGCCTCAGCCGTCTCGTGCGCCAGGTCGCGACCGATGTCGGCAAGAAGGCCGAACTCGTCGTGGTCGGTGCCGCGGGCGAACTCGACCGGCAGGTGCTCGATCGCATGCTGCCGCCGTTCGAACACATGCTGCGCAACTCGATCGTGCACGGCATCGAAACGCCCGACGAGCGCGTCGCGAAGGGCAAGCCCGAAGGCGGCACGATCCGCGTCGGCCTGCACCGCGAAGGCGCCGAGATGGTCATCATCCTCGAGGACGATGGCCGCGGCATCGACGTGAATGCCGTGCGCGAACGCGCCCGCTCGCGCGGACTGCTCGCGCCGGGCCGCGTGCTCACCGATGAAGAGGCGATGCAGCTCATTCTCGAACCGGGCTTCAGCACCGCAAGCTCGGTCACGCAGCACGCCGGTCGCGGCGTCGGTATGGACGTCGTCGTCACTGAGATCAAGAAGCTCGGCGGTGCGTTGTTCACCGAATCGCAGCCAGGCCAGGGCGTGAAGTTCACGATCCGCCTGCCGTTCACGCTGGCGATCACGCAGGCGTTGATCGTGCGCACTGGCGAAGAGCTGTATGCATTGCCGCTGCCTTCGGTCGAAGGCGTGGCGCGTGTGCCGCGCTCGGAGGTCGAGAAGCATCTCACCGAAGAGACGCCGACTTTCAGCTACGGCGGCCAGATCTATCGCTTCCAGCATCTCGGCGCGTTCGTCGGTGGCGGCGCCTCGACGTTGCCGGATGGCGATGTTTCGGTTCCGCTGATCCTGATCCGCGCCGGCGAGCATTCGACGGCAATCGTTCCGGACGAACTCGTCGGCAGCCGCGAGATGGTCGTCAAAGCCGTCGGTCCGCAGATCGCGACTATCCGCGGCATTTCCGGCGCCACGATCATGGGCGACGGCCGCATCGTCATCATTCTCGACATGGGTGCGCTGGTGCGCTCCGAGTGGCGCGGCCGCGAACAGATGGCCGGCCCTCGCGAAGATCGCCGCACGTTCGCGCTCGTGGTCGACGATTCGATCACCGTGCGCCGCGTGACACAGCGATTGCTGGAACGCAACGGCATGCGCGTCATGACCGCGAAGGACGGTGTCGACGCTCTCTCGATCCTGCAGGAACACCTGCCTGACATCATCCTGCTCGACATCGAAATGCCGCGCATGGACGGCTACGAGCTGGCAACGCAGGTTCGCGCCGACGCCCGCCTCGCCGACATCCCGATCGTGATGATCACATCGCGCACCGGCGAAAAGCATCGCGCCCGCGCGATCGAAATCGGCGTCAACGACTACCTCGGCAAGCCGTACCAGGAAAACCAGCTGCTCGATGCGATCGAGCCGCTGGTCGAGGCGCGGCGCAGGCACCGGAGGGTGTCATGAACAAGAGGCCAACCAGCAAGCTGGCCAGAAGGGGTTTTCGTCGATCTCTGGCCGGTTGGCCAGTTAGCCAGCGAGCCGATTTGCAATGAACCCCGAACTCGCCCACGAACTCTACAGCCTGCTCATCCCGCTCGGTCAGGAGCGACTGATCGTTCCGCGTGCGTGCGTCGCGGAAGTCATCACGTGGCAGGCGCCGGAAAAGATGGACGGAACGCCACCGTGGTATCTCGGTACGATCCAGTGGAATGGTCGCCAGGTGCCCGTGATCTCTTTCGAAGCCGCGTGCGGCCAGAGTTACCCGCCGCCGGGTACCCGCACCCGCATCGTCGTTTTCGTTGCACTGGGCAGCCACATCACCGGCGGCTACTTCGGCCTGGTGACGCAGGGCTTCCCGCAGCTCGTGCGCGTCAATGCCGACGTCGTCAAACCCGACCACAGCCGCAGCTTCTCGGACCACGGCCCGATCCTGTGCCAGGTGAGAATGCTGAACGAGTCGCCGCTGATTCCCGATTTCGAGCATCTCGAACGGATGATCAGTGAAGAGACGCGCGCGGCGTAGCCGCTCGCTTTGACCAGCTGGCAAGCTGGCCAGGGTCAGGAGCCTCGTTCTGGCCAGTTAGCCAGTTGGCCGGCTGGCCAGCGTCATTGCAGATCCCCCCAAAGCGCCTGCAATACGGTCAGCGCCACCACCGCCGCTGTCTCGGTTCGGAGCACTCGTGGTCCCAGACGCACCGGCATGTAGCCGGCTTTCTGGGCAGCGGTGATCTCATCGTCGTCGAGGCCTCCTTCGGGGCCGATGAGCAGTTCCACTCTCGAGGGCAGGCTGGCAATGCCGGCGAGGGAGCCGGGCGCGGAGGGGCTCAGGACGAGTCGCATGCCGTCCTTGCGGACGTTCGTGAAGTAGTCGCGCAGGCTGATCGGTGTGGTTACCGTCGGGACCCTGGATCGTCCGCATTGCTCGCATGCGCCGACGACGATCGCGCGCCAGTGGGCTTGCTTCTTCGTTGCCTGCTTGTCGTCGAGCCTCACCACGCTGCGTGCCGTGAGCACCGGGGCGATGGCAGTCACACCCAGCTCCGTGGCCTTCTGCAGCGTCCAATCCATGCGCTCGCCGCGGGAGATGCCCTGCACGAGCGTCACCTTGAGGGGCGACTCACCCATGCCGGGCGTCGAGGTGCGCAACTGGACCATGACCTGGTCGCCGTCAACCGCCACGATCTCGGCCTGGTGATCGGTGCCGCTGCCGTCGAAGACGACCAGCGGCGCGCCGGGGCGCATGCGCAGGACCCGGGCGACGTGATAGGCCCCCGCGGACGACAGCGGAATGGTCGCGCCCGCAGCCAGCGGCCCTTCGCAGTAGATTCGATTCAGTCTCATGAGCCCCCTTCGTTGGGCAAGCGCGTCCGGCGATCTGGTTCGAATTGTAACGAACCCAAGCAAACGCCGTGCCCGCGGACGAGTGCGGGGGACACAGCCGGTGCGAGGGTCACAGAGTAGACTGCGCCATCGCCGCTGCCACGAACGTTACTGCCGCCAATGACCGTATCGACAAGTCCAGGTTCCGTCGATCCCGGGAAGGGATTGCTGCTGAGCGCGCGGCAGGTGCCTTCGCCGAATTGCGATGATCGGCCGGCGGGGACGGTGGCGGATCTCATCGTCGTGCACGGCATCAGTCTGCCGCCGGGCGAATACGGCGGGCCGTGGATCGACATGCTCTTCACCAATCAGCTGCCGCCCGATCGGCATCCTTATTTCGCAGCCGTGGCGGAACTGCGGGTGTCTTCGCATTTGCTGATTCGCCGCGACGGAGAGCGCGTCCAGTATGTGCCATTCCATCGGCGTGCGTGGCATGCCGGTGCGTCGACCTACCAGGGCCGCGAACGCTGCAACGACTTCTCCATCGGAATCGAGCTCGAGGGCAGCGACGACGAGGCGTACGAGCCGGAGCAGTACCGCGCTTTGAGCGAGGTGATCGCGCAGCTCTGCGCGGTCTACCCCGCGCTTTCACGTGAACGCGTCACGGGCCATAGCGACATCGCGCCAGGCCGCAAGAAAGATCCGGGTCTCTTCTTCGACTGGCCGCGGCTCAGAGCCATGCTGGCCGCGAACGAGCGATGGACGTCGGTCGGCTGATGGTCGCGGCGATCGTCGATATGCGCGCCGTTGCAGGGGCGTCCGTGATGCTCCTGCTGAACTTGCTGTTCTTCGCGCCAGCACAGGCTGCGCCGGCGAAGCAGATCGTGAGTCTCGCGCCGAATCTCACCGAGATTGCGTTTGCGGCGGGGGCGGGAAGCCGCATCGTCGCGACGGTCGAGTTCAGCGATTATCCGGAAGCGGCGAAAAAAATCCCGCGGATCGGTGATGCGTTCCGTTTCGACTACGAGCGCATCCTCGCGCTGCAGCCCGATGCTGTTCTCGCATGGGAGCCGGGAACGCCTGCTGAGGTCGTCGAGAGGCTGCGTGCCCTCAAGCTGCGCGTCGTGACCATCCGTACGCAGCACTTGCAGGACATCGCAGTCGCGGTACGCGAAATCGGCAGGATCGCCGGTACGGAATCCGCGGCGAATCCTGTGGCGGATGATTTCGAGCGCGGCATCGGGAAGCTGCGTGCCGAATATGGTCGTCGCGAGATCGTCGACGTGTTCCTGCAGATCAACGATCAGCCGCTCTACACGGTGAATGGACGACAGATCATGAGCGAGCTGGTGGAGATCTGCGGCGGTCGCAACGTGTTCGGTGCGTTGAACGATCTGGCGCCCCAGGTGGGCGTGGAGGCCGTGATCGCCGCCAATCCGGGCGCGATCATCTCGACCGGCGCGGCCGATTCGCCGGGGTATACGCAGTGGCAGCGCTGGCGCCAGATGCGGGCCGTAAGTGCCGGCAACCTCTTCCTTTTGCCGCCCGAGGAGATCGCGAGATCCACACCGCGGCTCATCGCCGGTGGGCAGAAGATGTGTCGCACCCTCCAGACGGCTCGCGAACGCCTGTCCCGTTCGAATTAGAATGCCGCGCCCACGCGCGAGACGCGCAGAACAGCCCCTACCTCCCAGGTCCGTACCTTCATGAGTCGATCCACAGCGGCGCTGATTGCCCTGAGCGTGTATGGCGCCGTCCTGGTCGCCATTGCGTTGTGGGGCGGGCGGCGTACGCACAACGGCAACGATTTCTTTCTGGCCAGCCGCCGCCTCAATGCGTGGCTCGTCGGATTCAGCCACACGGCGAATGCGACACCGGCGTGGCTGCTGCTCGCCTTCGGCGGATCGGCCTTCGCCTGGGGGCTGTCGGCGATCTGGATCTGGGGCGCGGTCGTCGCGGGCTACCTGCTCAACGGTTTCTACGTTGCCCCCCGGTTGCGTCAGCTTGCAGTAGGGCAGGGTTCGCTCACGCTAACCCAGGTGCTGAGTGCCGATGGCGGCGATCGCCTGCAGCCGCTGATCATTCGTTCCGCGGCGCTCATTCTTTCGATCGCGCTGCTGCTCGAAGTGAGCGCGGTGCTGCATCTCGCGAGCAGCGTCTTCGCCGAAAGCCTCGGCTTCGATGTCACCAGCAGTTGTATCACTGCCGTCGCCGCGATCACCATCTTCGCGCTCGTCGGCGGTTTCTGGGCGCTCAGCCTCAGCGACGTCGTACAGATCGGCGTGTTGCTGATCGTCGTCGCCATCGTGCCGCTGCTCGCTCTGGCGGTGACGGACGGTGGCGAGCAGATGGAGATCGGCTTCCAGGCACTCGGGCCGGCGACCACGGATTGGTTCGGCGGCAAGACCGGTGTCGTCGCGCTGGCCTTCGTGCTCGGCGTGAGCGGCCTTGGCTTCGAGCTCACTGGTCAGTCGCACGCGCTGAACCGGTTCATGGCGGCGCGCGATGAGGTGACTCTGCGACGGGCGCGCTGGATTTCAGTCGCATCGATTGCGGTGCTGCTCGCCGTGACGCTGATCGCCGGCTGGACGGCGAGCGTCGTTTACGCCGGTCTCGAGCAGCCCGAGCGCGCCGTCTTCGTCGTCATCGATCGCGTTCTGCCTCCCGGGCTGGCGGCGGTCATCATTGCGCTGGTGCTCGGTGTGGTGCTGATGGGCATGGGAAATCGTCTGCTCGTGCTGGCCTCGTGTCTCTCGGCCGACATGAAGCGCGCAGTGTCGCCGCTCTCGTTTGCCTGGGCGCGCGTAGTACTCGTGTTCTACGCAATCGTCGCTCTGTGCCTCGCGCTGTATGGCGGCGCGAGCCTGCTGAATCGCGCGATGTTCGCGTTCACGGCAATGGGCGCTGCGTTCGGTCCGCTGCTCCTCGTTCGATTGACCGGCAAGCGTGTGCGGCCCGGCTCGACGCTTGGCGCGATGTGGGCCGGGTTCGTTCTCACGCTGCTTTTCCACGTGCTTCCCGATGCGCCAGGCGACTTCCTGGAGCGCGTGTTCCCGTTCGTTGCCGCGCTCGGCATCGCGCTGACTGGAGGCGAGCGGCGGCGAAATCCGGATCGCGCGGATCGCTCGCAGGAGACGGTGCATGACAGGGTGCCGATATGAAGAAGCGGCTGGCGGTCAGCGGTCAGTGAAGAAGAAGCCAGGATCGAAATCTTCCGTCGCCGCGCGCAACACGCGGCGCATGGCGGCTAAGCAGAAGATTGCTGTCGCGGGCAATGACTTACCGGCGCGCATTCTCGCGGCTGTGCGGCGGATCCCGCGCGGCAAAGTCTGCTCTTACGGTGACGTTGCGGACGTTGCGGGGTTGCCGCGACGTGCACGGCTCGTGGGGACGGTGTTGCGCCAGACGCCGGCATCGCGCGATCTGCCGTGGTTTCGCGTGATCAACGCCGGTGGACGGATTTCCTTTCCGGCCGGGAGTGATGCCTACAAGCGTCAACGCAGCAAGCTGGAGGCCGAAGGTGTCGTCTTCATCGGCGGCCGTGTGGATCTCAGGAAATACGGCTGGCCATCGCGAGAAGCGCAGCTCGACGAGTTGTTGTGGAGAATGGACTGATTGCCTGATGCGTCACTTCGCCGGTTGCGCCACGTTCCAGTCGACGAACAACCGATTCAGCGCGTGACCGAGCTCCTCGACCGTGTTCGGCTTGAGGATGACTTCGCGAATTCCGCACTGGCGTGCGGTCTCGCGATCCTCCGCGCGAACGTAGCCCGAGGTCAGGAGCACTGGCAGATCTGAGCGGGCTGCGAGTGCCGCACGGGCGAGATCGAAACCGGACATCGTGTGCATCGACAGGTCGGTGACCACGACATCGATGCCCAGCGGATCGTTTCGGATCGCCGCGAGTGCCTTCGCCGGGTCGGTGTAGCCGAGCACGGAATACCCCAGCCGCTCGAGCACGCGCGTGACGAGGAAAACCAGCGCTTCCTCATCGTCGACGTAGAGCACGCGCTGACCCTGTCCGCGAAGCGGGCCGGACCTCGTGGCTGCGGCGGGTTGCACGGTCGCATTGGCCGCGGGGAAATAGATCTCGAACTTCGTGCCGGCCCCGGGGGCACTGTCGACGACGATTGCGCCGCCGAGGTTCTGCACGATGCCATGCACGACGGAAAGGCCGAGGCCGGTGGCCTTGCCGATCGGCTTGGTCGTGAAGAAGGGATCGAAGATTCTTTCGAGCGTCGCCGCATCCATGCCGGCCCCGTCGTCGCGGAGCGTGAGGCGCGCGTAGTCGCCTGGCGGCAATCCTTCCAGCGACTGTGCATCGAGTGTTGCCCGCTCCAGTATCACTTCGATCAACCCCGCGCGCGGTTCGATCGCATGCGTTGCATTCGTGGCGAGATTGGTCACGATCTGGTGAATCTGCACCGCATCGAGCGCCACCGGCGGCGCTTCATCGCCGAGATTCGTTCGGATCTCGATGGCGCCCGGCACGGTGGGCCGGATGAGTCGCAAGGCTTCTTCCACGATCGGACGCAGCGCAGCGACTTCTCGTCGAGGCTCCTGCTGCCGGCTGAAAGTGAGAATTCTGCGCACGAGATCGGCAGCACGCGAGCTCGCGCGATCGATTTCACCCAGGCTGTGCTGGACGGGATGGTTCTGCGGCAGGTCCGCCATGGCCAGGCGCGTGTTGCCGCTGATCGCGAGCAGGATGTTGTTGAAGTCGTGCGCGATGCCGCCTGCGAGCGTCGCGAGTGCTTCCATCTTCTGCGAGCGGACGTGGGCTTCCTCAGCTCGCTTCTCGGCGGTGACGTCGACGAAGATGCCGACGAGCCGGCCTGCTTCAGCCCATTCCGGCCGCTGCACGCCGATGCGGACGGCGATCCACTGCAGCGCGCCGTCCGGGCGCACGGTACGGAATTCGATCCCCTGCGAGACCCTGGTTTCGAGGTAGCGATCGAAGGACTCGGCGACCCTGCAGCGGTCGTCGGCATGAACGAATTGCAGCGCTGTCTCGATCGGCTGCGGCATGGCTTCGCCCGGCAACCGGCCCCAGAGCACCGTTGCCGCGTCGTCCCACCACATGTTTCCCGCTTCGGGGTCCCAGCTCCAGGTGCCCATCCGGCCGCCCTCGAGCGTTGCCGTGAGCCGCATCGTGGATTCGCGCAGAGACTGTTCCATCTCCTTGCGCTCGGTGATGTCGATCAGCGTCGCCAGAGTGTGCTTCTCGCCGTGCAGGTCCATCGCGTGCAGGAAGCAGAGGCCATGACCCTGCGTGCCGTCACGTCGGGTGAACGAGACTTCGTGCTGCGCGGTCGAGCCGCTCGCACCGTCTGCGAGAAGGCCCAGCGGCGGCGTGAACTGCAGAGCATGGATATCCTTGCCGACGAGTTCGTGCCGGCGGTATCCCAGCATCCGCAGGCAGGCATCGTTTATTTCGACCAGCGCGCCGTCCGCATGGCGAACGATCACGTTGCCCACGGGGCTTACATGGAAGGCGTCGCGAAAACGCTCGTCTGAATGGATCGGAGTTCGGTCCATGATTCAGTCGTATTGTTGTTATGTCATCAGGACTCGTGCGCGTCTGCTGCATTCTGCCGCGTGCCGACAAGGGGCTGTATCGGTGAATGGATGAATCGGCCAGGGGTGAGAGCGAATGCCGGGCTCTACCCGGCTTTCCCCTGCGTGCGCTTCTGCGGATTGCTGCAGGCGATTGACCCGTTTTCCCGGCGGCCGGCGTTGATTCGAACATCCGAGGCGCGCAGTGCGTCCGGTCCGGAGAGTCCAATGAAGGTATTTGCCCACAAGTGCACGATTGTGACCGCGACGGCCCTGCTCACCGCCTGCGCCGCCCAAAGGGACGGGGAGCGCGAAGCCCGGGTCCAGAAGCCGGCCGAGGCAGCTGAGACCAATGTCGTCATCCTGTCGGAACCGACGACGGCCCCTCCTGTGGCCGTAGACATCCCCGCTCCTTCGAATGCCCCGGTCGCGCAGGCCACTACTGCGGTACGCACCGAAATCGCTTACGACCAAGCGCTCAAGATGTCCTCGTCGCGCGCCATGGCGCCGCCTCCATTCGCGCAGCCGGCAAACACCGAGCAATACGACCATCACAGCGACAATCCGGTGCATCGCGCGGCCGAGCAGCCGGTCTCGACGTTCTCGATCGACGTCGACACCGGTGCCTACGCGAACGTTCGTCGTTTCCTCAACGGCGGTCAGCTACCGCCGCAGGATGCGGTGCGAGTCGAGGAGATGATCAACTACTTCGACTATCAGTATTCGCCGCCGGACAGCCGTGCCACACCCTTCAAGGTCGCGACCGAGCTCTCACATGCGCCGTGGAACGATCAGGCCTGGCTTCTGCGTATCGGTATCAAGGGCTTCGAGATCTCGGCGAGCGAACGGCCGCCGGCGAATCTCGTGTTCCTCATCGACGTTTCCGGTTCGATGCAGTCGCCGGACAAGTTGCCGCTGCTCAAGAACGCATTCCGCCTGCTGACGGATCAGCTCACCGCCCGGGACCGCGTTTCCATGGTGGTCTATGCCGGCAGCTCCGGTGTCGTCCTCGAGCCCACGCCCGGCGACCAGAAACACAGGATCCGCGAAGCGATCGATCGCCTGGAGGCGGGCGGGTCGACGAACGGCGCCGAGGGTATCGAACGCGCATACCAGCTCGCGAAATCGGCGCACATCGACAAGGGCATCAATCGCGTCGTGCTTGCGACCGATGGCGACTTCAACGTAGGTGTAGTGGACTTCGAGGCGCTGGTCGACATGGCAGAGAGACAGCGTGCTTCGGGAGTTGCACTCACCACGCTCGGCTTCGGTACGGGTAACTACAACGACAAGCTGCTCGAGCGGCTCGCGGACGCGGGCAACGGCAACTACTCGTACGTCGACTCGCTCTCGGAGGCGCGCAAAGTGCTGGTCTCTGAACTTTCATCGACGCTGTTCACGATCGCCAAGGATGTGAAGATCCAGGTGGAGTTCAATCCCGCCGAAGTGGCCGAGTATCGGCTCATCGGTTACGAGAACCGCATGCTCGCGCGGGAAGACTTCAACAATGACAAGGTCGATGCCGGCGACATCGGTGCGGGCCATCGCATCACGGCGCTCTATGAGATCGTGCCTGCGGGAGCCAAGGGTCGCGTCGACGATCTGCGCTATGCGCCGCCCGCGACGACACCGGCGGCGGGCCGAGGTGAGATCGCCAACGTCCGGCTGCGCTACAAGCTCCCGGACGGCGATACGAGCAAGCTGCTGGAGTACCCGATTGCACGGGCATCCCTGGTCGCGGCCGATCGAATGTCACCCGACTTGCGCTTCGCTGCGAGTGTTGCCGCGTTTGGCCAGGTGCTGCGCGGCGGGAAGTACACGGGCGAATTCGGCTATCGCGATATAGAGTCGCTCGCCAAGGCCGGCCTCGGCGACGATCCGGAGGGGTATCGCCGGGAGTTCGTGTCGCTGGTCAAGCTCGCGCAGGCACTGACGCCCGGTGCGACGACACAGAAGGTCGGGCAGGTCAATCGATAGTGTATGGACGGGCGGTACAGGCAGAGGTGTAAAGTGTCGGAACAAAGGGCCGGGTTGCGCGGCCCAAGGAAAGACACAGCACAACTGCCTGCCGCATCGTGAGTACGGACCTGAAGGACATTGCTGTCGATCGCATTAGCGACGTCGGTGAAGCGACGAGGACCGCGCCGCTTGCGCGCGTTGCTTCATTCGCGGCCGCGCCGGCGCAGGCGGGCGTATCGGCGGGGGAGCCCGACGACACGGCGCTGATGCTCCGGTATCGCGACGGCGATGCGCGGGCGTTCGAGATCCTGTACGGACGGCACAAGGGGGCGTTGTATCGGTACCTGCAGCGCCTGTGTCGCGACCCGGACATCGCCAACGATCTTTTCCAGGAGGTCTGGGGCAAGGTCATCGCGAGCCGCGAACGCTATGAGCCGCGCGCACAGTTCAATACGTTCCTGTTCAGGGTTGCGCACAACTGCGCCGTCGACTATTTCCGTCGTGCCGGACGCCAGCACCTCGGCCGCATGGATGATGTGGACGAACTGGAGGAAGGGCTGCCCGACGCGTCCATTCCACAACCCGATGCGCAGGTGTCGGAGAGCGAGGTGCGGGCGTCCTTCAAGCAGGCTCTCGAGCAATTGCCCGAAGAGCAGCGTGAAGCGTTCCTGCTGTACGAGGAAACAGGCCTCAGCCTCGAGGAGATCGGAAATATTACGGGCGTCGCAATGGAGACGGCCAAGAGCCGGCTGCGTTATGCATTGCGGAAGCTGCGGGCAGCTATGCAGCACCATCGCGGCGGCCTTGAACAGAGTGTCGAATCGTGACCACTCCGACTGAAGATAAAGTCCTCGACGAGTACCTGAGCGGCAAGTCTCAGGTCTCGCGGCATTATCGCGGTCTCGAGACCGACGATGTGCCAGCGCATCTCGACGACCGCATCCTGGCGCAGGCACGCGCTGCCGTTGCTGCGCCGGTCGATGAACTCGCGGGCGTGAGAGAGAAGCGTCGCCGTCTCATGCGGTGGAGCATTCCTGCGGCGCTGGCCGCGTCCGCGCTGCTGGTGGTGTCGATCGTGATTCGTACCGGCACACATAACGAATTCGAGCTCGCCCCCGCGGGCGCGCCGCCGGCCAGCCCGATGGCGAAGCCCGAAGTTGCCAAAGCAGCCGAGAACAGCGTGGTCCTGATCACGCCGCCGCGCGATGCGACGACCGAGTCGCCCGTGTTGGCGCCGAGAGGAGTAAGCCAAGCGCGTGCGCAGCGAGCTGAACAAAGCATCACTGCCCACGCGGAACGCGCCCGCGAATCGATCTACGACGAGCCATTGGCGATCACTGCGCCCGCGCCAACTGCCGCACCGGCCGAAGTGCCGTCGGCGCCGCCGCCAGTGGCAGAGGCACGCGAACAGGAATACGCCGTGCGCGCTGATCGGGCTCTCGCGGATCAGCAACTCGCTGCGGCCGCTCGAGACGCAGCTGCGAGGCAGTCGGTCGCGGCAAGCGCAGGGCAGGAAATGGCGTTCAAGCGCACTGCGCAGCCTGCGGCGGCGCCCGCTTTTGCGTCGTCGGAATCGTCCGATGCGGTGCGGCAGCGCACTCCGGAGACATGGCTCGAGCACATCCGGCAGTTGCGCCGGGACGGCAAGGAGGAGGAAGCCGACAAGGAGTGGCGCTCGTTCCGCGAGAAGTATCCCGATCACGTTGTGAGCGAAACGGATCTGGCGCGCGGCAAGCCCTGATCTGCCTCGTTCCGCCCGCCCGTTCATCCGCCGCCCGGCCGCCTTCATCCCGTATTCGCGGTCGCGCATCGCAAAGTCCCGTTCCCGGTTCGCGCGCTCTCTAAAGTCGTCCCCCGAAACGGAGGTCGACAGTGAATGCCATCAAGACAGTCCTGTGGGGTGCGATTGCTCTGGTTCTGGGAACAGTGCCGGCGGGAGCTGTCGATTCGAAGCCGACAGCGGAGGGCCCGCAGTACACGCCGACAGGCGAGTTGCTGCGACCGGAAAATTATCGCGAGTGGGCGCTGATCGGTACCGGCGTGGGAATGCTGTACGGACCGGCGCGTGACAAGGTGCCATCCGGCAATCGCGCGTTCACCAATGTGTTCGTCAATCCAGCGTCGTATCGTGCCTTCCTGCAGACCGGCGCATGGCCGGACAAGACGCTCTTCGTTCTCGAGATCCGGCGCTCCGAAGTGGTCAACCAGGCGAGGGAGGGCGCGAACGGCCTGTTCCAGGGCGACATCATCGGCATCGAAGCCGAGGTGAAGGACGAAGCGCGATTCCCCGGCAAATGGGCCTTCTTCAACCTGAGCATGCAGGAGCCCGCCGGCCCGCAGATCCCGACGTCGGCGTCGTGCTATTCGTGCCATGCGCAGAACGCCGCGGTCGAGAATACCTTCACGCAGTTCTATCCCGTGCTGCGCGATGTCGCGAAACAAAAGGGCACCTTCAGGAAGGTCGCGGAGGTATTCTGACCGGCACCTCGAGGGGCTCGCCTTGCTGCAGAAGTATCCGATCGACAAGTCGCTGCCGGCGGAAATCTCGACGGCGGCGTCGCAGTTGCTCCAGTACCAGCGACGACCGGTCTTCAGCTGGTCGTGGTGGTGGCGGCGCCTGCTGTACTTCGGGCCGATCGCCGTCATCTTCGCGATCTCCGACGGCAATAGTCATGGGATGTTCGCGCGCGATGCGATGCAGGGGCTCCTGGTCGCATGGCACTACGCCGTCGAAGCACTCGTGTTCGTCGGTGGAGGGACGCTGTTGGCCACGGGCCTGCGTCATCTCACAACGCGACATCGCGTGACGCGACCGGGGTTCGAAGGGCTGCTGCTCACGGCGGCGGTGATCGCCGGATTTTTTCTTTGGGACGCGGCGGATCACTGGGCGGACAACTATCACGACAGGTTGATGTGCGGCATCAACGGCGGCGAGTGTGAGCCGGCCAACAAGCCGATCGACAGTACGTTGCTCGGCACGGTCATGCAGTTGTCGGTCCCCGCCGGGTTCTACTTCCTGTTCGGCGGTGGTGTCGCGCTCGTTTCCTACGGGCGAGAGCGCCGTGGATGGGCCGAACTGCAGCGGCGTCGCGAACGAGAAGGACTGGAGCTGCGTGCGCAGGAAGCAGATGCCCGGCTCGCGATTCTCCAGGCGCAAGTCGAGCCGCATTTTCTCTTCAACACGCTCGCGTCGCTGCGCTCGCTGGTTCGAACGGAGCCCGAGCGCGCCGAAGCCACGATCGATGCGCTCGTCACGCACCTGCGGGCTACGTTGCCGAGGATCAGGGAAAGCGCTGTGGAGCCGCAGTCGACCCTGCGCCAGCAACTCGACATCTGCCGCAGCTACCTGGACGTGATGCGTGTGCGCATGGGAGCGCGCCTGCGCTACGAGATCAATTCGCCAGAGGCGCTTTCGGACAAGCCGTTCCCACCCCTGATGCTGCTCCTGCTCGTGGAGAACGCGATCAAACACGGCGTCGAGCCTGATCCTGGTGCTCACGCCGTCGCCATCGACGCGCAGGCGCTGGTTCTCGGCGGTCGCCATTTTCTGCAGGTAACTGTTACCGATGACGGCGCGGGATTGCGCGAAGGATTGAGCGCCGGAGTGGGGCTTGCCAATGTGCGCGCGCAGTTGTCGTTGCGGTATGGCGCCGATGGCGTCCTCGATCTGCGCAATGCCGAGGCCAGGGGCGCTGTTGCAACGTTGCGCATTCCACTCGAATCGAAACGCCTATGAAGATGCCTACGGCCGTGGTCGCGGAGGACGAGGCGCCACAACACGCCGAACTCTGTCGTCTGCTGGGCGCTGTGTGGCCGGAGCTGCGCATCATTGCAAGCTGCGAAGACGGCCTGACGGCGCTCGAGGCGTTGCACGAGCACCAACCCGACGTCGCGTTTCTCGATATCCGGATGCCAGGCGTAAGCGGATTGGAGGTCGCCCGCGGTGCGCCGCGCACGACGCATATCGTGTTTACGACCGCCTACGATGAATACGCGGTCGAGGCATTCGAGCGGGGTGCGATCGACTATCTGCTGAAGCCGGTCTCCCGTGAAAGACTGGAGCTGTCGTTGCAGCGATTGCGTGAGCGGCTCGCGGCTGGCGATCCCGCGGACATGAGCGCGATGCTTGCGGCGCTGAAAGCCGGCCCTTCGCGCGCACAGGACCGGATTCGATGGATCACCGCGACGATCGGGAACACGACCCGGATGTTCCCCATCGAAGACGTTCTGTTCTTCCGCGCCCAGGACAAGTACACGCGCGTAGTCACTGCCGGTGATGAAGCACAGATCCGCATGCCGCTGAAGGAACTCATCGGCGTGCTGGATCCGGACGAGTTCTGGCAGATCCATCGAAGCGCGATCGTGCGCGCCGCCGCGATCCATTCAGTGCGGCGTCAGGACGATGGCAGGTGGCTGCTGAAGCTGAAGGGCCACAGCGAGGAGCTGCCGGTCAGCGGCGTGTTCCAGCACCAGTTCCGGGGAATGTAGCGGCGATCGGGTGCGCCGCAGGACTAGGGTGCCGCGATTCGCGGAATGTAGAGTTTGATCGTCGTGCCCTTGTCCGGCGCACTGTCGACCCGAATGAACCCGCCCGCGCGCGAGATGATCTGGTCGACGATCGCGAGCCCGAGGCCCGTGCCGTTCTCGCCCTTGGTCGTGAAGAAGGGCTTGAAGATATTCGCGCGCGTGGCTTCGTCCATGCCGCAGCCGGTGTCTTTGACCCTGATCAGCACGAACGTGCCGGTCTCGCCGTCCGGATCCTCGATCTCGGCATCTTCCGCGCTGATGGTGAGTTCCCCGCCGGACGGCATCGCGTCGCGGGCGTTCAGCACCAGGTTGAGCAGCGCCCGTTCGAATTGTGCGGAGTCGATGAAGATGCGGCTCACGGGACGACCCAGTTCGCTCGTGAGGCGGATGCGATTGCTGACCAGGACCTGCAGCATGCTGTGCATCGAGAGGATGATCTTGGTCACATCGACGACGCGCGGCGACAGCGGCGTGTCCTTGCCGAACGACATGACTTCCTGGGTGAGATTGTTGCCCCGCTGAAGGATCTCGACGATCCGCTGCGAGTACCGGTCGGCATCGGGCGGCAGCGACGGCAGGCGCCGGATCAGTTCCGCGAACCCCATCGCGGCGCCGAGGATTCCACGGAAATCGTGAGCGATCCCCGCCGCCATCCGGCCGACGGCTTCCATCCGATGCACTTCCATCAGATGCGTTTCATACGCATGCAATGCGGCGCGTGCCGTCACGCGCTCATGCTCCTGGTACAGGCGGGCGATGTTGTCCGCGACCGAGCTGGCGAAGTCGGATTCGGCGCCCGTCCATTCGCGAACGCCGCCGACGTGCTCGTGACACACGACACCGACGACCTGACCTTCGAGGTAGATCGGAGCATCGAGCATCGAGGTGATACCGAGCGGCTTCAGGTAAGACTCGTTGAGTTCGTGCGTGAGCTCGGAAGCGCTCGCATCAGCCGCAGGCAGTGTGCGCCGCGCATGCAGCGCATCGAAGTAGCGGGGAAAATCCTCCGCACGCAGGATGGCACCCTGGAACTCCGCGTTCCTGGATCGCTGAAACAGGTAGCGGCAGCGAAGGGCGCGACCCTCATCGAGAAGCACCCAGACGCCGATCCGATCGATATCCAGGGCTTCGACGACGATCTTCGCCAGTTGCAGCCAGGTTTCGCGCGGCGAGCCACCGGAAGCGGCATGCAGTCGGGCGAGTTGCAGTCGGGCCTGTTCGAACAATCGGGTCTGCCCGAAGACCGGCGCGGATCCGGGTTCCATGGGTGCGCTCGTGGAGGCCGTGCGATCAGGTGTGTCCATTGACGCCCGACTCTACGCTGCGGCCGTGGGTTCGGCCAATAGCGGCAAAGCGCCGGCCAACCTGGAGTGCTGGCGGCTCGCGAGATCGCGCGGGCGGGCTCAAGCCGGGTAGAATTCCGGTCCCGTCATCGCTCGAGAATGTGCACTGTAATGGAACGCCTGGTAGAGAGAGTCCTGTTTGCAAGCCGCTGGCTTCTGGCGCCCGTGTACCTGGGAATGTCGCTCGCGCTGATCGCACTCGGCATCAAGTTCTTTACGGAGATTTACCACCTCCTGCACAACATCATGACCATCGCCGAAGCGGATATGGTGCTGGCGGTGCTCGCGCTCATCGACATGGTGCTGGTGGGCAGCCTGATCGTCATGGTGATGTTCTCCGGCTACGAGAACTTCGTATCGAAGATCGACGTCAAGGACGGCGGCGACAATCTTGGCTGGCTCGGGAAACTGGATGCCAGCAGCCTGAAGCTGAAGGTCGCTGCGTCCATCGTCGCCATCTCATCGATCCATCTGCTGCGCGCGTTCATGTCCATCAACGTCCCCGACAAGGTAACGGGCAACATGCTGCCACTGGACACCGATCGCCTGCTCTGGTTCGTGATCATCCACCTGACGTTCGTGATCTCGGCAGTCATGATGGGCGTGCTGGACAAGATGTCCTTCGCGAGCCACAGGGAGGGAGAGCATTGATCTACTCCCTCGCCAGCCGCCAGATCGAAACCCACGGTGACGACTACTTCGTCGCGCCGAGTGCGGATGTGATCGGCAGCGTGCGGCTCGGCCGCTGGGCGAGTATCTGGTTCAACGCGGTCCTTCGCGGTGACAACGACTGGATCGAGATCGGCGACGGGACGAACGTGCAGGACGGCACCATCATGCACACGGATTCAGGAGTACCGCTGATCGTCGGTGCCAACACGACGATCGGCCACAAGGCATTCCTGCATGCCTGCCGCGTTGGCAATCATTCGCTGATCGCCAACGGCGCGATGATTCTCGATGGCGCCACGATCGGCAGCTACAGCATCGTCGCCGCGGGCGCCTTCGTCCCGCCGCGCAAGACGATTCCCGATGGTGTCGTCGTGATGGGCAACCCCGCGCAAGTCGTGCGCGACATCACGGAGAAGGACCGGCACCTGCTGCAGCACGCGGCGCTGCATTATCAGGACAACGCGAAGCGATACAGGACGGAGCTGGTCGCACGTTGATCAGGCGATCACCCGATCACGCTCCTGCGGTTCTCTGCTGCGGCTGCTCGCCTTCCGCAAAAAACTCCAGCGATATCGAATTCAGACAATGTCTCTGATGCGTCGGCGGCGGGCCGTCGTCGAAGACATGACCGAGGTGCGCGTCGCAGCGGGCACAGCGAATCTCGGTGCGGATCATGCCGTGGCTGCGGTCGACGATTTCGCGGATGTGGGCCGGATCGAACGGCTGGTAGAAGCTCGGCCAACCCGTGCCCGATTCGAACTTCGAGTCGGCTTTGTAGAGCGGCAGGCCGCACAAGCGGCAGGCGTAGATCCCGGACTTCTTGTTGCCCAATAACGTGCCGCAGAAGGGCCGCTCAGTGCCCTGGTGCAGGATCACGTGACGCTCTTCGGCCGTGAAACCGGCCGCGTGCTTCTCGCGGTCGGCGTCGGTGAATGGGCGCAGATCGTAGCCGCTGGCAGAGACCGTCGGGGCTGGCATGGCGTCGTTCCTGAGAGAGGGGATGACGCCAGTATGAGGGCCCGGATGCGGCTCTCAAGCCCCGGCAAACCGCCCCCTACTTTCCCTGGGTCCTCAGCTTGCTGTGCCGGTAGCCGTAGAGCCCGTAGATCACGAATCCAATCACGGACCAGATCACCACGCGAAGCGTCGTTCCTTCCTGGAGGAAGAGCGTGCCGCTCAGGCCGAGGCATATCAACGCGCCGAGTACGCAGGTGACCGGAGCCAGGGGAACGCGGAACGGTCGCGGCTGATCGGGCTTGGTGTAACGCAGCACCAGCACGCCAATGCAGACCACTGTGAACGCAAGCAAGATGCCGACGGAGATCAGTTCACCCAGCACGTTCAGCGGAAACAGCCCGGCGAACAGCGCGGCCAGTACCACTGCGATTGCCGTGGCGACATGCGGCGTGCGGTACTTCGGATGCACCTTCTTCATCGAATCGGGCAGCAGGCCGTCGTCCGCCATCGCCAGGAAAATACGCGGCTGGCCCAGCAGCGACATGAGGATCACCGAGGTCATGCCGACGATCGCGCCGATCTCGACGAGGAAGCCGAGCCATGCGATCTGCGGATGCGCATCGAGCGCGACCGCAACCGGCGCGGCGACATCGAGTTGCGTGTATGGCACCAGTCCGGTCAACACCGCGGCCATACCGACGTACAGGACCGTCGAGATGACGAGCGCCGCAATGATGCCAAGCGGCACGTCGCGCTGCGGATTGCGTGCCTCGCGCGCCGCCGTCGAAGCCGTGTCGAATCCGACGTACGAGAAGAAGATGATCGCCGCACCCTGGAACACGCCGCTCCAGCCGAATTCGCCGTAGTTGCCGGTGTTCTCCGGAATGAACGGCGTCCAGTTGGCCGTATCGATGTAACTCACGCCCGCGAGGATGAAGACGATGATGACGGCGACCTTGACGAACACCATCACGTTGTTGAGCGACGCCGATTCCTTCACGCCCACATAGCACACCCAGCCGAGGGCGACGACGACGAGGACCGCTGGCAGATTCACGATCGCGCCGGTCAATCCCAGGCTGCCATCCGCGACTTTGCCGAACGGGGCGTTGATCAGAGCTTCGGGCAGGTGGACACCGATCTTGCTCAGGAGCTTGACGACGTACTCGGACCATCCCACCGCGACCGCCGATGCGGACAGCATGTATTCGAGCGACAGGTTCCAGCCGATGAACCACGCGACGGATTCACCGAGCGTCGCGTACGTGTAGGTGTAGGCGCTGCCCGATACCGGGATCATCGCCGCGAGCTCCGCGTAGCAGATGGCGGCGAAGGCGGACCCGATGGCGGCAATCAGCAGTGCGAGCGCCAGGGCGGGACCGGAGTGATTCGCCGCCACCGTGCCGGTGAGGATGAAGATACCCGTGCCGATCGTCGCGCCAAGGCCGATCGCCGTCAGGGATCGTGCCGTGAGTACGCGCTTCAGAGGCGGCGCCGAGTTCAGGTCGCTGACGATGGAGTCGACGGAGCGGACCGCGAACAGGCGGCTCATCAGGCTGGGCATTGCAGACCTCGTTGGAATTCTTCGGCTGGCCCGAAGGCCGTGACAAGGCTACAGGCTCGGGCTGGAGGTGAACAGGGAGGTGAACAGAGCGTCACGAACTGTCGTCCGTGGGCCCTGGCGCCATTATCATTCACGGGTGAATCCGCTCGCCGACCCCGCACCCGCTCGTCCCACGCCGCTGCCCAACACCTATTGGGTGTTGCCCGGACGGCTGCTTGCGGGGGAGTACCCCGGGTCGTCATCGCGGGCCACGGCCATGGATCGTATACATCGCCTGATGGGCGCCGGCGTGGACGCCTTCATCGATCTGACCCAGGAAGGCGAGCTCGCGCCGTACGAGGCGTACCTGCCGCCCAACGTGGGCTATCAGCGCTGGCCGATCAGGGATCACAGTCTTCCCGATTCCCCCGGCTACATGGCCGGGATCCTGGATGCGCTCGATGCATTGCTCGCCGAAGGTCGTTGCGTCTATGTGCATTGCCGCGCCGGCATCGGCCGGACCGGGACCGCGATCGGCTGCCACCTGATCCGCAGCGGACTCGATGCCGACGCTGCAATGGATCATCTGCAGACGCTCTGGAAACAGAATGCGCGCAGTGCCTCGTGGCCGACTACGCCGGAAACGGATGAGCAGTATCACTTCGTGCTGGAGTGGCGCGAGACACGTCGCGTCGTGCTCGACTTCGCGCAGCGTTGCGAGGGCGCACTGCTGGGATTGGCGTGTGCGGACTCGATGGCGGCGCTGCTTGCTGCCAATCGCTATTCGCCAGCGCAGCTGCTGCAGCAAATGATTGCGCCGGGTGTGATGCTCGATGTCGGCCCCAGCACGTCGCTGACAACAGCAGTCGCTGAAAGCCTGCTCGAGCGTCGCGGCCACGACGCCCAGGACCAGATGCAGCGCTATTTGCAGATCTCACGCGCGCACGCGAGTCTGCTGTCCGCCGACTTCCGGCGTGCGCTGGCGACCTGGCAGTGGTCTCGAAAACCGAACGCGGGGTCGCACGATCCGAAGAATCTCGATCCGCATCCGCTGCCGCGCAGCCTTGCCGCAGCATTCTTCAAACGAGGGGACGCGACGGCGGCGATCGAGCTCGGCGCGGAGATTTCCCGGACTACACAGCAATCGCCGGTCGTTCTCGATTTGTGCCGCTTCTGGACGGCGTTGTTCGTCGATGCACTCGATGGCGCCGGTCGCAATGCGCTGCTCGATCTGCGCACCGGTGCGGCAATGCAGATACTGCGCGGTCGCAAATTGCGCCCCGAGGTCGAAGCGATTCTCGAAGGCCGTGCCGTCGTGTCTCGCGGCTTCGACGCACTCTCGGCGACGACGCTGGCACTGGCAGCGTTCGGGCGCGGGCAGGACTTCGTTGAAGGACTACGCTTGAGTCTCGATGGCGGCGAAGTTGCCGCGGCGCTCTATGGGGCGATTGCCGGCGCTCATGGCGGCAGTGCCGCGATCCCAGCGAGCTGGCTGCAGGCGCTGCCGCAGCAGCAGGCGCTGCGCGGCATTGCGCGAAGGTTCGCCTGAGCGTGGCGGTGTCGCGCAAAAAGAAGGTCCCCGCTCGCAAGGTGAAGCGTGTACGCGAGCCCGCGTGGACGCGATTGAGCGATCACGAGCTGCTCCAGAAGCGCTTCTGCGATCTTCGCCTGTCGCTCCGCGGCACGATGGTGGAGAGGCACTGGAAGGAAGTGCAGAAGGACCTGGCCGGTCGCGGCATCCGCTTCCGTCCGCACCTGTGGCTGTCCGAAGAATGGTTCTCGCCGGACGGCGTACCGGGCATTGCGGTGCCGTTCTACATGGCGCACCCGCGACTCATGCGGCTCGAGCGGCTCATCATGGATGAAGTGGAAGGCGGCAACGCGAACTGGCTGACCCGCATCCTGCGTCACGAGGCGGGCCACGCGCTCGACAACGCGTTTCGTCTGCGTCGCCGCAAAGGATGGCGGAAGGCATTCGGCAAGCCATCGCGCCCTTACCCCGACATCTATCGACCGCGTCCCGCGAGTCGCGATTACGTCCTGCACCTGGGTCACTGGTACGCACAGAGTCACCCCACGGAAGACTTCGCGGAAACGTTCGCGGTGTGGTTGCAGCCGCGGGCGCGCTGGCGCCGCGACTACCAGGGCTGGCCTGCACTGAACAAGCTCGAGTATGTCGATTCGCTGATGCGCGAACTGAAAGGCGCGCACGCAGCGGTTGCGAATCGCGATCTGATCGAGCCACTGAGCGAGGACACGCGCACGCTGGCCGAGCACTATTACCAGAAGCGGGCGCGCTACGATCTCGATCGGCCCGGTGCGTACGATCTGCGCCTGAAGCGCATTTTCGGACAGCGCAGCCGGCGCAAGCGTCACCTGCGGGCCAGCACGTTCGTGCGGCGTGTGCGGCCGCAGCTCGAGCGGTTGCTCATCCGGCGTTCACGCCTGCACCCATATCTGGTTCATCATGTGCTGCGAGTGGTGATTCATCGCTGCCGGGAGCTCGACCTCGTTCTCGAGACCTCGCAGCGCGAGGCGAAGCGCGCCGTGCTAGGCGTGCTCGAACGAATCATGATGGATATTCTTCGACGTGACCGTGAAAGGTACGCGTTGTGATAGTTGCGCAGCGCTTACGGACCGCCAACCGCCAACCGCCAACCGCTTCCTCCATATGAAGCCACTCCGCGTCCTGGTCTTGATGCACGAAAGCCTGGTCCCTCCGCCGAGCCTGAGAGGCTATACGGTGAAGGAGATCGACGAATTCAGGACCGAATTCGACGTCACCAATGTGCTGGAGAAAGCGGGACACACGGTGAAGGCGCTGGGGTTGCTGGACAACCTGGCGGATCTGCGTGCGGCCATCACCGATTGGAAGCCCGACGTGGCCTTCAATCTGCTCGAGGAGTTCCAGGGCATCGTCACTTACGATCAGCACGTCGTCGCCTTCCTGGAGCTGATGAAGCAGCCGTACACGGGCTGCAATCCACGCGGCATGATGATCTCGCGCGACAAGGTGCTTTCCAAACAGATCCTGGCGTATCACCGCATTCCGACACCCGGCTTCGCGTTGTTCCGCCGCGGCCAGAAATACAAGCTGCCAAGGAAGCTGAAATTCCCGCTGTTCGTGAAGTCGGCGACCGAAGACGCTTCGCTCGGCATCTCGCAGGCCTCGATCGTTCACGACGCCGACCGGCTGAGGGAGCGCATCCAGTTCATTCACGAGCAGACCAACTCCGATGCGCTGGTGGAGGAATACATCGAAGGACGCGAACTCTACGTGGGCGTGCTGGGCAACGAGCGCCTGCGCACCTTCCCGGTCTGGGAAATGGATTTCGGAACATTGCCGGATGTCATGGCCGGCATCGCAACCCGAAAAGTGAAATGGGATCGCAACTACCAGAAGAAGCACGGCATCAAGACCGGCGCCGCACCGCCGCTGCCGGATGGCATGCCCGCTTACCTCGACAAGCTCTCGAAGCGCATCTATCGCGCGCTCTACATGAGCGGCTACGCCCGCATGGATTTCCGCATGCGTCCCGACGGCAGCGTGTTCGTGCTGGAAGCGAACGCGAATCCGAACATCAGTCACGCTGAAGATTTCGCCGACTCGGCCCGCGCCGCGGGCGTCGAGTATCCCGCGCTGCTCGAGCAGATCCTTCGTCTGGGGTGCAACTACCAGGCGGCGTGGCGGGTGGATGAGGGGTGAGGCGGGCTGTCCCGCTCACCCCAAACTCATGCATCCGCCCGCACCCGCCTGCCTACAATCCCCGCATGACCGTTCGCGAAGCTCCCGGCAATGCCGCCCTGTTCAGCCTCTGGGGGCTCTTCTGGCTGGCGATGTTCGTCGTGGCGTTGCAGGACGCGTCCCTCAATCCCGCGGTGAGCTGGTGGGAGCCGCTGCTCTGGGAAGGAAGTTCAGCGCTCATTGCCACGATGTGGCTCATCGCGCAGCGTCGCGTCGATGCGCACTACGCGGTCTATCTCGACCGGCCGCGGATGTGGTTCGCCCAGCACCTGAAGTGGCTGCCGCTCATCGCGCCGACGTTCATTGCGTCGATCTACCTGATCCGCCACGGTGTCTATGGGCTGGTCGGCAGGTCCTACAACCACGAGCCGTGGCTGTTCGTAGTGCCGTACGAAACCGCCAAGCTCGTTCTCTTCGCCGGGTTGTGGCTCGGCCTCGTCTTCGGTTTCGATTCATTCGCGCAGTGGCGCACGCAGCGTGAGCGATTGCTGGCGGTCCAGAAGGCACTCGCGGAATCGCAGCTCCAGCAGTTGCAGAGCCAGTTGCGCCCGCATTTCCTGTTCAACGCGCTCAATACGATTTCGTCGCTGATCCATTCGGATCCGGAGCGCGCGGATCGCCTGCTGGTGCGTTTGAGCGACCTGCTCCGAGCCAGCCTGACCGTGCATCGGTCCGAGCTGACTTCGCTCAGGGAAGAACTGCGGGTGCTCGAGCTCTATGCGCAGATCATGCAGGAGCGATTCGACGATCGTGTCGAGCTGCGGTGGAACATTGCCGCGGAGACGCTCGGTGCGAGCGTGCCCGCGCTGCTGCTGCAACCACTGCTCGAGAACGCCTTCAAGCATGGCGTCGAACGCAGTCAGTCGCTTGTCGTCGTTCGTATCGAGACGAGCCGCGACGGTGATCGGCTGCTGCTGTCGATCGCCAACAGGGGGACGCTCGACTTCACCAATACGACCGGTGGGATCGGGTTGCGCAACTGCCGTGAACGGCTGCACGTTCACTATGGACCTGACGCCCTGCTCGAGCTGCGGCAGGACGATGCCGATGTCGTCGCGCGAGTCCGGCTGCCGTGGCGGGAGTATCAGGCGTGATCCGCGTGCTGATCGTCGACGACGAAGCGCCAGCCCGGGAGAAGCTGCGCCGCTGGCTGGGTGAACAGGAGGGCCTCGAGCCGGTGGGCGAGGCGAGCGACGGCCTTGCTGCGGCACAGGCCATCGAGAGTCTGCGGCCCGACGTCGTCTATCTCGATATCCAGATGCCGGGCCTGAGCGGGCTCGAAGTTGCCGCACAGCTGGAGCCGGACAGCGCGCCCTTGATCGTGTTCGTCACCGCCTATGACGAGCACGCCGTGAAGGCGTTCGATCTGAACGCTGTCGACTACTTGCTCAAGCCCTACGACAAGGACCGCTTGCTGCGCACGTTGACGCGAGTGCGCGAACGCATCGACACGGGCACGCGAGGGCACTCCGTCAAGACAGCTCGCGGGCAGACCGGGTCGAGCGATCGATTGCTGGTGCCGGTGGGCGAGCGACTGGAACTCATCGAGAGCCGCTCGATCCACTGGCTCGAAGCCGACGACAACTACGTGCATGCCCATGCGGCGTCGCGTGTCTACATGCTCAGACGCACGTTGCAGGATCTGCTGACTCAGCTCGGCGAGGATCGATTCGTCCGTATCCACAAATCGACTGCGGTCAACGTGAGTGAAATCCAGTCGCTCACCCCGCTGTTCAAGGGCGACTACGAAGTTCACCTGCGCAGCGGCCATACGCTGAGGCTGAGTCGTCGCTACAGGGACGAGCTGTTTTCGCGGATGGGGCGGTAGGCGCCGGCCCACCGCCTGCGGGTCCGACTGAAGTCGGACCCACAGCAAGAGTTGCCGGCCAGCAGTAGCTGGCTTTCCAGGAATCCCGCTCACCCCGCGCCTCGTCCCGCTGACCCCGAAGTAACGGCGCTCCCGGGTCGGGTCGTTCAGTCTCTCTCCCCATGAGCAAAAGGGAGACCGCCATGACGACATCTTCGACCCGCTACGACTTCCTGGACTGGCTGCGCGTGCTGGCCATCTTCGTGCTGCTGTTCTTCCACACCGGCATGATCTTCGTGGGCTGGGGCTGGCACATCGAGAATGCGGAGATCATCGAATCCCTGCAGCTGCCCATGGATATCGCGCACCGGTTGCGGATGCCGCTGCTGTTCGTCATCGCCGGTGCGGGACTCTGGTTCGCGCTGGGAAGTCGCTCGGCGACGCAAGTGCTGCGCGAACGCACTTTGCGTCTGCTTCTGCCGCTCGTGATCGGCATGTTCCTGATCGTGCCGCCACAGATCTATTTCGAGCGGCTCTTCCGCGGTGACTGGGAGGGCGGCTACGCTTCGTTCTTCATCGAGCGCGTGCTGCAGATCCAGCCGTATCCGCAGGGTGATTTCAGCTGGCATCACCTGTGGTTCATCGCTTACTTGTACGTCTACGCGATGCTGTTGCTGCCATTGCTCGCGGCGTGGCGTCGCGGCCGCTGGACGCTGCAGCCGGGTCCGTGGCTGTATCTGCTCGGCCTGCCGCTGGCGGTCAATGAAGCGCTGCTCAAGCCGTTGTTTCCCGAATCGCACAACCTCGTGCGCGACTGGTACATCTTCAATCACTACCTGGTGCTGACGCTCTATGGGTTCGCCCTCGCTTCCATGCCCGGCGTCTGGGATTGGTTCGCGAAGTGGCGTCATCGCTCGCTGGCGATCGGCGCCGGCATCTTCGCGTTGGCCATGACGCTGTTCGAGCTGGGTGTCATCCAGCGCGACACGCCTGCGGATGCGGTCGTCGCAAACGTGTTCACGTGGTGGTGGCTGATGGTGTTCCTGGGCTATGGTCGTCACCACCTGTCATTCAGCAATGGCCTGCTGCGCTGGGCGCGCGATGCCTCGTACCCCGTCTACATCCTGCATCAGACGCTGATCGTCGCGATCGGGTACTACGTGATCCAGGCGTCGTGGGGACCGTGGGAGAAATACGCGGTGGTGCTCGTCACGACGATGGTCGGATGCTTCGCCTTGTACGAAGCGGTCGTGCGGCGGTCCGCACTGACTCGCGTGATCTTCGGATTGAAGGCAAAGGATTCGGGCGGAGGCGGCGAACAGCGAGCGACGAGCCAGGAGCCAGCGAGAGCTTCTGGCTCATAGCTCATCGCTCATGGCTCATTCAGCCTTCGGCGCGGTCCATTCCCTCAGCCAGCGCTCGACTTCCTTGTGCCACTGGATGCTGTTCGCGGGGCGCAGCACCCAGTGGTTCTCGTTCGGGAAGAACAGGAAGCGGCTTGGAATGCCGCGACGCTGCAGGGCCGTGAACGTGCCGATGCCCTGGGTGTCGGGAACGCGGAAGTCCTGCTCGCCATGAATCACGAGCATCGGCACCGACCACTTCGTCACGTGATTCGCCGGGTTGAACTTCTCGTAGTTCTCGGGCACGTCGTAGTAAGGGCCGCCGTGCTCCCACTCGTCGAACCACAGTTCCTCGGTGGTGTAAGCCATGCCGCGTGCGTCGAAGATGCCGTCGTGATTGACCAGGCACTTGAACGGCTCGGACCAGTTGCCGGCGATCCAGTTGATCATGAAGCCGCCGTAGCTCGCGCCGAGCGCGCACGCACGATTCGCGTCGAGCCACGGGTACTTCGCGAGCGCGGCGGCCAGTCCCTTCTGCAGGTCTTCGAGCGGCTTGCCGCCCCAGTCCTGCGAGATCGAATCGGTGAACGCCTGGCCGTAACCCGGTGAGCCATGGAAGTCGATGAACACTGCGGCGTAGCCGGCGCCCGCATAGGTCTGCGGATTCCAGCGATAGCTCCACTGGTTGCCGAACGACACCTGGGGACCGCCGTGAATGATGAACGCGATCGGATAGCGGCGCTGCGCATTGAAGCCCGCGGGCTTCATCACGTGGCCGTAGACCGTCTCGCCGTTTGCGCCGGCGAACGTGAACTGCTCTGGTTCGCCCAGCACGAGTTCCGACATCGCCTGCGCGTTCATGCGCGGCAGTTCGCGCAGTTCGTTCCCTTTGAGCGTCAACACCTGCAGCTCGGCGGGCGACTTGAGGGAGGAGAGCGAGAAGACGATCTCGCGATCGCCGACGCTGAATCCTTCGACGCGGCCGGGGCCGGTGATCATCGTCGGCTTGCCGGTCTTCACGTCGATGGCGAACAGCGGGTGCTGGCCGAAGTTGTCGGTCGCGGCGTAGATGGTCTTGCCGTCCGCGGAGAACTCCATCGCATCGACAGAGCGGTCCCAGGTCTTCGTCAGCGGCCGCTTCTCGCCGGTCTTCAGGTCCTGCACGACGATGTGGAAACGGTCTGCTTCGAAGCCGGGCCGTTCCATCGCGCGCCACGCGAGGAGCGTGCCGTCGCGCGAGAAGACCGGCTGCGTGTCCCAAGCCGGATTGTCCGCGGTGAGATTGCGCGGCTCGCCGCCCTCGATCGCGACCTCGTACAGATCGAAGTTCGTCGACCACGGCTCGGACTTGCCCTTGATCCGGGCTGAGAACACGAGCTTCGTGCTGTCGGGAGAGAAACTGAATTCAGAAGCATCGCCGAAGGGCTTCGAGGGCACGTCGGCATCGAGCGATGCCGTGAGCGCCAGCGGATCGCCCTTGATCGCGCCGTTCTCGAGCGTCAGCGCGAACAACTGGGAAATCCGGCCGTCGCTCCAGGTGTCCCAGTGACGCACGAAGATGCGGTCGTACACCGCACCGACGGCTTTGGACTTCGCTTTCTCATCGAGCCGGTTCGTCGTGCAAGCGAGATCCGCGCAGTCCGGGAAGACTTCGAGTGACACCACGAGCTTCGCGCCGTTCGGCGCAAGCTTGAACGAGCCCACATCGAGCGGGAGCGTCGTCACCTGTTCGGCTTCGCCGCCCAGGCTCGCGAGGCGCCAGACCTGATTGGAGCCGCTGCGGCTCGATGCGAAGTAGATGTAGCGGCCGTCGTTCGACCATTGCGCGCTGCTGTCGTTTTCCGGATGCGACGTCAGCCGGCGCGGCTGCGCGCCCTTCGTGGCGATATCGAGCGACCACAGATCCATGCGACCGCGGTTGGCGCCCATGTCGGTCTCGCGAACCGTGAAGACGACCGTCCTGCCGTCCGGTGAGAGCACGGGATCGGAAACGCGTTTCAGCCTGACGAGGTCTTCGATCGAGAAGGGATGTTTGTCCTGGGCGTGAACAGCCTGAACGGACAGCAACCCCAGGCAGAGGGCTGCGAGCGAACGCGATAGCGGCATTGGACGAAGACTCCGGGGAAACGTCGAGGGGCGGCAGTATCCTACCTTGCCCGTTGCCCGTCACCCGTCACCCAGACTCATCGACGCTCGCTGAACACGGCGAAAGCACTTGTATACCCGTGCAGGTACGTCGAGTTCTGGACGGGTCCGATCTCGCCGTTGCCGAAAAAGCCACCAATGGGAATGTCCGCGACCAGGCGGCGGAAGGCGTTGCTGTCGTGATCGGCCTGCCCGTACAGGTCATAGCCCCGGCCGGCGCACGAGAAGAGCAGCGCGCCGCTCGGCGGCCCGGACAACGTCGCCGTGCGGTAGTGCGTGAGCGCTCGTTCGAGATCGTAAGCAGACGTGGAGGCATCACGCAGATGGAACTGCACGACGCTGTTGGTCGGTACGTGGGCATTCACCCACAGCGCGCCGGACTGCGGATCCATGCCCATGATGTTGCGGATCAGAAAATCGCCGGGCACGTATTGATTCGCGTCCGGGCGCATCGCGAGTCCGAGAAAGAGGGACTGGCTGAACAGCTCGCGATCGGTCCCAGGCAGCTGCTCGAAAAGTGCGGCGAGCACGTCCCGCGGTGCGCGTCCGTCCAGTTCGCGGATGAGATTCTCGTGCGCCATCGTGACGAACATAGGATCGCCGACGGGCCGGCACCCCTGTGCGACGATCGTGTCGATCTGCACGTTGCCGGTCAGCGAGAGCGCGACGGCGCCCGAGCGATACATTTCCTTGCCGAGATAGAGCGCGCTGCCGCCGACCTGACGTGCGCCGCTCGCGAGGCCGCCGATCTTGGGAGAGCTCGGGAACACGCGATCGAGTCCCTTCACGAAGGTTTCGGTCTCGAAGCTGAAGGGGTCGGCCAGGATGAGGAACGACGGCTGCTGATTCGCGGTGAGATGCATGGCGTCTTCCCACACGCGGGGCTCGGCGTACACCGGCGGGACCTGTGCCGCATCCAGATGAACGCCTTTCATCCGCACGCCGGGCATCAGCGCGCCCGTGAGTGTGAGGCAGGGGCGATCTTCGATTTCCTTGCCGCCGCCGATCACACCTCCCGCGCAGCAGCCGAAGAGATAGCTGCCGTCGAATTCGCGCATGAGCATGTGCGTGAGCTCTTCGAAGCGTGCGGCGTGATGGGCGCTGACGAAGACCGTCAGCAGATCCGGTTCCTGATTGCCGAGCCCCTTGAAGATCTTCGCGGCGGCATGCGTCACTGCCGCAGACAGCAGCGCGTCGGTGTCGATGGCGGATGCCCAACGCATAGAGTTCCCGCAAGAGGCCCAAGTTGATGTGCTGGATTCTAGCCAGCGCTGCCGCGGTTGTCCGTCGTGCGATGTACGGCTGGTATGCGGCTGTCAGCGGACGGACGACCCGCTGTCACGCGGCGCATCACGCGGCGATTTCCGCCTCGGCTGCGGCAATCCATTCAATGAGCGAGGGATCGGCCAGCGTTTGAGACGCATAGGCGGCCGAGACAGTGGAAACCGACGCACCGTAACTGCGAAAGCGCAGCACGACGGGCGCATAGAACGCGTCCGCCGCGCTCCACTTGCCGAAGAGCCAGGGCCCGGCACTGCTGTGGCGCCGGCGGCAGTCCTGCCAGAGCTCGTCGATCCGCGCGACATCCCTTCGCCCTTCTGGCGACAACGGCACGCGAAGTCCCGTGGTTGCTGCCTGCAATGGCCAGCTCTGGCGGAGCGCAGCAAAGCCCGAGTGCATTTCTGCGCTGATCGATCGCGCATGGGCGCGTTGCGCGGGATCGGCAGGCCACGCGCGTCCGCCGGATTTCTCATGGAGGTACTCGATGATGGCCAGCGAATCCCAGATGCCGAGATCGCCATCGACCAGCACAGGAACACGCCCGGCAGCCGAATACTGCTGGATCGCAGGCCCGAACGACGGCACATCGAGCGTCAGCGGAATCTCGCGGAATGGAATCTCCAGGTGGCGCAGCACGAGCCAGGGCCGCAGCGACCAGCTCGAGAGTTGTTTGTTGCCAATGACCAGCGACAGCATCGGGACCTCGAACGGCGGATTCCAGGTTCGCGAGTATCACGCCGTCGGTGGCGGCGTCGCAAAAGGTAAAAAGTGAATCGGCGATCCGTTTTTCTTACACTGTCGGCCGTCCGTCGCTCACTACGTACCTCCCCATGTCAGACCATCATCTTTCGACCCTCGCCATCCGCGCGGGTCAGGTTCGCACGCACGAAGGCGAACACTCCGAGCCGATCTTCACCACATCGAGCTATGTCTTCCGCAACGCTGCAGAAGCAGCCGCACGCTTTGGCGAGACTGCGAAGGGCAACATCTACTCGCGGTTCACGAATCCGACCGTGCGCTGCTTCGAAGAACGACTCGCGGCGCTCGAAGGCGGCGCCGCCTGCGTCGGTACGGCGTCCGGGATGGCGGCGATCCTTGCTACGTGCATGGCGCTGCTCAAGTCGGGCGATCACATCGTCTGTTCCGACAGCGTGTTCGGTTCGACCATCGCGCTGATCAATCGCTACCTGGTGAAGTTCGGTGTCGAAGTCACGTACGTGCGACCCGACAGCAACGATGCGTGGCGCAACGCGGTCAGGGACAACACGCGTCTGTTCTTCCTCGAGACGCCGTCGAATCCGCTCTCGGTCATCGCCGATATCCGTGCGATCGCGGATATCGCTCACGCGCACGACGTCGTGTTCGTCGTCGACAACTGTTTCTGCACGCCGGCGCTCCAGAAACCGTTCGAGCTCGGCGCCGACATCGTGATTCATTCCGCGACGAAGTTTCTCGACGGCCAGGGCCGCTGCGTCGGCGGTGCGGTCGTCGGCAACGCGCAGCTGGTAGGCACCGATGTGTTTGGATTCATTCGTTCGGCGGGTCCGAGCATGAGTCCGTTCAACGCGTGGGTCTTCCTCAAGGGGCTCGAGACGCTCGAGCTGCGCATGCGGGCGCACTCCGCCGCAGCCCTCGAGCTCGCGCAATGGCTCGAACGCCAGCCCGGCATCACCAAGGTTCATTACGCTGGTCTGGAGTCGCATCCGCAGCATGCGCTGGCGCGATCGCAGCAGAGCGGCTACGGCGGCATCATCGCGTTCGATGTGGAGCGCGGCCGGGAGGGGGCATGGGCCTTCATCGATGCGACGCGACTCATGTCGATCACCGCGAACCTGGGCGATACCAAGACGACGATCACTCACCCCGCGAGCACGACGCATTCGCGCATAACGCCCGCGGAACGCGAACGTGCTGGAATCACGGAAGGACTGCTGCGCATTTCGGTCGGGCTCGAGAACATCGACGATCTGAAGGCGGACCTCATGGCGGGCATCAAAGCGGTCAGGGGCTGAGAATCCATGCTCCCCATCCGCGCCATCTGCTTCGATCTCGACAACACCCTGTGGGATGTGTGGCCGGTGATCCGTCGCGCCGAACAGGCGACGTTCGACTTCCTCACCGAACGTTACCCGCGGGCCGTGGAGGGGATGACGATCGAATCGATGCGGGATGCCCGGGCGCGTGTCTCGCTCGACTTCCCGCACATGGCCCATGACTTTTCGTTCCTGAGACAGCAGGCGTTACGCGAGCATGCGGCGGCCTGCGGCTATCCGGAAGCCATGTCCCGGGAGGCCTTCGAGGTCTTCATCGCCGCCCGGAACGATGTCGAGTTGTATGCAGAAGTCCGTCCGGCCCTGGACCTGTTGCGTCAGCGATACCGCCTGTTCACCGCCAGTAACGGCAATGCGGACCTCGCGCGGATTGGCCTGGCCTCCTTGTTCGAACGCACCGTCGCTGCCCGGGACGTCGGCGCGCTGAAACCCGATCCGGCCGTTTATCGCAAGGTTCTGGAGGGGACCGACCTTCGCCCGGAGGAGACCCTGTTCGTCGGGGACGACCCCGAGCTGGACGTCGAGGGCGCCCGGAAGGCGGGAATGCCGACGGTATGGGTGAATCGAACCGAGGCGGTCTGGCCAGCGGAACTGGAGCCGGCGACCTATTCTGTGACGTCGCTCACCGAACTGACCGCGTTGCTCGTTCCTGGTGCGAAGGGCTGACCGGACGCGACGTTCCGGCGCGGTTGTCTGTGCAACGGGGGGTGTCCCGGAGCCCATGGAATACGTTGTATGCCGCTGGTTCACTGCCCCTTGTAGCTATTTGCCTTGATTTGAGCTTTGGCGTAGATTTCGCGCCGTTCGTTGCCTTTGCCTGCTTTTTTCTCTGGCTTGGCCAGCCGGGTCATTGATGACCCCCCATGTTTCGGCCAACTTCTGAAAAATCCGACGAGACCGCGAACGTAGGCCTGGGACCAATACCGGCGTTCTGTGGCAACACAGACATCGGGGGAGGAGCCCGTTTGTAACCAGGCCTCGCAGTGTCATCGTCCGCGTGACGACGCTCGAGGCTTTTTTCAGAGAGAGACTGTTCGTTTATGACGAAGATCTATGTTGGCAATCTGCCTTTCTCCGCAACCGAGCAGGACGTTCGTGCGCTTTTCGAAGCTCACGGCGCCGTGCAGTCCGTCGCCCTGATCAACGACCGTGAAACCGGCCGTCCTCGTGGCTTCGGCTTCGTTGAAATGTCGAGCGCCGATGCACAGCGCGCTATCCAGTCCCTGAACGGCAAGGACATGGGTGGTCGTCCGCTGCGCATCAACGAAGCGCAGGAGCGCCAGGGCGGCGGTGGCGGCGGCGGCGGCGGCCGCGGTCCTCGCGGCGGTGGTGGTGGCGGCGGTCGCTGGTAATCCAGCGAGAGCTTAAGCAACTCAAGCAGAACGAAGACCCCGCGGTGCGAGAGTGCCGCGGGGTTTTCTTCTTTGGCGCCCGGTTCCCGGAGCGCCGGTGATCGAGTGATCCGGTGTCGAGCCAGATCGCTGCGCTGTCGCGTCGTCTCTCCTGCCGCCATCACCGGATCACCCGATCACCCGATCACCATCTCCCGCCGTTAGCACTTCCAATCACCTGCTGCTAACTCCATCCCGCGACGTCCATCACAGCCTTGCGCCTGCGGAACCTCAATCCTCATTTCAGGATTAGAAACATTGGCCGACAGAGAAAAGCAGGGAGCTTGCTTATTCTGCTGGTACAGATCTTGAAAGGTTCGAGTGAAAGGTTCGAGGTGAAACGTTCGAGCAGGTCAGTGAACGAGGTGCCGTGCGATGGAGGATGCAGACGATCCCAGTAGTCCCCTTGTGGCAGTGACGAATCTGCGGGAGTTCTTCCACGACTCCATGCAGACCGCGCTGCGGCAACAGAAGGTCGATGTCGATGCCCACACCGAGCACTACGTCGTCAACGTGCTCACCGTGTTCGCCCGCTCGGACGAACTCTACGAAACGACGCCCGAAGGCGTTCGTCTCAAACCCCTGGCCCATATGCTTGCCGATGCTTCAGATGCGCGGTCGCAGCAGCAGCGCGATACCGTGCTGCGACGTCTCGGCGACGTCTCGCTGTTCATTGCAGGGTTCTTCGCACAGAGCTTCGCGCGCAAGCTGGTCGACGTCGACTATCACATCGCGATGGGCGGTCGTGCGTACGGAACGCTTGCGGACAGCATGCGGAATACGGTGCGCGGGCAGGCGTACTCATCGGTGTTCATGGAGCTCGCACAGAAATTCCAGCGGCTCGTCGACGTCCTGAACGATGTCGCGGAGATGTCGTACACGCACACGGACAAAGACATCCTGCGGCAGTACGAGATCTGGATGAAGACGGGCAGTCCGCGGGCGTACAACATTCTTCGCAGGTTGGGCGTGGCGCCCGTGCCGGCGGGGGCGCGCAGTGAGCACTGACGAGAGCATCTGCTTGTGGGTCCGGCTTCAGCCGGACTCACAGCAAGAGCCAGAGCGGATCAGATGATTCTCCGGCGAATGCAGCAACTCCTCGCCCGGCTCTACGACGCGCCGGTCGAGCAGGACGTCGAGGACTATCTCATCCCGGATCGCGAGTGCCTCGCCGAGCTGTCGGGCGAGGAATGCCATGCCGACGAGCAGGTCGTGCTCGTCGAGGAGCGCGGCGAAGTTCGTGTCGGTGTCTATATCGATCGCAGTGTGCTCGATCGACTTGAGCAACGCGATCCGCTCGACGCATTGAGCGACGACAACCTGCGCGACTACTGCACCGCCATCGAAGGTGTGAGTCACTTCAACTACCTGATGTGGAGTCTCGCGCGCAGCCGCAACGTGTCGCTACTGGAGCTCGAGCTGCAGGCCGACGTCGACAAGTACGCTGGCGCGGTGAAGCTGCTGACGGCTCAGGACTACGGGCACTTTCCCGCGTCGCTGCATGGAAGGTTGTTCGACCGGGTGGGCTATCTGCCGCATCTCAGCGAAGAGAGCCGCTGCCGGTATGAAGCCGCGAACCGGCATGCGGCGCGATTCTGTCGTTCGCTGGAGGAGCGATTCCTGCGGCCGCGGCGCTTGCGACCGGAGGCGTGGGTATCGGCGTTGCGGCGGTTCTTTCGCAGCGGCCAGCAGGAGAAGTTGCGGCTCGCCGCGATGTGATCACTCGTCGTCGGAAGGCTTCTGGTCGAGCTTCTTCCTGGTCTCGATCCATTTCGACAGCTCACGCAGATCGCGCTTCGGCTTCCATTCCTTCTTGGCGAGCATCCCGCTCTCGTAGGGGTTGTAGCCCACCCGCAGACCCTTGGGATTCTGGCGGATCGGCGCATTGGGCGGCGGCTCGTCCTCGACGATCGACAGCCCATGGTGAGTGAGTGCGCGCTTGCGCAGCTTGTCGCCGAGATCGCTGTCTTCGTTCAGCCGCTCGCCTTGCCACTCGAATTGCGCATTGCCGCGCTCGTCGTGAGTGATCGTTCCCGGCACCTCTGCCGGGGCATCGCGGCCCACCTTCCGGGGACGAAGGCGCAGGCCCAGTTTCTTGAGGTCGTCTTTCAGCATCGCAACTGTCGGAACGAATCCGTGATGGAGTCGACGGACAGAATTCTAGAGCAGCCGGCGTGCACACATTGTGTGCGGCGTCACGGGCAGCGCTCATCCGATGCCTGATGCGGCCCGCTTTGACGTAACGAGGCGTCTCAGCAGCGCGCTGCTGCGCGAAAAATCCCTACAAGAGACTTCGCATCCCGCAGCTCGCCATTGCGAGCCATATCGAGCACCTCTTCGAGCGGCTTCCAGTGCACTTCGAGGACTTCATGCTCTTCTGGCTTCGCCGCCACGGCGGTGAGACCCGTCGCAAGATAGAGATGAATCACTTCGGTGAAGACACCGGGTGAGCTCACCAGGTCTCCAAGGCTGTCCCAGCGCGCGGCGGTGACGCCTGCTTCTTCTTCGAGTTCGCGTTGCGCCGTCTGTAGCGGCGGCTCGCGGTTGTCGATCTTTCCCGCGGGCAACTCCCAAAGCCACCCGTTCGCTGCGTGCCGGAACTGTCGCAGCAGGCAGATCTCGCGACGCTCGTTGATCGCCGCGACCGCCGCCCCGCCAGGGTGGTGGATGATCTCGAGATCGGCGACGTTGTCGTTGGGCAACTTGACGCGCTCGATGTTGACTTCGATGACGCGGCCCTTGAAGACGTTCTTGATGGAGAGGAGGGGCATGAGAATTCCGCTGCGTCGCTACTTCCGTTCATCCACCTCGTCCACTGTCGCCTGCCCCGTCCACCGCCGGTACAGATGCGACCAGGACATGCCGATCGCGAGGATGAGGGCGAGGATGATGAGACCGATCCAGGTGATGACGTGCGTGTCGGAGAGCGTGACCCAGCCCCACGAAACGACCAGCCAGATCAGCGCGGCGAACAGGGCGAAGGCGAGCATCATCCCGAACACGCCGATCGACTTGAGTGTCGCGCCGAGGTACACGATCCAGGCGATGAGCAGGACGATGCCGAGAACGATCTCGAGCGGCGTCACGTGCGGGAACCCGTTCGACAGCATGTGGACGTACGAGTAGCCGCTCGGATTGAACGTCAGCAGCACGAGCGCGAGCGCAAGGGCTGCGCGCAGCAGGAAGCCGCTGAGATCGAGTTGTTCGTTCATTTCAGATCAGCCTCGCGGTCGGGCGTCTTCCGCCGATTCGTCGTCTTCGATCGCATCCGGGCCTTCTTCGCTGCCGCCGTCGTCGCCTGTTCTCGGAGCGGTCGACTTGGAGGTCTCGATGCCGATGCGGTAGGCGGCGAATCCCGGCAGCACGACCTGGTTCAACGCCATGCCGAGGATGCGTCCGCTGACGGGTGCGTAGATGCGGTACTGTTCGTTCGAGAGCGGATCGGTGACCACGCCGAGCAGCTCTCCTTCGCTGACCCGTTCGCCCAGCGCGACGTCGGAGAAGAGGATGCCGCCGTTGTCGACGCGGACCCATTTCGATGAGTAGTACACGTGCTCGGGATCGCCCCAGTAGCGGCGCTGCCTGGTCATGCCCAGCGCGTAGAGCAGCGTCTCGATCGCCTTCGCGCCATGCTCGACCTGCTCGGGCTGCACGCGCATCGGCTCGCCCATTTCGAAGGTCACGGAAGGAATGCCGGCATCGTTCGCGGCGCGTCGAAGCGAACCCTTGTCGCCCGAGCTCTGCAGAACGACCGTGGCGCCGAAGGCGCGCGTCATGCGAGTCACCGGTGCAGAACGCAGATCGGCGCGCACCTGCGGGAGATTCGTGCGATTGAGCGAGCCCGTGTGAAGATCGATGAGCGCCGAGCAGTGCTTCACGACTTCGGTGAAGAGCGAATGTGCCATGCGCGTGGCTGAACTGCCTTTCGCATTGCCGGGGAAATACCGGTTGAGATCGCGCCGGTCCGGCAAATACCGCGTGCCGCGATAGAAACCCTGGATGTTGACGATGGGGACGCCGATGACGGCGCCGTTGAGTTCTTCGACATCGATGTCGTCGAGCACGCGTCGGACGACTTCGATGCCGTTCAGTTCATCGCCGTGAACGGCCGCAGTGAGGCACAGCACCGGGCCTGGTCCTTTGCCGTTCAGGACGATGACGGGGACCGGCACGACGAAGCCTTCGATCGCCGTCCCGCTGCTCCAGGTGAGCCGCTTGCGCGTACCCGGGGCTATTTCCGACCCCAGCAATCGCAGCTTGCCCTTGGGCTTCAGATCGGCGGACGCGGTGGACTGAGCGGGCTCGGCCGCCCGGCCCGTGCCGGGCGCGACCGTCGTGCACACACCGGCAATGGCCAATAACGCGAGGATGCGGGCTGGCCGGAAATCAGGGAGCAATCGGGCGGCGGCACGGACGGCATTCATCCACCGCAAGATAGTTGAAATACCACAGTGCGGCTACTGAGCCGCGGACCGACAGTAGGGAGGACGATGCACGATCGTGCATCGCAAGCGTCATTCGAGCGACGCGGGCGAGCGACGCCCGAATTCGAGCCCGTGCGGTGACGGGCCCGAACTCCGATGAGCGTCCTACCAGCGCGGAGCCTGGCGCGGCGGGCGCGATTCGCGCTCGCGTGCTTCGTTGACTCGCAGCGGCCGGCCGCCCATGTCCATGCCATTCGTGTGCTCGATGGCCTTCTGCGCATCGGACGGCGGCATGTCGACGAAACCGAAGCCGCGCGGACGACCTGTTTCGCGGTCGTTCACGAGCTTGACGGATTGAACGCTGCCGTACTGTTCGAAGAGCTTGCGGACTTCTGCCTCGGTGGCGCTGAACGGAAGATTTCCCACGTAGATCGTCGTCATCGATAGTCACTCGTTATCGCGGACAGAAACAGCAGTCGCTCACCCGCCCGAGGCCCTGCGAGGCCGTCAAGGCGGAAGAGACGAGCTGCACCGTGGTCGTTCGCACAGGACTGAACAGCAAATCGTGCCGGGGGGATCGGAAAGGGTTGTCGCGAGAGAGGTGGTCGCCTGAAATGCTTCAGTTGAATACGTTGTTGTGCTGACCGCGGCCGATACTACGTCAGCACTTTTGACCTTGCAACGGCGGGGGTTTGCGCCAATCCCGGCAAATCACGGGTTTTCTGCGTTTGCAAAAAGAGGGGGCGGGTGCCGGGTCGGCCGTGACCGGAGGAAATTCCCCGGGTCCGCGGGAGTGACAGCGCCCCGGCGGCTTCGAGCCCGTGGGGTCAATTTCAAGCCGTGTGACGGCGCCCGGGACGCGAGCGGGCGATCCAGTGCTCGAAGTTCCGCAGGTTGCCGAGGTCGCTGTCTTCGTCGTTCCAGAAGCGCAGCCAGTCCTGGAACAGCGGCGGCTCGTCGGGCCAGGTGGCCGATGGATTGCCTTGCTCGGACTGCTGGCGGAGGCGGTCGTACAGGTTCGTCAGAGGGTCCATGCGTGCTCCTCGATGATTCGAGGGCATCATGAAAGCCGCGGGTGAATCGAGCGTGACTGCGGTGTGACGTCGGGATGACGCAGAAGGGCTGCTGGCTACCGGAAGCCCGCGGCGCGGGCTCATTCCCCCTCGAGATAGGTGTATCCCGCCAGCTCCCACTCATAGAACCGCCGCAGTGCCGTGCTTTCCTGCAGCGTCATCCGGCCTTCGCGAACGGCACGTTCGCAATCGCGGGCGAATTGCGGGAAGAGGCGATCGACGTCGTACTGCATGTAGCTGAGCACTTTGCCGGCGGTGTCGCCTTTCACGATTTCTTCGATCCACCAGCCGCCTTCGTCGTGCAGGCGGATGTGGACGACGTGAGTGTCGCCGAAGAGGTTGTGCAGATCGCCTAGCGTTTCCTGGTATGCGCCGACGAGGAAGGCTGCGAGGTAGTACTCCTCGCCGGGGCGCAGTTCGTGCAGTTCGAGCGTCCGCTTCACGTCGCGATGGCTCACGAAGCGGTCGATCTTGCCGTCGGAGTCGCACGTGATGTCGGCCAGCACGCCGTTACGCGTCGGTTTCTCGTTCAGCCGGTGGATCGGCATGATCGGGAAGAGCTGGTCGATGGCCCAGCTGTCGG
>JACZCZ010236010.1_pt1 | contig 40841 bp, 31 predicted proteins | sample 8641811 | NCBI WGS metagenome assembly JACZCZ01 (sample SAMN15324610, study PRJNA640507) | soil metagenome | isolation source: intercropping peanut in the first line | place: China: Luxin town, Laibin City, Guangxi Province | collected 2019-07-25 | depth 10cm m | reverse complement strand
GGCTCCTTCGAGCCGGCCCTTTTCTTTTTTGCGGATCTGATCAGCCCTTCGTCGTCACGGGCACGATCGTGATCTCGACGCGCCGGTTCGCAGCGCGCCCCTGTTCGGTGTCGTTCGAGGCAACCGGATGACCTTCGCCGGCGCCGACCGTCATCAGTCGCTTGCCGTCGACGCCGTGGCTGCCGAGATAGCTGGCCACTGACTGTGCGCGACGTTGCGACAGAGCCTGGTTGTATTGGTCGCTGCCAGTGCTGTCGGTATGTCCGGCCACTTCGACGACCGTCTTGTTGTACTCCTTGAGTACCATCGAGACACCGTCGAGCGCGTTGTAGAACTGCGCATTCAGATCCGAGCTGTTCGTCGCAAAGGTGATGCTGCTCGGCATGTTGAGCGTGATGTTGTCGCCCATACGCGTGACGCTCACACCAGTGCCCTCGAGCTTCTGGCGCAGCTTCGCTTCCTGCACGTCCATGTAGTAACCGACGCCACCGCCCGCGATCGCACCCACGCCCGCGCCGATCAGCGCGTTCTCGAGCTTGTCGCCTTTGGTCAGCAAGCCAACGACCGCACCGGCGGCGGCACCGATACCAGCGCCCTTCGCAGCTTTGCTCGTCTGCTCTTCGCGCGTGTACGGATTCACCGTCGTACAGCCACTGACGAACGCGATCAGTACACCGGCGGTGGCCAGCGAACGCGCGGAAATGAAACCCCGGGATTGCAGCAATCGTTTTTCCATAAAGTCACTCCTCAACACACCGACACCGTGTCAGCCTCGTCAATGGCGACTGAACACCCACTGAACTCGACAAGAGAGCTCTGGTTCCTCTTTCCGCTGTCGCTTTCAGTAGCGAATTCCGAGCTGCCGGTATACGAAGCTCAGCAGCCACAGCGGACCGATCATCAGGAACTGCAGGTCCTTGAAAAAGGACGGACGCTTGCCTTCGTAATGATGACCGATGAACTGGCCGATCCAGGCAAGGACGAACAACCCGATGCAGATCGCCAGCAGTGAACCAGGAAGGCTCTCGAGTCCGACGACGGAAAGCACCACGAGAGCCGCAAATAGCACCATGCCGAGCGCGAGCGCCCACGACATCGCGAAGTAATATAAAACCCCGGCGCCCAGCAGCAGGGTGGTCCAGTTGAGCCACGGGGAAATCTCGCGGAACGCAGCCGGCACGGGCACGGTCCAGAGCATCCCGGCAAGACTGATCACGATGACGGGCACGCAGATCCAGTGCAGCAGTTTGTTCGTATGGTTCTGGTGACTTTCGCCGTACTCACCGAGCCACTGATCGACTGTTTTCATTGTTGTGCTTCCCGCGTGGATTGAGCTGCGCGAACGCTACCACGCGCAAGCCACGACAAGCAGTGAATTCGCTATGCAGCATTGACACAAGCTTGCAATGGCTCATCCTGCACTGCGTTATGCCGGGTTATCATGCGGCGGCAGGAGAAACACATGTCAGCTATGCCTCAAAACTCATCGAAAACAGCCGTCGCCGAACTCGATCCGGTCGATCTCTACAACGTCCGCGCCATGCTCAGCGAGGAAGAACGCCTCGTCCAGGAGTCGGTCGCGAAGTATGTCGACGATCAGGTCATCCCCATCATCGGCGAGTGCTTCGAGACTGAGCGTTTCCCCAAGGAACTGATTCCGGGAATCGCCGACCTCGGACTGCTCGGCAGCTCGATTCACGGTTACGGATGCGCGGGACTCAACGGCGTGTCCTACGGCCTCATCTGCCAGGAGCTCGAACGCGGCGATTCCGGTTTGCGCAGCTTCGTTTCCGTCCAGTCGAGCCTGTGCATGTATCCCATTTATGCATTCGGCAGCGAAGAGCAGAAGCAGCGCTGGCTCCCGGGCATGGCCAAGGGCGAAATCATCGGCTGCTTCGGGCTCACCGAGCCGCACGGCGGCTCCGATCCCTCGAACATGAAGACTCACGCGCGCAAGCAGGGCAAGGATTGGGTCCTCAATGGCGCGAAGATGTGGATCACGAACGGCGCCATCGCAGACGTCGCCGTCGTATGGGCGATGACGGATGCCGGCATTCGCGGCTTCCTGGTCGAGAAGAACTTCAAGGGCTTCTCCGCCAGCGTGATCAAACACAAGATGAGCCTGCGCGCTTCCATCACGTCCGGTCTCTTCTTCGACAACGTCGTCGTTCCTGAAGAGAACGTGCTTCCCGGTGTCGTCGGCCTGAAGGGCCCGCTGTCATGCCTCACGCAGGCACGCTACGGCATCAGCTGGGGTGTCACTGGCGCAGCGCAGGCTTGCCTCACGCAGGTCATCGATTACTCGAAGTCGCGCATGCTGTTCGGCAAGTCCATCGCCTCGACGCAGGCGGTGCAGATTCGTCTCGCTGAAATGGCACGCAAGATCACCACCTCGCAGATGCTCTCGCTTCAGCTCGGTCGCCTGAAGGACCAGGGACTGATGGCGCCGACGCAGGTGTCGATGGCGAAGTGGCACAACACGCGCGCTGCAATCGAAGTCGCACGAGACGCACGAGACATCCTCGGCGGCGCTGGCATCAGCGTCGAGTACGTGCCGATCCGTCACGCGCTCAACCTCGAGAGTGTGATCACGTACGAAGGCACCGAGACCGTCCATCAGCTCACTGTCGGCCGTGCGCTGACTGGCATCAACGCGTTCTGATCGCACGAAGGCTCCGGGCGTTCCCGGAGCCTTCAATCCTCACGGCGCGACCCACTCCGCCCGCTGGAGCTCCGTGTCGTCCATCGCCTGGGCCACACGCGTGCGTGGCAGGGGCACGCGCTCATCGAGCCGCAGCGCTGCATCCCAGCTGACGATCAGCGCCAGGAACGCAGCAATGGCCCAATAGATCTCGAGTCGCCGGCGCGCCGCCAGCAATTCACGCTGGCTCGCAGAGGCCGGACGGGCAATGACTCGAGGTATCTGACTATTCACGATCCGCTCCCGAAGAACTGAACCCGGGAGCTATTTCAGCCCGAGAGTGCGGCAGGCTTGCGCCGGTCGGTGCCGGGCTAGGGGCGGATTGTGATCAATCGTGGCAGGCGTTTTCCTCGCTGCGCCGGGCGCTACACTCCGCACAACGCCCGCGCCTTTGGGCTGGAAGTGTCAGCAGCCGGATTTCATCGCATCATGAAGAAGCTCATCGCCATCGTCGAAGACGAGCCCGCCATCCGCGACAACTACGCCGCGGCCTTTCAGCGCAATGGCTACAGCGTCCGGACGTACGGCACACGCAAAGAAGCCATCGAAGCTTTCCGCGGCCGGCTGCCCGATCTGGCGGTCATCGACGTAGGCCTCCACGATGAGCCCGAGGGCGGCTTCGAACTCTGTCGGGAGCTGCGCTCGATGTCCGCCGAGTTGCCGATCATCTTCCTGACGGCTCGCGACAGCGAACTCGACGCCGTGTCGGGACTGCGCCTGGGTGCGGATGACTACCTCACGAAAGACCTGAGCCTGACGCACCTCATCGCGCGCGTCGTAGCGCTGTTTCGACGCATCGATGCACTGACGCAGCCTTCGAATCGCGATCAGATCGTGACGCGCGGCCCGCTCGTCATCGACACGGCGCGGCTGCATGCAACCTGGGAGGACAAGCCGCTCGGGCTGACCCTGACCGAGTTCTGGATAGTGCATGCGCTCGCGAAGAATCCGGGGCACGTCAAGAACCGCCAGCAACTGATGGATGCAGCGAACGTCGTGCTCGACGACAATACGATCACCTCGCACATCAAGCGTATCCGCAGGAAGTTCCAGGCCATCGACGAATCGTTCGACAGCGTGGAGACGATGTACGGCATGGGCTATCGCTGGAAGGAGTAGATCGTTTGCGCAAAGTGCTCGCGGGCTCTGCCCTGCCCACGGCTCATGCCGGCTGATTGCAGGAAGCTAGCAGGCTAGCCGGCCACTCCTATGTCCCTGCGCATCAAGCTGTTGTTCGTAAGCCTGATGACTCTCATCCTGCCCTGGGCGGGATGGCAGTACGCGCAGCGCATGGAAACGACTCTGCGACACGGGCAGGAAGAGTCGCTGATCACCACTGCGGACGTTCTGAGCAGGGTCGTGGCTTCCCAGCCGGAGCTGCTGTACCGATTCCCAGACGAGCTGCGCGAGGAATTCGATCCCGCACGCGGCGACCTGTTCGCGCCCCTGCTGTCGACGACTCCCCTGCTCGATGGGTTCGCGGACGAATGGCCAATTCCGTCACGTCCGGTGGCCGGCTTCGATGCCTCCGCGGGATTCCGCCTCGGCGTCTTCGGTCGCTACATGTATGCGTACTTCGAGACGCGGGATCCGGACATTCGCTATGAGAATCCGACGACTGAGTTTCCTGCCAACGAGGGCACCACGCGCGTCGTCTTCCTGACTCGGGATGAATTCGATCGCGAGCGCGCGTGGTCAATCACTGCGGTCGCTCCCGGCCCAGCGATCGCGCGCACCATCGAAGTCGGCTCACCGTGGCGCACTTCGTCTGACGAGCTTCAACACATCACCGGCGTGTGGCGCGCAACAGCTGGCGGCTATGCCGTCGAGCTCAGGGTACCGATCTCCATGTTTGGCGAGCAGCTCGCCGTGTTCGCGTTGAATCGCGACGGCATCGCGAGCCAGACGCCCACTCTCGGCAAGCTGCACACCGCGTCCGATGCATTGCGCGAGCGACTGGATCAGTACACGCCGCGCGGATTGCGCGTGTCGGTCGTGGATCAACGCGGCTGGCTGCTCGCTCGCGCGGGTTCTGTCGAAATTGGCGGTTCGGCAGAGTACGCAGCCTTGCGTCAGGATGAAGATGGCTTCGCAAGATCAATCTATCGCCGACTGTTCGGCGGACGCGATGCGGTCGTCGTTCCCTATGGATTGCCGTACGGCATGTGGGGCTCACCCGTCGATGCGGCGCGCCAGGGCGAGAACGCTGCGATCTGGTTCGAACCCGCGGGCGGGGAGCCTTCGCTGGTTCGAGCCGCGGTGCCGGTGCACTTCGGAGATCAGGTTCTCGCTGCCCTTGTCGTCGAGCAGCCAGCCGAGCAGCTGGCGGTTGTGCGCGAGGATGCCCTGACTAGATTGCTGAATCTCACCCTGCTCGCGACGCTGTTCTCCGTAATCATCACACTCGCCTTTGCGGCGCGACTCTCTCAGCGCATTCGCCGCCTGAGTCGCGCCGTTGCGTCCGCACTCACGCCGGAAGGCCGGCTCGAGCCACGAATCCCGGACACAAAGGCGCGCGATGAACTCGGCACGCTCGCGCGCAGCTACAGCACGCTGTTGTCGCGCCTCAAAGAACACACGAGCTATCTGCAGACGCTGGGCACCAAGCTCTCGCATGAACTGCGGACGCCGCTGACAATCGTCAGTTCGTCGCTCGACAATCTCGCCTCGGATGAATCACTCCCGCCGTCGTCGCAGAACTATCTGGATCGCGCTCGCACGGGAACAGGCAGGCTGCACGCGATTCTGACGGCGATGACGGAAGCCAATCGCGTCGAACAGATCATCGATCACACCGAACGGATCGAGTTCGATCTGGGCGAACTCGTACGCAATATCGGCCAGGCCTATTCGGCCACTTTCCCTCAGGTGCAATTGGAAGCGCGCATCGCGGAGGGCGCGCATCCCTTCGCGGGCTCGCCCGATCTGATCGCGCAGATGCTCGACAAGTTGATGGATAACGCCGCCGACTTCTGCCCGCCCGGCGGGAAAGTCACTCTGTCGCTCGACAGGTTGCCGGGCGAATACGTGCTCAGCCTGTGCAACGAGGGCCCCTTGCTGCCGCCGCATCTCGATGGCCGACTCTTCGAGTCGCTGGTCAGTGCCCGGACCCAGCCGGACACCAAACCCCACCTCGGGCTGGGTTTGTACATCGTGCGCCTGATTGCGGAATCGCACCGCGGATCCGCCTCCGCGGAAAACCTCGCGGACGGCAGCGGAGTCTGCGTCTCCGTGCGGCTGCCGGTCGTTTAGACGCGCGGGAATGTGACCCGCGTCGGGATTGTTTACACAACAGTCGCGAAACCATGTTGTGGAATCGCTACGGTACTTGTTAAGCCCCTGTTTCGAGGAGCATACTCCTGCAACTGGCACACCACGTGCTGTGGATAAGGCAACTGTAAGCGCGATTGGCGCAACAGTTCGGCAGAGAAGCGGGGATGGCACCGCAAGGGGAGTTGAGGACCAATAGCGAATAAGCGTCAGGACGACGCCCGCCGGGTGACCGGCAGCAGATTGCGATTGAAGCGACAGCAACGTTTCTAGATTTAGCCGGCGCAGGCGAACAACAAGAAGAGACGCCGGCCCAGGAAACGAAAGCCCCGCAGATGCGGGGCTTTTTTTTGACCTGCGATTGCGCCGCGAGTTACTTCTGCTTCCAGGCGCCGTCCTTGTCCTGGTAGTACCAGCCCGCCGATGCTTTGCTGCTCCACCGTTCGGCGAATGTGGAGCGGATGTCGCTTTCCCATTCGGGATGCCCGTTGGCCGTCGCGATCTCGCGATAAAGATTTGCCCGATCGGCGTTCTCGTCGGAAACCAGCTTTCGCGCGCCGTTGCGTTCTGGCAGCGGGATCAGATTCTGATCGCGCACTTCGACGAGACCGTCGCGCGTCAGACCGATAGCGCCTGAGTCGTAGTACTTCTTCAGCTGTGCGAAGCGAGCTTCCATCGACTGCGTGAGCTGGCGGACAGCGGGCGTCGCGATGTTCAGATCCGCCTGGGCATTCGCAGTCGGAATGATCAGGTTGAGAATGGCCCCAGTCGCGGCAAGCAGCGTTTCGGCCGCGCCGTCGTACGCGTTGGTGCGCTTGTCACTCTTTCCCGAGTTCGTCTGGCTCTCGCCCCATACATCCTCGATGATCTTGTCCGCCGCCTTCTCGGCTGCCGCCGCGGGGAAATACACGTTGATGGTGACGCACGCTGACAGCGCCAGGGTCAGCGCGGCGAGCTTGAGCGGCAGGTATCGCGACATGATCTCTTCCTCGTGTGGTCCGTGGTACTCAGTGTGGTTCAGCGCACTGAATGCCGAATGAATCGTACGCTCTGACTGTTCCGCGGTGCCAGCCCGACGTCGCTACTGCACGACGGGCCCTTCGGATTCCGTGATGGCGATCAGCTGCCGGACGAGCCTTGGCCAATCGACGCGCCGGGAACTGCCTATGACATCGATGCGCGGCAGGCCTTTGCCTTTGACGAGATAGTAACCACCGTTCGGCGCCGGAGCGACGCCATCCATGTGGCACACGTCCTGTTCCAGACGACACGACACGCCGAGCCGGTCGTAATTGAACTCATCGAAGAATCGCATCACGCCGCTGGAAAGTGCGGCGGTGACCCCTGCTCCACCACCGCCGATACTGCCGATGTTCTGTACCGCTCGCTGACTGATGCGATGTCTGGAGCGATCACCGGGCGGCGTGAAGAGACGCGCGTCGAACGCCACCGGCGTCCAGTTGAAGAGTTCGAGGCCCGAAATGGAGCCGGACAGGCGCCCCGTCATGCCGCCGAAGGAGAAGGCGCCCGTCACTAGGTTGAGATCCAGATTCTCGAGGGCAATGTTCGATCGGAAGCGCGGCCATTGGCTGAAAGGCTGCTCGAGACGCAGATCGCTGATCCGGACTTCGCCATCGAAGACCTGCGCGGTCAGTGTCGTGCCGAGCGTCACGACCCGATCTCGCATTCGCAGCTTGGAAATGTTGCCGCCGATCTTGCCGCCGAACTCGGGCCAGCCGAATGCCTGGCAGAGCTGCCGCACGCTGATCGGCTGGATGCTCGCATCGACCATGAACGCGACGCTCGGCAGGCCGGCGTTGCGAATCCGGAAGCTCTCGAGTGCGATCGCTCCGTCGAGCACAGGAATGTGTGCCGGCTGCAGCAGCCGGAGTTGTCGACCCTGCGTATTGAAGTGCAGCTCGGTCGCGCCGAGGTCCAGATTCAGCAACGCGCCCGAGGCCCAGCTCAGCGTCGAGTCGGCACTGCGCTGCGGAGGGGAATCGTCATCATCGTCGGATGAGGCCGCAGGAGCGTCGAGCCAATGCCATTCGCCGCTCAGCTCGTGCAGGACGAAGTTGCGGGCGCCATCGTCGAGACTGACTTTGTCGAAGCGCAGGCGCACTTCACGTGGCGCCCCGTCTTCGACTGACAACACGCCGCTCAGTGCACCTGATGTCTGCAAAGACTTGAAGCCCGTATCCAGCAGAAGCGGCTGGAAATAGCTCGTGTACGCACCAGGGAGTTGCAGTGACTCAAGGTCGAAGCGCAGCGTACGCAGCGGCTGCTCCGCATCCAGGTCGACAGTGCCCTGCCCGGAACCTCTGGCAACCTCGCGGTGGTCGATCGCGAAGTGATCGACCAGTAGCAAACCGGCATTCGTCCAGAGTCCGCGTGCACTGGCTTGCAGCGGATGAACGCCCAGATCGAGGAAGATCGGCTGTGCATATGCCTGGCCCGCGGCGGACGCAATCGTTGCTTCGTAGCGCCAGCCTGATACGGCACGTCCGAGTTTCGCGCGCAGCTCGAAGGAAAGGCGATCGGCCGCAAGACTTCCCGATTCGTTGTTGCCTGTAAGCTCGGTCAGCGTCGCTGTCACATCGGCCGCGCGCAACACGGTGTCAGCACCCGATGCGTTGATTGACGCCGTCACGAGGCCTGTCGCGGTCAACTCCGGAACAGGCAACTGCCATTGCCTGGCGAGCTTCAGAGTCTCATCCAATGGCAGCCTGGAGATGTCGGCGGTTGCACGCCACCCCGCAGCGGTCAATGCAGCGGCGACGTCGATGTGCCCCTGACCTACTCGTAGTCCACGCAGATCCAGATCGAGCGCGCCCGTCGTTCGCACGTAGCGCACTTTGCCAGATAGGGTTTGCGAGCCGAGCGCAGGCAGGGAGGCCATGATGCGCGCCTTCGCGCAGCGAATGACTTCGGCGGAAACTTCCAGCGCGGGACATTCGATCCGGACATTCCGCAGTTCATCCTTGATGGAACTCAACCGCAGCCGAGAGACGGTGGCCGATACACCCGAAGATCCTTCCGGCAGATCGGCCCGTACTACAACTCCCTGCGCACTCCAGCCGGCTCCTTCGATCCGCTCGACCTCGATCTCGAGTTCGTCGACGGCGCCGGCCAGCGTCGCCATCACCATCGCGGACAACGCAAGCGCAGTCAGCGCTCCCCTCCGGCGGCGGCCAGGCGTGTCGGCGGCAATTCGATTCATCGAATGGATGATGACGGGCGCGCGCAACAGCGCCAAGTCGAGGAATACAGCCGTGTACGCCGGTTCTATGACTTCGAACCAACGGACATCCTTTCAATGTACTCGTTCAGTCAAATTGACAACGCTGTCAAGTCCATGGGATTCTGACGCGGCGGGCTTTCCGGCTCAGCGAGACCAACATATTTCATCGGGGGATCGGACGATGGTGAACCTTGGGCTTCAGCGTGCCCGGCACGGCGCCGCGCTGGGCACAGCCGTGGCTATCGCATGCGCGCTCGCGGGCTGCGATCGGGAAACGAACGCCATGCCAACTCGCGGCGCGACTGCGTCGGCGCAAGAAACTGCCGTCATCCATCCGGAACAGTGGCCGAAGCTCGCGCCACCTGTGCAGGACGGCCCCGAACTGAACGCTCGTCTCGAAGCACTGCTCGCGTCCTTGTCGATCGAGGAGAAAGTCGGCCAGATCATCCAGGCGGACATCGGCAGCGTCACGCCGGACGACGTTCGCAAGTATCGGCTCGGCTCCGTGCTCAATGGCGGCAACTCTGGTCCTCACGGCGACGATCTCGCGCCGGCGAAGAAATGGCTCGAACTCGCCGACGCTTTCTACGCAGCGTCGATGGACACGAGTGGCGGTCACAAGGCGATCCCCATCATCTGGGGCTCGGACGCCATTCACGGCAACAACAACATCGTTGGCGCGACGATCTTCCCGCACAACATCGGACTCGGTGCGACCCGCAATCCCGAACTGATCAAGCGCATCGGCGAAGTCACTGCTATCGAGACTCGAGTCAGCGGCCAGGAATGGACATTCGCACCGACGCTCGCCGTCGTTCAGGACGTACGCTGGGGACGCTCCTATGAGTCCTACTCCGAGCAGCCTGAGATCGTGCACGAGTACGCAAGCGCAATGGTGAAAGGGCTCCAGGGCGAACCCGGATCGCCCGAATTTCTGAAGGGCAAGCACGTCATCACGACAGCAAAGCATTTCGTCGGTGACGGCGGCACATTCGAAGGGCGCGACCAGGGCGACAATCGCGCGAGCGAAAAGGACCTGCGCGACATTCACACCGCCGGCTACACCGCCGCAATCAACGCAGGCGCTCAGTCCGTGATGGCTTCCTTCTCGAGCTGGCAGGGCGCGAAGGTGCACGGTCACAAAGGACTGCTCACCGACGTGCTCAAGGATCGCTTCGGCTTCGACGGCATCCTCGTCGGCGACTGGAATGCGCACGGCCAGGTCGATGGCTGCTCCACGACGAACTGCGCAGCGACGATCAACGCCGGACTCGACATGTTCATGGCACCTGATGGCTGGAGAGCTCTGTACGACAACACGCTCGCACAAGCCCGTTCGGGTGAGATTCCGATGGCGCGCCTCGACGACGCCGTTCGGCGCATCCTGCGAGTGAAGATGCGGGCTGGCCTTTTCGAAGCGGGCAAGCCTTCGTCGCGGCCGCTCGCCGGTCACTTCAACCTTCTCGGTGCGCCCGAGCATCGGGCTGTCGCTCGTCAGGCCGTGCGCGAATCGCTGGTGCTGCTCAAGAACGCAAAGCATGTTCTGCCGCTCAGACCATCGATGAACGTTCTGGTCGTCGGCGACGGCGCAGACAACATTGCGAAGCAAAGCGGCGGCTGGTCGCTGACTTGGCAAGGCACGGGCGTGACCAACGCGAATTTCCCGAATGGCGAATCGATCTACTCAGGCATTCGCGCGGCGGTCAAAGCAGGTGGCGGTAAAGTCACACTCAGCGCCAACGGTGACGTCAAAGGCAAGCCCGATGTCGCCATCGTCGTGTTCGGCGAAGACCCTTACGCCGAATTCCAGGGCGACGTCGACACGCTCGAGTACAAGCCCGGCAACAAGTCGGATCTCGCGCTGCTCAAGAAGCTTCGTGAAGCGAATGTGCCCGTCGTCTCCGTATTCCTGTCGGGTCGGCCGATGTGGGTCAATCCGGAATTGAACGCATCGGACGCATTCGTCGCGGCGTGGCTGCCGGGCACCGAGGGTGGTGGCGTTGCAGATGTGCTCTTCGGGAAGAACGACGGCGCCGCCAGCTACGATTTCAAGGGCAGACTCTCCTTCGCCTGGCCGCGCACGCCGCAGCAGGTCACCGCAACGCGTGGAACAGAAGCGCCGCTCTTCGCATACGGGTTCGGACTTACGTATCGCGATTCAGGCGAGCTCGATGCGCTGCCTGAAACCGTCGCACAACGTCGCGACGGCGCTTCAACGCGCGAATACTTCTCCGCCGGTCGCGCCGCGAACGGCTGGACGATTGCAGTTGCCGACGGCCAGGGTCGCCAACCGCTGCCGACAGGAATTGGCGCAACGGCCGACGGCGCGCTGAGGATCACCGCAATCGATCGGGGCGCGCAGGAAGACGCACGTCTGCTCAACTGGTCAGGCACAGGCCCCGCCAGCTTCATCATCGAACGCAATGATCCGATCGATCTGCAGCGCGAGGCCAACGGGCAGCTGTCACTCGTATTCGACTATCGCGTCGACGCAGCGCCTGCCGGCGGTGTGTCACTCGGCGTCGAGTGCCACGGCGGCGCCAACAAGTGCGCAGGCAGCATCCAGATCGAAGATCAGCTCCAACGCGCTCCGAAGAAGGAATGGCAGCAGGCGCGCATTCTGCTGAGCTGCTTCCAGCAAGGCGGCGCCGATATGCGTGCGATCACGGCACCGATCGTCCTGTCGACGGCGGGTCCGTTGCAGCTCGGCATTGCGAACGTGCGGCTCGACACCGGACTTCAGGGTGCCGTGACCTGCCAGTAAAAGCCCAGCGGTGAAGCCCGCCCTTGCTCGGACGCGTCGAGTGCCGAAGGAATCGAATGGCCGGACCCGGATCCATGATGTGGCCCGGGCCGCCGGCGTCGCGATCAAGACTGTATCGCGTGCACTGAACAACGAACCCAATGTTCGCCAGGACACGCGCGAGCGCATCCTGGAGACCGTCAGGCGGCTCAACTATCACCCGAGCCTGTCAGCCCGGGGCCTGGCGGGCCGCCGCTCGTATCTCATCGGGTTGATCTACGAGAACCCCAGCGCCAACTACCTGGTGGATGTGCAGCACGGCGCGATGGCGCGTTGCCGCGAGGGGCGCTTCCAGCTCCTGATGCACCAGGTCAGTGGCCGCGGCGAGGAGCTCGAACGCGACGTCATCGGGCTCATCGATCAGACAGGCGTCGATGGCCTGATCGTAACGGCGCCGCTGTGCCAGTCGAACGAACTGATCCGCACGCTCGATCGTCGCGGGATTCCATTCGTGCGCATGGCGCCGAACAAGATGCGTCACCGCACACCATACGCCGACATGGATGACGAGGGTGCGGCCTATGAGATGACGGCCTATCTCATCGGCCTCGGGCATCACCGCGTCGGATTCATCGCAGGCCACCCCGAGCACTTCGCGAGCGGACAACGCCTCAACGGCTATCGCAGGGCATTGAAGGCGCATCGCATCGCGTATCGAGCCAGCTACGTGCGGCAGGGCTTCTTCGTCTTCGAGTCGGGCCTCGATGCCGCTCGCCAGCTGCTTGCGATGCCAGAACCGCCCACGGCGATCTTCGCCAGCAACGACGACATGGCGGCGGGCGTTCTGATGGCGGCGCACGAGATGGGCATCGCCGTTCCGGATCAGCTCTCAGTGGCCGGGTTCGATGACACGTATATCGCGCGAACGGTGTGGCCGCGTCTGACGACCGTCCATCAACCGAGCTACGACCTGGCCTACACGGCCGCCGATCTGCTCCTGCGCGTCCTGAGCAGCCAGCCGGCGCCGAAACCGGTGCGGCTGCCCTATCGCCTCGTATGCCGCGCTTCGACTGGGCTCACGAATGACAACGATGGCCATTCCTGAGGGTCCAGCTTCCATGCGATGAGCGCTCCGCCTGCAACGCGGGTGACCCGGCACCGCCGCTGTACTCTCCCCCGCAGCCGGTCCGGGCCACTCGCGTTCTTTCCGGATTGATGTCCGTGAACCTGGACCCGTAAATCGGGTCCATGCGTTCGGGGTAGGGCAATTCCTCGGCGGACCTTGCGCCGGGCAGCGTTTGAGCAGGACAGTACCGCATGGGCGACCGAACCTTGACGTCATCGCGAGCGAAGCGGATCCGCGTCGCCGGCTTGTGCACGCTGCTGCTCACTCTGGCCGCCTGCACCGGGAGCTTCTTCTACAACCGGCTCGACACGCTCGCCGGGTGGTACCTCGGCTCGCTGGTATCTCTGACCGACGGCCAGCGCACGCAGCTGCAGCACTGGCTATCGCAAACCCTCGCCTGGCATCGCCAGTCCGAGCTCAACCGTTACTCACGCTTCCTGCGTGATCTTTCTGACCAGGTGATGCAGCCGGGCACGCCGGTGCGCTACGAAGAGACTCAAAAGCGGTTCCAGGGTTTCTGGGACGATCTCATCGAGCGGGCCACGCCCGATGCTACGACGCTCCTCCTGAGTCTGTCGCCCGAACAAGTGGACGAACTGATCCACAACATGGAAGAGAAGGCGCGCGAGCGCAGCGACGACGAAGGCAAACCGGAGAGCTGGCACCGCGAACAGGCGAAATCACTCACCCGCTTCGTCAAGCGCTGGGCCGGCAGCGTAACGGACGAACAGAAGGCGCTCATTGCCGCCTCGGCCGCGCAGGTCGAGCCGACACGCGATGAATGGCTGGCCAGCCAACAGGCCTGGCAACGCTCCCTGCGCGAAGCATTGCAGAAGCCGACGGACGATCGCGCTGGCGCCGTCCAGCGCCTCCTGGAGAAGCCCGACAACCAGTGGACGCAGGAATATCACGACAAGTCGCAACGCAATCGCCAGCGTTATCTCGAGCTAGTAACCTCGCTGGATGCCACGTTCACGGACCGGCAGCGCCAGCATCTGCGCGCGGAGCTGCTGAAACTGGCCCAGCAACTGGACACCATCGCCCGGGGGAAATCATGAAAGCCCGTCTCGCCTGCGCTCTTGCGATCACGCTCGCACTCACTGCCTGCAGCCGTTCCGAATCACCGGCTCCGGCTGCGGAAACACCTCCCGCGGCCCATGCGGCTGCTCCCAGTGAAAGCACCGGCGAGAGCGCGGCAATCCAGGCCGCACTGTCGAATCCTTCCCGTTTCGCAGGAGATGCCGGCGAGGACGCCTGGCGCAAATCCGCGGATGTTCTTGCGTTCATGAACGTGCAGCCGGGAATGCATGTCGTCGACTATCTCGCCGGCGGCGGCTACTACACCGAATTGCTTTCGACGCTCGTCGGACCCGAAGGTAGGGTCTACACATACAACAATGCCGAGTACACGAAGTACTCGGGCGACACCCCGGCAAAGCGCTACGCCAACAACCGTCTCGGCAACGTTGTGACGGTAACGGGTGCGCCGGAGTCGCTCGCGATCGAGCCGAGCTCGCTCGATGCGGCGCTGTTCGTCCAGTCGTATCACGACCTGCACTGGAAATCGAAAGACTGGTCGCCGACCGATCCGGCGAAATCGCTCGCCGCCCTAGTTGCGGCGCTGAAGCCGGGCGCGACCGTCGTCGTGGTGGACCATGTTGCCGTTGCCGGCAGCGATCCTGCGATCGTCGTCGACTCGCTCCATCGCATCGATCCGGCACTCGTCAGAAAGGATTTCGAAGCAGCGGGACTCGTCTTCGATGCGGAGAGCTCGATCCTTGCGAACTCCGCGGACGATCACACCAAGTCCGTGTTCGACGAGTCGATCCGCCACAAGACGGATCAGTTCGTCTACCGGTTCCGCAAGCCCTGACTTGGCCCGAGTCGTTCGCTGCCTTCGCGAGAAGGCAGCGAACGCGCGCTATTCTTCGTCCACGGTCTTGTAGGCCTTCGCCAGCTCCTGCTGTTTGCGCGCCGGCACCGGATCGTAGTGGCTCAGGTCCATCGTGAAGCTGCCCTCTCCGCCGGTTAGCGACTTGAGCCTCGACTGGTAATCGTTGATCTCCGCGAGCGGCACGAGCGCACTGATCCTCGTCTGCTGACCGCCCAGCGCACTGTTCCCGCTGATCCGCCCCCGGCGCGTCGCAAGATCTGCTGTGATATCGCCCGTGTTCGCGCTCGGCGTCGTGACCTCGAGCCGCACGACCGGCTCGAGAATGATCGGACTGGCATCGCGAAACGCATTCTGGAATGCGCGGCGCCCGGCGGCGACGAAAGCCACTTCTTTCGAATCGACCGAGTGATGCTTGCCGTCATAGACGATCACCCGCAGATCCTGCAACGGAAAGCCCGCGACGACGCCCTCATTCAGCGCCTGACGAACGCCCTTCTCGACCGCGGGAATGTATTGACCCGGAATCGAACCGCCGACCACCTCATCGACGAACTCGAACCCCTGCCCGCGATCGAGCGGTTCGACGCGCAAGAAGACTTCGCCGAACTGGCCAGCGCCGCCCGTCTGCTTCTTGTGCCGATGATGTCCTTCGGCTGGACGAGTGATGGTCTCGCGATACGGAATGCTCGGTGTATGAGTCTTGCACTGCACGCCATATCGATCCTTCATGCGGTCGAGCATCACGCGCAGATGCAAGTCGCCCATGCCGTAGAGGACAGTTTCGTTGAGGCTCGCGTGATGCTCCACGCGCACGCACGGATCCTCTGCGACGAGTCGGTGCAACGCGTCTGAAAGCTTCTGCTCCTCGCCGCGCCGTTCGGGCTCGATGGCAACGCCCGCCATCGCCGGCGGAAAGCTGATCGACTTGAGATGAAAATTGTCTTCGTCGTGCGAGTCGTGCAGCACCGCATCGAAGTGCAGCTCATCGATCTTCGACACGGCGCCGATATCCCCCGGCGTCATCTGCGGCACTTCGACATGGTCCTTGCCCTGCAGCCGATACAGGTGCGCCACCTTGAACGGTTTGCGCGAGTCGCCGATGTAGAGCTGCGACCCATTGCGGATAGTGCCCTGGTGCACGCGGAACACGCCCATGCGGCCGACGAAGGGATCGATGCAGACCTTGAACACGTGGGCGATCACATGCTTTGCGGCATCCGGAGTGACCTGGACGCGTTCCGCTTGATCGCCGTCGCCCTTGAGGAACGGCGGGGGATTTGCTTCGAACGGATTGGGCATCAGACGCCCCACGATCTCGAGCAACTCCGCAATGCCTGCGCCCGTCTCGGCGGACACGAAACACACCGGGATCAGATGGCCCTCGCGCAGGGCGCGCTCAAAAGGGTCGTGCAGTTGCTCCGGGGTGAGCTCCTCACCCTGCTCGAGATACAGCGCCATCAGCGCTTCATCGACTTCGACGACCTGGTCGATGATCTGCGTATGCGCAGTTGCCACCGATGAGAAGTCCGGCTTGGCAGCGCCGGGCTTGAAGAAGCAATCGACGACGCCACGACCGTTGTCACACGGCAGGTTGAGAGGCAGGCACTCGCGACCGAAGGCCTCGCGCAGGTCCGACAGTACGCGCTCCGACTGCGCATCGCGGCTGTCGATCTTGTTGATGATGATGAGCCTGCACAGGCCGCGATCGCGGGCGAAGTCCATCATCCGCTGCGTCATCGGCTCGATGCCGTTGACCGCGCTGACGACGATCGCCGCCGTTTCGACTGCCTCGAGGACGGTGAGCGCCCTGCCGGCGAAGTCGGGATAGCCAGGCGTATCGATCAGGTGGACGCGGCGGCCGACGGCCTCGAAATTGACGATCGCCGCATCGAGCGAGTGACCGATCTGGCGTTCCTGCGGATCGAAATCGCAGACGAGGGAGCCGCGCTCCTGACTGCCGCGACCGCGGATGGCGCCGGACTGCGCAAGCAGACTCTCCGCGAGGAGGGTCTTGCCCGCCCCGGCCTGCCCGACCAGGGCAATGTTGCGAATGTCCGCGGTGGAGTACGCCATCGTTGCCATCCTCCCGTCATTCTTGCGTCATCCTCACGCCTGGGCAGGATACGCCCGGGGAAGTAGATGGCGGATAGCGGATAGTGACTAGACGCGGCACGCAACGCCGGCTCCATTGAGCCGGACCAGTACACCGCTTAACCTATCCGCCATCCGCTATCCGCCACTCCGCCTCCTCTAATGACAACCAAGCGCGCACTGATCGTGGACGACTCCCGCTCAGCCCGAGTGATCCTGAGCCGGATGCTGGAAGCGTACGATCTGCAGGTCGATGCAGCGGAGTCGGCCGAGCAGGCCCTCGAATACCTGCGGCAGAACCGCCCGGACGTGGTCTTCATGGATCACTTGATGCCCGGCATGGACGGGTTCCAGGCCATCCAGGCCATCAAGAGCAATCCCGACACGGCGACGATCCCGGTGATGATGTACACGTCCCAGGAGGGCGAGTTGTACGTGAGCCAGGCACGGGCGCTCGGAGCGGTGGGCGTACTGCCCAAGACAGTGAAGCCCGGCGACGTATCGCGCGTGCTGTACCAGCTCCACCTGTTGCCGGAGCGCCGCGAAGGGCGGAGCAATCTGTTCGAGCCCGAAGACAATGACGCCCCCCGCGCGCCAGCACCGGCATCGGCATCGACACGGGCACCCGCCGCGGCGCTTCGAACCGGGTCGCAACCGGCCGTGCAGGTCGAGCGCGAGACGCGAACCCAGGTAGGCGAAGTCGAGACGGCCCTTCGCAATGCGATGGCGCCGGCATTGCGCGAGTACAACGCAGAACTGCGGCGTTATATCGCGGCCAGCATGGAAGTCCTGACGCGAAAGATCGCAGCAGACAAGCCTGCCGCGACGGATCCGGCAAGCCCGGCTGCAACACCAGAAATCGCTCCGGGACCCGCTCCCGCACCGTCGCGCTGGCCTCTCCTCGCCGCCGTTGCGGCTGTCGCGCTGATTCCTACGATCGTTTTGTCAGTGCTCTACCTGGAGACATTGCGTTCGACGCGTGCCCTTACGCAGTCCTACACGCGCCTGACCGCGATCGCCGAAGAGCAGCAGGCGCAGCTCACCGCACTCGCTGCCGCTCGTCCGACGACAGCGGAGTTTGCCCAGGCTGTGACCACTGCGATCACGAACGCAGCGGATCGCGAACTGGTGCCATACGGCGAAACGCCGCTCGCAGGTGCCCGACTCGAACATCTGCGCACGCTGATCGAGAAGCTGCGCGCCGATGGATTCAAAGGCAAGGTCGTCGCCTCGTCGTTTGCCGGCGAGTACTGCCTTACCGGCAATGGCATCGAAGGCTACTCGATCGCGGCCGATGATCTGCCCGTCAAGCGTTGCGATCTGATCGGCAATCCGTTCGACGACAGTCTCACCTCCGCCCAACGCCAGTCGCTGCCGTTCGCGAACCTCGTGACGAGCATTCCGCAACAGACGGGCAACGCGCTCAGCGTGGAAGTCGCGCATGGCGGTCGCACGCCGGCAGTTCCGTATCCCGAAGGCGAAGCACTGACGAAGACCACGGCAGGCGAGTGGAACCGGATCGCAGCACAGAACAATCGCGTGGAGTTCGTGGCGAGCGCCGCGCAGTAACGCAACCTCATGCCACCCTGGCTGCTCTACGGCGCAAACGGCTACACCGGCGAACTGATCGCACGCGAAGCGGTGCGGCGCGGCATGAGACCGCTGCTCGCCGGCCGGTCGAAACAGAAGATCGAAAAGCTGGCCGCTGAGCTCGGCTGCCCGAGCGCCGTCTTCGATCTCGAGGATCACACGGCGCTCGTCGGTGCGCTGTCGAATGTCGCCGCGGTGCTGCACTGCGCAGGACCCTTCTCCGCCACAGCCCGCTCGATGATGCAGGGCTGCCTCGCCACTCACGTTCACTACTTCGACATCACCGGCGAGATCCCGGTGTTCGAGCTCGCCCACAGCGTGCACGAGAAAGCGCAGCGCTCGGGAGTCCTCATGTGCCCCGGTGTCGGCTTCGATGTCGTGCCGACGGACTGCCTGGCCCTGGCACTCAAACAAGCACTTCCCGACGCGACGCATCTTGCGCTCGGCTTCGACAGCAGATCCGGGCTGAGCAAGGGCACGGCGAAGACGACTGTCGAAATGGCTACGGGCGGCGCGAAGGTCCGCCGCGACGGCATCATCGTCAGCGTTCCGCTGGCATCGCAGACCCGCCGTATCGATTTTGGGAACGGCGAAAGACTTGCGGTGGGAATTCCCTGGGGCGATGTGAGCACGGCGTATTACACGACCGGCATTCCGAACATCGACGTCTTCACCGCATCGACGCCGAAGGCGATTGCCCAGATGCGCCGCACCAATCTGTTCCGGAGCGTGTTGCGCACAAGATTCGTGCAGTGGCTCGCGAAATACAGCATCGACCGACGCCTGCAGCCGCCCAATCAGGCGCAGCGCGACAGCAATCCGAGCTTCGTGTGGGGTGAGGCGCGCAATGCGGCAGGCAAGACAGTGACGGCACGCGTGGTGACCGCGAATGGTTACGCACTGACTATTGCATCTTCGCTGGGTATCATCACCCGGGTCCTGGAAACACAGCCCGCTCCCGGATTCATCACGCCCGGCCTGCTCATGGGCGCCGATTTCGTCACCACGTTGCCGGGCTCATCGCAGATCCGACTCGACGCATGACCGATAGTCTCAGCGCTCCCCTGCCCAAACCGACGACGCTCGACGATACACACGGCTTCAATCCCCCGGCCTGGCTCGCGAACGCGCATCTGCAATCGATTCTGCCGAGCCTGAAGCTCCGCCGTCCGCTGCTCGCGCGTCGCGCACGACATCTGCTCGCGTGCTCGAAGGATCAGATCCTCGACTGCGGCGACGGTGTGCGCCTCATGGGTCACTATTCGAGCCGCGCCGCCGCTGGTCACGCACCAGCGAAGGACCTGGTGGTGCTCCTGCACGGATGGGAGGGCAGCGCCGATTCACTGTACGTGCTTTCGCTCGGCAGCTACCTGTTCGATCGCGGCTGCGACATCTTCCGCCTGAACTTCCGCGACCACGGTCCCACGCATCACCTCAACGAGGACATCTTTCATTCATGCCGGCTGGACGAGGTCGTCGGTGCGATTCGTTCGCTGCAGGAGGAACATCCGGATCAGCGACTGTCGGTTGCGGGTTTTTCTCTGGGCGGGAATTTCGCGCTGCGCACTGCGACCCGTGCGCCAAGAGCGGGGCTCAGGCTAGAACGCGCCATCGGCATCTGCCCGGTGCTGCGGCCGCACAGCACGATGGAGATCCTCGAGAACGGCCCTTTCATCTATCAGCAGTATTTCATCGGCAAATGGAAGCGCTCGCTGAAGCTCAAGCAGAAGCTCTTCCCGAAACGCTTCGATTTCCGCTCCATCCTGTCGCAGTCGAACATCCGCACGATGACCGAGGTGATGGTGGAGCGTTACAGCGAGTTCGCGAGCCTCGACGCGTATCTGAACGGCTACGCGATCATCGGCGATGTGATGGCTTCACTCGAGGTGCCGAGCCACATCCTGTTCGCAATGAACGATCCGATCATTCCCGCACGCGACCTCAAGGACCTGGCGCGAACGAAACACCTGCACGTCCATGAAATCCCCGGCGGCGGTCACTGCGGCTTCATGGATCGATTGAATGCCGAGAGCTGGGCCGATCGGCAGGTAGCACGACTGATCGTCGGCCGCTGAGGCTCAGCCGCCCGCGGCGGATCGGGTCTGCAGTCCCCGGAACTCCCGCAGCATCTGCCGCACTTCCATCGTCTGCACGAGACGTGCGCCACGCGAAGCAAGCTCGAGCGCCTGCCGATGTGAGTTCACATCGTAGATCGCCCATCGCCAGGGGCCGCGCCACAGGCGCGCTGTGTTCTGCGTCAGCAACTGGTGATCGCAGAACACGTAGTCAGGCGCGAGCGACTCGCACTTGAGCGCGGACAGCGTACTGTAGTCGGGAAGAATCCACCCGACGCGGTACGACGACACCTGCCGCAGGTGATGAACCGTCGCAAGATCCGCGGAAATGAGGACGCACTGACGCACGACGGGTTTCAGCACCTCGGACACTCGACGCACGACCGCCTCATGCCCGAAGGCCCGCAGGCTGGCCCGCTTGAGCTGTACGAATGCCGTCGCAGCCGGATGCGATTCGAGCAAGCTGACCGCTTGCGCGAGCGTTGGAATACCGACATCAGTGAAGCGCTTCTGAAAGCGCGATTCCTCGTTGACCGAAATCTCGCCGAGCTCTTCGAGGCTCATCTCGAGCGCGTGACGATCGATGCCTGCTGTGCGCTTGAGATCGGAATCGTGCAGCAGGACCGGATGACGATCCGCGGAGAGCTGCACATCGCACGCAATATGTCGAATGCCCAGATCGAGCGCAGAACGCAGCGCGGGCAGCGTGTTCTCGGGGTACTCCGCTGCGTTGCCGCGATGCGCGATCAGATCGGGAATGCGTTGAAGGAGAGTCGACATCCATGCCCACGGGTCAACGGGACTTCAGCGCATCTTAACCTTGTGGAGTCGCACTTGGCGCGGACCCTGAGGGCCCGCGTATGCGTTCACCGACAGCTACGCATTTGCCGCAGCGTCTGGTATGTCCCGACCCGGGCTCACGTATAAGAATCACATACCCCTATGAACATCGTGCATTTCGATCGCTCGGTCCGATGGCTGGTCGGCGCAATTCTTGTGGGGGTCCTGCAAGGATGCGGCGGTGGTGGTGGTTCTGATTCCGATCCGCCACCGCCGCCGCCCCCGGACACGTCCGCACCCAGCGTTCCGGGGAATGTGAGCGCGACGGCAGCGAGCAACTCGCGTATCGATCTGAGCTGGACCGCATCGACCGACACGGGCGGCTCCGGCCTCAGCGGTTATCGAATCTATCGCGATAACTCGTCAACCGCGCTGGCGACAGTCACCGCGCCTGCGACGACTTACGCCAACACGGGCCTGACGGCGAGCACGCAGTACAGTTACACCGTGCGCGCGTTCGACGCGGCGGGCAACGAATCGGCGGCATCGACCGCGGCAAACGCCACGACGCAATCCGATCCAGCGCCTGGCACACCAGGGCTCGATACGCGGCCATCGAACACAACGTGCCGCGCGTGGGACCGCCCCGCGTCGGGCTCGATCCAGCTGCAGTCGTTCAGCTCGCTCACCTTCAGCTCATCGATTGCAATGCTTCAGGCACCGAACGACAACACGAACTGGTACGTCGTGGAGCAAGGCGGCACGATCAAGCGACTCAACACGTCGAATCTCAACAACTTCGCGACTTACGGAACGATCCCGGTGACTTCCGGCGGCGAGATGGGCCTGCTCGGCATGGCGTTTCATCCGGACTTCCCTACGGACAATCGCGTGTTCCTCTCGTACACGCTGCGCGTCGGCGGACAGCTCGTCTCACGCATCTCCTCGTTCCCCAGCACGGCAACAGCGCTGGGCACCCCGGAAACAGTGCTGCTGACCGTCAATCAGCCCGAAGACAATCACAACGGCGGCGACATTCACTTCGGGCCCGATGGCTATCTCTATGTTGGCCTCGGCGACGGCGGCGGCGGCGGCGATCAGCATGGTTCGATCGGCAATGGTCAGCGGCTCACGACGATGCTGGGCAAGATGCTGCGCATCGATGTCGACGGCAGCCCCCCTTACGGAATTCCCAGCGACAATCCTTTCGCATCCGGCAGTCGCTGTCCGGCCGAAGGCCGGTCGAGCGGCAACTGTCCCGAGATCTACGCGTGGGGCTTCCGCAATCCATGGCGTTGGAGCTTCGATCGCGGCAGCGGCGAACTGTGGGTCGCCGATGTCGGACAGGGCCAATGGGAAGAAGTGAACACGGTGGGGCGCGGTGGGAACTACGGCTGGCGCTGTCGCGAGGGCGCTCATGACTACTCCGCTGGAACGACAGGCTGTGATTCGGCAGCGCTGATCGATCCCGTGACCGAATACGATCACTCGCTCGGCACCGCGATCACGGGCGGTTACGTCTATCGCGGACCGCAGAACACGCCACTGAAAGGCCGCTACCTTTTCGCGGATTCGGGCTCGGGCCGCATCTGGGCCTGGCTGCCTGAGCGTGCGACGCCCCAAGCGCCGCGCGTGCCGACGCAACTCGCTGACACCAGCCTGAGCATCGTGTCATTCGGCGAAGGCAACGACGGCGAGTTGTACGTAGTCAACTACAACTCGCTCCATCGCATCGTCTTCCAGGCGCCGACCGGCGGCGGCACGGTGCCAACGTCGTTGAGTGCGACAGGCTGCGTTAGCGCGTCCGATGCGAAACAGCCGGCGGCCGGGCTCATTCCCTACGCGATCAACGCGCCTTTCTGGTCCGACGGTGCGACCAAGAATCGCTGGATCGGTCTGCCCGACGGCCAGAGCATCACCGTTCAATCGAGCAACGACTGGGACTTCCCGAACGGCACGGTCCTGATGAAGAACTTCACCGTGGGCACTCGTCTCATCGAGACTAGGCTCTTCATGCGCCATCCGAACGACAGCAGCTGGGGTGGCTACACGTACGCGTGGAACGACGCACAGACTGACGCGACACTCGTTACCGGCGGCACGACCCGCGACATCGGTAACGGCCAGCGCTGGATCTATCCGAGCGAGGGCCAGTGCGTCCAATGTCACACGAACGCCGCGGGCGGCTCTCTCGGCCTCGAGACCGCGCAACTGAATCGCGACTTCCTCTATCCGCAAACCGGACGCACTGCGAACGAGTTGTTCACGCTGAACCACATTCAGACGCTGACACCGGCGATTACCGATCCGAGCGTCCAACCGCGCATGCCGGACCCGGCGGACACGAGCGCGTCGTTGAATGATCGTGCGCGAGCCTACCTGCACACCAACTGCTCGCAGTGTCATCGTCAGGGCGGACCGACGCCGAGCACGATGGATCTTCGCTACACGACGCCGCTCGCGCAGACGAACGCGTGCAATGCACCGCCTCAGGCCGGAGATATGGGTCTCGGCACCTCCGCACGGCTGATCGCGCCAGGGAGCGCGACGAATTCGGTCGTCGTGAATCGCGTCAACCGCCGCCGCGACGCGAACGCAATGCCGCCGGTGGGATCGGATCAGATCGACGCAGCAGGAGTAGCGCTGCTGACACAGTGGATCAACACGATGACAGGCTGTTGACAGCCGGAGGAACGACGGCTGTCATCCCCGCTGAAGCAGGGATGATCCTGCGTGAAGGCATGGATTCCCGCCTTCGCGGGAATGACGCGGTCGCGCTCCTAGTCCTCTTTCCTCTTCTCGTCGTAATGAATGACGGGCTGTCCGCTCGTGACAGCCATTTCGCCTTCGATCACAGCACCCTGCGCGATAGCAATGCTGCGCGCCGTGACGGCGCCGTGGATGCGCGCGGTTTTGCGGATCTCCAGCTTCTCGCTGGCAATGATTTCTCCGTGCCATTCCCCTGCGACGACGACGTTGGCCGCCTGCAGGCGTCCTTCCCACCGTCCGCCATCTGACAGCGTGACCGCGCCGCGCACCTTGCTGTCACCGATGACGATGCCGCCGACGATCAGGTCGCCTTCGCAGTTCAGGTTGCCGGTCAGTGTCGTTCCGGCGCCGATGAACGTCGGACTGCTCGCGATCTTGTCGGTCGCGCGGCGACGAAGGTTGTCGGCCATGAAGATCTCCTGCGATGGAAAAGCAATTATTCACTCTGGCGATGTTCTGTTGTGTACCAGAAACGTCGCCAGTCGGCGTCATTCCCTGCCCACGCTTCGCCACCGTGTCCGAACGTGACAATCCTCGTCACCGCGGCGCGGGACTCGGCGTGGGTAAATCACTGATTGGCTTGGACCTGACCCATGGCACATGCCTTGCAACCATCGAGGCGTGCGCTGAACCGCCTTGCTCTTCCCAACGAAGGCAACAGGTTCGCATTCAACGCCGCCAGCGTCTTCCCCGCGGGCGGCGTTTTTTTTGCGCGCCACCAACGCAGCTATGATGCAGCCCTCATCGTTACCGGGGCCTCCCATGCGTCGTCTGTCGCTCCTGTTGCTATTGCTGACATCGGTCGCGCACGCCGAGGTTCCGGGGGCCGAGCGGATAGAGACGGTCACGCTGGGCAACGGCATGACGATCATCGTCTGGCCCGATCCCGACATTCCCAACGTCGCCCTGTACAACTGGGTGAAGGTCGGCAGCCGCAACGAAGTGCCCGGGATCACGGGCCTGGCTCATTTCTTCGAACACATGATGTTCAACGGCACCAGCACGCGCCCGCCCGGAAGCTTCGATAAGGAGCTGGAAGCGAACGGAGCGAACAACAACGCCTCCACGTCGAACGACGTGACGATCTACAAGGACTGGTTTCCGCGTGATGCGCTCGAGCTCGTGTTCGAGCTCGAGGCCGACCGCCTGCGCAACCTCGCCTTCGATCCGAAGGTCATCGAAAGCGAGCGGGGCGTCGTCTACTCGGAGCGGCGACTCGGCGTGGACGACAGCAATGCCGGTCGTCTCATGGAGCAAGTGCAGGCGACGGCGTACGTCGCGCATCCATACTCGATTCCCACCATCGGCTGGCCCTCGGACATCGAAGGCTGGACGGTCGACGATCTGAAGAAATTCTTCGCCACGCACTACGCACCCAACAACTGCACGATGATCCTCGTCGGCGACGTCGATCCGAAAAAGGTGATCGCGCTGGCCCGCAAATACTTCGAACCGATTCCGCGCCAGGCGCCGCCGGAGCCGATTCGCACCCGGGAGCCCGAACAGCAAGGCGAGCGACGCGTGCTGGTCGAGGCAGACGCACAGACGCCGCTGCTGCAGTTCGCATATCACAGCATCGCGGGTTCCGATCCGCGCCTGCCCGCACTCGAACTGCTCCTGCGCATTCTCGTGGATGGCGATGCATCGCGCCTCCATCGCGCGCTCGTCGAGGAACAGAAGGTCGCCATTTCAGCCGACGGCTATCTGGAGGCAGGTTTCGATCCCGGCCTGACCTGGCTGTTCCTGTCGCTGCCTTCCGATGGCGATGTGGCTCAGGCGGAGAAGGCGCTCGACGCGGAAATCGATCGCATCCGCAAGGACGGCGTCACTGCTGCCGAGCTGAATCGCGCCCGCAACCAGGTCATCGCCGATTTCTGGCGTGCACTGGCGACCATCGATGGCAAGGCTGACCAGCTCGGTACTTATGCGGTGCTGCGCGGCGGCTATCAGAAACTGTTCGAAGCACCTCGTGCGTACGAACGGGTCAGTCTCGAGGACGTGAAGAAGCTGGCCGCGGAAATTCTGCGACCGGGCAATCGCACAGTGGGCGTGCTGCGCGCAGCGACGAACGAGGAGAACAATTGATGCGTGCCCTGCGATTCGTGAGATCGCTCGCGTCGCTCGTCGCCGGTGTGGCCGTGCTCATCAGCACGACTGCGGCCGCACAGTCGGGTGGCGTAAAACTGCCGCCGTACGAACGCGTCGAGCTGCGCAACGGGGCCGTTCTGCTCCTGATGGAACGCCACGACGTACCGCTGATCGCCATCAACGCCGTGGTTCGCGGCGGCAGCGCAGTCGACCCTCCGGACCAGGCGGGGCTGTCAGGACTGCTCGCGAACCTGCTGGAGAAAGGCGCTGGGAAACGCGACGCGGCCACCTTCGCGGATACGCTGGCCTCCGTCGGCGGTCTGCTGTCAGCCTCGGCCGGCACGGAAGGCATCGTGATCACCGGATCGTTCCTGTCGCGTGACCAGAAGCTAATGGTGGAATTGCTCGCAGATGTCCTGCAGCGGCCGCAACTGACTGCCGCGCAGTTCGACTCGGTGCGCAACCGGCAGATCGAATTCATCCGTGCCGCGAAAGATTCCGAGCTGGAGTCGCTCACGCCGCTCTACGGCAAGGCCGCGCTGTTCCCCGGTCATCCCTACGGCAAGCCCGCGATCGGCAGTGAAGCCGGCCTCGCGGCAACCACGCACGACGCGCTCATGCGCCACTATCGCGAACAGTTCGGCGCCGACCGACTGATCCTGGCCGTCGTCGGCGACTTCAAGACGGGCACGATGAAACAGAGCCTCGCGAGCGCGCTGAACGGCTGGCGCAAAGCCGAAGCAGAACTGCCCGTCATCACTGCACCTGCGAAGGTCACCGGTCGTCGCGTGCTTCTCATCGATGCTCCGGAATCGGTGCAGTCGTATTTCTGGGCCGGCAATGTCGGCGTCGCGAGGAGCTATCGCGATCGCGCGGCGCTCGATGTAGTGAATACGCTCTTCGGTGGGCGGTTCACGTCGATGCTGAACAGCGAACTGCGCATTCGCACCGGCCTCACGTACGGTGCCCGTTCGCGGTTCGACCGGTTCACTCAGCCTGGCCCCTGGCAGATGAGCTCGTACACGCAGACGAAAACCACCTTCGAGGCGATCGATCTTGCATTCAGCGTTCTCGACCGGCTGCACAGCGAACGGATGGAACCGGCCATGCTCGCCTCGGGCAAGACCTATGTTCAGGGTCAGTTCCCGCTCGCACTGGAAACAACCAACGAGTGGGCCAGCGCGCTGACCGACCTTGAGTTCTACAAGCTCGACCGCAGCTACATCGATGGCTATGCAGCCGCGCTGGGAGCGGTGACGCCGGATGCTGCCCAGCGGATGATCAGAGAGAACTTCCCTGGCAGCGGCAATGTAACGCTGGTCGTCATCGGGCAGACCGCAACCCTGCGCGAAGGACTGCAGAAGTACGGACCCGTGACGGAGATGAAACTGAGCGATCCGGCGTTCGCGCCGGCGGGGCGGTAACGGGCTGCGGGTGCGCAGGACGATGGACTTGTCAGGCGGTGGCGCAGGAGCGTTTTGCGCGCCCGCCTGATCCCCGTGAAGCCGCCCTCACGTAAATGTGTGACCCCGGTCACATTGGCGAAGAATCGCGACGCCGGACGCGCCTTCGAGAGCTTGAGCAGCCAGGTTCAGGAGCCTCGCTTTTTCGGCATAAATCCGCGTTTTTTCACTGGATTAGGGGTGTCGGCTGGCAACTTTTCCGACATGGACAAACGGTTTCGAGCGGCTAGACTCGCTTGATCCGCAGCGCGCCTTTCTCCTGTATCCCGCGCGTCGCGGCCAACACGAGCATGCAGTACCGTCGCAGCGATTTCGATGTCACGAACACCGTCCAGGTGAGTTCGGCGGAAGCCGTGCGCCGCGCGGTCAGTGACCTTTATCGCCAGCAGTGGCCGCACTATCCGTTCGACCGGATCGAGACGGCCTTTCGCGATTTCGAACGGCTGTTCAATGGCCAGTTTCCCGGCTACTACGGCTGCGACACCGTCTACCACGACCTGCAGCATTCGCTCGATGGCACGCTGGCGGTTGCGCGTCTCGTCGTCGGCTACGATCGCAGCCACGTCGCGGAAGAGCGGCTCGGTCCGGAACGCGCCATCCTCGCGGTCGTCATCGCCCTGTTCCATGACGCCGGTTACATCCGCCAGACCGACGATCAGACTCATCGCAACGGCGCCGAATTCACGCTGAGCCACGTCAGCCGTAGCGCCCAGTTCATCGGCCGCTACCTGCCGACGATCGGCATGGCGCAGTGGGTGCCGGTGGCAACGAAGGTCGTGCATTTCACCGGCTACGAAGTGCAGTTCGACCAGATCCGCCTCGACGACAACCGCGACCGCATCGTCGGTCACATCGTCGGTACGGGCGACCTCATCGCGCAGATGTCGGATCGCTGCTATCTCGAGAAGTGCCGCGATCGCCTCTATCCGGAATTCGTGCTCGGCGGCATCGCCATGCCGAGCGACCGGGCCGGCAATACTTCGGTGAAGTATCGCTCGGGTCTCGATGTGCTGCGCCAGACACCGGAGTTCGTCGAAGACGTGCGCCGCACGCGGCTCGATGGCGAGTTCGCAAGCCTGTACCAGCACCTCGAAGTGCTGTTCAACGGCCGCAATCCCTATATGGAAGCGATCCAGGCCAACCTGGACTACCTGAGCGAAGTGCTCCGCACCGGCAGCTGGCCGATGCTGCGCCGTGATCCGCCCTGCTTCACCTGGGAAAAGAACCCGGTCCAGAACATTCGTTCGCTGGTCCTGGGGCATATCAAGCAGATGTGGAAGGGCTGAGCCCTTCTGTCTGACTCCTTCCCCCCGCTACCGCGGGGAAGGTTGGGATGGGGGAAATCGGTTAGCCTTCCTTCATGCCTCTCATCGATCAGACGTTCATCCGCCTCGCAGTCGCCCTCGGCATCGGCCTGCTGATCGGCATCGAGCGCGAACGCAAGAACGCTAGCGAGGAAACTCGTGCGACAGCGGGCGTGCGAACGTTCACGCTCACATCGCTGGCGGGCGCCGTGAGCCTGCTGGTCGGCACAGAAGCGACGTTCATCGCGTTTGGCGTCCTGGTCGGATTGCTCATTGCCGTCGGGTACCGCCGCACGCGTGAACACGACCCCGGGATGACCAGTGAAATCGCGCAGGTCGCCGTCTTCCTTCTCGGCGGTCTGTCGATGCGGGAACCGCAGATTGCCGCAGCCCTCGCCGTGACGATCGCAATTCTCCTGGCCTCGCGCACGAAGCTGCATCACTGGATTCACAACACGCTCACCGATCAGGAAATCCGTGACGGCCTGCTGCTCGCGGCGGCAGCTCTGATTGTGCTGCCCCTGACGCCCGAAGAGGCGGTCGATCCGTGGGGCGTGGTCAAGCCGCGACAGTTGTGGGCTCTCGCCGTGACAGTCATGGCAATCAACGGGGTCGGCTACGTTGCCGTTCGGGTACTCGGCCCGAAGCTGGGCCTCGCGTTGGCCGGCCTGTTTTCGGGGTTCGTCTCCAGCACGGCGACGATCGGCGCGATGGGAGCTCGTGCGAAGGAACAACCGAAGCTGCGGCGAGGCGCGATTGCCGGAGCAGCCGCGTCCTCCGTGGCAACGATCATCCAGCTCGCGATCGTCATTGGGCTGGTGAGCCTGCCGCTGCTGCGACATCTAGCTCTGTCGCTGGTCGCGGGCGGTCTCATGGCGATTCTCTACGCGGCGCTGTTCACGTGGCGAAGCGCGAAGGACTCGGGTGAGCCGCACGGTCCGGCCGGCAGGCCCTTCAATCCCAAGACGGCGCTGATCTTCGTCGCCGTGATCGGTGCCGCCCTGGTTGCATCCGCCGTTCTCACGGAATGGCTCGGCCAGCGCGGACTCCTGCTGGCGAGTGCGCTTGCCGGACTGGGCGATGCCCACGCGTCCGCCATCTCCGCCGCGTCGCTGGCAGCCAATGAGCAAGTGGGGCTGGAGATGGCTGCCATTGCAGTTCTCGTCGGGGTAACGACCAACGCCGCGAGCAAGACCGTCGTCGCCTTCTCGCTGGGCGACCGGCGATACGGCTTCGAACTTGCGCCGGGGATCGTGCTCACCGTGGGAGCGGCCTGGGCTGCGTTGTTCGCTCAACGCCTTCTCGCCTGATCCCCGACTACCGCTGCGACTGCAACAGCCGCTACTCTTCGCGCCCCGGCATTCGAAGACAACTACAAGCCATCATGACGTCGCAGTTTCCCCGCCTGGCCAGCCGCTTTCCCCGCAAACGCGCCTTCATCACGGGCGCCGGCAGCGGCCTCGGCCTCGCCATGGCCGAAGCACTGGCCAAGGATGGCTGGTCGCTCGGTCTTTTCGACTTCAATCTTTCGCGACTCGCGGCGGTCGAGGAGCAACTCTCCTCGGCGGGCGTTTCGATCGTTGCCTACCCGGGCGACGTCACGCACGCCGATGAGTTGACTGTGGCCGTGAACACGTTCGCAACGGGTCGCGACGGACTCGATCTGATGATCAACAACGCCGGCGTCGCATGTGCGGGCACACTGATGGAGACGACGCTCGACACCTGGCAGTGGATCGTCAGCATCAACATGATGGGTGTCGTGCACGGCTGTCGCGCGGCGATTCCCCATCTGCAGCGGAATGGCAGCGGCCTGCTCATCAACGTCGCGAGTGCCGCGGCGTTCGCATCGGCGCCGGGCATGATCTCGTACAACGCGACCAAGGCCGCGGTGCTCTCGATCAGCGAATCTCTGTGCAATGAGCTGCGTCCGTCCGGAACCCAGGTTTCCGTCGTGATGCCAACCTACTTCAAGAGCGGATTGCTCGATTCGTTCCGCGGCAGCGCCGAGGCACGTTCTCTCGCCGAGCAGGTGATGGATCAGTCGGGCTACACATCCGCCGATGTGGCGCGTGATGTGCTCACGCTGGCTGGCGCGGGCGAGACGTACATAGTGTTGCCTGCATCCGCCCGTGCGCTGTGGAGATTCAAGCGCTGGATGCCGCGCACGTTCCTCAAGAGCATCATCGCGATGCGGGAACGCATGCGCAGGCAGTGACCAACGTGCGGGACGCTGTCGCCCTGCCCTGCACGCGGTTTCGCATCATCTCGGTCCGTCGATCGCCAACATGAATCTTGTATAGATTTCCGGCAGTCGCGCCAGGACGTGCGGCTTGCCGGCAATGGCGCTCGACTCGATCACCTGCCGCAGCATCGACAGACTGAGCGATTCGAGAGCGGGCACCGATACCGGGGCATAACTCAGATGCCAGGGCTCCGGACTGACGCTGCCGCGATCGGTGCGGTAGGGCCGGAAGAAGCCGAACTTGAGCATGTTTGCATCCAGCCATTCCGTCAGCCGGCTGAAAATGCCCCCCACGTTGTATTCATCCGGCACGAGCTGAACGGAGTATCCCTCGGGCACCGCTGCGGCATCGATCACATCCATGTCGCTGCCCCAATGATGCCGGCTGCCGCCCGGAATCGCTGACCACCAGAGGATCGCGTCCACCACGTCGCTGTCGGCCAGCTTGCTGCGATCGATGGGCTGGCTGTTGCGATCGTTCATCGGCCGCTCGCCATTCCACTTGCGGTTCCAGATGGTCAGCTGCGTGTCGAAATCGCGGAAGCTCGACCGGGCTGCCAGGTCGATGCCGTCATAGGCCGCTGCATCGCGCATCGCAAGAAACGACGCCGCGACTTCGTAATGCAGTATGCAGCGCGGGTGATTCAATTCGACGACATGCGTACGCGCTCGTCCCGTCAGTTCGAGCTCATTCATTCCGATCTGTCCTTCTCAGCATTTCCGAAAATGGATGGGGCGCGAGTATGTCAAAAAATCCGACAACCGTACTTTAGTTCAGTCATGTCCTGATTCGGCCCTTGCGGCGCACTGCGTACCAGAAAAGCCCGCTATGATGTGAGCGGTTTCAGCCACCGCGGCGGCTGCTACGCAAATCAGCAGTTTTCAGGGTCAAATACGAATTCATCCAGATCTCGCGGCCATCGATACTAGCGCCGTCGAAGCCTGGCCACTTCGATGTATTGATGACAGGACGTTTGATTGTGTCGGGATGAGTAGCGCTCGGAAGCAGTAGTTGAGAGCAGCAGTTGAGAACGCACGGCCTCAGGATCAGATTACTCAGCATCGCCATCGCGGCGGGTCTGTGCATTACAGCCGTCCTGCTGTCGCTCGAGTATCTCGAATATCGCAAGGCGGTCGCATCCACTGGCGTCAATGGCGAGCGTTCGTTGCTCGCTGCCGAGCGGCTGCGACTCGACAAGGAAGCACACGACATCCTCGCAGCGAATGCCGCGCAACTCGAAGATGCCGTGCGACGCGGCAACGTCGCGAGAATCACGGAGATCGGCGACACGATTCTTGCCGTTCCGATCGTCACTTCGATTGCAGTGCTGCATTCCGATGGCGGCCGCCAGTACGCGAGCGAGAAGCACGAGGCCTGGGTCGCCGGCCTCGCGCCCGAGGAGAAGCTCAGTGCAGAACGCGTCCTGAGTGCCTCGCAAGGTTCTACACCGCAAGCGACCGCACGCATCGAAGTCGGACGCCAGGGCCTGCTCGAATCCGCGGCGGGCCTGCGCACACAGCTCGAAGATGTCGAGCGCACGGAGTTTGGCCGCTGGGTGTGGATCATCGCGGCCGCCGGCCTTGTGATCACCGCCGTGCTCACGCTGGTTGCATGGCTGCTGGCTCGCAGACTCGAGCGGCCGATCATCGAGCTCATCCGCTCTGCTGAGCGCATCGGCGAAGGCGACTACACGCGGCCGCATGCAATCACCAGCAACGACGAGATGGCGGATCTCGAGATGGCGCTCGATCGCATGCGCCAGAATCTTCGCCAGACGACGATCACCAAGGACTATCTCAACAGCGTCCTCAACAGCATGAACGATGCGGTGCTCGTCACCTCGCCCGCGGGCGTGGTCACGCGAGCCAACGACGCCGCCGTCCGGCTCTTCGGCTATAAAGAAGAAGAGATGCGCGGCAAGCCGTTCATCACGCTGATCGCAGAGGCGGAGCGCGAGAATTTCTCTCTCGAAAGCTCCGCCGTGGAAACACGCGAGACCGTGATCGCGACCCGCAGCGGCCAGACGATCCCCGTTTCCCTGTCAGGCGCTCCGATTGCAGCGGACGATCCGCAGTTCGCAGGCACGATCTTCGTCGTTCGCAACATCACCGAACGCAAGCGCGCGGAACGCCGCATCCGCTATCTCGCCCGTTACGATGCGCTCACCAAAGTCCCCAATCGCATGCAGTTCCAGCACATGCTGCAGCAGGCGATTGCACGTGCACGCAAGGCCGATCGTGGCATCGTGCTGTTGTATCTCGACATGGATCGTTTCAAAGAGATCAACGACACGTTCGGTCACGCGGCGGGCGACCGCACGCTCGAAGTGCTCACTGAACGCCTGACGCGCATCCTGCCGCGCGAAGCTGTCGTCGGCCGGCTCGCCGGCGACGAGTTCGGTCTCTTCATCGAAGGTTTCAGCGAAGCCGAACACGAGCGGACACAGGCCGCGAACCTTGCCCGCATGGTTCTCGCGGAAGTCGGCAAGGCCTACTACGTCGATGAGCAGGAAGTCTTCCTCACGGCGAGCGTCGGCATTGCTCTGTGTCCGAAGGACGCTGAGAACGTGATCGACCTGATCCGCAACGCCGACGCAGCGATGTATCACTCGAAGCAGAACGGCGGCAACAGCTTCGCGTTCTACTCGCCCGAGATGAATGCAGCCGCGGTCGAGCGGCTGATGCTCCGAAGCAAGCTGCGCCGCGCCCTCGAGCGCGATGAGCTGGTGATGTTCTATCAGCCGAAGGTCGATCTGCAGGACGGCCGCATCATCGGCGCGGAAGCCCTGCTGCGATGGCGCCTGCCGGGCCACGGCGACATTCCGCCTTCCCAGTTCATTCCGCTCGCGGAAGAAACTAACCTCATCCTCGGGATCGGCGAATGGGTGCTCAATCGTGTGTGTTCGGACTATCGCCGCTGGACTGAGCGCGTAGCGAATCCGGGACGCGTTTCGATCAACCTGTCGCTGAAGCAGTTGCGCCAGGCAAGCTTCATCACTCGATGCCGCGCCGTCTTCCGCCGCCACGAAGTGTCGCCGACCTGCTTCGAGCTCGAGATCACGGAAACGACGTTGATGGCCGATCCGAAGCGCACGGTGAAGCTCCTCAATGAGCTCTATGCGATGGGATTGCACCTGTCGATCGATGACTTCGGCACCGGCTATTCCTCGCTCAGCGCGCTCCAGCAGTTCCCGATCAACACGCTCAAGATCGACCAGTCCTTCGTTCGCGATGCCGCCGTCAATCCCGACGACGCAACCATCGTTCGCACGATCATCGACATGGGCAAGGCCCTGGAGGTCGAAGTCGTTGCGGAAGGTGTCGAGAACGAAGAGCAGTTCAACCTGCTCCGGGCACGCGGTTGTCACTACGCACAAGGCCGTCTGTTCGGCGATGCGATGAGTTCCGACGAGTTCCTCGGCCTGCTGCAGGCGCAGGCCAGCGGACGTTCGAAAGTCAGCAAGCTGTTCGCATAAGCAGCCGCCTGTCCCGGCCAGCCCCCGACACCTCTCTTCCGCGGATTCAGGCCTCTGGCGGTAGCCACCCGCCCGGCGGCCGGCTTATCCTCCGTCCCCTTTTTCTGGCCAGGTGCCACCAGTCAGTCGCCAGCCTCGCGTCATGCTTACTTTCAGTTCCCTCTCACTGCGCCGCGGCACCCGCCTCCTGATCAAGGACGCCTCGTTCACGATCTACCGCGGCGAGAAGGTAGGCATCGTCGGCAAGAATGGGACGGGCAAATCGAGCCTCCTCGCCCTGATGCTGGGTGAGCTTCAGCCCGATGCGGGAAGCTTCGACCGTCCCTCTCAACTCATCCTCGCCCACGTTGCCCAGGAACTCGACGCGACCGATCAGACGGCGATCGACTTCGTGATGGACGGCGATGCCGAACTGCGGGCGACCGAGGGAGGCATCGCGCGAGCCGAGGAGGCCAACGACGGCAACAAGCTCGGCGAACTGCATGCGCGATACGCGGCGATCGGCGGCTACGACGCGCGCAGTCGCGCCGGCAAGCTTTTGCACGGCCTGGGCTTCGGACCCGATGACGAGAATCGGGCGATCCGGGAGTTCTCCGGCGGCTGGCGTGTGCGCCTCAACGTTGCACAGGCGCTGATGTGCCGTTCTGATCTGCTGCTGCTCGACGAACCCACCAACCACCTCGATCTCGATGCGGTCATCTGGCTCGAGGAATGGCTGCGCAACTACCCGGGTACGCTGCTCATGATCGCGCACGATCGCGAATTCCTCGATCGAAGCGTTAACCGCATCGTGCATATCGAACAGGGCACGGCGCGCATCTATACAGGAAATTATTCGAAGTTCGAAGAGCAGCGCGCGGAGCAGCTCGCGCAACAGCAGTCGATGTACGAGCGGCAGCAGCGCGAGATCAAGCACATGATGAGCTTCGTCGAACGCTTCAAAGCGAAGGCCAGCAAGGCCCGCCAGGCGCAGAGCCGCATCAAGGCGCTCGAGCGAATGGAGCGAATCGCGCCCGCGCACGTTGATTCGGAGTTCGAGTTCTCGTTCCTGCCGCCCGACAAGCTGCCGCAACCGCTGCTGACGCTCGACGATCAGTCGGCAGGCTACGGCGGTCGGACTGTCCTGAGCTCGATCGGCATGACGATCGCGCCCGGCAGCCGCATTGCGCTGCTGGGCCGCAACGGCGCTGGCAAATCGACGATGATGAAGCTGCTCGCCGGCGAACTGGCCTCCACATCGGGCAAGCGCACTGAAGCGCGCGACCTGCGCATTGGCTACTTCGCACAGCATCAGCTCGAGCAACTGTCGGTCACGGAATCGCCGCTTGCGCATCTCAAACGCCTCGGCGGTGCTGCCGCCGCTCGCGCCACCGAGCAGGAGTTGCGCAGCTTCCTGGGCAAATTCGGCTTCAGCGGTGACCGCGTGTTCGAACCCGTCGGTCCGTTCTCAGGCGGCGAGAAGGCGCGGCTGGTGCTCGCACTGGTGAGCTACATCCGCCCCAATCTGTTGCTGCTCGACGAACCGACGAACCATCTCGATCTGGAGATGCGCCAGGCGCTCGCGATCGCGCTGCAGGACTTCGATGCGGCTGTCGTGCTCGTATCGCACGACCGGCATCTGCTGCGCTCTGTTGCCGACGAACTCATCCTCGTCGATCAGGGCAGGGCACGTGTCTTCGACGGCGATCTGGATGACTACGCACGCTGGTTCACGACGCGCGAGCAACAGGAAGAGCAGGAGATCGAAGCAAAGAGCGGAGCGAACAGCGCGGAACAGAAGAAGCAACGCAAGCGCGAGGAAGCCGAGCAGCGCAATCGGCTCAGCGGTTTCAGGAGCCAGATCGCGCGGCTCGAGAAGGAGATGGCGAAACACCAGCGCGAGCTTGCGGAGCTCGAATCGGCACTCGCTGCTCCAGAGATCTACCAGGAGCAGAACAAACCGCGCTTGCTGCAACTGCTCGATTCGCAGCGAACGCTGAAGCAGAAACTGGAGACCGCCGAAACCGCTTGGCTCGAGGAATCAGAGAAGCTCGAGAAGGCGGCGGCGGAGTTCTCGTAGCGCCTGCTCGTCACTCCCGCGCAGACCGGGTCACCCGCAGCGGATCGAGCCCGAAAGTGATGACGCCGTGCGCATCGGGGCCGAGCACCTGCACTGAATCTCGCGGCAGTACTCGCGAAGACCGAACGCCCGCGAATAGACGGCCAGGCTCGGGTGCGTCAGGCCAATGTCTTGGCCCAATGTCCTGATCACGGCTCCCTCCGGCATCGTGCATTTGTGGAGATCCGTCAGCGTTGCCCCTGCAACGGGGACTTTGTGATCTACTCGGCCCGAATTACGCGCCGCGCCTCGGGGGGAGGTACGCACAATCGTGCGGCGGCGATCCACCAAGAAGACAGACGACGAACTGTTCCGATGATCCAGCAGAAAACCGGCATCGATCGCGCGCATCGCAAGGTCATCCTAGCCTCCTCGCTCGGCACGATGTTCGAGTGGTACGACTTCTATCTCTACGGCTCGCTCGCCGTCATCATCAGCAAGCAGTTCTTCACGGGCGTCAACGAGACCACTGCATTCATATTCGCGTTGCTCGCGTTCGCAGCGGGCTTCGCCGTCCGTCCTTTCGGTGCGATCGTCTTCGGCCGACTCGGCGACCTCGCAGGGCGCAAGCACACATTCCTCATCACCATCGTGATCATGGGCGTGGCAACGGCGCTCGTTGGCATTCTGCCGACGTACTCTCAGATTGGCGTCGCGGCGCCGGTCATGCTCATCACGCTGCGCCTCGCGCAGGGACTTGCGGTCGGCGGCGAGTACGGCGGCGCGGCGACATACATCGCAGAGCATGCGCCGCCGGGGCAGCGCGGTTACTACACGAGTTGGATTCAGATCACGGCAGCGGCGGGAATGGTTCTGTCGTTGCTCGTCATTCTCGGTTGCCGCTGGATCCTCGGCGATGAGTTCGAGACGTGGGGCTGGCGCGTGCCGTTCCTGCTCTCGATCATCCTGCTGTGTATTTCCGTCTACATCCGGATGCAGCTGGAAGAGTCACCGGTGTTCCAGGAGATGCGTGCCGAAGGCAAGCTGTCGCGCTCCCCATTGAAAGAATCCGTTGCTCGCTGGAGCAACCTGAAGCTCGTGATCCTCTCGCTTTTCGGCGCGATGGCCGGTCAGGCCGTCATAGGCTACGTGTCGCTCGTCTACATGAACCTGTTCCTGACTCAGACGTTGAAGGTGGATGCTTCGACCTCGAACCTGCTGGTAGCTGCAGGACTCGGCGTCGCGGCTCCGTTCTACATTCTCAGCGGCAAGATATCCGATCGCATCGGCCGCAAGCCGCTCGTCGTGATCGGATGCGTGCTGGCGGCGCTGACGCTTTTCCCGATCTTCAAGGGACTCACGCACTATGCGAACCCGGCAATAGCCAAGGCGCAGCACGATCATCCGGTAGTGGTCGTCGCCGATCCCGCTCGCTGCAGCTTCCAGTTCGATCCCGTCGGCGGCGCAAAATTCACGAGCGACTGCGATATCGCCAAGAGTGCGCTGGCCAGCATGCGCGTTCCGTATTCGAACCAGCCGGTCGCGCAGGGAGAAGCGCCGCACGTAAGGGTGGGCACAACGACCATCGAGTCGTTCGATGGCACGGCGCTCGCGCCTGATGAGTTCAAGGTCCGGAGCACGCAATTCCGACAGCAACTGACGGCAGCGCTCGACGAGGCGGGCTATCCGTCGCAGGCAGATCCCGCGCACATCAACTACGTGATGGTGTTCCTGCTGCTGTTCGTGATTTCGATCTACGGCGTCATGACGTACGGTCCGATCGCCGCCTGGCTGGTCGAATTGTTCCCGGCGCAGATTCGCTACACGTCGATGTCGTTGCCCTACCATATCGGCAACGGCTGGTTCGGCGGCTTCCTGCCGAGCATCGCATTCGCAGTCATCGCTTACACCGGGGACATCTATTCGGGACTCTGGTACCCCGTAGTAATGTGCGTGGTGACGGCGGTGGTGGGGACGTTCTTCTTGAGGGATACGAAGGGCCAGGAAGCGGATCACCGATGATCGGCGAGCGCTCGCAGCTCGCGACCCCGTCTACCTCTTCTGTGCCTCGATCAACGCGTCTCCCGCCGACAACAGATACTTCTGCGGTCCTTCCGGCCCCAGACATTGCGCTGCGGAGAACGCACCATCGATCAGCAGCACCAGCTGATCGGTGAGCTCTTCACGATCGCGAATATCTTCCATGCGGTCCACCAGGCCGCGCACTCGACGGCGCAGTTCGACAGTCACGCCCGTCGCAATCTTGCGGGCCGGATGCTCGGGGTCGGGAAACTCCGCTGTGACATTCATGAACGGACAGCCGCGATACTTCGGGCTGCTCACAAAGCGCGCAATGCCGGCAAGCTCGGCGCGCAGCTGCTCGCGCGGCGCCGGATCGCTGCGCTCGATGATGCGGTCCCAGCCATGCCAACGATCCTGCGATTCCTGTTCGAGGACAGCGGCGATCAGCGCGTCCTTCGAGGGAAACCAGCGATAGAGGCTGGTCTTCGCGACGCCCGACTGTGCGACGACCGTATCGACGCCCACCGCTCGCGCGCCTTCTCGATAAAAAAGCTCACGGGCGGTGTTCAGAAGCCGATCCCGGACGCTCTCCGGGGTCCCCTCTTCACCTGGTTTGGCAGCCGCTCTTGGCATCGCTCCACCTCGCATTTTCCTACAGAGTGCTTGACACGCTACAGACCTGTACGTACTCTGACAACAGACAGGTCTGTAGCGTTACACAATTTAGCTCCTGAACCCGGCCAATTCAAGGCTAAGTCATTGTCGCAGCGCAACAGTCCGTCGAACCGTCGCGGGGCTCACGTGCAGTCTAGACCCCCGTACTGGGTCCCCGCGACGGATCCTTTTGATTCACCTGAGGGACTGACCATGACTTCCGCAAGCACTTGGGCCCGCCTGGGCACGCTGGCCACCATTTCCGCCTCCCTGCTGCTTCCCGCCTTCGCCAACGCCGAAGCCGTCTGCAAGCCTCACGTCGTCGAAAGCCAGACGAAGTTTCCCGTCCGCGCCCAGCTCCGCGGCCAGGAAGGTGTCGTCTACATCAACGTAAGGGTCGATGAAAACGGCCGGGCCGCCAGCACCGAACTCCATCAATCGAGCGGCTACCGCCTGCTGGATCGCGCTGCGAAACGCAGCGTCGAGGAAAACTGGGTCTTCGACGTCTCCGATTGCGTACGCAAGGACCTGCCAGCCAATCACCTCGTCGCGGTGGACTACCGCAACCAGGAGTACCGATAAGTCGCCCGCGGGTGGCGACGCGACGTTCGATCGCGCTCGTCACCCGCGCTCTCCAAAGGACTAGGATAGCGACGCCAATCTCTGGCACTCACGGAGAAGCGTATGAGCCTGCGTAGAACGATTGTCGCCGCGCTGCTGATCGCCACCAGTTCAGTGGCCATCGCCGGGCACTGCCCGATGGACATGAAACAGATCGACGATGCACTTGCCGCCCAGCCCGCTCTGAGCGCGGAACAGCTTGCCGAAGTGAAGAAATACCGCGCCGAAGGCGAGGCGCTTCACAAGGCCGGCAAGCATCAGGAATCGGTGGAAGCGCTGGGGAAGGCGAAGGCGATTCTGAAGATTTGAGCAGACCGTGCCGTCATTCCCGCGCAGGCGGGAATCCATCTCCGCGCGAAGATGGATCCCCGCCTGCGCGGGGATGACGCAGGAGCGGGGATCGTCATCTCACTGAATCACGCCTTTCGCCCGCAGCGACGCCATCTCCTCATCCGACACGTCCAGCCGCTCTCTCAACACTGACTGCGTGTGTTGCCCCAGCGTCGGCGGCGCCGAGTGGTACTGCGGTGGCGTCGCTGACATCTTGATCGGGCTCGCGACCTGCGGCACCGAGCCCGACAACGGATGCGGCAGATCGATGCGCATATTGCGGCTTCGGACCTGCGGATGATCGAAGACCTGCGCGAGAT
>JACZCZ010007288.1_pt1 | contig 41385 bp, 28 predicted proteins | sample 8641811 | NCBI WGS metagenome assembly JACZCZ01 (sample SAMN15324610, study PRJNA640507) | soil metagenome | isolation source: intercropping peanut in the first line | place: China: Luxin town, Laibin City, Guangxi Province | collected 2019-07-25 | depth 10cm m | reverse complement strand
TCCCGCTGTGGGCCCGCCGGCAGAAGTCATCCCCGATGTCCGAGCAGTCGCGCCGGCAGGAACAGCAGCGCGCGCAGGAACGCGATGGCCGCCTCCAGCAGCACCCCGACGATCCGGAACGGAATCGAGAGCAGCCATAAGAGCGGCATCAGCAACAGAACGACCAGCGCAATCGGCCATGCCACCGCGAAGAGCAGGCACCAGACCACGGCCAACAGCAGGAAATTCATGACATTCTCCCGTTATCCACGACCGGCATCGTTGGGATGCCGCAGCAACCCTCGAGGTTGCGCCAGCCGGCCGCCGCGACCTTCACGACAGCAGATTCCGGATCTGCTGCTGGAACGTCAGGAATGCCAGCACGCCGAACAGTAACGCCGCCCAGACCAGCGCGCCAAGCCTCACCGGCGAAATGCGGATGGGCGCCGGCAGTTTCTTCCGGTTCAGCACGATCAGCAGGATCGAATAGATGCACATCATCAGCCCGCCGGTCACCGACGAAATGATCAGCAGCAGCAGCGGCTGCGTGACGCCGAGCAGCAGCACGATGCAACCGCAGGCAACGAGGCCCCAGACCAGCACGAAGTAGATCCGGCTTTCGCTGTGCCGGGACGTGCGCAGGTACGTTGTCTTGATCACATCGGCGCCGATGCGACTCGTGAAATCGACGATGCCCATCGCAGCGGCGAACAGCGATATGGCCCCGATGATCCAGTAGAGCAAGCCGAACCAGGCGCCCGCCTGGAGCTGCATCTGCTCGCCCTGCACGCGGATGAAATCCACTGTCTGCGGCACATCCGGCCTGCCGTAGACGGTCGAGTACGCGATCATCGACGTGAAGATGATCGTCACGAACGAGACGAGCGCGAAGGTCGACGCCTGCTCGACATTCGCCATGCGCCACCAGCCGCGCCATCGCGCGAGATTCCGTTCGGTCGGCTCGAACGTGAAGCACGTCGGCACGTTTGCGGCGTGCTCCTCACCCGTGATCGGGCTCACCAGGCGCGGCACGTAGGCGCCCATGCCGAATCCCTTGTCGCGGATCCAGTTGCTCTGGCAGAGATTCTGGCCGCCGCCCGCGCCCGCGAATGCAAAGGCGCCCATCACCAGCGCGAAGCCAAGCTCGGGCGGAAACGTTCCAACGTGGACGATCGTCCGGGGCAATTGTGCCCATGCGTCGCGCGAGATCACGAAGAACACCGCTACGACGATGAACGTGATCACGGCGATGACTTTGAGGAACTGCACGCGCTCGAGCATCACGTAAACGACAGGCGCCAGCGTGAGCGCGGCCCCGATGACGATGAGCATCCCGATCGCGATGGGCAGAGGATCGCCGCCGACGAGATAGGTCACCATCGTTGCGGAAGACGTCGCCCAGCCGGGCCAGAGGTTCGCGAAGTACACCATCAAGGCGAACACGAGACCCCAGTGCTTCCACAATCGCGTGAAGCCCATCAACGCCGTTTCACCGGTCGCGAGCGTGTAACGCTCGATCTCCATGTTGATGAACCACTGGGTGATGATGCCGATCGCGGCGCCCCACAACAGCGTCAGACCGACTTGAGATGCGATGTAGGGCCAGAGAACGAACTCGCCCGAGGCGAGCCCGACACCGGCAGCAACGACACCGGGGCCGATCAGGGGCCACAGACGCGCGGGCGGCTCGGGCAGATCGCGGGTGTGAAAAGGCGACGGGGGATGCAGGGCCATAGGGACTCCGTGTTCTTCTTGGGTCTGTCCACGTCCGCGCCCCCAACGCGTAACGAGTGGCGATTCTCTCGAGCTAAGAGAGCTCCCTCAGCAAGGTCGAATGCATGCGCGAGTTGGCGGCGAGCACGGACGTCGTCTCGAGTCCCAGCGGCTTGCCGTTCAGGTCAGTGAATCTTCCGCCCGCCGCTTCCACGATCACGGCGAGCGCGGCGATATCGAGAATGTTCACGTCGGATTCGATCACGGCCTCGAGCTTTCCCGCGGCCAGCAGGTGATAGTGCAGGAAGTCGCCGTAGCCCCGTATCCGGCTCACTCGTGCGACGAGCTGGCCGTAGCGGGCCCAGCCGGCGCTCTTCGCGAGCGTCTTGAGATTGCCCGCCGAAATCGCCGCGGCTTCGATGCTGTCGATATCGCTGACGCGAACCGGCTTGTCGTTCAGCCACGCCCCCGCGCCGACCTGTGCATACGCAAGTTCGCCATAAACCGGTGCCGATGAAACACCGACGATGAGCTGGCCCCGATGCATCAACGCGATCTGCGTCGAGAAAAACGGGTACTCGCGAACGAAGGCCTTGGTCCCGTCGATCGGGTCGACGAGCCACAGATACTCGGCGTCCAGCGCACTCTGCCCAGTCTCCTCGCCGTAGAACCCATGCTCCGGAAAACGCGCGCTGATGATCGCGCGGATCGCTTTCTCGGTATCGATGTCGGCCTGCGTCACCGGCGATTTGTCCGCCTTGATCACGACCTCGAGATTGCGCTGGTAATAGCGACGAATGACATCGGCGGCGGCCCGGGCGGCATCGAGAGCGGTAACGAGGAACGGCGAATGCGTAGTCATGGGGTCCGTGATCGTGTCGACTGCGCAATCGTACAGGACCGGCTGGAGGAATGTTCGCTGTGGGGCGCACGCCACGGGCGGAGCGGTCACGGCCGGCTGGGCCGCCTCGATTGATCGTCCAGTTTCGGCTAATCGTGATAGCGCCTGCGGGTCAGATCCGCCACAGTCCCGCCACGACCGGCAGGGGAGGCGTGTCGTCGATCGTTGCGCCGGGGCTGCAGATTCGCCCGGCCGCAGGCGGGTTCGCTCCCTGGTCCGTCGATTTCCGATCGGCCTGCCGCCCCGTGGCAGGTGGCCTTTTCGAACCACAGGGAGACATGCATGCAACCCGACCGATCCGCCTCACGGCTGTTGTCCGCTGCGTCGCTCACGCTGCTGGCCAGCTACTCGGCACACGCCCAGACGGTGCCTTCCGAAGAAAAGAACGTCCTCGAACAGATCGTCGTCACCGGCACGCGGGTGGAGAACCGCTCGGCGCTCGATACCGCTGTGCCGGTGGATGTGATCTCGGCCGAGACGCTCGCGAACTCCGGCACTACGGAAGTGAATCAGGCTCTGTCGACCGTGCTCCCCTCCTTCAACTTCCCGCGCCCTGGCCTCGCTGACGGCACCGACACGATCCGGCCGGCGACGTTGCGTGGCCTCGCACCCGATCAGACGCTGGTGCTCGTGAACAGCAAACGCCGCCACTCGGCATCGCTGGTCAACGTCAACGGCACGATCGGTCGCGGCTCGTCCGCCGTCGACATGAACACGATCCCGAGCGCAATGGTGAAATCCATCGAAGTGCTTCGGGACGGCGCATCGGCGCAGTACGGCTCGGATGCAATCGCCGGCGTCATCAACCTGCAGCTGCGGGACAACAGCGACGGCGGCGGCGCTTCCGGCAGCTACGGTTGGCGTGAGTCGAGCTACAAGACGCCCACTACGCCACCGCCCGCGAACGCGACGTGGACGGTACCCTCACCGGATGTCGATCGTGACGTCTCGGACGGCGAGACGCTGGTTGTGTCTGCGTGGAAGGGATTGTCCCTCGGTCAGGACGGCTTCCTCACGATCGCTGCCGAGTACAAGGATCAGCAGCGCACGGAACGCGACGGCTTCGACTATCGGCAACAGTACCCGCTCGTCAGCGGTGCGTTCGATGCGCGCGAACAGACGATCGATCGTTTCAACGCCTGGTCGGGCGAGCCCGACATGGAACAGAAGACGATCTTCCTGAACACCGGCTATGACCTCTCCGGCGGCGTGCAGCTGTACGGCTGGGCGAGCTACCAGGAACGCGATGTGGAGTCCGCGGGCTTCTTCCGCCGCGCACTCGATGACCGCAATGTCATCCAGATCTACGCCGACGGCTTCCTGCCCATCATCGCGCCGGAGGTGACCGACTATTCGGCGGCGGCCGGCGTGAAATGGGGCTGGGGCGACTGGGACATGGACAGCTCGCTCGTCTACGGCAAGAACGAAATGGACTTCACGATCAAGAACACGTTGAACCGCTCGCTCGGAACGGCGAGCCCGACGGTGTTCGATGCCGGCGGCTTCGACTACGACCAGATCGTGTTCAACTTCTCCGGCGTGCGAGGTATCGACGTCGGTCTCGCCTCGCCCCTCAACCTGGCCATCGGACTCGAGGCTCGCGAAGAAGGCTACTCCATCACCGCGGGCGAACCGGACTCGTATCGCAACGGCGGTGTGCTGCTGCCGCTGGCCGTTCCCGGCACCGGCTGTGCGACCCCGACGGCGGCGCAGATTGCAGCCGGCGGCTGCGCCACTGCATCGGGTTCGCAGGTTTTCCCGGGGTTCCGGCCGGAAAACGAAGTCGACGAGGATCGCACGGCCGTCGGCCTCTACATCGATCTCGAAGCGAACCTGACGGAGAAACTGCTCGCGTCGGTCGCGGTGCGAGGCGAGGACTACTCGGACTTCGGCGAGAATTTCTCGGGCAAGTTCGCGTTGCGCTATGACTTCACGGATGCATTCGCGTTGCGTGCATCGATCCAGAACGGCTTCCGCGCGCCTTCGCTGCAACAGCAGTTCTTCGCGACGACGTCGACGAACTTCATCGGCGGTGTGCCGTTCGACGTGACGACGTTCCCGGTGTCGGACCCGATCGCGGTCGCACTCGGCGCGAAGCCGCTCGATGCCGAAGAATCGCTGAACTACTCGGTCGGTGCCGTGATGCGCGTCGGCGAGCTCAGCCTCACGGTCGATGCTTACTGGATCAACATCGACGATCGCATCGTGCTTTCCGAGAACCTCACCCAGGCGAACGTCCGTGCGTATCTCGAGGCGCAGGGCTTCATCGGCAGCGGCGGCGGACGCTTCTTCATCAACGGCGTCGACACCGAAACCAGCGGTGTCGATATCGTGGCGCATTACCCGTTGCAGACAGACGGCGCAGGCCGGTTCGATCTCACGCTGACGGCGAACTACAACTCCACGGACGTGACGCGGATTCCGGAGATCGATGCACCGATCACGCCGGCGCCGCCGCTGTTCGATCGCTTCAACGTGCTGACGATGGAAAAGGGCAATCCCGAAGACAAGTACACGTTCAACGTCAACTGGGAACTGCAGCGCTGGGGCGCGACGGTACGAGCCATCCGCTACGGCAAGGTATTCGTGCCGGACTCCGGAACGAACGCGACCTTCGCCAACGTCAACGCCGGTACGTACGTGCCGATCGATCAATGGCTCTCCGCCGAAACCATCGTGGACCTGGAAGGCCGGTTCTCGTTCACGGACAACATCCGCCTGGCCATCGGCGCGGAGAACGTGTTCGACGAGTATCCCGATCCGGTCCCCATCGCGCTGAACAGCACCGGCAATCTGCCCTACTCGAACTACGGCCCGTTCGGGCGGGCGGGAAGGTTTGTTTATGGGCGGTTGATGGTGGACTTCTGAAGAATCGATGAGCGGTGGGCTCTGAGCAACGAGCCAGAGGGGGAAAATCCCTTCTGGCTCATGGCCCGTAGCTGATGGCTCACAACCCTTTCTTGACACCCCCGCCGCCGATGCTTACCTTGCCGCCTCCGTCAGGTGAGCCGAAGCCGTAAAAAAAACAGCTTTGGCGAGCGTGAAGCCGGTGCGGATCCGTTCCTCCTGGATCCCATTCCGGCGCTGCCCCCGCAACGGTAGTCGAGTCCAATCGGCATCCGGAAACACTTGGGTTTCCAGCCACTGCGCCCCAGGTTCGCAACGAGCCTGAGCGTGGGAAGGCGATGCTGACGAGCGTGCCAACGTTCACTCGAGAGCCCGGAGACCGGCCTGATGGTGCGATCGCGCTTCGTCGCTCGAAGCCGCGGTCAGTACAACGTCGCGGCGGGCGATGAGAGTACGCGCTGCGGCGCCACTCCCTACCTCTTCCGCGATCACAACACATCGGTCCATGCGGGCGTGCATGGGGAGAGGATAATCATGACTCGGGTTCATTGTCGGCCGTTCATTTCGGCCATCGTCGCTGCTGGCGCCGTCGCTCCGTTGACTTCGCTTGCCGCACCGGACGATTCCGTCGCGGCAGTAGTCGTGACTGCCGCGCGCATCGCGCAGCCGATCACCGATGTCATCGGCTCGGTCACCGTACTCACGCGGGACGATATCCAGAAGCGACAGGTGCAGTCCGTTCAGGATCTGCTGCGCGGCGAAGCAGGCATCAGCATCGCGAACAACGGCGGCCTCGGAAAGCTCAGCTCCATGTTCGTGCGCGGCACGGAGGCCGACCAGGTGCTCGTGCTCGTCAACGGTGTCCGCGTCGGTTCCGCCACTGCAGGCACGACGCGCATCGAATTCATCCCCGTCGATCAGATCGAGCGCGTCGAGATCGTCCGCGGGCCACGATCGAGCCTGTACGGCGCGGATGCCATCGGCGGAGTGATCCAGATCTTCACGCGCGATGCTTCTGGCCCTGCCTTTTCGCTTGGCGGCGGCTCTCATGAGACGTACAACGCGAGCGGAAGCTTCGGGGCGCACGGGGAGAACGCGTGGGTGAGCGTGACCGGGAACTACATCGAGTCGCAGGGTTTCAACTCGTGTCGCGCTTCGTTCGCGGGCGGCTGCTTCACGGATGAACCAGACGAGGACGGCTATCGCAATGCCTCGGGTTCGCTGCGCACCGGCTATCGCTGGGGCGACACCGCCGAGATCGAAGCGACGGCACTCTACGCATCAGGTCATACGGAGTACGACGGCGACTTCGGCAACGAAACCGACTTCAGCCAGAGCGTGTACTCGCTCAAGGGCAAAGTTGCCGCAGCGTCGAACTGGGACCTGACGATGCAGCTCGGCCTCAGCCAGGATGACGCCGATGATTTCAAGGACGGCGTATACGCCAGTACATTCGACACGGAGCGCCGTAACGCGAGCCTGCAATCGGACTGGACTGTCGGCGGCGGCCACATCCTGACGCTTGGCATGGACTATCTCGATGATCGCGTCGCGAGCTCCACGCCATACGATCAGACGTCGCGCGACAACACAGGGGTCTTCGGTCAGTACACGGGCCGGATCGGTGCGCATGAAGTGCTCGCGTCCGTGCGCAACGACGACAACGAGCAGTTCGGCAACCACACCACGGGCGGCGTGGGCTGGAAATGGTTCGCCGACGACGCCATCGCATTCTCCGTCGCGTGGGGCTCGGCCTTCCTCGCGCCGAACTTCAACGACCTGTACTACCCGGGCTTCAGCAATCCGGATCTCAAGCCGGAGGAGTCGGACAGCGTTGAGTTCGGCATCAGCGGCGCGGTTGCGCGAACCACGTGGTCACTCTCGGCGTTCGAGACGAATGTCGACAATCTGATCGTCTTCGACTTCGTGACGTTCCTGCCCCAGAACATCAGCGAAGCGCGTATTCGCGGCATCGAGGCACAGGCCGGCACGCAACTCGGGAACTGGTCGCTGGGTGCGAACTACACGCACCTGGATCCGCGCAATCGCGACTCCGGCACGACTCGTGACAACCTGCTGCCGCGTCGCGCCGAGGACGCCGGCCGGATCGATGTCGCCTACGGAACGGATGTATTCTCGATCGGCACCACGGCGAACATCGTCGGTTCACGCTACGACAACCTCGCGAACTCGACGAAGCTCGACAGCTACACTACGGTCGATTTCCTCGCGACGTTCCGCTTCGGCGACGGCTGGTCCGTGCAGGGCAAGGTCGCGAATGCATTCGACGAGGATTACGAGACCGCCGCGTTCTACTATCAGGATGGACGGTCGTATTTCGTGACGCTGGGATATCAGCCGACGCGCTGATCGCGCGTCCCCCTCCCTGACCCTCCCCCGCCGACGCGGGGGAGGGAACCCATCTCGCCGATCACCGCACTCCGAGTGCGGGGCCACTTTCGGCAGTCGCGGATGGCCGTCGGAATCCCGGCGGTCGTACCCTCGCTTCGCAGCCGGCCCGCCGGTCCACAGCGTCTTCCCGCGAGTCCGGATGGACGCGGGAGCGCGACTCCCGTCTGTTACTGCACCTTCATGACCCGACAGCCGCGACTGCGTCACTATCAGTCCTTTGGCAAAAGCAAACCGATCAATCGCTTCCATGTCAGCCACTCAGGACAAGATCCGGCTCGTCAGCCGGTTGCAGCAATGGAAGCCATGGTTGATCGGTGCAGCGGCGCTGATCATCGCCGCGCTGCTTGCGGAGACCTTGCGGGGACTACTGCAGGAATTCAGCTACCAGGATCTGGTTGCCGCGATCCGGTCGACGAGCGCGAGTGCTCTTGCTCTCGCGGTCGTCGCGACGGCAGTCAGCTATTTCTCTCTCACCGGCTACGATCACTCGTCCCTGCGCTACGTCGGCGCACAGGTGCCGTACCGGGTGGTCGCTCAATCTGCATTCATCGCATACGCGCTGTCGAACACCATCGGACTCGGCGTGCTCACAGGTGGTGCCGTGCGGATGCGACTCTATGGCGCCGCCGGCATCGAAGCGGGACAGATCTCGCGAGCCATCGCGTTCAACGCAGCTGCGTTCGCCCTCGGTATCTCCGTCGTTGGCGCTGCCGCATTGCTATGGGGATCGACATCCGTCGCACCGGCGATCGGCGTGCCGGCGATCGCGCTCCAGATTGTCGCCGCGATCATTCTCGCCGGCACCGCAGTGCTGCTGTACCTGTGCCGCAGCGGCCGAGAACGCCTGCTCTTCGGTCGCATGAGACTTCGCTTGCCCACCGCATCGCTCGCGCTTCAGCAACTGCTCTTCTCTGCGATAGATATCTCTGCAACCGCCGCGGTGCTGTGGTTGCTGCTGCCGCCGGATGTCATCGGCTTCCCTGAATTCGTGGGCTTCTTCGCGATTGCCCTTGTACTAGGCGTCCTCAGTCATGTCCCCGGCGGACTCGGCGTGTTCGAAGCCATCATGCTGCTTGCACTGAAGGACCGGATGCCGACGGAATCGCTGGCCGCGGCACTCGTGCTGTATCGCCTGATCTATTACGTCCTGCCGCTGCTGCTCGCACTCGGCCTGCTCGTCATTCATGAAGTGCGACAAGGAACGGCAACAGCCGTGACACGAGCCGCAGTCAGTCTATCGCCCCTGCTTCTTGCGGCCTACACACTCGTTGTCGGCGTGATCCTGCTCATCTCTGGTGTGACACCAGCAACCAGCGAGGCAACGGATCTCCTCGCACTTCATGTGCCGCTGCCGATCGTCGAAGCTTCGCACTTTCTTGGCAGTATTGCCGGCCTCGGGCTGCTCTTCGTGGCCCGGGGAATGCTGCTGCGACTCGACGCAGCGTGGTGGGCCGGCCTGCTCCTGGGCATCGCTAGTTTCGTTCTCGCACTGCCCAAGGGCATCGCGATCTCCGAGGCCGTCCTGATCGGCTTCCTGGTCCTGTCGTTATCGCTGTCGCACAAGCAGTTCACGCGACGCGCGTCTCTGCTCGCCCAACCGTTCACTGGCGGCTGGCTGCTTTCCGTTGCAGTGATCATCGCAGCACTCACAGGCCTGCTGTTCTTCGCCTATCGCGATGTCGACTACACGCAGCAGCTCTGGTGGCAATTCGAGTTCGATGGACACGCCCCACGCTCACTGCGCGCGCTCGTCGCCGTCGCACTGCTTGCGCTGGCAATCGCGTTGCGCCAGTTGCTGAGACCATCGACGACGCTGCTGCCGAAATCCGAGCCTGCGGAGCTCGACCACGCTGCCGACGTCTTGCGGCACCAGCCGTCGGCCGATGCCTGTATCGCGCTCATGGGTGACAAACACTTCCTCTTCTCCGACTCCGGCAACGCATTCCTGATGTTCGGTCGCCGCGGCCGCTCGTGGGTCGGCCTGTTCGATCCCATCGGCCCGCAATCGGAATGGTCAGAACTCGTCTGGCGCTTCATCGAGCGCTCGCGCGAGCAAGGCGGCCGCGCGTCGTTCTATCAGGTGCGTCCGCAAACGCTGCCTGTGTACCTCGACGCCGGGCTGCGCGTGTTCAAGCTCGGTGAATACGCATCGGTCCGCCTGACAGACTTCTCGGTCAAGGGAAAGGCTCGCGCGGACCTGCGACAGGCCATCAATCGCGGTGAGCGCGAAGGCCTGAACCTCGAAATCCTTTCAGGACCTCCGGTCCGGCAAGCGATGGGAGAACTGCGGGCAATCTCCGATGCATGGCTTGGCCAGCATCGTGCGGCGGAGAAAGGCTTTTCGCTCGGTTCATTCAGCGAGCCGTATGTCGAACGGTTGCCCGTTGCAGTCGTTCGCGATCAGCAGCGCACAGTCGCATTCGCGACGCTGATGGCGACCGATCAGAAGAACGAAGCCAGCGTCGACCTCATGCGTCACCTGCCTGGCGCGCCCAACGGCACGATGGATTTTCTTTTCGTGAAGCTGCTGCAGCACTTCCAGTCCGAAGGATTCGAGCGCTTCGGCCTCGGGATGGCACCGCTCTCCGGCATGGCACAGCACCCGCTCGCGCCGGGCTGGCATCGCCTCGGTCGACTGCTGTTTGCTCACGGTGAGCACTTCTACAACTTTCAGGGCTTGCGCGCGTTCAAGGAAAAATTTCATCCGGAATGGGAAGCCCGCTATCTCGCTGCACCGGGCGGCATGACGCCTTTGTTCGTCCTCGCCGACATCGCCGCTCTCATCAGCGGCGGACTGCGAGGCATCATTTCGAAGTGAACGCGATGAAGGCTTCGCTGCGCTGGTTGCTGACCCTGTGCCTGTTCGTCATGATCGGCGCACCCGTGCATGCGCAGGAGCAGATCTCGCACGGACGGTTCAAGAACGTCACGCTATACCGTCCGCAGGGCGAAGCCCGGCAGTTCGTCATGCTTCTCTCCGGTGACGACGGATGGATGCGCGGCGTCGATCGCATGGCGCAATTGCTCACTGCCGAAGGAGCGATGGTCGCCGGCATCAGCACTCCACGCCTGTTCTCGAACCTCGAAGCAGACGACGGCAGCTGCGTCTTTCCGGACGGTGACCTCGAAAATCTCTCCCACTACATCCAGGGCTACGCACGGCTGTCGACGTATCACACGCCCATCCTCGTCGGTTATTCCTCCGGTGCAACGCTCGCCTACGCAATGATCGCGCAGGCTCCGAAGGGAACCTTCGCGGGTGCGATCTCACTCGGCTTCTGCACCGACCTCGAACTCGAGAAGCCGTTGTGCCGTGGGGAAGGCGTGCATTTCTCCCGTCGCCCCGATGGCGAGAGCGTCGATCTCATGCCGGCGAAGAGGCTGCTCGCACCCTGGATCGCGCTTCATGGCGCAAGCGATCGGGTTTGCGACACCGGCGCCGCGCAACGCTTCGCCGCGCAGATCCCCGATGCTCAGTTTGTGTTGCTGCCGGGCATGGGGCACGACTACACCAGCGCCCCGCGGTGGCAAGCGCAGTTCGTCGATGCCTACGGGAAGATCGCGACCAGCAACACCATCAACATGCCGCCTCCTCCGGCAAGCCTTGCCGATCTGCCGCTGGTCGAAGTGCCGGCGCGGAAGAATGCCCCCTGGTTCGCGGTCATGCTGTCCGGCGACGGCGGATGGGCGGGACTCGACAAGAACGTCGCGGCCGCGCTCGCCGACAAAGGGGTTCCCGTCGTCGGACTGGATTCGCTCCGTTACTTCTGGAAAGCGCGTACCCCACAGGGCGTCGCGATGGATGTTGATCGCGTGCTTCGTTACTACGCAGCTCACTGGAAGAAGCCGCAGGCGCTGCTCATCGGCTATTCACAGGGCGCCGACGTGCTGCCTTTCGCCGTCAATCGGCTGCCGGCGGCTTCACGGTCGCTGGTCGCGCATACCGTGCTTCTGGGACTCGGCGAGAACGCATCGTTCGAGTTTCATCTCGGCAATTGGCTCGGCGCAGAAGGCGATGCGCTGCCGATCCGCCCGGAAGCGGCGAAGCTCACCGCCGCGGCGACGCTCTGTCTGTACGGCACCGATGACGCAGATTCCCTCTGCCCGAAGCTCCCGGCCGCGAGCGTCACCGCACAGGGGCTGTCGGGCGGCCATCATTTCGATGGAGCGTATGACGAGCTCGCGGAACTCATCCTGCACCGCGTGACTCCGCCGTGACGAATGCAGCGCGCAATCACGAGGACGGCGGCGGGTCGCCGCCTTCGCGGATCTGACGAAAGACCCGATCGAGCGCACGACCCAGTTCCTCGATCGTGTTGGGCTTGAGAATGAGCTCGCGGATGCCGCTGCGTCGCGCCTCTTCCTTGTCATCGGGCCGCACGTAACCCGTCGTCATCACGATCGGCAGGTCGGGCCGCGTCTTCAGCATCGCACCGGCAAGATGGAAACCTGACATTCCCGGCATCGACAGATCCGTCACGACGACGTCGATCTCGCGCGGCTGCTGCTGGAACGCGAGCAGCGCCTGTGAAGGATCCGAGAATCCAGTGACGCGATAGCCGAGCTTCTCCAGCACGCGCTTGCCGAGGAAGACCAGCGACTCTTCGTCATCGATGTACATGACATGCTCGCCGGCCCCGCGCGCTTCAGGCACACCGGCACCGGCGCTGCTGGCCGTCGCCTTGCCGCTGACGGGCAGATAGATTCTGAAAGTCGTGCCCTTGCCTGGCTGACTGTAGACGCGAACAGCGCCGTCGTGACCACGCACGATGCCATGCACGACAGACAGACCCAGGCCCGTGCCCTTGCCCGGCGGCTTCGTCGTGAAGAACGGATCGAAGATGCGATCGAGCGTCGCGCGATCCATACCGCAGCCGTTGTCGCTGACGGTGATTCGCGCATAGCGCCCGGCGTGCAGATCGTTTGCCGAGAGGACTTCCTCCGGCTGGAGCAACACCGCGTCGACACTCACTTCGAGCACACCGGCCGCATCACCCATGGCATGCGCGGCATTCGTCGCGAGGTTCATGATGATCTGATGGATCTGCGTGACGTCGACGGCGATCGCCGGTACGTCCGGCTGAAAGTGCGCATTGATGCGAATCATCGCCGGCAAGGTCGAACGCAGCAGCTTGAGCGCATCTTCGACGACCGGCTGCAACTGGACGACTTCGCGACGAGCGTCGCTCTGGCGACTGAACGACAGGATCTGCCGCACCAGCTCCGTCGCACGGATCGCCGCACGCTCGACCTCGCCGAGACTCACGAACGCTTCGTGATCCGAAGGCAGATCGGCCATCGCGAGCCGCGTATTGCCGCGGATCGCGAGCAGGAGATTGTTGAAATCGTGAGCGATGCCGCCCGCGAGAGTTCCGAGCGCTTCCAGCTTCTGGGAATGCTGCTGCTGTCGTTCCGCGCGTTTGCGGCTCGTGACGTCGGTCAGGAAGCCGTGCCAGATCGTGCCGCCCTCTTCGCGACGCGGCATCGAGTGACTTTCGATCCAGATCTCGCCGCGCTCCGGATGCAGGATCCGGAACTCCTGGTTCCATGGCGTCATCGTCTGCATCGAATGAAGCGTGGTCTGGCGCACACGCGGCCGGTCGTCGGGATGAATGCGCTCGCCGATCTTCTGCGCATCGGCGATGAGCTCCGATGCCTCGAAGCCGTAGACGTCGCGGATCTTCTCGCTCGCGTAAGGGAACGAGATGCGTCCGTCGTCAGTCAGGCGAAAGGAATGCAGTACACCGGGTGCTGCCGATGAAACGCTCGCAAAGCGATCGCGCTCCGCCCTGAGACTCTCCTCGGAGGCGCGCAACGCGGCTTCCGCATGCTTGCGCTCGGTAATGTCTTCAGCGATGCCGATGACGCGGATCGCGCGACCCGAGGCATCGTTGACGCGACGACCATGATCGAAGATCCACCGCACGCCGCCATCGGGACGCACGATCCGGAATTCCATCCGGTAGGAATCATCGCCACTGACGCTGAGCCAGTGCCCGTAGCGCTCGGCCATGAGCGGGCGATCCTCGGGGTGAATGCAGTCCATCCACAGCCCATGACGGGCGTAGAGATCGGCGGCCGGGCGGCCCCAGATGCGTTCGAACGACGGGCTGACGTAAACGACGTTCTCTTCCGGATCGAGGTCATATACCCAGAAGACGTGGCTCGCCATGGAAGCGAACTGAGCGAACAGTTCGCCGAAGGACGCCGCTCCTGCCGCGTCGCGCTGCTGATTCACCGATACCCTCCCTAAAAGGAAGACCGCTGCATTGTGCGGTCTTATCGCATCGGGTGGAAATGGTCGCCGGTGAAGGATGGCCGGCCGGTCAGGGAGAATTGAAGCAGCACAAGCCGCAAGCCGGGGACACAGGGGACCTGCGGACGATCCATGTCCGCGGGAGGGAACAGCAGGGATTATTCGTTGCCGCGAAGCCGCGCCCAGAGCTGCCGCAGGGCACCGCGAGATTCGACAACCGGCCGCCTCGTGGGCGTCGCCGAGCGCGTCGCCTTATGGGAACCCGACTGCAACGAATCGTGGATCCAGCGACCCGATTCCTGGGCGGCCGGGAAGGATTCGACGATCTGCAGACCCGGGGCTTCGAGCCGGCGCAGCTGCTCATCGGTCACGTCGCGTTCGAACACACCCGTCGCGACCTGCCATTCCCAGACGGAGTCGCCGCGCTCGTCGCGCGCGGCACGGCCGGATGCCCGGCCGTGGCCGATGGCGAAGGGCTGCAGCGGTGAAAGGGAATCGCTCGTCAGACTGCTCACAACACTCTCCGGGTTGATGCAAATGCGCGACTGGAGATTCAGTCGCTGCCTCGAGCAACTATCGGCCCGATCCTGTCGGGCGTGGATAAGACATCACCTGAAGGACCCCGACAGACAATGCGGTAAGAAATGCGTGCTGAGGGGCAGTCGAATCGGGGGCAGCCCGCTGCCGTTGCCGGGCGGCAAATTCTTGCCGCCCAGGATGCGCCAGCAGATCCTTGAATATCGTTATCTGCCTGCTGACCGGATCGACACAGCCAACAGCAGCGCTGCAAGCAGCCACGTTCTCACGACGGAGGCTGGAGCGTCGTCGTGCCTTGCGGATCGCTGTCGAGCCGCACAGTCTGCAGCGTCAGCGTAAGCTGCCCGGTGGTGCGAATCACGAACGGCTCGACGACACGCGACATATCGGCGCCCGCCTTCCTGAAATCCGCGAGCTTCACCTTGAGTGTCTGCCACTGACCGAGCGGCGCTGCGGCCAGCACCGGCGTCAGGTCGAAAGTTGAACCGCATCGATCGCCGCAGGTGAGAGCAAGCTGCACCGACGATGTCGGCCGGGCATCGACGCGATATTCGACCAGCACGGCAAGATCAGCATTGGACTGCCGTGCGACGTCGATAGGCGCGGTGCCGCGCAGAGCAACGCTACCCTTGCCGGTTCCGCTCCAGACAAACTGGCGGCCGGCTTCCTGGACACCGCCCGCATCGACATTGCGAACCGACAGTACCTTGTCGTTGTGCGGATCGACGACGAATTGCCATGGCGCATGCAGTCGGCCCGCGGCGAAATACTTGTCGATGTTCCAGTCCGCGGCGCCGACGCCGGACTCTTCCGACAATGCGGCGACATCACGCCGATCTTTATAAGTCAGGCCATAGCCGTATTCGAAGAGCGGATCATACGGCTGACGACCGTGGTTCAGGTTCGTCTGCGCAGCACTCTTCGGCCAGGAGAAAGACAGCTTGCCGTGGAAGTCATTGCGCGGCTTGCCCGATGCGTCGCCCACGAGCACATCGGCAACGCCGCCGCCTTCGCTGCCGGGCAGCCACGCGGCAACGAATGCATCCGATGCATTCAGCTCCGGATTCACCCACAAGGGTCGGCCGGACAGGAACACGGACACGACCGGAACGCCTTCTTTCCGGAGCTTCTGCAACAAAGCGAGGTCGCGCTTGTCGCCCGGCTGATACTCGAGCGTGCGAATGTCGCCCTGCATCTCGGCGTATGGCGTTTCACCGAACACGACGATCGCTACATCCGGCTTCGTCTTGAACGTGCCCTTCACGCTCAGCTCGGTGCTGCCGCCGCTGCGCTCCAGCGCTTCCTTCAGCCCCGCGTAGATCGACTGGGCGTTGGGAAAATCGCTGTTCGTGTTGCCGGTCCCCTGCCAGGACAGCGTCCAGCCACCTGATTGCTGCCCGATGTCGTCCGCGCCCGAACCGGCAACCAGCACCCGCGCCGTACCCTTGATCGGCAGGATGCTGCCGTTGTTCTTCAGCAGGACGAGCGTCTTGCGCACAGCTTCACGCGCAAGCGCTCGGTGTTCTGGCGAGCCCAGTACGTTCGCACGCCCTTCAAACGGACGTGCGCTTTCGAACAGTCCGAGCTTTGCCTTCACCCGAAGAATGCGCCGCACGGCGTCATCGATGCGGGCCTGCGAAATCTTTCCGGAGCGTACCTGCTCGAGCGTGTTGTTGAAGATGCCTTTCCAGCTCGCGGGCGCCATCAGCATGTCGACACCGGCGAGGATCGCGGCTGCGCAATTCTCTTCAGTGCACCCTGGTACCTGCCCATGGCCGTTCCAGTCGCCGACGACGAAGCCCTCGAATCCCATGCGTCCCTTGAGAACGTCCGTGAGCAAGCTGTGATTGCCATGCATCTTCACGCCCTGCCAGCTCGAGTAGGACGCCATGACCGTCAACGCGCCTGCATCAATCGCAGCGGGATAGCCGGCGCCGTGAATGCGGATGAAGTCCTGTTCGCCGACGTCGGTATCGCCCTGGTCGATGCCGTTCTTCGTTCCGCCGTCGCCGAGGAAGTGCTTCACTGAAGCCGCGACGTGCCCCTTCTGGATCAGCCCACGACTGGCAGGCTCGCCTTGCAAACCAAGCACCATCGCACGCGCGTACTCGCGCACCAGGTCCGGAGATTCTGAATAGCCCTCGTAGGTGCGGCCCCAACGGTCATCCTGGGGAACGGCAACCGTCGGCGCGAACGCCCAATCGATTCCCGCAGCCGCTGTTTCAGCGGCGGTTGCAACGCCGATGCGGCGAATGAGATCCGGATCGCGTGCAGCGCCCAGCGCGCTGTTGTGCGGGAAGATCGTTGCGCCGACGACGTTGCTGTTGCCGTGAACGGCATCGACGCCGAACATGACTGGGATCGGTGTGTGACCCGCTCGCTTCTCCAGAGAGATCGCACGAAATGCCTGCGCAGCCTTGATCCAGTCCTTCGCGGGCGCGCGATCATCACTGCCAAGCGGCGGCGAGTTGCCGCCGGCAAGGATCGACCCGAGCGGATAGCGGCGAAGATCTTCCGGCGTCGTTGCCGACGTGTCGCCCTGGACCATCTGCCCGACCTTCTCTTCGAGCGACATCTTCGCGAGCAGGTCAGTGATGAAGGCTTCGGTCTTGGTATCGATGAGTCCCTGGCTGTGCGCCCGGGGCCAGAGCTCCGGATTCGCAACGCCGCGCTCCGCTGCGGCTGCAGCGGATACTGTTACGGCCGCGCACGCGGCGGCAATGCAGACACGAAGTGCGTTCATAGCGTCGTCCCAACCTTGAAGGTGATCGGTGTACCCGAGTACTCGAGCGTCTGATCGACGGGCGAATCGAGATTCGATGCGTTCGCCGTGCCTGGCGCGATCCAACGCACGTTGAACGTGCGCTTCCCGACCATACCGGGGAAGGTGCCGGTGCGTTCACCGATCGTCAGCGTGCCCGCCGCATCGTCGTACCTGATCGGAACGCGCGCGAAAGCGCCCTTCTCGTAGTTGTAGCTGAGGCCATCGTCTTCATAGAGATCGAACTTGCCGTTCGCGCCGCGATAGACATAGAGCGTGATCGGCGCATCGAGCTTCTCGGCTGTGTGCTGAACGGCCGGCCCCACCGGCACGATCGCCCCGGCCCGAACGAACAGCGGCATGCGCGCGAGAGGCGCGGCTGCGTCGATCTCGGCACCGCCGTCATGTGCTTCCGCGGAATAGAAGTCGTACCAGCGCGTCCCGGCTGGCAGATACACCTTGCGCGAGCGGGCTTCGTATTCGTACACCGGACTCACGAGAAACGCCGGGCCGAACAGGTACTGATCGTTGATGTCGCGCGCCTTCGCATCGGCAGGAAAATCCATCGCCAGGCCGCGCATCATCGTGCCGTCCTTGTGGTAGGTATCCCCCGCCAGCGTGTAGATGTAGGGCATGAGGCGATACCGCAGCCGGCTGTACTCCACGAGGCTGTTGTAAACCTCCGTGCCCGGCGGCGAGATGTTCCAGATTTCACGCGCCGGCGCTTCGCCGTGCGAGCGGAAGATCGGCACGAACGCGCCGAACTGGAACCAGCGCAGGTTCAGTTCGCGCCACTCTGCGAGATCCTTCGGCGACGGATTGAGATAGCGCTGCTCGAGCGCGAAGCCGCCGATGTCGAACGTCCAGTTCGGCAGTCCCGACATCGACATGCCGGTGCCCGCCGCGATCTGGCGATACAGATCGTGCCAGCGCGAAACGACGTCCCCGCTCCATGTCGCGGCACCGTAGCGCTGCAATCCGGAGAATCCGGAACGGGTGAGGATGAACACCCGCCTGTCGGGCGTCGAGCTCTTGCGCTCCCCCTCGTAAACCGCTCGCGATTGCATCAGCGGATACGTATTGAAGTACTGGGCCGCGGGACCGAGCGCCGTCGGGCCGATGCGCTTCGTCAGCTCTTCGCGATCGACGTTCGAATGAATGTCCGGCTCCGTGTTGTCGAGCCACCAGGCATCGACGCCGACGGCCTTCAGCTTCTCGTCCATCTGGCGCCAGAAGATGTCGCGCGCTTCCTGCGAATACGGATCGTAGTGTGAGTTCAGATAGCCGGGGCCGACCCAGTCCTTGACGCCGAGCTCGACGTTGCGCCGGTACATGTGCCCCTTGGCATCGAGTTCCTTGTAGTTGTCGGTCGTCGGATAGAACTTGCCCCACACCGAGATCATGAGATTCACGTTCTGTGCGTGCAGCGCATCGATGAGTCCCTTCGGGTCGGGGAACCGCGTCTTGTCGAAGTCGTGCGATCCCCACGCGTTCTCGGGCCAGTAGAACCAGTCCTGCACGATGTTGTCGAGCGGCAAGCCGCGCTTGCGGTATTCCCTGGCGATGTCGAGCACTTCCTGCTGCGTGTCGTAACGCTGGCGGCTCTGCCAGAAACCATACGACCAGCGCGGCAACAGCACGGACTTGCCGGTGAGATGCCGGTAGCCCGAGATCACTTCGTCCAGGTTGCCGCCGGCGATGTAGTAGTAGTCGATCGCGGCAGTCGCATCCGAAGTCAGCGACAACGAATGACGCTCCGCGTCCGGCAGCGGATCGTTGTGAAGCAGCGCGATGTGGCCATCGTTCGGCGTCCACTCGACGCGCAGCTTCACCGGCTTGCCCGCGGTCATCGGCAATTCGAAGTTGTGGTACCAGGCGTTCCAGTTCTGGCGCCAGGCGTCGAGGATCAGCTTGTCGTCGGCGTAGAGCTTGTAGTAGTTCGATGCGTAGAGCTGGAACTTGTGCGCGCCGGTGTTCGCCGATTCGACACTGCCTTCCCAGGTCACCGTGAGTCCCGGAGCGTTGTTCCGGAAACCGGAGGTCTGCGAGACCTTTGCCGAGAGCGCCTCCTGCGGCCAGCCTGCGAGATCCTTGATGAACTGATAGTTGATGTCCGTCTCGGTGCGCTTCACCTTCAGTTTGCCGTCGATGAAGTAGCTCGCGGTGAAGCCGCCCTTCCTGCCATCGACGTCGTACAGCGTGAGATCGCGGGATGCGAGACCGTAGACGCGCGGATTCCCGAAGCGCGTGATCGAGTTGCTGTCCCAGAGAACGCCGTAGTTGCGGTTCGACATGACGAACGGCACGGCGATGTCCATGTTGTGCTGAGCCAGCTCGACATCTTCGCCGTTGTAGTTGAGCTGCGCATTCTGGTGCTGTCCGAGGCCGTAGAAGGCTTCGTCGGTACCCGGATTGAAGAGCTGGTGAACGCGGTAGAGCGACGTCTCATCCGCCTTCACTGCTTCGAACGTGCCGCGATCACGCTCGGCGAGGATTTCCTTGCCGGCGGCATCGAGGAATCGAACGACACCGGTCTTCGCGTTCACCTCGGCGATGACCCGGGCCGTTTTCAGAATGACGGCGCTGTCAGTCGACTCGACCGAAAACCTCGCATCGCCTGCCGGCCTTGCAGTCACCGCGAGGCTCTCCGGGAGATCGAGACTGTCGACGGGCACGGCGGTGACACGAACGATGCCGTCGCTCATCACCTGCAACCGCACTCTCTTCGCCGGGCCCTCCGCAAGCGTCAAGACGACACCATCGGCGGTCTTCTCGAAGTTCTCCGCTTTCTTCGCGCAGCCACCGATCGCAAGGATCAGCGCGGCCAGCAGCATTGCAGCCACTGCCTTCATCGTCATGTCGCCTTCTCTCTCCCAATGAGTCGGTCCGTGTGAGGCGAGAGCGAGTTCAGTGTCTTGCCTTTCGCGGTGACCACGCGCAGGAAGCGTTTGTGGCGGCAGCCGGCATGGCTGAAAGCGCTGCAAGAACAGCTATGGCAGCGCGCCCACGCCGCGCCCACACGCCAAGTCGCATCGACCATCCCCCAGAGAATCCCCCAGAGAATCCCCCAGAGAATCCAAGCGCGATGCCGATGCTTGCTCAACGGCACGTCGTTCTACAGAATGTTACCGGTCACATCGAATCTAGTCCGGCCGCGGGCCGGGTGTCAATTTTTGACGGAAGTGATTCGGTGGCGCAGCGACGCCAGGATGAACGTCATCGACGGCGGCTGGTGCAACTGAGAGAAACCGAACATGAAACTGCTGCGCTACGGACCCCAGGGGCAGGAACAACCCGGACTGCTCGATCGCGATGGGAACATTCGCGATCTCTCATCGGTGGTCGACGACATCGCCGGCTCGACGCTGCTGCCGGCCGGGCTCGATCGACTGCGCGCGCTTGACGTCAACAACCTGCCGATCGTTGCATCAGGCTTGCGTCTCGGCGCCTGCGTCGGGCGCATCGGCAAATTCGTCTGTATCGGCCTGAACTATTCGGATCACGCGGCGGAGTCGAATATGACACCGCCCGCCGAGCCCGTGATCTTCAGCAAGTGGACGAGTGCAGTCGTCGGCCCGTATGACGATGTCGAGATCCCACGCAACTCGCAGAAGACCGATTGGGAAGTCGAGCTCGGTATCGTCATCGGCAAGCCCGGTCGCTATATCGACGAATCCAACGCGCTGAATCACGTGGCGGGCTACTGTGTGATCAACGACGTCTCGGAGCGCGAGTTCCAGCTCGAGCGTGGCGGCCAGTGGGACAAGGGCAAGGGCTGCGACACCTTCGGTCCGACGGGTCCCTGGCTCGTGACCGCGGACGAGATTCCCGATCCTCACTCGCTGGGACTCTGGCTCGAAGTCGACGGCCGCCGATACCAGAACGGCAGCACGTCGAACATGATCTTCCGCATCCCGTTCCTCATCGCGTACCTGAGTCGCTTCATGAGCCTGCAGTCGGGCGACGTGATTTCGACGGGCACGCCGGCAGGCGTCGGCCTGGGCCAGAAACCCCCACTGTATCTTCGCGCCGGCAATGTGATGCGCCTCGGCATCGACGGGCTCGGCGAACAGCGCCAGGTCTGTCGCAGCGCCTCGTAGCGCGACATGGATCAGCACTGGCTCGTTCTCGATCATCTCGGCTGCTGCTCGCTGAAGAAGGCGCGGTCCTCGTGGTTTTACGCCCGGAAAGCCGGCCACTTGCGCGCTTCCGGGACCTGATCGCGGCCGTTGCCGGATTCGTCCGGTTTTCGTCCGCGGCAACCGGAGGCACACTGCTAGTGTGCACGCAGTGTGCACGTGAATCGGTGGCCACCGGCCGCCGCGACATCCAGCAGCGGAGCAAGTCATGACGGAGCCATCATCCACGCAGCGACGTGTGCAGTTCGACTTCGACGTCGAGTTCCTCAACGGCGGCGGCTTGCAGGGACAGGGATTCCGTCTCGATATCGACGGTGACGGCATCGACGATCGCGCGCTCGCCGACTATCTCGTTCGCGACTTGCGGCTGCTGATGGTCGGGCGCGTCGCAATCCTCAACAAGAAGATTCTCGTCGAGCCGCACAAGCGATCCGCCGCACGGGCAGAGGACGGTGACACCGAGCGTCGCATCGATCTCAGTCACACGATCGAAGACGGCATGATCACGTACAAGGGTCTGCCGGCACCGCTGATCTGCGATCACCTGAGCCGCGCCGATTCGCGTGCCCTGTACGCTGAAGGGACCGAGTTCCAGATCGGCCGGATCACGATGGTGTCCAACACCGGCACGTACCTGGACACGCCCTTTCATCGCTTCGCGGACGGCAGCGATCTCTCGGAAATGAATCTCGGTGTGCTCGCCGGCCTGGAGGCTGTGCTGGTCCGGCTCACGGGCATGGCGGGACGCTCCATTCCGCGCGAAGCATTCACTGCGCTCGACGTACGCGGCCGCGCCGTGCTCGTTCACACGGGCTGGGATGCGCACTGGCGAACCGATCAGTACTTCGAGGACCATCCGTTCCTGACGGAGGACGCGGCAAACTGGCTCAAAAACCAGGGCGCGAAGCTGGTCGGCATCGATTCCTACAACATAGACGACACCGGCGACCGTCGCCGGCCCGTCCATACCAGCCTGCTGGGCGCGGGCATTCCGATCGTCGAACATCTGTGCGGGCTCCAGCAGCTCCCCGCCAGTGGTTTCCGCTTCTCGGCCGTGCCGCCGAAGATCAAAGGAATGGGGACGTTCCCGGTCCGGGCCTTCGCGACCTTCTGACCGGCGAGTGTCTCTGAAGACATTTCCAATCGTCTTGAGATTATGACAAGCGCACAGCGTTAGTCCGGTGCCGGCCGAACACGCATTGTGGGGGGAAACCCCGGCGCCGGCAGCGACGCTCGTGAACTCCGGCCAGTTGACCAGCGGCCAGTTCGCCAGTTGGCCTCCTCGAGTGTCGAACTCTCATACACGATGACCGAAACCGCCGGGCCACGTCGCCGCAACCCGAACTCATTGGAATATCGAACTGCCCGCGCCTGCGGCTATGATGGCCACGGGAGGATGGGTATGTCTTCTGTTCTCAAGACCCCCGCCGGCAGCGCCGGCATCGGCGAACTGCCCTTCGCGAGCTACGCGCAGATCATCCGCATGCTCGTGCCTCCGGCTGAGCGCATCAGTTTCTACGACGTGCGCGGCAACGCCCTCTGGATCAACGACGGCGTCGACGAGCCAGAATTCCGGATGCACGTCGAGCTCGTGATCGCGCGTGCGCGGCAGTCGGCGGCGCCGCATGGCCCGGCGCCCATGTTCGATCACGACGACTCCGCTCACGTTTTCCCCATTCGCAACAACGCCGGCGCAGTCGTGGGTGCAGTCGGGATCGCCTGCCGCAATCTGGCAAACGGCGCCCGCTATCGAAGCGCCGAAGCGGTGGAACGCATCATCGCGCCGGTCATGAACATCCTCGGCCATGCCTGGCCGGTCACTGCCGAATCAGCGCCGATGGCCAACGCTCCGCGGGAAACCGCGGGCACACGGCAGGCCGCCGTCGCCGCCTCCCAGCTCCAGGCATCGATGCCGGTTCCCGCCCTGCTGCGCAAGACGCTCTCGGTCGCGACGGATCTGATTGATTGCGCATTCGGCGGCGTGGTCCTGCCGGATCGCCCGTTCACCCTGAGCCTGGGTGTGAGCCCCGATGAATCCGATCTCGCCATCACGGCCGCGATCGACAACGTCCGCGAACACGTTCTGAAATGGATGAAGGCGCGCAACGAGCCGCTGGTGGCCAACAGCACCGGCCGGGGCCAGTTGCCGCACAAGCTCCTCGTCGTTCCGATTCGCGATGCATCGAAGCGCCCCGTTGCTCTGCTGATGCTGTTCCGTAGCGTCAAGGCGCGTGACTTCGCAGGTGTGGATGTCGACGAACTGACTCAGCTCGCCGCACGCATTCCGACCGAGGCGTTGGCTGCGCTCGCGCCGCCGGAGCCGCCGGTCATCGCGTCCGTCGTAAAGCTGCCGCCGGCAGCGCCGACCGTCGCAACCGGTCCGGCTGCCAAGCCTCAGGCGGCACCGAAGCCGGCCGCCCCTGTGCCTCCGGCAAGACCCACCGTTGCCGTTCAACCGGCAGCCGTGGCACCGAAGCCGGCCCCTGCGCCCGCAAAGCCGGCAGCCCCGCGCGTGACCACCGATGCACCCCGAATCGTCGTTCCGACGACGGTCTCGGCAGCGGCGAGCACGATCAGCATGGATGAACGCGTCCGCTCGGCGCTTCGCGAAGGCTCGTTCGATCTGTACGCGCAGAAGATCGCGCCGATGGGCAATACCCCCGAATCGCCGCGCTTCGAAGTGCTCGTGCGCATGCGTGATGCCGGCAAGTTGCACGGACCCACGAGCTTCTTCGCCGCCGCTGAATCCAGCCGGTTGCTGCCTGATCTCGATTGCTGGGTAATCGGCGAACTCCTGCGCACGCTGCGCAAGCGCGCCGTCACGGTCCGAGCGTCGTCACTCGAGTTTTCGATCAACCTGGCCGGTCAGTCGCTCGCAACCGATCAGTTCGCCGAGTTCATCGTGGCCGAAGTGTGCCGCACGGCCATCCCGGCCGGCCTCCTGGTCTTCGAGATCTCAGAGCGCACCGCGCTCGAACACGAAGACGAAATGGGCATGCTGTCCGCACGCCTGCGCGACGTCGGCTGTCGCATCGCGCTGGATAACTGCCGCTCCGGCCTCGGAACGCTCGATCCCGCCAATCGCTGGCCCGTGAGCCGCGTGAAGATCGACGGCTCGCTGATCCGCAACATCGGCGTGAGTTCACGCTCGGAATCGCAAGTGCGCGCAGTCGCACAGCTCGCCGCGGATCGCGGCATCGAAACAGTTGCCGAGTGCGTGGAGAACGAGCGAATCCACGAGAAGCTGCTGAACATGGGCATCGATTTCGCGCAGGGCTTTCATTTCGCAAGGCCGCAGCCGCTGTCGACGCTGTTCGGATAGCAACGCCCTTGCCACTCCCGCGAAAGCTGGAGTCCATGCCTCGAGCCGGATGGACACCCGCGGTCGCGGGTGTGACCGAATCCCTATCCCGCCAACATCCGCAGGAAATCCCGATCCTGATCGATCCGGATCGTGACCTCACGCTCCAGGTCGTCCGCCACCAGCAGCGATGCCTCGAGTCGATTGACGACGATCGGGCGGACCGTGCTGGTCTGCGCCGTGTGGGTGATCATGAAGCTGTGGAAGACGCCGGCCTGATTCGTGGCGAACTGAACGAGGATGTTCAGCACACCCGGACCTTCGTGAGGATCGTTGATGCGCTCGTCGCAGATCACGAGGTAGGCGTCATCCCCGACCACGGACTTGAATGCGCCCGCTTTGCGCAGCTCGGCGAAGAAGACGAGGATTTCCTGTGTCACGCGCTGCTGTGTGGGTGCATCGTGTGGCCGGACCACGGCCCAGCGCGTGCCGCGCTCGATGGCACTCAGGACGAACTGAGCGAAACGCCGCAAGGCCAGCTGCGACCAGTCCGATGATGCGCTCGCGCCGCAGGCGAGTGTGCGCAGAGGGGCCCGGTCACGTTCGGTGCTCCGCACTGTCTGCAGCACGTTGATACCGACCTGCGCGAGCCTCCAACGTTCCGACGCAGGGATTTCGCGGGACAAGCGCAGGCCCGCACGGAGCAACGCTTCGGGTTCAGGGGTCACGGGAACCATCACAGCGGGGTCATCGGCTCGCGAGAGGAGTCCCGCGACGGCGCCGCCGTTCGCGAATGTTTCGACACGACCGCGCAGCCGGTCCATCGCACTCACCCGCGGATAGAACATCACCGCGGTGTCGTTGTAGAAATTCAGATCCTTCACACCCTGCAGCGCGGCGATCGACGTTTCCCAGCTCACCGGCGGATCGACGATGAGGATCGCGTGATGCTCGCGACAGAATCGCGCAGCTACGAGGAGCGTGCTCGCTCCGACTTCGGTCGAGCGCGACAACGGCGGTACGTAGACGAATGCGACATCCTCGACTCCTGTCAGTGCGAACAGGCCCGTGTGACGCGTCGCCGAGCCGATGATGTCGTAGTCAGTCAGCGGCCGTCCGTCGTCGCCGTCCGGATTCGAGCTGACGTAGCCCACCGGCAGATTCGTGCCGGGCATGAGTGTCGCATTGGGCCGCGCCATCGGCACCTGGCCGCGCACGGTCACGAGCGTCGAGTCGCGTAATACCGTGCCGACGAATCGATCGGACAGCGGATCGGACGAGACGCCGCGAAAGCTTTCCTGCTCCTCGATCCGTTCGGAACCAGGAGCACGCACCCGCTGCACGACCAGGTTGAAGCACTTCGTGTCGCCGGCTTCGATGTGATCGTAGTCGACCGATGCGCGCAGAAATTCCCTGGTCCCGGGCGCACGCGCCTCGAGCACGAGGTTTTCGCGCTCGCAGCGAAGTGAAACAGTAGCAGGAGCAGCCGCATTCACGACGCGCACGATGACGGCGGCGCGCCCGCCCTGCTCGAAGAAATGTTCGACTGCGTACGAAAGCGGACTGGGTTGCCACAGGCCGCCGAACAGGCGCTGGAAATCAGCGAAGCTGCGGACGATCAGCGGCGTGTTGATCGGACCGCGGAGCGTGCGGCCGACAAAAGCGGTGAGGTATGCGCGGTTGCGGGCAATCGATTGCTCCGCGTGCTGCGACTCCGAACTACGGATACCTTCGAGCGGATGCTCGGGCACCGAACCTCCCCGTTCATTGTTTGTCGCTAAATTAGCACAGTTGACGGGACGCGATGAAGTGATGATCGAGTTGTGGAACGAGGGTGTGGTCGTGTGATGGTGTGATGTGTGATGGTGTGATCGGGTGATCGGGTGATCGGGTGATCACGCAGTGCCGCTCTTGCGAGATCACCTGATCACTTGATCACCGGATCACCTTCCAATGTCGAATTCCTTTACTGTTCTTGAGTCGAGACAAACCATGCGGACGGCGTATCCGCAGGGAACGAGCTTCGAGGTCGCAGCCAACAGCGGCTTCGATGTGCAAGCGGTGGGCGGGCCGGCGGCCTGTCGGTGTGAATTCCTGGGAAGCAACTAACCGCGAGCCACGCGCGATGAGCCAGAAACCTTTGGCTCGTTGCTCGCCGCTCGTTGTTCGTTACTCACAGCTCACAAGCTTCTCGTCGCGAACGTATCGCACTGCTGCACCGACCCCGTCTCATACCCTCGCTTGAACCAGCGCACGCGCTGTTCCGAAGTGCCATGAGTGAAGGACTCCGGAGGAGCACGGCCCTGCGTGAGGCGGTCGTCGCCGATGGCGCTGGCTGCGTTGAGTCCTTCTTCGATGTCGCCGGCTTCGAGTAGCTGGCGCGATTCGTTCGCGCTGTGCGCCCAGATACCGGCGAAGCAGTCCGCCTGCAGTTCCTGTCTCACCGAGAGCGCGTTCGCTTCTGCTTCGCTCGCACGTTGACGCGCGGCCATGTTGCGCTCGGAGATGCCGAGGAGGGTCTGCACATGGTGGCCGACCTCGTGGGCAATCACATAGCCTTGCGCGAAGTCGCCGGGTGCGCCAAAACGACTGCGCAGGTCCCGATAGAACGTCAGATCGATGTAGACCTTGTGGTCGCCGGGGCAATAGAACGGACCGACCGCGGACTGCGCGAAGCCGCAGGCGGTTTCGACACCTTCGGAAAAAAGCACGAGCTTGGGATGCTCGTAGGTCTGGCCGTTTGCCTGGAAGATCGCATCCCAGGTGTCCTCGGTATCCGCGAGGACTTTCGACACGAGCACGCGCGCCTCAGCCTCCTCCGGCGTCTCCTGGTAGGGCACCTGCTCCTGTTGAACCGGTCCCTGATTCTGAACCCCCTGCAGCACGACCGACGGATCCTGGCCGAAGTACATGGCGACGAGCGCCAGCACGATCGTTCCGAGCCCGATACCACCCGCGCGGCCATAACGAATGCCGCGACGATCCTCGACGTTGCTGCTCTCGCGCCGATTTTCGAGACGCATCTGTAGGTTCTCCCCAGGAAGATTCGCGGATCGCGAGGTGTGCGCCGATTATTTGCCCAACGCTCCGGCGTCGTCGAGCAGGGGCGACGCGCGATCTTCCGCAGTTGCAGTAAACGGCAGAAAACGCTGTGACCGGGGAAAGAATCCTCGAACCGAGGGCCGGGTTCCTCGGGCTCGGTCTTCGATGGGTTCAGGTCTCCAGGTGCAGGCCGCGAGACTCCAGCGCTTTGTCCGTGACCTCCTGGTAGAAGCCGGCCATCTTCGCGGCCATCGCCTCCGCCGACCAGGTGGCCGCGTAGACGCGGGCCTCGTTCGACATCGCAACCCGGGCCCGGGGATCGGCGAGCAATTTCAGGACGAGATGAGCGAATCCTTCCTCATCATCCGGCGCGCGGCGGGCACCGCGCTCGGGACGCACGATGTCGGCTGTCCCCATGTGCGCCGTGGACACGACGGGAACCCCGAGGGCCATGGCCTCGAGCAGCACGAGTCCCTGCGTTTCCGTCTTCGACGAGAACACGAAGAGGTCGCCGGCGCGATAGCAGTCGAGCAGGGCCGAATCGCGGGCGAGATAGCCGACGAAGCGAACGTATTTCGTCAGGCGCAACGATTCGACGTACGCCTTGCAATGCGGGAGCGCGGGACCTTCGCCCGCGACGATCATGACGGCTTCGGGCCGTTGATCGACGACCTTGCGGAACATCCGGAACAGGAAATCGATGTTTTTCTCGTGCGCAACCCGACCCACGTGAACGAGCACCGGACGATCAGGCTCGATCCCGAGCTGCGCACGGAATTTCTGGCCGTCACCAGCCGCGAAGCGCTCCATCTCCATGCCCGTCGGAATGATCTGCATCGGGCACCGCACGCCGTAGTCGACCAGTGCGTCCTGCATGGCGCGCGACGGCACCACCAGCGCATCCAGCGCATTGCATTGAGAGGAAGTGAAACGCCGCGCGACGAACCGCATCACCGCCCGGGGCATGAGCGGCACGTAGTGATGCAGATATTCCTCGAAGTACGTGTGATAGGTCTCGACAACCGGAATGCCGAGCTGCCGCGCAATGCTCACGCCCTGGTAGTGAGCGATGAACGGCGTCTGCACGTGCACGAGATCGAAGTTGCGGCGTGCGAACTCGGGCCGCAGCTTGCGAATGCAGCTGGTCCGCATCGCACGATCTTCGGGGTCGCGCGGGAGGTAGCGGGAAGGAATGCGGATGATTTCGCCTTCTTCGAGGCCGGCCCATTCGACTGGATACTCAGGCGCAATCAGGACGGTTTCATGCCCCGCCGCATGCAGCCCCCGGCGGAACGTCTGGATCGACGTGGACACGCCATTGATCCGGGGAAAGTACACATCCGAAATCATCAGCACGCGCATTGGGCAGCCCGGTAGCTTCCTTGCGGCGGCAGCCTAGGCGGCTCAGATGACGAGTGAATGACACGAGCTTTGTGTCAGCCCGGAGCAAAAGTCTCCACGGGGTACGCCGGCGAAGACACGGGGGTCGTCAAAACCTACCTGATCGTGCGAGCCGTGGGCCGGCCTTCCGTCGACTTGGCCGGTCTTATTCCGTGGCAACCCGTGTGTGCGACTCGATCAAGTCGAGCCAGCACCCACCGGCGCGGCGCTGCGCTTGCCGCGAGAGGTCGGGCCTGAGCTGCGCGGAGCAGCCTCTTCGACGGGCTTCGCTGCGCTCTTGGTCGGCGCTGCCGTGGAGCCCGATGACTTCTTCGGGGCCGGCTTCGCCTTCGGAAGGATCGTGCCGGAGCGAGCGGCATCGAACTCCGCAGCGGTCACCAGCAATTCGTCCTTGCCGTTCCAGTTCGCACCCTCGGGCACTTTGTTCTCGACGTGACGCGCCGACGCGATGTACTGCTCGAGCGTGAGACTGGGCACCGGCTGCGGCGGCGGCTGCTTCTTGCGGCTCTTCTGCGTGCTCGCATCCGCGCGCACGACGTTGCGGGACACCGGCATCGCGATGCCGCGCGAATCTTCGGCGAGCTTGTTCACCAGCTCCAGATCCAGCGAAACGTTGTGCTGAGTGACGCTCTGCCACATCCGGTCGGAGATCGCAGCGTTCAACAGCGCATCGGCACCCTTCGGATGCTCGCGCTGATCGTCTTCAGCGACCGGGAATGCCTGCACATAGAGCGCGCCGCGATGCCAGCCGAAAACGAATGGCTGGTTCACCACCGTCACCTTGGTGCCCACGGGCACAGCGTCATACAGCTGCGCGATGTCTTCCGGATAGAAGCGGATGCAGCCGTGGCTCGACCGCATGCCCACGCCGTAGGGCTTGTTCGTTCCGTGCACGAGATAGCTCGGCCAGCCGAGCGTCATCATGTGTGCGCCGAGAGGATTGTCCGGGCCCGGCGGGACTTTCGCCGGCAGCGGATCGCCGGCTTCACGATGCTCCTTGCGAACCGATGCCGGCGGAAACCACGTCGGATCCTTGCGTTTGCCTGTGACCTTGGTGACACCCTCGGGCGTCGACCAGCCGACCTTGCCCACACCGATCGGATGAGTGAGCACGGTCTGCGGCTCGCCGTCCTTGACCTTGGGAAAGTAGTACACGCGGAGCTGCGCGAGATTGATCACGAGTCCTTCACGCGGTGCATCTGGCAGCACGAATTGCGTGGGCACTACGACTTCGCGGCCGACGCCGGGCACCCAGGGATCGATGCCCGGGTTCGCGCGGACCATCTCTTCGTAACCCACATTGAAGCGACGGGCGATGTCGGAGAACGTGTCTTCGCCCGCGACCTTCGTGACCTGGAGCTGGCCGATCACATCGTCATCGGGCTGCAGCTGGAATTCATGGGTTGCCACCGGCTCGAGGATCTGCGGCGGCGGCGGCGGAGCCGGTTCCGCGGGCGCGGGCTCGGGTTTGGGTTGAAATGCCTGGCAACCGGCGAGCAGAAGGCCAAGAGACAGTGCGGCACCGAGTCGGGCAACGCTGCCGGCCCCGGAAGAAACAGTCGGACGCGGATTCATGGAGTGAGTTTTACCAAATGCAGTAGGTGGACGCGACCCGCAATTGACTCTCAAGAAGAACATGAGGCTGGCCCGCTGTCGGCATTGACCAACAGCACCGCGGCCAGCAAGTCACAGCAAGACGGGCCGATTCGGCAGCTCGTTGCGATCCGCCGCCGGAAAATGCCGCGCGATCAGCTGCCCGACCGCCCGGATGCCTTCCACAGCGGCCTGCTGCGGTGCGCCCGAGGCGAACAACGCTTCCATGCGATGACAGATTTCGCGCCATTCCTGCTCCGCGACTGTGGTCCGGAACCCCCGGTCCGCAACGATTTCGACGTCATGATCGGCCCACAACACATAGATCAGGACGCCGTTGTTGAGTTCGGTGTCCCATACGCCGAGATGCGCAAAAGCTTCGATGGCCCGCGCCCGCGGCGACACATCGCGCCATAACTCGCCAAAGCTCAGGTTGTTCTCGACGGCGAAGCGGATTTCGCCGCCATGCTGGCTTTCTGTCTCGCGGATCGCGTTCTCGATCGCCGCGAGTGCCTGCGGATTGAAGGCACGACGCAGACCGAAGCCGGTCGTGGCCAGATGCCGGGATGCACGTGCGAACTTCATCTCTCTACCACCGACCCGAGGCACCGCCGCCGCCGAAGCCGCCACCACCGCCGCTCCAGCCACCGCCTCCCCCGCTTCCAAACCCACCACCACCGCCGAAACCTCCGCCCCAGCCGCCTCCGTATCCGCCGCGACGCCGGTTGCTCCAGCCGCTGCCTCCGAATCCGCCGCCGCCCAGCAGCGTGAAGATGAAAGCGATGACACCGGCTCCGATTCCCACACCGATCACCTTCGTGAGCGCCCAGGCGATGGTGCCCGCCAGGCCGCCGACCACCGTGGCACCGCCGAATCCGCCGAGCATGCGCCGGAGAATCCCGCCGCCGACGATGACGAGCATGAACAGGATCGGAAAGATCTGCCCGATTCCTTCGACCGACGGCTGCGACCGGCGTTCCGGCTCGGGCAGCGGCTCGCCTTCGACGACGGCAATGATCCGTTCGATGCCCTCGGCGACGCCGCCTGCAAAATCGCCCTGACGGAATCGCGGAACGATCACCTGCTGCACGATGCGATTCGCAATCACATCCGGCAGTGCGCCTTCGAGCCCGTAACCCACTTCGATTCGCACCGCCCGGTCGTCCTTGGCGACGAGCAGCAGCACGCCGTCTTCGACATCGCGCCGGCCAAGCTTCCAGTCCTCGACGACACGGATGGAATACTGCTCGATGCTCTCGGGTTGCGTCGTCGGCACGATGAGCACCGAGATCTGGCTGCCCTTGCGATCGCGGAAATCCCGGATCGTCCGGTCGAGAGAGGCGATCTGCGCTGGCGTGAGCGTCTGCGTCTGATCCATCACCGGCGCGGTGAGCCGGGGAACCGGCACCTGGGCGAAGGCCGGTGTGGAAAGGAGGGAAAGAGACAAAAGGAGGAGCGAGCGGAAGAGGCCCCCTCCCCGGCCCTCCCCCGCGGCTGCGGGGGAGGGAGCAAGACCGATGGGAATCGTCACGGACGCCTATCAGCCGGTCGATTCGACTTGCGGCGGTGTCGTGGTCGGCTGCGTTCCGAAGTCGACACTCGGCGGACGGGAAATCTCCGCTTCGTTCTCGACGGAGAAGTTCGGCTTCACCTGGTGACCGAACATCTTCGCGGTGAGGTTCGTGGGAAATTGCCGCACGGTCGTGTTGTATGTCTGCACGCTGTCGATGTAGCGCTTGCGGGCAACGGCAATCCGGTTCTCCGTCCCTTCGAGCTGCGCACGCAGATCATCGAAGCCCGAAATCGACTTGAGCTCGGGGTAGCGCTCGACAACGACCATGAGGCGTGACAACGCGGAGCTCAATTCGCCCTGCGCCGCCTGCCACTGCTGGAACGCAGCGGGATTGTTGATCAGCTCGGGCGTCGCCTGGATCGACGTCGCCTTCGCACGCGCGTTGACTACGCTTTCGAGGATGTCTTTTTCCGCCTGCACGGCGCCCTTCACCGTGTTCACGAGATTGGGGACCAGGTCGGCGCGACGTTGATACTGGTTCAGCACCTCGGACCACGCGGATTTCACCTGCTCGTCCTGCGACTGCAGCGTGTTGTACCCGCAGCCTGTGAACAGCGACGCCAGCAGCAGCACGGCGACGACTCGGATGGCTTGCATGGAAGGCCCCTTCTTTGTACCCGCGGAGAGTGCCCGATATAGGGGAAGCAATTCGCGGATACAAGGCGGAGTTCCCGTGAGAGAGCGGCTTCGGCGTCCTCCTGTGGGCCCGGCTTTAGCCGGACGCAATGCCGAAAGGCATGCTTCGCATGACGTCCGACTGAAGTCGGACCCATAACGAGAGTCGTTGGCGGCTCATCTCTGGCCACCTCACCAGATCTTCACCCTGTCGCCTTCCGCTCGAAACATCTTGTCGCCCTGCTTCACCTCGAACGCCGCGTAGAACGGCGCGAGGTTGCCGACGATGTTGTTCGTCCGGTATTCGCTCGGCGCATGCGGGTCGGTCAGCAGGCGCTTGCGCAGCTCGTCGTCACGATACTTCCGGGCCCACACCTGCGCCCAGCCGATGAAGAAGCGCTGATCGCCGGTCAGGCCGTCGATCACCGGCGCCTGCCGGCCCTGCAGCGACAGACGATAGGCGCGATACGCCATCGCGACGCCTGCAAGGTCGGCGATGTTCTCGCCCATGGTCAGGTCGCCGTTGACGTTGAGGCCCGGCAGCGGGCTCAGCGCGTTGTACTGCGCTCCCAGCGCCTTCGCGCGCCGCGCGAACTCTTCGTTGTCCTTCGGCGCCCACCAGTCCGAGAGGTTGCCGGCGCCGTCGTAGCGACGACCCTGGTCATCGAACCCGTGACTGATCTCGTGACCGATCACTGAGCCGATGGCGCCGTAGTTGATTGCATCGTCGGCGTTCGGATCGAAGAACGGCGGCTGCAGGATCGCGGCGGGGAATACGATCTCGTTCGATGGCGGGCTGTAGTACGCATTCACGGTCTGCGGCGTCATGCGCCACTCCGTGCGGTCGACCGGACCGCCGAGTTTGGCGATGTCGCGATCGAAGTCGACGGCGGATGAGCGCATCTCGTTGCCGACCAGGTCGTCGCGACGGATCTCGAGCGCCGACCAGTCACGCCATTTCGACGGATAGCCGATCTTGGTCGTGAACTGATTCAGTTTTGCGTGAGCGCGGACCTTCGTCTGCGGCGTCATCCATTCGAGATCGTCGATGCCTGCCGAATACGCCGCGACGAGATTGTCGACCAGCACCTGAATTCGCTGCCTGGCCTGGGGGCTGAAATGGCGCTCGACATAGATGCGGCCCGCAATCTCGCCGATGCTGCCCTCGACCGTGTCGACGCCGCGCTTCCATCGCGGCTTGATCTGCTCGATGCCGGAAACCGTGCGATCGTTGAACTCGAAATGCAGGTTCGCGAAGCGCTCGGGCAGGTTCGGCGCGTACGCATTCAGGACCTTGAAACGCAGATAGACGCGCCAGTCGGCAACCGGCACGTCTGCGAGCAACTTGTTCAGGGTCTCGAAATAGCCTGGTTGGGAGATGCTGGCGGCGCTCACCTTTGCCGCCGGGAGCTGCGCGCCCTCGAAGAAGGCGTCCCAGTCGAACGCCGCCATCTGCTTGCGCAGCGCTGCGAGATCGCGACGGTTGTATGTCTTCTCGGCGTCGCGGTTCTGCACGCGCGTCCAGTGCGCTTTCGCAATCTGCGTTTCGAGCGCAACGATCTTTCCCGCCGCCGCTTCCGGGTCGGGCGTGTCCGCCGCCGCGAGCAGGTCGCGGACGTAGATCTGGTACTTCTCGCGAATCCCCTTCAGCCGCGCGTCGTCGGAGAGGTAGTAGTCACGGTCGGGCATCGACAATCCGGACTGCGTCAGGACGGGCAGGTACTGCGTCGAGTTCTTCCGATCGATGCTGACCATGAACACGAACGGCTGGCCGATCCCGATGCGGCGCAGCTGGCCGATCGACCGCGCGAGATCGCGCTTCGAGGCAATCGCATCGATCGCCGCAAGCTCGGCGGCGAGCGGCGTCACGCCGCGCGCCTCGATCGTCGCAGTATCCATGAAGCTCGCGTAGAGATCGCCGACCTTCTGCTCATCCGAACCCGGCTGAAGATCCTTCGCCGCACTCGCCTGTTCGAGAATGTCCCGCAGGTTGCGCTCAGCACCCTCGGCGAGCAGCGTAAAAGCACCGTAGTTCGAACGATCCGCCGGAATCTCCATCGTCGTCAGCCACTGGCCGTTCACGTGGCGATAGAAATCGTCCTGCGCGCGAACCGACTGATCGAAGTTCTGCAGCAGCACGCCCGAGGGCCGGGCAGGAGCGGGAGGCTTATCGGTGGCGCAAGCTGCAAGAACGAGCGCCGCGCTGGCAGCGGCAGTAACGGATGGCTTCATGATGGCGATGGGCCGCGAGCTACGAGCGATGAGCCGGATGATGCCATTTCTTCCGGCGTCCGGCTCACAGCTCATCGCCTTCCCCGGGGGCCTAAAAAAAAAAGCCCCAAGCCTTTGGGCTCAGGGCTATAAGAAGCGGACCTTCTGAAGGGAAGAAGCCCGCTAGGGGATTCGCAGGAAAAAACGTCAACTCACATCAACGCAAACCATCTCACCAGGCACTCGCATCGACGTCGAACGCAAACGGATCAGTGCAGTCGCGACCACTGCAGGACCTTGATGTCCCGCGACTCGCACTCGAAATTCCGCGCCAGTACTGCTGCCGCTTCCTTGAGGTCGCCACGACGCATCGTGCGGTTCACCTCGACCACGCCGCGGAACTCGCTCAGGCCCTTCGGCTTGCTCTCCTGGAGGAGAAAGTGCGTGTAGTACTTGACGCTCATGGAGCATGAGACTAGAGACCGCACCCTGTACGTACCGTGAAGGAACGCACAATTTGTCCGGGCTTTGACAGTATCAGGCGTTGCCTTAGCTTCAATTAGCAAACAGGATCACATGAGCCGTTATCGTCCGCCCGCACCGCGGGGCTCGAAATTCATCACGCCCGAAGGGGCACGCACACTGAAGGACGAGCTCGATCACCTATGGCGCGTTCTGCGCCCGCAGGTCACGCAGGCAGTATCGGAGGCAGCAGCCCAGGGCGATCGCTCCGAGAACGCGGAGTACATCTACGGCAAACGCCAGCTGCGCGAGATCGATCGTCGTGTCCGGTTTCTGCGACAGCGACTCGACGGCATGACCGTCGTCGATCAACCACCGAAGGACCGCTCGAAAATCTTCTTCGGCGCGTGGGTCACGCTCGAAGACGACGACGGCGAACGGACCGAATACCGCATCGTCGGTCCCGATGAATTCGACGTCGCCAGACGCTACCTGAGCATGGACTCGCCACTGGGCAAGGCACTGATGAGGAAGGGACTGGACGATGAGGTGAGTGTGGAGGTGCCGGGAGGGAGGAAGACGTACGTGGTGGTCGGCGTACGATACGCCGAAGGAGCCGGCGACTGATTGCCCTCTTATGCGATCTCGGACTTCTCGTCACAACCCGAACAACGAGAACAACTTCCTCACCGAACTGCCCGCCTTATCGAGCGCCGCCGTTCTCCTCTCATGCATCCGCCGCTGCAGCTCTTCGCGCTTCTGCTTGAGCCACTCAGCACGATGAGCATCCTGCTCCGCCCCCGCGCGCCGGCGCTTGTTCTGCGTCTCGCGGGCCCTACAGAAATCGCGATAAGCGGCGAGATCGTGTTCGAGATCGCGGCTGACGAGTTCCACCATGATTGCGTGATCGAGAAATCCGGCGCCGGATGCAGGCTCGCCGCCGCTGAAGCAGGCGAGCGCATTGAGCAGGCGCTGACTGTCTTCCGGCCCGAGCGGCCAATCAGCGTCCTCGGCCATCTCGAGCATCGCCTGCAGTCGCGCGAACCGTTCGCGCACGAACTCCGCCTGCTGCGCACGTTGCGCGGCCTGCAGCATCGCTTTCGCTGCAGCGACGATCTCCGTCGCCGGCAATCGCCGGGCGTTCGCCTGCGTCTGCTGCGCGACTTCTTCGAAGTGGCGCAGATCGGAGTCGTCGAGGTTGAAGCTGATTCGTAGAGGCATCGCTCGCTGGCTCGCTTGCTGAGGCTAACTGGCCAACTGGCCAACTGGCTTGCTGGTCAGAGTAAGACCAGGGAGCGGATGACTGCACCGGCGCGAGTCCCACTTTAGTGACAGACCGGCCCCGCCAACAACCAAGCTGATTCCGTCTGGCCAGTCGGCCAGCTGGCCGGATGGCCAGCTGGCCGACTCAACCTCAGACCAGAACGTTCTTGAACTGCCACGGATCGTCCGCATCCACATCTTCCTTGAAGAGCGAGTTGCGGCCGGTGAGCGGCGTCCAGTCGGTGTAGGAACCGACGACGGGGCCGAGATACGGTTTGCAGATCTCGAGGTTGCGGCGGAAATCCATCTCGTCCGGCTCGACGATGCCCTGCGCCGGATTCTCCATCGCCCACACGAGACCGGAGAGAACGGCGACGCAGACCTGCAGGCTCGTGGCGCTGTTGTACGGCGCCAGCTTGCGGGCTTCTTCGATCGAAAGCTGCGAACCGAACCAGTACGCGTTCTTCTTGTGACCCGCGAGCAGAACGCCGAGTTCATCGATACCGTCGATGATTTCCTTGTTCATGATCCGCTTGCGTTCCTGCTGCTGCCAGTTGCGGCCGGCGAATTCCGCGACTGAAAGCACGGCGTCGTTGCAGGGATGGTAAGAATAGTGCGCAGTCGGACGCGACACGACCTTGCCGCCCTCCCGGTGCGACAGGTAGTCGGGAATCGAGATCGATTCGCCGTGCGTGATGAGGAAGCCGTGGAACGGGCCGGCCTTGGGCGTCCATGTGCGCACGCGCGTTCCGGCGCCCGGCTGCATCATGTAGATCGCGCACTTCGGACCGAAGTCGAACTCGTGACCGCGGGGCGGCAACGTCTTCTCATGCGTGCCCCAGCCGAGTTCGGCGGGCTGGCAGCCTTCGCTGATGAAGCCGTCGACCGACCAGGTGTTCACGAATTCACCCAGCTTCTTCGGGATGTTCGCGACCTGCGTGTCGCGCTCGGCGATGTGAATCACCTTGATGCCGAGCTTGTGCGAAAGCGCGGCCCACTCTTCGCGAGTGCGCGGGTTACCCGCATCCGTGCCGGTGTCCGCCGCGATGTTCAGCAGCGCCTGCTTCACGAAGTGCGACACCATGCCCGGATTCGCGCCGTGCGTGAGCACAGCTGTCGGACCTTTATTTCCGGGCGTGCGTAGCGCGAGCGCAGATTCGCGCAGCGCGTAGTTCGTACGGCGTGCCGCGGACACACTCTGATCCGTGTAGCCACCCGGCCACGGCTCGATGCAGGTATCGAGATAGAGTGCACCTTTCTCGCGCGCGAGCTTGATGAGCGCGATGCTCGACACGTCGACCGAAAGATTCAGCAGGAAATCTCCAGCCGACAGCAGCGGGCCGAGAACCTGCACGTGGTTCTCCTGCGTGATCGGCTGCTTCACGAACTTGATGCCGTATTCCTGCGCTTCCTGGCGGCCGGCGTCTTCCGCGGTCACGATCGTGATGCGATCGGGACTCACGCCCACGTGCCGCAAGATGAGCGGCAAGACTCCCTGACCGATACTGCCGAATCCAACGAAAACGATTCGGCCGGGAAACACGACGTGGACGGGGAAATCGGACATGGCAGAACACTCGACTGTCGGAGAAAAAATCAACGATGAGTGTACTGATTTTTCTCCACTGCAGCGAACCCCGTGAGCGCAGCGGGCCGCGCAGTGATGGGCTGCGGCCTGATGGGCCGCGCCGGTGATCGAGTGATCGAGTGATCGAGTGATCGAGTGATCACGACAGGGCGCGATCACCGGATCACTTGATCACTTGATCACTTGATCACTCCATCACCCGCTCAGCCCTCTCTCGGCTCCCGCCAGTGCGGCGGATACGTGCGCTCGTAGCCGGGCAGCGCTTCGACGCGCTTGATCCACGCGTTGATGGCGGGATAGTTCGTTTCCACGGGCAGGAAGCGACTGCGCAGCTCGTGCGCTTCGCGGCGCTCGAGCGTGCGCAGGAGCATCTGGATGCCGGGGAAAATCACGACGTCGGCGGCCGAGAAATGCTCACCGACGAGCCAGGACGACGCTGCCAGGCGCCCTTCGATCGTGCGCGCCTCCGACGCGAGCAGATGCATCGCGCGATTCACGTCATCGGAATGTCCGCCTTCAGCTGCCTGAAAAAGAATGGCGTACATGACCTTCTTGATGTGCTCCTCGACGTATGCCTGATATTCGCTGATGACGCGCGTGATCGTGCCCGTCTCCTCGGGCATCCTGCCGAACAGCGGAATCTCAGGATACTTGCGGTCGAGGTAGTGAAGGATCGCCAGCGATTCGAAACAGACGTAGTCGTCGTCCTTCAGCACGGGCACGCGGCCGCGCGGATTCATCTTCAGGAGCTGGGCCGACTTGTGCTCCTGCTTGGCGAACTGCACCTGGTGCGAGACATAGGGCAGCTGCTTGTATTCGAGCGCGAGCAATGCCCGCCATGAATACGGACTTCCGCTGCCCCACCACAGTTCGAGTGCCATAGATTCCCAGCCGCGAGGATCGTTGCCCGGGATTGTAGCGGAGGTCCGACGTCGCCGTGTCGGAGAAGGCCGATGCATGGCGAGCAGGCGCGGAAGGAGTCAGAATTCGCGCACATCCTCTTGCCCTTGCGCCTCATCCGCCGTGGTATCGCCATGTTTTCCACACTGATCTCCGCGACCGAGCTAGCCGCCCATCTGCAGCGCGCCGACTGGCTCGTCGTCGATTGCCGTTCCGATCTGCTGCAGCCGACGGCTGGCGAAGCGGCGTATGTCGCGAGCCATATTCCCGGCGCCGTCTATGCACACCTCGATCGCGATCTCGCCAGCCCGATCACGTCGTCGACGGGGCGCCATCCGCTGCCGGATCCGCAGCAATTCGCGGCAACGCTCGGACGCTGGGGTCTGAAGCCTGATACTCAGGTCGTCGCTTACGACGCGGACACCGGTGCGTACGCAGCCAGACTCTGGTGGCTGCTGCGCTGGATCGGCCATCGCAAGGTTGCTGTGCTCGACGGCGGATTCAAAGCGTGGACCGCGGCGGGTTTACCGACGACCCAGGAAAAGCCGCACCGTGCCGCGAGCAGTTACGCGGTGGTAGAGGATCGCAGCGCCTGGCTCGATGCATCTCAAGTTGCAGCACGCGTCGCCAGCGACGATTGGCGCTTGCTCGATGCGCGTGCTCCGGAACGGTTTGCGGGAAAAGTCGAGCCGATCGATCCGGTGGCGGGCCACGTGCCCGGCGCACGCAATCATCCGTTTGCGCTGAATCTGGCGACCGATGGCCGCTTTCTGCCAGCCAGCGAATTGCGGGCGCGTTTCGAGGAGTCGCAGGACGGCGTCGACGATCGAAACACGATCGTCATGTGCGGCTCCGGCGTCACTGCGTGCCACCTGCTGCTCGCGCTGGAGATCGCGGGCAAGCCCGGCGCGAAACTGTATGCAGGCTCCTGGAGCGAATGGATCAGGGATCCGTCGCGAGGAGTTGCGAAGGAGGAGTAGAAGGCGAATGAGGAGTGCGCCGAAAAGCGACCCGTCCGCCTTCTGACCAACCGTTAACCGCCGACCGCCAACCGCTTCTCATTCTGATATCTTCCGCGCCCATGGACAGCGCCCCCAAACCTTTCACCGCAAATTCCAACTGGAAGATCGAGGACTCGCTCGATCTCTATCAGGTGCCCGCGTGGGGCAAGCACTATTTCGGCATCAACGCCGCGGGCAATGTCGTCGTTCGGCCGGACGGCGATCCGGCACACGAGATCGATCTGCATGAAGTGGTCGAGGGCCTGAAGGCGCGTGACCTCACGGCACCGGTCGTCGTCCGCTTCTCCGACATCCTCAAGCACCGTTTGCTGCGACTGCACGGAGCATTCGCGCAAGCGATCGCGGAGAACGACTACAAGAACCGCTACTGCGCCGTGTTCCCGATCAAAGTGAATCAGCAGCGCCTCGTCGTCGAAGAGGTGTATCGCTATGGCAAGGAATACAGCTTCGGCCTGGAAGCCGGCTCGAAGCCAGAGCTGCTCGCCGTGATGGCGTTGACCGAAGACGCACCGGAGCGAATGATCGTCTGCAACGGCTTCAAGGACGACAGCTACATCGAAGCCGTGATCCTCGCGACCAAGCTCGGCCGCACGATCATTCCGGTGATCGAGAATTTCGAAGAGCTCGCGCTCGTGCTCAAGCATTCCCAGAAGTATCAGGTGCGGCCGCGAATCGGCGTGCGCGTGAAGCTGGCGAGCGAAGGCGCAGGACGCTGGCGCGACTCGGCCGGCGAGAAATCCAAGTTCGGCCTCTTCGTGAGCGAGATCCTCGAACTCGTGAAGACCCTGCGCGAGCACAACATGCTCGACTGCCTGGAGCTCGTGCACTGCCATCCGGGCAGCCAGCTGCAGGACATCCGCCGCGTCAAG
>JACZCZ010052609.1_pt1 | contig 41631 bp, 42 predicted proteins | sample 8641811 | NCBI WGS metagenome assembly JACZCZ01 (sample SAMN15324610, study PRJNA640507) | soil metagenome | isolation source: intercropping peanut in the first line | place: China: Luxin town, Laibin City, Guangxi Province | collected 2019-07-25 | depth 10cm m | reverse complement strand
CGGATCGCTTCGAGTGGTTCGCGATTCGTTACGCGGGCGCGTTCAACGTGGCCAAAGCTGGCAAGTATCGCTTCCGCATCTCGAGCGACGACGGCGCCAAAGTCACGATCGATGGCCGCGTGGTGATCGACAACGATGGCGTGCACCCGCCCCAGGACAAGCGCGGCGAAGTGCAGCTCAGCGCCGGCGATCACACGATGGTGATCGAGTACTTCCAAGGTCCCCGCTATCACATCAACCTGCAGTTGTTCGTGACGCCGCCAGACGCCGAAGAAGGCATCTTCTCGGTGCGGCCCCAGTGACGCGTTGCTGATACAAGCAGCGTCATGAGCGACGACATCAAGGGCACCGCCGAAGGCGCGAACGAATCCGACCTTTACTTCCGCCAGGTGGCCATCGGACCGATGGCCAACTTCATCTACTTCATCGGCAGCCGGCGCGCGGGTCAGTGTTTGGTGGTGGACCCCGCGTGGGACACCGATGCGCTGATCGATCTCGCAGGCCGCGATGGCATGGAGATCACCGGCGCGCTCGTCTCGCACTACCACCCCGATCACGTGGGCGGAAACATGGGCGGCTTTCGTGTGCCGGGCGGGGTCGCCGAGCTCGTGGGCAAAGCCAAGGCACGCATTCACGTGAACAAGCACGAAGCCGATGGGCTGATCACCATCACCGGCGTCAGCGAGAGCGACCTCGTGCGTCATGACGGCGGCGACAAGATCGAGCTCGGCGACGTGACGGTAGAGCTGCTGCACACGCCAGGTCACACACCAGGCAGCCAATGCTTCATGGTGCGCGATCGGCTCGTCTCCGGAGACACGTTGTTCGTCAACGGTTGCGGTCGCGTCGATCTGCCTGGCGCCAATCCCGACGACATGTTTGCGAGTCTAGACAAGCTCAAGCAGCTGGACGGCGACGTGGTGCTGTTCCCTGGCCACGACTATGGGGACAAACCGTTCGCAAAGATGGCCGAGCTGCGTCAGACGAACGGCTACTTGCGCATCCCTTCGCTGGAGAAATGGCGCGCGATCATGGGCCTCTCCAACGCGCGCTGAAGCGGAGGAGCGCGGCGTACGCAACGTGGCACGTGGCTCGCGCGATGGCTGCAAATGTCAATCCGTCATCGCTGACCGCATGCGCAATTCGCGTGCTATGGTCCGCGCCGCCATGACGTCGACGATTCCTCCCGCGCCCACTTGGACCGAAATACAGGCTGTTTCTCGCCTCGCACGCGAGCTGCCCAAGATGCTCCCCAGCAGTCGCTGGAGCCCGGCGCGCTTGGTCGAACGCAACGCCAACAACATCGGCGACAAGCCCGCCTTGCTGTTCCTCGATGAGCGGTTCACCTGGGCACAGGTCAACGAGCGCGCCAATCAGTACGCGCACATGTTGCAAGGTCGCGGCATCCGTCACGCCGACGTGATCGCGCTGGTGATGGACAACCGCCCGGACTTCATCTTCGCGCAGATGGGCGCGAGCAAGGTCGGCGCAGTCACCGCGCTGATCAACAGCAATCTCAACGGCAAGGCGCTCGTCCACGCGATCAACTGCGCCAAACCGAAGCTCGTGATCGTCGGGTCGGAGCACACCGATGTGATCCAGAGCGTCGCAAGCGGCCTGGAGATTGAAGGCGGCGGTGGCATCGTGGTGCAAGCGGAGCCTGGCGCGAAGCCCGGCGCCTTGCCGTGGATCAACGACGAGCTCGCCGCGCGACCGACCACCAATCCGGGTATGCCGAAGGAGAGCCGCAACAAGGACGCGACCAGCTACATCTACACCTCCGGCACCACCGGCCTACCAAAGGCTGCGATCATCACGAACCAGCGCTACATGAGCGCCACCGCGCTGTTCGCGCGCGGCATGTACGAGCTCAAGGAAGGCGACGTGCTGTACGTCACGCTGCCGCTCTATCACTCGTCCGCGCAGTTCATTGGCTGGGGATCCTGTGCGCTGACTGGTGCCACGCTCGCGCTGCGCCGCAAGTTCTCCGCCAGCGGCTTCTGGACCGACGCACACAAGTACGGCGCGACGCATTTCCTCTACATCGGCGAGCTGTGTCGCTACCTGCTGAACTCGCCAAAGAGCGAGCTTGAGAAAGGTCACAAGATTCGGATGGGCGTCGGCAACGGCCTGCGCCCCGACATCTGGAAGGAATTCCAGGAGCGCTTCGGCATCGCCCTGATGCGCGAGTTCTACGCTGCGACCGAGGGCAATGCGCCGTTGCTCAACTTCGATGGACGGCCCGGCATGGTCGGTCGTCTGCGCTCCGGCTTGATCTTGCTCAAATGCGACCTCGCGACCGGCGAGCCGATCCGCAATGCCGCCGGCTTCTGCGAAGTGGTGACGCAAGGCAGCACCGGTTTGTTGGTGGCCAAGATCAACCCGGTGATCAAGTTCGATGGCTATCTCGACAAGGCTGCCACCGAGAAGAAGATCCTGCGCGGCGTGCTGAAGCCGGGCGACATGTACTTCAACTCTGGCGACCTGCTCACGCTCCACGACGACAACTGGGTCGCGTTCGCCGATCGTGTCGGCGACACCTTCCGCTGGAAGGGCGAAAACGTCTCCACCAACGAAGTGGGCGAAGCGCTCAATGGCTTCCCGGGGGTGCTGGAGTCCAATGTGTACGGCGTCACCGTCGTCGGCGCCGAAGGGCGCGCCGGCATGGCGAGCCTCAACGTGGACGACCGCTTCGAGCTGTCCGCGTTCGCCGGTCACGTGCAGCAAAAGCTGCCGGTCTACATGCGCCCCTATTTCATCCGCGTGCAGAAGCAGATGAAGATCACCGAGACCTTCAAGCACCAAAAGGTCGACTACCGCGATCAGGCATACGATCCCGCCAAGGTCACCGACCCGCTCTACTACCTGGACGGCGACCGGTACGTGCCGATCGACAATGCCCTCTACAAGCGCTTGATGTCGGGCGAAATCGGCCCTCGGTAGCGGCATCGCCTTCTGGTATCGTCGCCAGCCTATGGCGATGTTGCTCAAGCGCGAATCTTTCATGGCCATCGTTGCGGTGGCCTGGGCCGACGGTCGGATGAGCCGGGACGAAGCTGCGGGCCTCACGCTCGCCGCCAAACAGTGCGGGCTCGGTGCCGACGACATCGCCGCCATCGAAAAGGCTGCGAAGGACGGCGGGGCAACGCTCGAAGGCTTTGATCCCGCGGCGCTTTCGGGTTGGGAGCGCGCCCTGACCTACGCGATCGCAGCGTGGTTGGCGCGACTGGACGGCGTCGTCGACACCAACGAGCGTGAGAGCCTGAAGCTGCTCGGTAAGGCGCTGGATCTGCCGCCACACAAGCTGGTCAGCGCGAGCTCCGCTGCATTCGACGTAGCTTGCCTGCCCGGCGGGCATCGGCCCGAGAAGTACGATTTCGCGGAGCTCGAGAAGCGGTTGCGCGAGAAGCTGCCGTCGCTCGCGACCTGATCGGGAGGCCAGAGCCCCGGGCTACGGCGCGGCGTTCTCCACCAGCGTTTCAGGCAAGAACGTCTGCACCAGCCGATCCACGTCGGCGCGCTGATCGGCCATCGTGTTGCTCTGTGCGTTGAGCTGTTGGCCCATTTGCTCAGTGCGCGCTTGCACTCGCTCGAGCATCGCGTGCGTACGTTCTTGCGTCGCTTGTGACCGGGCGAGCTCATCGCGAAGTCCCATCATCGACCAACCACCGACGACGCATACGCCAAGCAGTGCGAGACACACCGCGACCAGCGCAATCGAGGTGCCCGTCATGTCGCGTCGTGGTGGCAATGTGTGGGCCACAGAAGGAGCGGGTGCTGGCGCGCTCGCGATCGGAGCACGTGCCGCCGCAGCGATGGCATGACGACCGGTGTTGGAATCCGGCGCAGGAAGCTCACCGCTACCAGCGCTGATGCTTTGCGGTGCGACGGCGGTCAAGCGCAGTCCGGAATCGCGCGTCAACACGTCGACCTGCATCGGCAACCCGCCGCTGGCAAAGAACGCTTCGATCTCCGCGCGGCTCTTGGGTGAGCGCGCGTGCTGGTGCAAGAAGGTCTCAATGTCGGACGTAGACACCGTTGCGCTCTCCGGCTCCAGCCCGGAAGCCAGAATCTCGTAGAGCACGTCCAAGAGCTCGGACGCCTGGCCGAAACCAGGATCGATCGGGTTGGCAGTTGCGGTGTTCATGGAACGGCTCCGGGAAAGTGGACAGAGGCGGCGAACCTATGCCGAGGCTGGAGCTGCTCCAAAATTTTGTCGTTCGGGGCCTGCCGCGTACGGAAACGGAACAAGCTGTTAGCAAATCCGAAATACACACCGTGCTAACTGTTTCCGACGCGATTCAAGCCGACAGGAACGGAACAGTCGTGAGCAGGGCGTTCCCAGATGAAGGTGCTGCGCGACGCGCACTGCAGGTCATGGAAGCGCGCCGAAGTGGGCGCGAGACCGACCTCTTGCATCGTATTTGTCATGAGCTCCTGAGCGCCGCCGAGCTGCCGATCGTGTTGAAGGCAGTGCTCGATCACCTTGCCTCACATCTGGGCTCTGACATCGGCTACCTGCGTGTGGTCGATCAAGAGCAGCCGCAAGCCGTGATTGAGTCCGTGCGTGGACTTACCGGGCGCGAGCTCGACTCGGTGCGCGCCTGGATCCAACAAGGTCCGCGTGAGCTTCCCGTGCGGTCGCTGGCTGCCGCCCGTCAGGAACGACCAGAAGACACGCTCGCGCGGTATCCAATCAACGATCAGCCATCGATTGAAGGCGTGCTGGTGCTGGACCGACGCGACGGTACCGGTCCCAGCGCCGTCGAAGAGCACCGCGTCATCGTCGCGGTCACAAGCTTGATCGCCGACGCGATTCGATATCGCCGTGATCTGTCGCAGCCACGCCCCGCGACGCTTGCACCCGGCGAAGACGAAGCACCGTCCGGCGATGCGCCCGCTTGGGGACGCAACGACGAGTCGGTGGCACCGCGACCGGCCGGACGACGCTCGCTCAAGTCGCTGCTGTTTGCCTTCGAACGCGAAATCCTGATCGACGCTCTACGCGACGCCGGCGGCAATCAGTCACGTGCCGCCCGTGCGCTGCACACCACGCCGCGCATTCTGACGTACCGACTCAAGCGACACGGCTTGCACGGCGTGTTGACGAAGGCCAACCGCTGAGCGACGCGTCAGGACCGCGCGAGCTCAATGCCGATCGCATCGCGCGTCAGCTTGCCGAGCGTCGTGAATAGCTCCTCGCGCGTCTTGTCGTCGAGCCACTGCGCTTGCGCCTCATCGTAACTGAAGTGCCACGCACGACTTCCGCCGGCGAGCCAGATCTGCCGCGCCGGACGCTGCGTGTTCACCACGATGCGCGCGCCACCCCGATACGTGATGCGAATCACGTCACCGCCGGGCTCGACGTCCGCGTCGTCGGCATCGATCGCATCGAAGAGATCGAGCAACTTGCGAAACGCAAGCGCTGCCAGGTCTTGGTACCGACGTTCTTCCATGAGTCGCGTTCCTCGCAGTGTTCGAGACAGGTGCGTTAGCGTTTAGGACTCAAGGCACTTCCGGTCCAGTCCAGCGTGCGAAGCTTGGATCGATCACGCTGAAGAGGCCTTGAATCATCACGAACGTCAGCCCCCACACCCAGTGGTTGTCGACGCGATAGCCATCGAACGTCATCGGCGTACCGCGCACATCGAGCGTGCGCCGTTCCAGCAAGGAGCCGCTGTACATCGCTGGCAGCGGCGCCCAGATCGCTTCCACCACCTCATGGTTCGGCTTCAGCGTCGGCTCGCTGCGCAGCACGAAGACGTGCGGTGTCACCACCATCCCGGTTGGCATGCTGCGCGCGTACGCCGGCACGTCATCGAGCCGTCCGAGCAGCTCACCGTGCGCGGCGAGATCAAAGCCCATCTCCTCTTGCGTCTCGCGGATCGCTGTGGCGGCCAGATCCTGATCGCGCTGCTCGACGTGCCCGCCAGGAAACGAGATGTGTCCCGACCACGGGTCGCCAACTTTCTCGGGACGCCGCATCAACAACACCTCGGGGCCGCTCGCCGACTCGCGCAAGATCGCCGCGACCGCCGCCCGACGCGTCACCTCGGGGGAATCGAAGCGCTGCGGCACATGTGCCGAGAGGCGCTCGCGGATGCGCGGTAGGACGACGGGAGTCACGAGAGACATGCGGGACAACGGTCTCCGAAACGACCGTTTTCACCAGTATTTCCGTGCAACCCAGCGCCGGCAACCGGGATTTGGCCACGTTCTTCCCAGGGCCTGATTTGCCGCAGAATCGAGCGCAATTCACCCACCAGTCCACGTGGCCGCTGCGCAACCCGTCTGGTAGGGTCCCGGCCCCTATGATTCCCCGCTACACCCCTTCGGACTTCGCCGCGCTGTGGTCGGAGCCCAACAAGTACGCCACGTGGTTCGACGTGGAGCTGGCCGGCTGTGAGGCCATGGAAGCTGCTGGCATCGTTCCCAAGGGCACCGCTGCTGCCGTCCGTCCGCACCGCGATCAACTCGACGCGCGCAAGATCGACGAAATCGAGCTGACCACACGCCACGACGTGATCGCATTCCTGACTCACGTCGAGCAGCTCGCAGGCGCGCCCGCGCGTTGGCTGCATCGCGGCATGACGTCGTCCGATGTGCTCGACACGGCGCTGGCCGTCTTGCTGGTCCAGGCCACGGACAAGATCTTGGAACGCTACGATCGCCTGCTGGTCGCGTTCGCCAAGCGCGTGCGCGAACACCGTCACACACCCATGATCGGGCGCTCGCACGGCATCGCAGCCGAGCCGATCACGTTTGGCTTGGCGCTGGCCGGTCACTATGCCGAGCTGGCGCGCGGTCGCGCGCGAATCGCAGAGGCACGCAAAGAGATCGCAGTCGGCAAGATTGCGGGAGCGGTCGGGACGTACGCACATCTCACGCCGGCGATCGAGAAAGCAGCGCTCGCGAAGCTGGGCTTGGAGCCCGAGACGGTGTCGACTCAAGTTGTGTGCCGCGACCATCACGCCGCATATATGGCCGCGCTCGGTGTGGCCGCCGCTGGGATCGAGCGCTTTGCAACCAACGTGCGTCACTGGCAGCGCAACGAAGTGAGTGAGGCCGAGGAAGCTTTCAGCGTCGGCCAAAAGGGATCGAGCGCGATGCCGCACAAGCGCAACCCGATCCTCAGCGAGAACCTGTGCGGTCTCGCGCGTGTCGTGCGCGGCGCCGTCACACCGTCGATCGAGAACGTCGCGCTGTGGCACGAGCGCGACATCAGCCACTCATCGGTCGAGCGCATGGCGATGCCCGATGCCACCACCACTTTCGCATTCATGCTGGAGCGCACCACCAAGCTGATCGAAGGCCTGGTTGTGTATCCCGAAGGCCTCAAGCGAAACCTGGATCGCGCGCGCGGCCTGTGGGCGAGCGAGGGCGTGCTCTTGTCACTGGTCGACAAAGGCATCGGCCGGCAAGACGCGTACGTGCTGGTGCAACGCAACGCGATGGCCGCATTTCGTGGCGAAGGCGAGTTCGCGGCGCTGCTGAAGGCTGACGCCGAAGTCGCCAAGTATCTGAGCGCAAAGGACATCGACGCGCAGCTCGACCTGAGTCATGCGCTCGCGCATGTGGACACGATCATTGACCGCGCCCTTTCAGAACAGGCGCGTTATTGAACCGCGCTCTCGGAGGAGCGCGCGCAGGAGAACCGATGACTGTCGATCGCAAGGTGTTGGAACAGGGACTGTCGCTCACGCTGTCGGATCACCCGATGCCGAAGCTCGGCGCCTACTACAAGGGCAAGGTCCGCGACAACTACACGACCAAAGACGGCAAGCGCATCATCGTCGTCTCTGATCGCATTAGCGCGTTCGATCGCGTGCTTGGCACCCTCCCTTTCAAAGGCCAAGTCTTGAATCAGGTCGCTGCCTTTTGGTTCGAGAACACCAAGGACATCGTTCCCAACCACGTGCTGAGCGTGCCGGATCCGAATGCAATGGTGTGCGTCGAGTGCAAGCCGCTCGAAGTCGAGATGATCGTGCGCGGCTACCTCACCGGTGTCTCGTCCACGAGCATCTGGACCGCATACGAAAAAGGCGAGCGCGAGTTCTGCGGCCACAAGCTGCCCGAGGGCCTGCGTAAGCATCAGGTCTTGCCGGAGCCGATCCTCACGCCGAGCACCAAGGCACCGCAAGGCGAGCACGATCAGAACGCATCGCGTGCCGAGATCCTGGCGATGGGCAAGGTCAGCGCCAAGGACTTCGACGAAGCGGCGGGTTACGCAATGGCGCTGTTCAAGCGCGGACAAGAGCACTGCGCGAAGCAGGGATTGATCCTGGTCGACACCAAGTACGAGTTCGGCAAGACGCCCGACGGCCGGATCGTCGTCATCGACGAGATCCACACGCCTGACTCGTCGCGCTTCTGGTTCTCCAACACGTACAAAGAGCGTATGGAAAAGGGCGAGAACCCGGAATCGTTCGACAAGGAATATGTGCGTCGTTGGTTGGTCGATCAGAACTACCGTGGCGATGGTCCGATCCCAACCATCCCAGACGAAGTGCGAATCGAAGCCGCGCGTCGTTACATCGAAGCCTGTGACACAGTGCGTGGCAGCGCGTTCGTTCCCAACATGGAGCCGCCCGCCGCACGGCTCGAAAAGAATCTCTCCCACCTGATGGCGAAATCATGAAGGCAAACGTCTATGTCACGCTGAAGCAAGAGGTGCTCGACCCACAGGGCGATGCGGTCAAGCGCGCGTTGCATGCGCTGAGCTTCCAGGACGTCAAGCGCGTACGCATCGGCAAGCTGATCGAGCTGGAGCTGGACGGCAACGATCCGAAGGCCGCGAGCGCCGAGCTCAAGACGATGTGCGAGAAGCTCCTGGCCAACCCGGTGATCGAAGACGTGCGCTTCGAGATCGCCCCGTAAGGCGTCGCGTGCCGTCGGAACATTCGGAGTTGCTGCTGGAAGCCGAACGCGCGTTGGGCGCGTGGGCGGTGGGCGACTTGGAGTTCCATGTCGCGATCCAGCGCGCTTGCGGTGGCTTCGCGATCGCAGGACAGCTCAGCTGCGCATTGGTGTATGTGGACGGCAGCTCGCTCGATGTGATCGGTTCCGCGGACGCAGAGCGCCGACCCGAGCTGCTGCGTCGCGTGGCCATGGTCGCCACACGCGATTTCATCACACCGGCGGATCCACGCTGGTCCGGGATCGTCGGCAAAGACGTCGACATGATCCCGAGCGTGACCCCGTGGATCGCGTGCGAGCCAGTGATCCAGGGGCCAGGTCTGGTGCAATCAGTGCTGGTGATGATCGGTGGAGAAGAAACGCCGCGTGATCTCTCACTGTCCGCGCTGATGCGCTTGGCGCGATGGTGCGGGGCCGTGCTCGCCCAAGAACGCGCGCGCATCACTGGCGCACACGTCGTGCAGCGCGTCGGGCAGGTGACGACCAATCTCTCCAAGACGATCGACCACGCCTGCGCGTGCGTGGATCCATCCCATCACGAAACGTTGGAAGCCCTCGACCACGCCCGCGACCTGGTGACTCAGCTTCAGCGCCAAGTGATCGACATCGAGCGGCTGTTGCCAAGGCGCTGACACGTCGAGCGCCTATTGCCAACGCTCACCGGACGCGGCCGCACGCTCCACGTGCTTCTTGACCGTGCGCCGATCGAGACCCGTCACCGCAGCCACCTCGACATAGCTCCGCGTGCGCGCGTAGAGCAGGCCGCAGTAGCGGTCCAACATCTGTTCCGCCGTGAGCGTGCCGCGATCGATCGCGCTCGCCAGCTCCGTGTTGGAGCCGAGCGCGGGCTGTTCATCACGCGCGCAGCCACCCGTCAGCAGAACGCGGCGCACGCACTGCTCCAGCTCGCGCACGTTTCCGGCAAACGCGTAGGCTTCACCAAGATCGCGTTCGATTGCGCGCAACACTTCCGCCACCAGGGCTTGATCGGCCGCGCCCGTGATCCGCGCGCACAGATGCTGCGTCAGCTCCAGGAGCTCAGACGCGTCCTCGGCGATTCGCACACGCAGCGACGGAATCTCGATCACGTTCGACGACAGCCGATAGTAGAAGTCCTCGCGCAGGGCGCCCGACGCGCGGAGCTCTGCCAGAGATCGATGGGTCGCCGCCACGATCCGCCCCGAGAACCGCCGCGTCTCGCGACTTCCAACGGGCGAGTACACGCGTTCCTGAAGCACGCGCAGCAACTTCACCTGTACCGGCAACGTGGCTTCACCGATCTCGTCGAAGAACACAGTCCCCTGGTCCTTGCAGCGGGCCAGCACGCCTTCGTGATGATCGACCGCGCCCGTAAAGGCGCCCTTGCGATGACCAAAGATCTCAGATTCGAACAACGTCTCAGGCAGCTCGTTGAGATTGATCGGGGAGAATCCCTCCACGAAGCTGTGAGCAAACGTGCTCTTCGACGGATCGAAAGGGATGAAGCCCGACATCCCGATCGCCCTGGCGGCGGCACCCTTTCCAGTCCCGGTCTCGCCGACAAGGATCGTGGAGAAGTCCTCCATGCGGTTCCACAGATGACGTTCGTAGCGCCGGATATCGTGGGTGAACACCGCGCGCCACAACGCTTCGCGCAGACGTCGCATGCTGCTGCTGCGTCCCACCAGACCACGCCGGATGAACGCGAAGGCACGCCGCATTTGATAGAAGAGCTCCAGCACCCGCACCGCACGCTCACGCGTGAAGCCATGGTTCTGCACGGCACCCATCAGCTCGTCTGCGAATGCCACGCGCAGCGGTCGCTCGGACTGTTCCTGCCCCGCGATCAACGCATCCAGCCGCTGTTCGAAACGATGGAACACACCGAAGAGCACGGTGTACTCGGCCAATGCTCGATCGGCCTCACCCAGCGTTCGCACATCCAACGGTTGTCCGTTCGCGTCGCGCAAGCGACTCTCGACCTTCGCGAGCATGCGCTCCACCCAGCGCGCGTCGTCGGCAGCGCTCCCGCCAATCTCCGCATCCAACGACTCCCGACGCTGGCCGAATGGATTGGCAAACGCCGCCTCGGTCACCAGGGAAAACAGCCGCCGATCGGCTTGCGACAACCGCGCGCTCACGTGTGATCTCCACGCAACTCGCGCACTCGTTCCTCCAGATACGCGGCGTTCGCTTGCTCCGGTGGGATCGGATCGCCGATCAGCAGCTCGACGTGCGAGCGAAAGCGCCGCGGCAGCTTCACGCCCCCATCGTCCTTGCGGCTGAACATGCTGCCCCACAGCCCCCGCAGCGCCATCGGCACCACCGGCACCGGCGTCTCGCGCAGGATGCGTTCAATGCCGCCCTGTCGGAACGGGTTCATCTCACCGCTCTTGGTCAGCTTGCCTTCGGGGAAGATGCACACGATCTCGCCTTCGCGTAGCTCCGCAGCGACGCGCTCGAACGCGCGCTCCATCAGCGCCTTGTCTTCGCGCTCGGGCGCGATCGGAATCGTCTTACCGCCCTTGAACAGCAACGAGAGCCCTGGCGTGGCAGCGATGCGATGGTCCATCACAAAGCGCACCGGTCGGCGCACTGAGCCCGCGATGATCAGAAAGTCCACGAACGTCACGTGATTGCAGACGATCACCGCGGCTCCCGTCTCGGGAACACGCTCGTGCCCTTCGAGCTTTAGGCGATACAGCGTGTGCGCCAGGATCCACGCCACGAACCGCAGCAGGAACTCCGGCAACAGCGAGTAGATGTAGATCGCGACCGCCGCGTTCAGGCCCGCAACCACCAAGAAGATCGTCGGCACCGAGAGCTTGAGCGCGAACAGCCACGCCAACAGCGCCGATGCGATCACCATCAAGATCGCGTTGATGATGTTGTTGCCGGCGATCACGCGCGAGCGCTCGGAGGGCTCGGAACGTTGTTGGATCAGCGTGTAGAGCGGCACGGTGTAGAAGCCACCAAAGACCGCGATCGAGAGCAGGTCGAACAAAATGCGCCACGCGTGCGGGCTTGCGATGAACGCAGCAACACCCATCGGCTCTGTCGGCAAGGCACCGGGTGAGCCGATCAGAAACAGGTCGAAGGTGAACCACGTCATGCCGATCGAACCTAACGGCACCAAGCCCAGCTCCAGGTTCTTGCCCGAGAGCGTCTCGCACAGCGTCGAGCCCAGCGCGATGCCGACGCAGAACACCGCCAGAAACAACGTCACCACGTGCTCATGGGCGCCCAGCGTGCTGCGCGCGTAGGTCGGTAACACCGTGAGAAACGCCGCACCGAAGAACCAGAACCACGAGATGCCCAAGACCGAGAGAAACACCGCGCGCGTCTTCTGCGTGAGGCGCAGGATCGCGAGCGTCGGCGAGATTGGGTTCAGATCAATTCGAAGATCCGGCGCGACCGGCGGAAGCGCTGGGATCCGCCGACTCGCCAGATAGCCGAGCGCAGCCCAGAAGGCCCCGGTCCCGCCCACCATCAGCGGTCCGGCGTCGGCCAGCACCAACACACCGCCACCGATCGTTCCGGCAAGAATTGCCAGGAACGTGCCGGTCTCCACCAACGCGTTGCCAGCCACCAGCGCATCCGGCGCGACCAGCTGGGGCAAGATGCTGTACTTGATGGGGCCAAGAAATGCCGAGTGCACGCCGAGCATAAAGATCGCGGCGAGCAACACGCGCAGGTCGCTGGCGGCAAAGCCCAACGTCGCCAGCGTCATGATGCCGATCTCCGCGAGCTTGATGATGCGAATCAGGCGCGGCTTCTCGTACCGATCCGCCAGCTGTCCCGCCGTCGCCGAGAACAGAAAGAACGGCAGGATGAACACGCCCGAACAGAGCGAGATCATGACCTCCGGCTTCAATCCAAACAGCTGCGCTTGCGTCGCGCTGATCCAGATCACGATCGCGTTCTTCAAGAAGTTGTCGTTGAACGCTGACAACAGCTGCGTGACGAACAACGCAAAGAAGCCGGGTTGGGTCAGCAGCTTGGCTTGGGAGGTGTCGGAGTGGGAGGTCATGATCGTCGCTCGGTCGGGGGTGAGGTCAGACTGCGGCCGGGGTGATCTGCGGTGAAGGCGCCTTCTGTTCGAATCGTGCAAGGGCTGCTTCAGCCAACGCCTGTTGTTCCGCTTCGCGCACGCGCGCGTCCTCGGTGTCGATCGCGTCTCGCGCCACCCGGGCACGACCCGCCGCGTGATTGCGCTTGTCGGCGATCCCCTGCTGCAAGCGTTCGATCGTGCCGTCCGACAGCCCCATCGCACCTTGCATGCCGGCAGCCATTTCGTTGAGGTCTGCCAACGACTCCTGCACACGCAGATCACCGAGCTCACGCTTCAACGACTCGATGCGATCACGCGCCGCAACCAACGCGACCTCGCGTGCACGCGTCAGCTCGCCATAGGTCGCCTCGGTCTCGACCAGTTGGGCTTGCTGTTGAGCGAGCTGCGCGTCGATGGTTTCGATGCGCAACGCGTGTCGCCCGGCCGTGACCCGATCACCCGCGGTCAAGCGGGCCTGCAGCTTGGGCTCGAGTTGGCCGCGTTCGTGGGTCAAACGCTTGATGTCGGTCTTCAGCTTCTCTGAGATCGCGGCGTACCCCGCAAGCCCCAGGTTGTACTGGCCAACGCGACGCCGCAGGTCTTCACGCTCGAGCTCCAGCATCGACTCGGCGTTGTTCACTTCCAGGTTGGTCAGACCTGAGCCGACGACCGCGCGCCATACATTGATGATTCGTCTTGTGATCATGAGAGGTCTCCTTGAATGCGTTGATGGTTGTGGTCCGCGTTCAAGGCGTTAGGCCTGCGCCAGCTCGCGCAGCATCTTCTCCGTCTTGGCTTCCGAGATCTTGGCGACCAAGCGGCTGCCCTCGTGGTGATCACGCAGCGTCTTGGCGAGACCGAAGGCCGACGACACGGTGAAGTAGAGGCCCATCAACAGGTAGCCCTTGATCCAGTCGGTGACGGGCAAGTACAGAACGCCGCCGGTCGTGGGCGCGAGCGCAACTGCAAACGCGGCCACCACTTGAAAGCGCCACGCTGCGGTATCGGTTTGATTGATCGAGTCCATTGGGTCTGCTCCTGGTTCTCTCCGAGGTCGTCTCGGTGTCGAGATGACCAGCCCCTTGAGCACGCGACATGCCACCCCGGTCGGAACGACGATTGTCATTTGATGACCGGCACTTACTCGCGTGGCGCCCGGTTTCGACGAGCAACCAACAGCGTCACACGTGTACACACAGAGTACACGGCATGTTCATACCGAGAACATACGGAGGTCAACGACTGAACAGGGACCGCATGCTCACCCGGGTGTCGGGGGCAACGTCGGCTTGCATCGACCGCAGGCGGGACTCGACCGGGCCGAGGGTCCAGCAGTCTTCGGCAGCGAGCGCTTCGATCGGCTCACTGTTTTCGTTGAGCGGGCATATGTCGCGCAGCTCGCGTGGTTCTTGTTCGCTCGCGTCCGCGTCGGGCGCATCCGCCTCTTCCAGCCAGCGCAGGGGCAAGCCCTGGGTGCGACACACGTAGGGGCGATGGGCATAGATGCGGCAGCGCCCAGCGTCATCGAGCATCGCGCATTGACCGATCGGATGTGGCGACTCGGTCGCGAGAAGCTCGGCGTAGTGGCGCGTGATGGCGGCGGCTTCAATCGCGAACACGCTCAGGTCATCCACACAGCAGCCGGTGCAACCCAAACGACATTGCAGCCGCTCGGCATGACGCGTGGAGAGTGGCCCCACCATCATGTCGACCGCCGTGTGCAGACGCTCCACTTGATCGATCACGTCGGCGGCAATCGGCAATGAGCGTTTCGGCACGTCCGGGTCTTAGCACCATTCCGGCGCCGTCCCGCGCAATGGCAATCGGCCAAAGGCGCTGGTAAGAGGGCGTCCATGCGTTACTCCAAAGCCTTCATTCCCACGCTCAAAGAAGTCCCCAAGGACGCGACCATGCCGTCGCACGTGCTGCTCTTGCGCGGCGGTTATGCGCGCGCGGTGGGCGCGGGGATCTACGAGCTGTTGCCGCTTGGGCTGCGCGTGCTGCACAAGATCGCGGGCATCATTCGCGACGAGATGGATGCAGCCGGGGCGCAAGAAGTCCTGATGCCGGCGCTGCTGCCGGCCGAGTATTTCAAGGAGAGCGGTCGGTGGGATTCGTTCGGCGAGACGCTGTTACGCCTGAAGGACCGCAAGCTCGCCGACTACCACCTCGGGCCGACCCACGAAGAGATCATCACCGACATGGTGCGTCGCGACGTGGGCAGCTATCGGCAGCTACCGCTGAACCTGTACCAAATCCAAACCAAGTTTCGCGACGAGGCTCGACCGCGCGCGGGCCTGTTGCGCTGTCGCGAGTTCACGATGAAGGACGCCTACTCGTTCGACGTGGACGAGGCTGGCGCGCTGCGCAGCTACGAGTCCATGCGCGTCGCTTACTGCAAGATCTTCGATCGCATCGGTTTGCAGTACCGCATGGTTCAAGCCGATAGCGGCGCGATGGGTGGATCCACAAGCGCTGAGTTCCAAGTCCTCGCAAGCAGCGGCGAAGATGCGATCGTCGCTTGCACGCAATGCGACTACGCCGCAAACGTCGAAGTGGCTGTCACCAAGGCGATCGACGCGGCGCAAACCTCCGCAGCAGACACGCCTGCAATGGAGAAGGTCGCAACGCCCGGAAAGCGGAGCATCCAAGACGTGGTGGCGTTTCTCGGCAATGGTCTGACCGCCGCGCGCATGTTCAAGAGCCTGATCTACACCGCGGGCACACGCAGCGTGATGGTGGTGGTGCGCGGCGATCACGAAGTGAACGAGATCAAGCTGGCCAAGCAGCTCGGCGTAAGCGAAGTCCACCTTGCACCAGACAACGAAGTGTTCCGTGTCACGCGGGCACCAGTCGGCTTTGCTGGCCCAGTCGGCTTTGTCGGTGAGGTGATCGCGGACAACGCGGTTGCCAGTATCGTCGATGGCGTTACCGGTGCGAACGAGAAGGATCTGCACTTCACGCATGTGCGCTTTGGCCGCGACTTCAACGCACCGCTTGCGGACGTGCGCAACGTAACCGACGGCGACACGTGCGCGTCGTGTGGTGGCGCGCTCAAGTCGTACCGTGGCATCGAGGCCGGCCACATCTTCGTGCTCGGCACCCACTACACCGAGAAGCTGAAGGCGACCTACGCCACGGAAAACCGCGAGACCAAGACGATCGTGATGGGCTGCTACGGCATCGGCGTCTCACGCCTGATCGCGGCGACCATCGAGCAAAACCACGACGAGCAGGGCATCGTGTGGCCGATGTCAGTCGCTCCGTACCAAGTGATGATCACGCCGCTGTCGACCAAGCCGGGCGCGGTGATCGAAGCTGCGGAAGCGCTGTACGCAGAGCTCACGTCGTTGGGCATCGAGGTGCTGTTCGATGATCGCGACGAGCGGCCCGGGGTGAAGTTCAAGGACGCCGACCTGCTCGGCATTCCGCTGCGCCTGACGATTGGCGACAAGAGCCTCGCTGCCGGCAGCGTGGAGCTGAAGTTGCGCAACCAGAAGGACGTGGAGCTCGTGCCACGCGAAGGTTGCGTCACCGTGGTCCGCGACTTGATCGATCGGCTGAAGACGGGGACGAAATGAAAGATGCGTTCGGGCAAGAGCGCGCCCCAGTGCGGGCCCGCGAGCTGACGATTGCGGCGTTGTTTGTCGTCTTCGTGGGGGTCGGCATCTGGGCCGTCGCCCTACCTGCTTTGCGCGAGGATCCCGACAAGACCGAGGCCGCCGCCGAAGATCAGGCGACGGCGACGGCACCCCGCACGCCATCGCCGTAAGCACACACTGACCACCAGGGTCGTCACCAAGGCCACGTCGTTGCGGCCATCTGGCCCCGAATAATTGCCCGCCTTGTATGAAGCGACCACAATTGGTCGTTGTCTAAGGAGCATATGCGCGCGCCGTGGTTGAGCGTTGGGTTGGCTTGGGCAGTGGTCGGCACTGCCATGCCAGCGCTCGCCTGGGATGACGGCCCGCTGTGCGCTGTTCAGACGCCAGATACGCACACCGAGCCACTGTCGCGCAGTGAGCTTTGCGCCCCCCCGATGATCGAGCGGCAAGCTCCCTCGATTCCATGGACCGCCCCCGTCACCGCAGCGCACGCGCGTCAATCTCTTGAGCGCGCGATCCATGCCTTGGGTGACGGTCGCCCCGACGCAGCTTTGCTCGATCTGCGGGTGGTCCGTCATGCAATGCCAGCGCTTGGCGATCGCATCGGCCTGCTTGAGGGTGAAGCCCTCACCGCGATGGGAGCGCACCGTGAAGCCTGTGCTGCGTATGCAACCGCAGCCGAAAGCCTCGATCGCGATGTGGCGATTGAAGGTCGTGTCGGCGGAGTGCGCTGTCTGCTGATGGCCGGCGATCGGCGCGGCGAGGAAGCCTTCAATGGCTTGCTGCGCCGTTACCCGCTGCTGCCTGAATCCGACGCCTTGCGTCTGGTGCTGGCGCGCGCCCGTGAGGGTTGGGGCAACTTGTTCGGGGCCGCCGCGCTGTACCGGCAGATCGACCTGACGCACCCCAGCAGCGACGCCGCCGAGCAGGCACGCGCACAGCTGTCGCGACTGGCGGCGAACGGCGTGCACGTGCGCGAGCTGACCAGCGCCGAGCGCGTTCAGCGCACCGAAGCCTTGCTGCAAGGCGGCCCGATCGAAGCGGCGCGCAGTGAGATCGATGCGCTCGAGCAGTTGACACAGCTGCCACCCGATCTGCGCGCACGAACGTTGGTGATGGTGGCGAAGCTGGCGCGCGTCGAAGGTCGTTGGGCCGAAGCGCGTCAGGCGATCGCGAAGGCCAGTCGCCAAGGCGTGGAAGTGGCCGATGCCGCGAAGCTGGTGCCACCGCCGGATGCAGCCGCGAAGGACGAGAACACGGTGCGCGAAGGTCAGGCCGCGCTGGCGGCAGTGGTGCGCGGACGTCCCTGGGCGCGCTTGACCAACCTGCAGCTGCGCGCCGCCGGGGACATCGCCGGACGCTACGGATTGGCCGAGCCAGCCAACGCGTTGTTGAGCGAGATGGCCACGCGCGAGAGCTTTTGGCCGGAAGCACGCTTCGACGCGGCAATGCGACTGTCCGGCTTGGCTTCCGATGAACGCATCGCAGACGTCCTTGGCAAGGCACGCGGCGCTGGCAACTTGGACGCTGCGGTTCGCTACCACTATGCACGGGCGCTGGAACGCCTTGGTCGCTTCGGTGAAGCGGAGACCGAGTACCTCGCAGCGATGGACAAGGATCGCAGCGAAACGCGCTACTACCGGCTTTGGTCGGAGCAACGCTTGTGGGAAATGCGCAATGAGACCACGCAGTGCTGCTTGCCCACGGTCACCGCCGACCCGATCCCACCCAACCCGTTCGAGCTCAGCGAAGTCGACGGTGAGCGTTTGGTCGAAGCCCTCACCCCCATCATCGGCACGCACGGCGCTGCGTATCCATGGCTTGCGCGCGCACGCGATCTAATCGTCCTCGAGCAGTACACCGAAGCTGCCAACGAGCTGAACGAAACCTACCTGGCATGGCGCGATGCTGCCGGCAGCCCCCGCCTGCGCTCCGGCCTCGAAGCGGTGATCACAGGGTCGGCCCCACCGCGTCGACCTGCAGACTGGACAATACGCAAGGCTCGCCTCGCGCTGGACGCCACAACGCGCGCGACCCTAGCAGACATCGCACAACAACTTGGCGACCCCGGCATCGCATACCGCTTGGGCGACGGCGAGCGTATGCCGCGACCACGCGCGTACGCACAGCTCGTCGAAGGCGCCGCCCATCGCCACGGGATCGATCCGAACTTGCTGTTTGCGGTGATGCGCGTGGAGAGCATCTACAACCGACGCATCGTGTCCACAGCTGGCGCGGTCGGGCTGATGCAGATCATGCCGCGCACGGGACGCTTGATCGCGGACCAGCTCGGCATGCGCAACTTCGACACCACGGACCTGCTGGATCCAGAGACAAACGTGGAGCTGTCGGCGTGGTACCTCGCTTCCCTGCTGCAGCGCTTCGATCAGCGATTGCCACTCGCGATCGCTGCGTACAACGGTGGCCCGCACAACGTGCGTCTGTGGTTGCGCCAAAGTCATCCGAGCATGCCGCTCGACGTGTTCTTGGAGCGCATTCCCTTCGAACAGACCCACCGTTATGTGCGCCGTGTGCTCTCGCACATGGCCGCGTACCGCGCGCAACGCCACCTGCCGATGACGCGCCTGGCGACGGATCTGCCGGAGAGCCGCCCCGACTCGCTCGCGTTCTAGCCCGCCCGAGGCGCCCTTCCACGCCGCAAAAGCTGGCCGAAACATCCAATGCCGCGCCGCAAAAGCGCCCTGGACGACGTTGGCCGCCCGTGCCATCACTCGCCACGTTTTTGTCGGTTCCAGCGATTGAGAGAGGCCCATGGCAAGCGTTTTCGTCCCCAAAGAAGCGACCCCCGGTGAAACCCGCGTTGCAGCAACGCCCGAGACCGTGAAGCGCTTCGTCAAGGACGGGCTGTCGGTCGTGGTGGAAGCTGGCGCGGGCAGCGGTGCGCATATCTCGGACAAGCAGTTCCAGGACGCGGGCGCGACCATCACCACCGATGCCAAGGGCGCATGGTCGAGCGCCGACGTGATCCTGAAGGTGAACCCGCCGGTCGCAGCCCCCCTAGACGAGGCGAGCCTGATCAAGGCCGGCGCAATCCTTTGCGCGTTCATCGCGCCACACAAGAACCTGGCAACCGTAAAGAAGCTCGCGGAGCGCAAGGTCAGCACGCTCGCGATGGAGCTGATTCCACGCACCAGCCGCGCGCAGAGCATGGACGCCTTGTCGTCCCAAGCGAGCCTCGCGGGCTACAAGGCCGTGCTATTGGCAGCGAGCCGACTCGGCAAGTACTTCCCGCTCTTGATGACCGCCGCCGGCACGATCCAACCAGCGCGCGTGGTGATCATGGGCGCTGGCGTTGCAGGCCTCCAGGCGATCGCGACAGCACGACGCTTGGGCGCGATCGTCGAAGTTTCCGACATTCGTCCCGAGGTGAAGGAACAGATCGAGTCGCTCGGCGGCAAGTTCATCGAGTTGCCGACGCAGGAATCCGGCGCGGGCAGCGGTGGCTACGCGAAGGAAGTGACCAAGGAATTCTTGCAGAAGCAGCAAGAGACGGTCGCCAAGCGCGTGGCGCTCGCAGACGTCGTGATCACGACCGCGTTGGTGCCCGGCCGCCCGGCGCCGAAGTTGATCACCGCCGACATGGTGAAGAGCATGCGTGCAGGCTCAGTGATCGTCGACCTAGCCGTCGAACAGGGCGGCAACTGCGAGCTCTCGGAGCTCAACAAGGACGTGGTCAAGCACGACGTGCTGATCCTCGGCTACTCAAACCTGCCCGGCACGTTGTCCGAGGACGCGAGCACGATGTACGCGCGCAACCTAGTAGCGTTGATGGCGTTGTTTGCTCAAAAGGGCGAGCTCAAGCTGGACCTCGAAGACGACATCATCGCGGGCGCATTGCTCACGCACGATGGCGCGGTACGGCACGAGCCGACGCGCAAGGCGATCGAGAGCGCTTAGAAGTACACGATCGACGCATGCGCGCCGAAGCTTGTGATCGACCAGGTGTCCGCGCGATAGCGGAGCGGCCCGACTTCATCGTCGTCGAAGTAGACCGCGTCGTCGGGAATCGCCAGGTAACGGAATTGCACGCCGAGACCTAGCGAGAGCCCGTCGCTCAGCGGAATCAGCTTCGACAAGACGACGCCGAACCCCCAGCCAACGTTGGTCTTGTCGAGCGGGATGTGCGAGCGCCTGGTGCTGCTGGCGCCCGTGATCGGATCGATCGAGCGCACGGTGTTATAGGGCAACGTTCCCCGGTCTGGATCTTCAGGATCCACCAATGGGTAGGTGTCGTAGTCGAAGTTGCCGAGCGCGGCGCCAACCGTCGCGCTCACCGTGACCAACTCCGGCAAGAACATGTGCGTGATGTGCGGGCCTGCCAGGATCGCAGTGAGTGACGGCCCTTCAACCGACACCGAATCGCCCTGGCCGTCGAACGCGGGCGGTGTGATGTCCATGCTGCCGAGCAGCGCGAGACCAACCCAACCTTCGAGGCCCACGGCAGTGCTCTGCGAGACGTTGAGGCCGACCGCCACGCTCCCGGTAAGCCCCGCTGCATTGAGCGACAATGTCAGCGGTCCGTTCTGCCGCGCAAGCAACGGACCCGGCTCCAGCTGAACGCGAACGAACAACGGCGCACGTTGCTGCGCATGCACCGGAGACGCGCCCGCAACGACGAGCCATGCCGCCGCGAGCCACCAACCAACACCACGTGTCTGTGCGAATTGCATCGCTGTCCTCAGAAATGCTGCGCCAGGCCGATGGCCACGACGTCCAGGCTCTGTGTATGGCGACCCGCGTTCACCGACGCGGAGCCAAACGAGTTGTCGTTGTCAGGCAGCTCGGCGTACGCAGCTGCATCGCCTTCGCTGATCGGGTGGTACTCCGGCTCATCGAAGCGGCTCGGGCGCTCGGGTCGTGAGAAGGCAATCTCGAGTGTCTCAGTCTCGAAGTGCGCATACGACAATGTGAAGTCGGTACGTCCCGAGCGCAGCGTAAACCCTAGGTGCAACCCGGTTCGCTGTAGACCCGAGCTGTTGCCGGTGAAGACCTGGTTGGGATCGACACCGCGCTGCTCGTAGGAAATGCCCGCACGCACGGCGAAGCGGCTTGGCAGAACGTTGATGTCGGTGCCGAGCCGGAACGTCCATTGGTTACGACCACCGAGCGGCCGGATGTTCTGGCGTGGGATCGGGCAGCCGCCATTGGGCAACTGCTCCGTCAAGCACTTGCCAGCGACGGCTTCCAGCGTCGCGATCGAACCGTCGGCGTTGGCATCGATGCGCGTGAGTTGGCCTTCACCAGGACGGAACGTGAAGACCTGCTGCTCGATCAGCGAGCTCATGTAGTAGATGCCGTCGAGCTCCACGTCCCAGCGCTCGGTGTCGAGAGAATCGCCTACCTTCGTCGGGTCAGGGTTCGCTTCCTGCTCGCGGCGCGAAATGATCCGATCCGCGTAACGCAGGCTGAAGCTGAGCTGGGGGACGATCAGCGGTGGCGCGTCGAACGTTCCGCCGATGTCATGGGTCGTAAACGGAATGCCCGCACCGCTCACCTGCGTGACTCCGTTGATCTCGTACTCCACCGGCCCGCCGGGGCCCCACACGTTGGTGGTGACGTCGAGCTTCGGATTGGTTACCCGCATCGAATCTTCCCAGCGGAACCCGATCGCCACGTCGAGGTTGTCGGCGGGGATCATGTGCGCCGACACGTTGAAGCCCGGAATGAACAAGTCGCGACCCGTCATCTCGCCGTAGCCGTCGTTCGATGCTTTGCGACTGTCGAGCAGCGCCGTCCCGAACGTGGCGCCCTGAAAGACCACCATCGACCAACGCAGCCCGGCGCCAATACGGAGCCATGAGTTGAGGCGATAGCCGACGCCACCCTGCAAGCTGAAGAACGTCGCGTTCTGGTGGACGCCCGTGTAGCGCGTCGGGCTTGGTCGTCGGCCATTCGCCGTCTGCACCGTGCCGTCGCGATCGCTCCATTGGGCGAGCTGATTGTTGTCGGGCGGCACGAAGCCGAATGACCAACCGAGATCGCGCGAGATCTTGCCGCCGACCAACACGCTGGGCAGAAACGTGTAGCCGCCGCGGTAGCAAACCTCCGGATACGGCTCGCCGAAGTAACCATCGATGCTGCTTCCATTGCCGAGGATCAGCGGCTCGTCCTCGCCCTGAAACTGAACAATGTCGAGCGCGCTGCCCTGCCCCACCTGCAGGCCGTAACCACCGCTGGCTTGAAAGCACGCGTCGGGCGCGGTGATCGCGTGGTTGATCTCCAGAATCGTGCTGGGCAGGTCCGCGAGGACGGCAGGATTTCGCGTCACCGCGCGTGGCGAATCTGCGCGTGTCATGGCAGCGCCACCGCGACCCATCGCTCGCGTGCCGTCACCAGGAAATTCGCGGCCACCCGCGTGCGCGAAGCTCGGCGCAACCAAGGACGCAGCCACGAAGGCGCACAAGCCCGTCAGTCTTCCCATCCCCGGCACCCTCCCGTTCGGAAAGTGCGCGGAGCATACAACCATGTTCCGAGTGGATGAAAGGCCGCGAAACCGGCTGGCCCAAGTCATCTGCGGCCACCAACTCACTTGCGCCTGTCGCGCTTGGCGCCGCCCTCGTGCGTGCCCGGTGACGAGCGAAACGTCACTCGAAGCTGTCGCCCTGATATTCCTCGGCCAGGTTCTCGAAGCGCGTGTACTCGCGGAAGAACTTGCACTTCACGGTTCCGGTCGGACCTTGACGCTGCTTGCCGACGATGATCTCGGCAATGCCTTCGACGCTCGGATCCTCGCGGTTGTACATCTCCTCGCGGAAGATGAAGAGGATCGTGTCGGCGTCCTGCTCGATGGCTCCGGACTCGCGCAGATCGGACAGCTGCGGACGCTTGTCCTTACCCGCACGTGATTCGACGCCGCGATTGAGCTGCGACAACGCGATCACTGGAATCTCCAGCTCCTTGGCCAAGACCTTGAGCGATCGGCTGATCTCACTGATCTCTTGCTCGCGACTGTCTGTGCGCGTGCCCGCGCGCATCAGTTGCAAGTAGTCGACGACGACCAACCCTAGGCCGAACTCCGCCTTCAAGCGCCGCGCCTTGGATCGCAGCTCCATCACGCTCAGGGCGGGCGTGTCGTCAAGCCAGAGCGGAAGGTCACTGAGCATACCCGCGGCTTGCGCGAGCTTCGGCCAATCGTCGCGCAGCACGCGTCCAGTACGCATGCGCGATGCATCCACCTGCGCCTCGCTGCACAGCAGACGTTGCGCCAGTTGCTCCTTCGGCATCTCGAGCGAGAACACCACCACCGGCACGCGCTCGGCGCGCGACTGACAGGCGTTGGTCGCAATGTTCATCGCGAACGACGTCTTGCCCATGCCGGGACGTCCCGCCACGATGATCAGATCACCCGGATGCATGCCGGCGGTCATGTGATCGAGGCGCTCGAAGCCAGACGCCAGACCGGTGATGCGCTCGCCGCGTTCGGCCGCGTCGGTGATGCGCTTGAACGTGCGCATCACGACCTCATTGATGTGCTCGTACGGAACGCTGGTGCGCTGCTTCGCGACTTGGAAGATCGCGCTCTCGGCTTGATCGAGGAACGTCTCAAGCTCGCCGTAATCGCTATAGCCAGAAGCGGCGATCTCGTGCGCGGCGCTGATCATCTTCCGCACCACCGACTTCTCACGAACGATGGCCGCGTGCGCCTTGATGTTGGCGACCGTTGGAATCGTGTTGGTCAGCGACAGCAGGTACTCATCGCCGCCCACCGCCTGCAGCTTGCGCGCAGTCGCGAGGTGATCGCGCAGTGTCACTGTGTCGATCGGCTGCCCCACGCGCGACAGCTCCTGCATCGCCTCGTAGATGGCGCCGTGCGCCTCGCTGTAAAAGTCCTCGACGCGCAACGTGTCCACGACGCTGTCGAATGCGCCGTTCTCAAGCAAGATCCCACCCAGCACCGAACGTTCGGCGGCAAGGTCATTGGGAGGCACTCGGCTACGGGTTGGCTCCGTCATCACGACCCCATTCGCGACAAAGCCGCCGGGCTCAACGAACCCGACGGCCATGTCATCACAAGCTCATGCGTCCGTGCCACGCGTGCACGGAGCTGCGCGCTCAGGTCGCAGCAGCCTTCACCACGAGCTTCACCTTGGCGGTGACCGACGCGCCGAGCTTCGCCGACACTTCGTACTCACCGACTTGCTTGATGGCGTCCGGAAGCGTGAGCTTCTTGCGATCCACGTCGTAGCCCTTCTGCTTCAGGGCATCGGCCACGTCGCGGCTCGTCACCGCACCGTAGAGGCGGTCGCCCTCGCCGACTGGACGTGCGATCTCGATCGTGATCGCGGACAGCGCGGCAGCGATGCCTTCCGACTCTTGCTTGAGCTTGGCCATGCGGGCGAGCGCCGCTTTCCGCTCGTGTTCGATCTGCGCGATGTTGCCTTCGGTTGCGACCGCCGCGAGCTGACGCGGCAACAGGTAGTTGCGTGCGTAACCGGGACGAACGCGCACGAGCTCGCCAGTCTTACCCAGGTTGCTGACGTCCTCTTTGAGGACGACTTGGATGTGGCTCGCCATGGTTACGCTCCCACCGGTGACGTGTACGGCATCAACGCGATGTTGCGGGCGCGCTTCACCGCCAATGCGATCGCTCGCTGGTGGTACGCGCACGTGCCGCTGATGCGACGTGGAACGATCTTGCCGCGGTCACTGATGAAGTAACGCAGCGCGAGCGCATCCTTGTAGTCGATTGGAATCGCCGGATCGGCACAGAACCGGCACACCTTGCGACGGCCACTGCGACGACGGAGACCAAATGGGTCGCCTTCGACGCCACCGCGCTCGCCGCGCATGTCATCGTCTTGATCCATACGTCGGTCGTAGCTCATACGTCACCTTCCTCAACGGCGTCCTCGCCATCCGCAAAGACGTCATCCGCTTCTGGATAACCAGAATCGCGACCCATCTCCTCGTCCCCATCACCGTCGCCGCGGGGCGGACGCGGGCGGTCCACAAGTCCGAGGCGCTGTGCAACCTCGGGCTCGGCTTCGTCCTCGGTCACTTCCAGACGACGGAACTTCGTGTCTTCCGGATCGACGGCAACGCCACCCAGATCGATCTCTGGATTGTTGAGCACGGTCTGGAAACGAACGACCGCGTCGAACAGGCGCAGGTTGCGCTCAAGCTCGGCGACCACGTCCTCGTATCCACCAAACTTTACGTAGACGAAGATGCCGCGCGAGGTCTTGTTGATCGGATAGGCCAGCTTGCGCTTGCCCCAGTTGTCGAGCTTGAAGATCTTGCCCGCGCGCGTGTTGATGATTTCCGTGACGCGACCCGCAATGCGGTCGGCTTCGTCCGGATCGGTGTTCGGGCGCAGGATGAAAATCGTTTCGTATTCCCGCGCGCGACGCTCTTTGACTCGTGCTGCTGCTGTCATGGGTTCCCCTTGGTCATTGGCCCCGGACAATCCGGAGCGGGGATGACGGTGAGCACCATGCTCACTGCCACTTCTGGTCCGCTCGATCACTCAAGTGGACCGTGAATTCACTCGGTTCATGGCCTCCACCACACCCCTCTCCAACACGAGGGTCAAGGCGGAGGTCGCGCGTTCTAGCACATCAGAAATGGAAGTGCGCTCGTGGCTGTTGAAATCGCTCAGCACGTGCCCCTCGACGCGGCCGGGTCCAGGTCGATCGATGCCGACTCGCAGGCGGATGAAGTCGGGCCCGCAGTGCTGTACCAACGACTTCAGACCATTGTGGCCCGCCGTCCCACCGCCCTGCTTGAGCCGCACCTGACCGAAGGGCAGGTCGAGCTCGTCGTGAACCACGATCATGCGGCTGGGTTCGAGCTTGAAGAAATGCAGCGCTTTTTGCGCCGACTCTCCACTAAGGTTCATGAAGGTCATCGGCTTCAGCAGCGCAACGTCGTGGCCAGCAACCGTGGTCCGTGACAGCTCACCCGAGAATTTCTCGCGAAACGGTGCCGCGCCGACCTGCCTTGCGAGCAGGTCGACCGCCATGAAACCGACGTTGTGGCGGTTTCCGGCATATCCCGCACCGGGATTGCCGAGCCCGACAATCAGCCACACTACTTCTTAGCTGCCGGAGCCTTGGCTGCCGGAGCCTTCGCGCCCGCTGCCGGTGCCGCCGCCGCTGCTGCCGGCGCCGAACCTGCTGCCCCCGGTGCGCCCGTCTCTTCTTCCACAACCTTGCGCTCGGTAGCGACTGCGACGACCGCCTGCTCAGCGGGCAGCGCGACACGAATGCCGGGCGCCAATTTGAGGTCCTTTACGCGGGTCGCCTGATGAATCTCGAGCTCCGTGACGTCGACGACAATCGCGGCCGGGATCAGGTCGGGTGTCGCAACGATGGGAAGCGTGCGGTAGTTGACGCGCAACTCACCGCCTTTGACCACGCCCTTGGCGCGACCTTCGGTCGTGAGAGGCACGCGCACCGTCACGGGCACTGCCGGATCGACACGCTTGAAGTCCGCGTGCACGGGCTGCCGTGTCACCGGATGAATCTGCAGCTCGCCGAGCATGGCGAACTCTTGCTTGTCGCCCAAGTCGAGCTTGAACAGGACGTTGCGACCGAACTTGGTGCCGAGCCCCGCCAACAGCTCCTTCGGTGAGACGGAGACCGACAGGCCCGACAAGCCGCGGCCGTAGAACACCGCCGGCAACACGCCGCCATCGCGCATCTGCTTCGCGGGCCCCTTGCCCTTCGAGTGACGAATCTGAACCTTCAAGCTCTGCGTTTCCATGGTCTCTATTCCTGCACTGGTGTTGATGGGCGCTCACACAAAGAGCGAGCTGACTGAATCACTGTGGTGAATGCGTTTGATCGCTTCTCCGATGAAGCGCGACACAGTAAGCACCTTGATCTTGGTGCACTTCCGTCCGGCTTCGGACAGCGGAATGGTGTCGGTGATCACGACCTCTTCAAGCGGCGATGCCGTGATGCGTTCGATCGCAGGTCCGGACAAGACACCGTGCGTGGCTGCCGCGTACACGCGCTTGGCGCCGCGCTTCATGACGGCCTCGGCCGCGTTACACAAGGTGCCAGCAGTGTCGATCATGTCGTCCATGATCACGCACTCGCGATCCTTGATGTCGCCGATGATGTTCACGACCTCGCTGACGTTCGCCTTCTCGCGGCGCTTGTCGATGATCGCGAGCTCCGCGTTGAGACGCTTGGCATAGGCACGCGTCCGCTCCACACCGCCAGCGTCAGGCGAGATCAGCACTGGGGTTTCCGCAAAGCGCGGACGCAGGTAGTCGAGGAAGACCGGCATCGCGTACAGATTGTCGAACGGCTGATTGAAGAAGCCTTGGATCTGACCAGCGTGGAGGTCGAGCGCGACCACGCGCGAGACGCCCGCCACCGTGAAGAGATCCGCCACCAGCTTGGCGGTAATCGGCGTGCGCGGCGCGACCTTACGATCCTGACGCGCATACCCGTAGTACGGGACGACCGCAGTGATCGACCCGGCCGACGCGCGCTTCAGCGCATCAACCATCACCAGAAGCTCCATCAGGTTGTCATTCACCGGGGTGCAGGTCGGCTGCACGACGTAGACATCCACGCCACGAACGTTCTCTTGGATCTCGGCGTACACCTCGCCGTCCGAGAACCGCGCCACCTTGGCGCGCCCGAGCGGCAACTCCAGGTAGCTGGCGATGGCCGTCGCAAGCACCGGATTTGCGTTGCCGGAGAAGATACAGATCGACTTGAACATCAACCGGCTCCTCGATAACCGTATGCGCCGTGCGCTACAAAGCGCCGGCCTTCGCGAGCGCGACCCTTGATTGGGGGCGGATCGCTAGCAAACGACCCTGGTAGTGTCAACCAAAGCACAGCCCGAAGAGTCCGGATTTCCCGACAGAATTTCCTTCGTAGACGTGCTGCGCGGCATGGCTGTGGTGTCGATGATTTGGATGCATGCGGCCGACGGATGGCTGGTGCGAACCTACCGCGAGAGCATCTGGTGGCCGCGCATCGTGACCTTCGGTGGTTTGGCCGCACCGCTGTTCTTCACCCTGGCGGGCGTCGGGCTTGGGCTTGCGTGGCACGCCACCGAGCCTGCCAAGCGCGGAACCCGCCTCACATCTCAGGTACGGCGCGGGCTGCAGCTGGTCGTGCTGGGGTACGGGCTCCGCCTCCAGATGTGGATGATCGACGCAGGTGGCTATCGCCGACTGGTCCACTGGCTCGCCGCCATCGGGCTCGGCGCGGGTTACGTGATCGCCTACCGTGCCCTGCGTCCGAAGGCGCGCTCCTCGCTTGGCACGTGGCTGGTGGTCGCCGCGCTGATCGGTGTCTGTCTGGCCACCGTTCAACACACCGAGCCGAAGCGTCTCGTCGGACTGTTGCGTGTCGATGTCCTGCAGGGCATTGGGCTCGCTACAGCGATCGTCTGCGTGGTCTGTCGTGCTGTGCCACCTCTGATGCAACAGCCACTGTCGCTGCTCGCGATCGGTCTCGCTTCCGCAGCGGCCACCGGCATCCTGCGAACGTTGATGCCGGGCGCGTTGCCGATTCCGATCGCGGGTTACGTGGCAGCGTGGCCGATCCCGAAAGGCACTCCAGCGACCACGTTGTTTCCGCTCTTTCCCTGGATGGCCTACACGTTCGCCGGCGCCGCGTTCGCAGTGCGCTGGAATCAACTCAGCACGACGGGCAAGCCAACGCGCGCGCTCACTCTCGCAACGCTCAGCGGCGTCGTGCTCGCGTTCGCCTCGGCGGAAACACAGCCCTGGGTGCATGGCGCGATTCAGCGCTGGCCTGACGTGGTTCACGTCGTGCGCGTGATCTATCGGCTCGCGCTCGCGTGCGCGTTGTTGCTTCCCGCCTTCTGGCTCGCAAAGACATGGGTAGGCAAGCAGCTCCAAGCACTCGGAACCGCGTCGCTGTGGGTGTACTGGGTTCACCTGGAGCTCACGTTCGGTGTACTGGCGTGGCCGGTGCGTCACGATTTGCACATCGCGGGATGGTTGGCCGGCTTCGTCGCGCTGACATTCGCCATGTTGGGTCTTGCGGTCGTAATCAACGCGCCACAACGCGCTTCGTCCACTTGAGCCGCACAAACGGTTCTGGATATAAGGGGCGTTCGCTTTGGCCGAAGAAACTCGAGGGGACATGGCTCGAACTGTGCTGGTCGTCACGGACCGACCGTCGTTTGCAGCAACGTGTGAACCCGCTCTTTCGCTGGCGGGCGCAAGCGCGCGTGTCGTTGTGCCGAGTGATCTCGTCCACGCGATCGCACAACACGAAGCAGTGCTATTCGACAGCGAGTGCGCCGCGTACCGCGAGCAAGACGACGAGCTCCTCGTGGCGCTTGGTTTCGCTCGTGCGTTGCAGGCCACGGTGGCTGTCGCTTCCACCGCCTCACGCGTTGGAGAGATCGACGATCTCGTCGCGGAGCTTTGTCCTGGCTTGGTCGCACACTCGACAGCTGCGTTGACCGAAACGATCGCGCGCCTGATCAAGCGCGCCGATGGCACCGCGTCGCCGCGCTTCGAGTACGTGACGGTTTCTCCACGTGACAATGAGCTGCTCGCGATCATGAGCAACGGCCACGCCACCGTGCTGAGCCGTCCATGCAACGACATCGATGACGGTTCGGATGTGGTTGCGATCGACCTCGCGCAAGACGCAACCTGCGCGACGCTGACGCTCGAGTCGGGCGCAGCCTTGGTGTTGACCGCAGAGTCGATCGCACCGCGCGCAGAAGGTTTGAATGGCGTCCATCACAGCGCAGCGCTCGACGGCGCGAAGGTTGGCTCGCGCTTGCGTGAGCTACGCAAAGCCGCCGGCCTCACGCAGGCTGAGCTCGCACGACGCACCGGCATTCATCGCCCGAACATCGCGCGCGTCGAAGCCGGTCGACATACACCTTCACTCGACACCCTCGCCCGTATCGCCGCGGCAATCGGCGTGCCGGCGACGCGCGTGCTCTCCGCCGAGTGATCGCCGAGGCTCGAAAAGCGCCAAACGTCAGGACTCACGACGCGGCGCCAATGTCGTACTCTTGAACACCAATTCGACCTACTATCCCTATTTGGGGAGCTAGCGAAATCCGTGCAAAGTCTGTAGGGTCACCGCGCCGCTGGATTTTTCCCTGGACATTGAAACACCCGTTCGCATAGGGTGGATTTCAATGGGCGGACGTAGCGACGACGGCAAAGAGTTGTTCACCGCGTCCGAAGTCGCCCGCTTCTGCCAGGTCGATCTCAAGACCATCCACAACTGGGCGGATCGCGGGGAAATTCGCCACTTCCGGACCCCCGGTCGGCACCTGCGCTTCCGACGCGTCGACGTTCTCGATTTCCTGCGCAAGTACGGTTACCCGGTGCCGGAGCTGCTCCTGCAGGGAAAGCCGCGCGTTCACCTCATCGACGAGGATCAACCGAGCCTTGGCGCCGTGACGCGGGCGCTGTCGAGTCGTGTTGAGCTGACGACGTTCTCTGAGCCGGTTGACGCGCTGATCGCCATCGGCGCTGAGACGCCTGATGTCGTGGTGTTGGATCCCGCCGGCACGCGCCTCGATGGCCTGCAGTGCATCTCGCGCCTCAAGGCGATCGCCAGCACGCGCCATGCGCGGATTGTCGTGTACTCCGCCGACAACGAAAGCAAGCGACGCGCGCTGGACGCCGGAGCCTCGGCGTTCGTCGGCAAGCCCGACATCGAGAAGCTGGGCGAGACGCTCGACGCGTTGATGGGCGTTACACGCTGATGCCAGCCACCGCACGGTCCGATTGACCGGCGCGACCGAAGCGAATACACGAGCGTTCCGCGCGGGGTCGCCGCGAGCTTGCTTTGGAGCGTGTCGATGCGCGTGGGTCTCTTGTCGCTGTTGGTTCTTGCGATCGCATGTGGTGACGATGACGTCAGCACCACCGGCGACAGCGGCTTCACGATTCGAGATGCGTCGTTGGGCACCGAATGCGTTCCGTACTTTCTCTCCAACGCTGACCGCGACCTGGACGCCGGTGACACGATGGGCGGCCGAGACGCTGGAACGATGGATGCAGGCCACGATGCCGGCGCGCTGAGCTTGATGTGTGACATGCCGGGACTGCCCGACAGTGAATGCGCGAACATCGAGTGGACATTCGCGGGTGGCGAGCACATTTCGCTGGCTGGCTGCTGTGTGCCGGCCGGCACATGCGGCGGTCTCGATCCAACCGGTTTGGCTGGGTGCATCGGACGCGAGGTCTTTGGATTGAGCGTCACGACGTGCACGCCGAGCGCCAACCTGGACGCCGGTGATGATGATGGCGGTGATAACGAGGCGAGCGTGCCGGCTACTTAGCCAGCGCGGTCAACACGAAGAACGCGATCGCGGCGATCGCCAGTCCGATGCCGGCGCCGAGCAGAATCAGCGGTGCACGCGAAACCGGAAGGGCAGGCGGATCCAGCGCTTGTGAGGCGGCAGGCTGAGCCGCGACGGCGGTACCCTGAGCAACGGCCGCAGCGCTCGGGGGCGGATTGCTGCTCGCGCTCGGCAGCGCACGACGTGCGGCTGTGGTCCCAAGGTTCGCGCCCAGACAAGCCTTCAGCTGCTGTGCAAACTCAAGCGCCGACGCCGGTCGATCTTCACGCTTCTTCGACAACGCCTTCATCAAGGTCGTTTCGAGCTGCGCGCTGAACTTCAAGCCGGGAACGCGCTGGGACAACGCAATCGGCGGGTCCTTCACTTGCGCCTTCATGATGTCCACCGGACGCGTGGCCTCGAACGGCAGCTTGCCGGTCAGCAGCTCGTACATGATCAAGGCCAGCGAGTAGATGTCACTGCGCGCATCGAGCGCTTCACCTTGCGCCTGCTCGGGGCTCATGAATTCCGGCGTACCGAACACCATGCCCTGCTTGGTGAGCATCAGCGAGTTGGGTCCCATCTGCTTTTCGGTGACCTTCGCCAGGCCAAAGTCGAGCACCTTGGGAAAATCTTCGATGCCACCTTGGTTGGTGAGGAAGATGTTCTCAGGCTTGAGATCGCGATGAATGATTCCCGCGCGGTGTGCTTCTTCGAGCGCGCCACACACTTGCATCATGACGTTGATCGCGCGCGTCTCCTCCATCGGACCCTCGGCGCGCACGTGATGGGCGAGGTTCTTCCCCTGCAAGTACTCCATCACGAAGTAGAGCGACTGATCTGGCAGCTGGCCGTACTCGGTGACGCGCGCCGTGTTTGGGTGCGACAGCTGGCTCATCGCGCGCGCCTCGCGCCGAAAGCGTGAGACCACATCTTTGCGATCGAGATACTTTTGGTGGAGCACCTTCACCGCCACCCAGCGGTTCATGCTCGGCTGCTCGGCCTTGTAAACGGCGCCCATACCCCCAGCGCCTATCCGTTCCAGGACTCGGAACTGCCCTTCGGCGATCTCTTGGCCAATCAGCGGGTCCGACACGCGGCCGATACTAACAAACTCGGCGACGCGATCTGCAACAGTCTCCGCCACGTACCGGATCCCAATCCGACGTTTCCTTGCTATGGCCGCCACGTGCCTGACCGCCTGACGCCCTTCCCGTGGGATCGCCTGCCGCGCATGTCGACCGCGGAAGCGCGCATTGCGACCGAGCTTGCCCGCTGGCTCACCACGGTCGACGCCCGTCAGGCGACCGAAACCGCGCGGTCCCTGCTCGGCGCCAGCGTCGGCCTGCTTGGCGGCCTTTCGTGGTGCGCGCGACGTCCTAGCCCACATGCGCCCACGCTGGAGATCGTCGGCGACGCGCACCTGTGGCTCGAGCTTCCAGGTCCGCTCTCGGCGTGGATCGTCGATCGGGCGCTAGGTGGTGACGCGACGCTGAAACGTCTCGACGCCGGCCCCTTCCCTCGCAACGACGCGGCGCGCGGTGTGCTCGCCTATGTGGCCGCCCGCATCCTTCACGCGCTGCCGGGACATCATGCGGTGAACGACGCCCACGCCGACGCAACGCAGCTCACAGCGTTGCAGACCGAAGTGTCCATCGCCTGCTTCGCGCTCCGTCTGACGTGGGACGGCGTCGAAGTGCCGATCCATGGTTGGCTCCTGCGTGCTCCCCGGATTCCTGTTCGATCGATGCATCCATACCTAAGCAGCGTGTTGCTGCACGAGCATGTGGTGCTGAGCGCGCAGCTCATGGCACAGACGCGCATCGCATACGCCTCGCCACGCACTTGGCTGGTCGATGACGTGATCTTGTTGACTGCATCGGGCCTGTTGCACGGCCCACATGGTTACGCGGGGCGCATCCAGCTGCATGTGCTAGGTGCGCGCAGCCAACGTTGGATCGGGCAACTTGAAGGCGATCGGATCGAGCTGCAGGAGCGACAGACGATGGAACACGACGGACTCACCACTGGATCCTTTTTATCCCCGCATGCGTCATCGGAAACGCTGACGCGTGTGGCGGATGCGCCGCTGGAGATCTCGGTCGAGATCGCGCGCTTCACGTTGCCACTGTCCGAAATTGCATCGTTGGCGGCAGGCGAGGTGTTGCTGACGGGTCGACCCGTTGGGCAACACGTGACTCTTCGCGCCGGCACCCGCGCAATCGCCACAGGTGAGCTCGTCAACGTCGACGGCGCGATCGGCGTGCGGATCCTCAGCTTGGCTGGCGCCTGACCGTCGCCTACAGGTCGTAGGACACCCCGCCGAGCAGGGTGAACCAGCTCGCGGCGTTGTCGGAAAATACGACGTTGGCGAACGCGTACGTGCCCTGGGCCATCAGCTCGATCGCGATGCGATCGTGGACCGCGTACATCAGCCCGATGTTGAGATCGAACGCTGGCGACAGTGCGCTCTTGCTGAGCTCGCGCGGTGGGTTGGTAGAGACATCCGTTTGCGACACCCAAAACACATCCAATGCCGCACCGGCGCCCACGAAGAACAGCACCGGGTCCGCGCGCAAATCGATTGGATAGCGCGCACCGAGACGCAGCATCGCGGTCTTGAATGTCGCTTCACCGCCGCGATCGGGGTTGAACATGATCGCGACGTTTCCTTCGCCGACGATGTCCCCCCACAAGCGCGTCGCGATGCGGCCTTGAAAGCCGAGACCCGGTTCCAGCTCGGGTAACGAGGGGAGCGTGAAGAAGCTGACCATGAGATGGCCTCCGACTTCGATCGGCAGGTTGAGGCCAACCTGGTACGGCACCGGACGAGGCTCGACCTCGTCGCTCAGTGAACGCGCATCTTCCTCAGCACCGTCATCGCCTTCGTCACTGTCTTCGTCTTCCGGATCGCCCAGGCCATCCGACGGTGACAGGCGCCCCGCGCCCGGCTCGTCCGTGGCGTCCTCACCACCGGCGGCGTCATCCGCCATCACTTCTCCCGCCTGCGCCGACACCCGCTGCGGCAGCGACCATGCGCCCAGCACGAGCACGAGCGCGAGCGTTGCTCGTTCAATCCACGATCGCATAACGAACCTCATAGGCCTGATCGGCGCGCAGCATCTGGAAGGTGATCTCCGATGCCGACGACAGCGTTTCCCACACGGCGAAAAACTGCTCAGGGCGCTCGATGGTTCGGCCGTTGACGCCAAGGACCACATCGCCCAATCGAATTGGCCCGAGCGCGAACGTCGGATCATCGAAGATCGACAACAAGCGCCAGCCTACGAAGCGATTGCCATCCTTGTGCGGCTCGGTACGGACGCGTTGGAGAAATCGGGGAATGCCCGCGGCGATCACGGCGCTGAGATCAGCGCGCGTGATGGAACCACCGAGGAGCACATCGCCTTGACGCGGCTCGGGCAGCTGCGCAGCGGGCTCCCCTGACGGCGCCGGCAACGCCGCAAGCTCGGCGTCGGCGTTGGCGCTGACCTCCGTGGCTTCGCTGCCCTCGGTTTCGTCCGTCGCCATCGCAGCGGATGTCGACGCCGTCGCCCCACCACCGCAGGCGACACATGCCAGCCCAAGGAGCAACACCCACGTCACACGTCGACCAGCCATGGACTGGAAATACAAGAGCCGCGACCTGGCACGCCACTTTTCGCCGGTCGCCGTCACGTCTCTCCGCGAACATGCCGAACGTGGGCCAACAAGGCAGCCGCCACGTCGTCGAGCGAGCGGTTGGAGTCCACGTGCACCACACGCTCGTCCGGAAAGTGGCGCTCAATGTCTTCATAGAAGCCACTGATCTCCACTTGAAGGTCATCGTCCTCGTAGATCTCGCTGTTGCGGCGACTCTGACGGCGCGCCTTGGCGACCGCAGGCGGCACGTCGAGAACGATCGTGAGGTCCGGCCGACGCGCATGACGGTTGATCTCACGCAGCCACGTCAGTGACGCGTCGGTGCGATCCCCCGTTGTCGACTGATAGGCGAGCGATGAGTGGTAGTAGCGGTCGCTGATCACGGTCACGCCGTCGCGCAGGTTCGGAAGGATCTCGGCTTCCAGGTGGTCCATGCGATCGGCTGCGAAAAGCAACGCCATCGTAGCCGGCGATGGCGGGCGTCCACCCAGACCCGGGACCACGATGCGCCCTTGCAAGATCTGCCGAAGCATCGCGCCGATCGGCCCGTTGCTCGGTTCCTGCGTGGCGTGCACCGGCAAGCCGCGGGCAGACAACGCCGCCGCGAGACGCTTGCTGTGGGTGGTGGTGCCGGCGCCGTCGACACCTTCCAAGACGATGAACAAGCCTTCGATCACGTGAGGTCCCCTCGGTTGTGCCGCGAGGCTACCAAACCATGGGACAAGACGCGCGAACGGCGAACGCTACTGGCAGTGCGCCAGCACGCCGAGACGGCACAGCGCGTCCATCGCCTGCAATGAAAGAGCACCTTCGGGGGCCTCGCGCAGATAGCGCTCGTACACCAACACGGCGGCTTGCTGATCGCGTGTGTGCCGCTCAAGCAGGCGTGCCCAAGCAAACACCGCGTTGTGACCGGCTTGCGTGCCCCGACCAACATCCGCCGCCTTGCGATAGGAATCGGCCGCGCGCGGAACATAGCCTTGCGCCGTGTACGACTCCGCGGTCAACGTCCACGCTTCGACCTGAAGCGCGACCGCCTGGTTGGGCTCCGTCAGATCACGCAACAACGCGCGGGCCTGATCGTGATGGCCTTGTCGCAACAACGCGCGTGCAAAGTCGAGACGACGCGCTGGCGTCATACGTTCGGCGACGGTAGCAGCATCACGAGAAGCAACATCGCGCGACGCTGCGCTCATGTGACTGATCGACTTCGGGGTTGCGCCCTCGACACTAGGTGCCACCAAGCGCCCGATGTCGATCGCCTCGGGGGATTCGCCGAAATCCAAGTCGGCAGCAAATGCCGGGACATCGGTAGCCGGCGAGGCGGACGAGCCCGCGACGAGCGCAGCAAGGTCAGTCGGCTCGACACGCGTGGTGTCGCCCGCCGTCAGGACACGATCCTCATCGCCGATGCGCGACATCACGCGCACGACACCTTCGGTGACACGGACGTCGGTACCACCCGCCGGATCGACGGTCACCGCAAACTCGGTGCCGACAACCAACACGGTCGCGCTCGCGGTCTCGACGCTCAGGCGTTGCTCGCTGCCGCGCGTCGGATGATAGGCGACGTTGATCTCACCCGTCGCGAGCGACACCCGCAGCTCTTTGTCGGTGATGCGCTCAAACCGCAGTCGGCTCTGGCGCTCCATGTCGATGCGCGTCGCACCGATGTGCACCTGCACCTGGCCGTGGTCACCGCTGGCCAACGTCTGACCTTGGACCAACGCGCCAGTCTGCGTTGCCGCATCGCCGATGCGGACTTCGAAGTACGCAGGCGGTGCAATTGGCGCGACACGCGAAGCCACTTCGGGTTGATGCGCTCCGTACAACACCACCAAGCCACCGATCACGCCTGACACCGCGACCGAAGCCACCCAACCCAAGCGCCTACCACGACGGCTCAGCGAGCGTTCGGCAAAACGCGCAGTGGCCCGTTGCTTCCATGCGGCGATCAAGTCGCGCTCCATTCGCGCGCGGCGAATGTCATCCAACCGGCCTCCCTCGGCACGCAAAGCGTCCGCGAAGCGTTCCGTCCGACTGCTCATGGCTCATCCCCCGAGATGCGATCAATGTGCTTGCGTGAGGCCTGCAATCGGCCGTGCAAGGTTGAGATTCCAAGGCCCGTGACCTCGGAGATCTCGGCAAACGTGTAGCCCTCGACGTCGTGGAGCAGAAACACCGTGCGTTGATCCGGGGTCAGGCGCCCCAACGCTTCTTCGGCTTCGGCGGTGGCGTCGAACATGCGGTCGGGCCGCGAGGCAAATCCGCTGAACCCGATCTGCTCGCCCAGACGGCGGAAGCGCTGACGTCGCCAGCGGGATCGTGCGGCGTCCAGGGCGCGCCGAGTGGCGATGCCGAACAGCCAGGTCGAGACCGTCGAGCGCCCGTCGAACCGGTCCGCCCCCTCGAGCGCCGCCAGGAAGATCTGCTGGATCACGTCATCCACGTCGGGGTCATTGGCCCCCAAGATTCGCGACACGTGCCGGTGGAGGCGCGGGGAGTGAGCGCGGAAGAGGCGTCGCACCGCCGCTTCGTCACCGAGGCCCGCGCGGCGCAGCAGCTCTGCGTCTTCGTCGTGAGCCTGTTCTTTGCCCCGGACCAGGTGCATGTCGTTTCGCGACCTCATGGGTTCAGTCGCTCCCGTCGCCGGTTTTTTCCAACTGCAAATGACATCGCTAGTCGAGCTCCGGGCGGAAACGCACGGCCGCTTGTAGCCACGGAGTCCAGGTATCGCCGCGATACGTGACGTCGTAACCACTGCGTGAACGGGCCTGATCCAGCGCCACGTCGAGACCGGCTTCGGCCAGGACATCGATCGCTTCGACCGCCCGCCAAGCCAGCTCGAGCGTCGCGCGCAGGCCGAGATCGGTGTCGAGGTCAGATGGCCCTTCGACGCTGCCGACCCGTGTGACGAAGGCGATTCCAGCCCCGGGTGTAAACGGGCCCAAGTCGAATGGTCGCGTGTAGAAACCGCTGGCAAACGTGAGATAGCGGTATCGCACCTCGTCCGGCATGGTCTGGTCGTTCGGCGCGCTGATCGGGTACTCGGCGCTAATCAACGCGCAATTCCGCTCGGAGCAGACGCCGAGCCCGACGCCTGCGCCCATCATCGGCCGCGTGCTCGCGCTGGACACACCGGTGAACCCGCGGACGAACAACAAGGGCGTGATTTCTCCCAGAAATTCCGGCTCCTGCGGCGGTCGCGCCAAGCCCGTGTCGCGCAAGTCAGAGAAGCGAGCTGGCTCGCGGCGAAAGGCCGGCTCCGGCTCGGCCAACACGGGCTCGGGCTCGATCACGTCGGAGGCTTCGGCTTCGATTGGCGATGACGGCGCCCGAGCATCGTCCTGCAACGCCTCTACGACCAACGCCACCGCGCGCGCATCCGGCCCGCGACCCCCGGCAGACAGAATCACACGAGCGGAGACTGCGCGACCGTCGCTGCCAGTCATCAACACGCGGACCACTTCGTCATCGCCATCGAGCGCGACCTGCCCCGCCGGCACGGCTTCCAACATACCCGCGGGCGGTGGCTCCCCAACCGAGGTGGTCCGGCCGCTGCGTAGCTCGAGCACACGCGCGACGCGCTCTGCCAGGGGCTTGGTGTCGACGGCCGGGCGCAAGACCAGGGTGGCGTCAGGCGGAACCTGATCCGAGTGGATTTGGGTGGCGGCAAGCACCGACTGGGCCGCGACCGGCGCGACCCACATCATCGTCAGGGCTCCGACAAGGACCGCACGCACGCACAGAACCTAGCTGTGGGAGGTGTACGAATCAAGCACAGCGGCCGCTATTGCGGAGCCGTGGCTCAAATTCCTCGCCTCAGAACTTGTGGCTGAAGCCGGCCCGGAAATAGAGCTTGGTGTCGGTCCCGCCGATCCCGAGCAGATCGCCGTAGAGACGGCGTCCGTTGTTGGGGTCGGTGTCGTCCTCATCGACCAGGATGCCCTCCAGCAGGCCAAACACGTTCCAGTGGCGGTTGATCACTACGTCGACCGTGCCGCCCAGACGGATCCGCGCCTGATTCTGCCGATCGATCTCGTCCACCGGCGTCGTCATCGAGATCGGCTCCTCGGCGTTCTCGGCGGTGTAAGGGTACTTGTCCGTGTACAGGTCGAGGCCAAAGAACAGCGTGAAGGCGCCGCGATCGGTGAAGTACAGCGAGCCAAGCGCTTCTGCCGTCAGGAACATGGAGTTGACCTTGCGCGGACCGATGCCGCCGCCGGTCCGCACCTGCACTGAGGCGGCCACCTGCTGCACCGGGCGCACACCCATCTCCGCGCGCAGCTCGAACTCGGTCAGCCGACCGAACGAACGGATCGCGAAGCCGCCTTCGAGGAAATCGAGGATGCCCACATTCAGGCGTCCTTCGACCACGTGGGGCCAACCGATCGACAGATCGAGCACTGCCAAGTCCTGCGGCAGGATGCCAGCGGCGTGCGACACCGCTCCACGCCGTGCAGCAGATGCTTCATTGGCGGCGCGCGCGCGCTCCTCGGGGCTGTCGCCGACCTTGCTGAGCGCCACGTTGAACTCACGCGGCTCAGCGGCAGGCGCGAGGCTCACTTGCTCGACGTGCGGGTTGTATCCTTCGGCGCGCACCTCTATGCGATGGGCACCCGCCGGCAAGCTGCCTTCGTACGGGACTGGCCCGCGTGACTCACCGTCGACGAGGAGCTCCGCGCCATTCACGTTCGCGATCACGCGGATCGGCGTGCCCACCGGATGTAGCTCGGCGTTGATGTTGCAGTCCTGTCCCGGCGCGACATTGCAGGTGGTGCGGAAGTCGTCGTAACCGGTTGCGGTGATGACCACCGCGTGCGTACCCGCCGCAGCCTCCGCGACGACCACGGGAGGCGCGCCCTTCTCCGTTCCGTCGATGCTGACCACCGAGTTGCCGATGTTCGCGTTGACCACGATCCGACCCGGCGCTTGCGTCACCGGCTTCAATTCCAACGACACGACGCGCTGACGGCCCGGCTCCACGCTCACCGGCTGTTGCACCGGCTGATAACCCGCCGCTTGCGCCTCCAAGATGTGCTCACCGGGCGTGACACCTTCACGCGTCACCGGTGCCGGCCCGAGCACCTCGCCATCGAGACGAATCTCGGCGGATGGAACGTTGGCGATCACGCGCAGCGACCCGCCCTGCGCAGCGCGGTTGAGCGTGAAGTTCACGACCTCGCGCCGTCCGGCTTGGATCATGATCTGCTGGCTATGCACCGGGAGACCGGCGGGACGAACCTCCAGCGTGTGCGTGCCGACCGCGATGTCTTCGATCACGCCCGGCGTCACGCCCTTGGGCTGGTTGTCGATGAAGATCGGTGCGCCGGACACGTCGCCAGCGACCAACACGCTTCCCGTATCGGGCCGCTCGGGCGACAAGATCACCGGGATCGTCATGCCCTGCCCGGCCTGGCCATCGATCCACTGCGTGAACGGCACGTAGCCTTCGCGCCGCACTTCCAACAAATGACGACCGGGACGCACGGTGCCCGTGTACGGCACGTTGCCCAGCGACTGGCCATCGATGCGCACCGAAGCGCCAACCGCGGTATCGCCACCAGCGGTAATCACGATCGTCGAGACCGGATTCAGCGTGACGCGGAACGTCTCACGGCGCTTCTTCACGTTGATCGGCAAGCGCTGCTCTTCGTGGTTGTCCAGCCGGAAGATCAGCGTGTGCTGGCCCTTCTCGATACGAACGGCTTTCAACGGGGTCACACCCAGCGGCGCACCGTCCGCGTTGTCGAGGAACACGCGCGCACCGGCGGGCGTGGATTCAATGTTCACGGGCAACGGAATCGCGAACGCCGTCGAGGCGACCAGGGACGACAACAGCGCGACAAGCATGAACGCAGAGCAGCGAAGTGACATGAACCCTCCGAAGGGCCGCGAGCCTAACACGGTCAACTGCGAGGTCACCGCGGGGAAACCGGTGGTGCCGTGGGCGTGTTCGGCACAGTGTCCGCCGCAGCTTCGACGGTCACAGATGGAGCATCCGCCGCGACGACGGGCGCGGGCGTGCTCACGGGTTGGGCTTGTTGCGCCGTTCGCTCCGCATCGAGCACGCGCGCGCTGGGGCGATGCGGCACCGTGAAGTGGTCGTGGGTGTCGCCGCTGTCGTAGCGACCAGAGCACCGGATGCAGTGCTCGATGCGG
>JACZCZ010306018.1_pt1 | contig 41699 bp, 35 predicted proteins | sample 8641811 | NCBI WGS metagenome assembly JACZCZ01 (sample SAMN15324610, study PRJNA640507) | soil metagenome | isolation source: intercropping peanut in the first line | place: China: Luxin town, Laibin City, Guangxi Province | collected 2019-07-25 | depth 10cm m | reverse complement strand
GCCGCCCATCCCGAGTCCGGCCCCCTGCCCGATCGGCTTGGTGGTGAAGAAAGGATCGAAAATACGACCGAGCGTCCCGCGGCCCATCCCGCAGCCCGTATCGGCCACGCGAATGCGTGCATGGACGCCGGGAGAGATGTCAGCCGGGATATCGAGGCTTCCGGTGCCGGCCTGTACGCGATCGACCTCCACGGCAATCGTTCCACCGTCATCGCCGATCGCGTGCGCCGAATTGGTCACGAGATTCATGATGATCTGGTGGATCTGCGTCGAGTCCGCGTTCACCGGCGGCGTGTCCGCCGAGAAACGCGACTGGATCTTGATCATCGCCGGGAGCGTGGCGCGCAGCAGCCGCAACGCTTCCTCGACCGTGGGCTTGAGCTCGATGATGGCGCGACGCGGTTCGCTCTGGTGACTGAATGCGAGGATACGGTGGACGAGATCCGACGCTCGCGCACCCGCGGTCTCGATCTCTTCGAGATTGCGTCGAGCGGGATGATCCGCATTCAGCTCGTCCATCGCCAGGCGGGCATTGCCTGCGATCGCGAGCAGCAGATTGTTGAAGTCATGCGCGATGCCACCCGCCAGCGTGCCGAGCGCCTCGATCTTCTGCGAGTTGCGCTGCGCTTCCTCGGCGCGTTTTCGCGCCGTAATGTCCATGCATGCGCCGGTCATGCGCGTGATCTGGCCTTGCGCATCGCGGTCGACGCGACCGGTCGCGGCAATCCACTGCAGCTCACCATCGTGGCGCAGCGAGCGGTACTCGATGTTGAGCGTGTCGGTCTTGCCTTCGCGCACCGGAATCATGGACTTGAACACGAGGGCGCGATCTTCCGGCTGCACGAACTGCGCGGCGCCTTCGATACCGCCCTGCTCGATCTCCTCGCGCGTGCGGTCGAAGAGTCTGAGCAGCACGTCATCCCACCAGAGGCGGCCGCTCACCGCATCCCAGATATAGGTGCCGATGCCGCTCGCCATCACGGCGGCCTGAAGGCGAGCCTGCGAACGGCGCAGTTCTTCCTCAGCGTGCTTGCGCTGAGTGACATCGATCATGAGGCCGTACCACAGCGTTCCGCCATCGGGCTCGCGCGTGGGAACCGCATGCGCCTCGACCCAGATCTGGCCTTTCTCCGGATGACGCACGCGCCATTCGTTGTGCCACGGCGCAAGGGTTCGCGCAGATTCGGCGATCGAGCGATTGATCCGCTCCTGATCGTCGGCGTGGATGCGGTCCGAGTTCGGGGTCGCATCCGCCTGCAGCTCCTCCTCGGTCAGCCCGACCAGATCCTTGATGCCGACACTCGCCAATGGAAAGTGAGCCGAGCCATCGGGTCGCAGTCGGAATGAATAGATGGCACCAGGAGCGCTGGCGACGAGCTTCGCGAAGCGGTCACGCTCCTCGATGAGCGCCATGCGATTCAGCCGCGCCTCGTGAATGTCGTTCAGGATGCCGATCCAGCGCACGAGCGTCTGCTCGCGGTCGCGCACGGGCACGAGCGTCGCCTCGAACCAGTGGTAGTGACCTTCGTGATGGCGCACCTGAAACTCGGTCTTCAGCGTCTGAACGGCAGCGACTGCGGCACTCCAGTCCCGTTCGAGGGCAGCGCGATGTTCTTCGTGGACATGCCGGAACCAGCCTCGACCGAGTTGCTCCTCGAGCGAGGCGCCGGTGAACGCGATCCACTGCGGACCGAAGTATTCCGCCGATCCGTCGGGGTGGCAGGTCCAGAGAATCTGCGGGAGCGCCTGGGCGAGCTGACGAAAACCGTAGCGACTGTCGCGTTCGTTGGCTTCCAGGAGTTTGCGACGCGTGAGATCGGTCAGGGTGAGCAGCAGCGCATTCGATTGCCGGCAGCGAATGCTCGCGAAGCGGATGCCCAGCGGGAATCGTGTGCCATCGGGCCAGACTCCGTGGAGCTCTCGCCGCTTCGAACCGGGAACACTGCTTGCGTCGATGAGATCGCGGACTGCGATGTCGGGAATGAAATCGGTGATGGGTCGATCTCCGAGCGCCTCGCCGCGGCGGCGAAATGTGCGCCGCGCTTTCGCGTTGCTCGCGAGCACCCGCCCTTCGGCGTCGATGACGAACGCGGCATGAGGCAGCGAAGCCAACCTGACACGCAGAGGCGTATCGTCGACCGACCGGCCGGAAGACTTCACGGTGCCGTTGCCCACTGCGATGTTCGGGGGGATCTTGTTGGATTCGTTTCCGCTGTTGCCGAATCCTACTACCCATACCCAGCGCAGTGCGCCTCAGCACTTTCCGTGGCACAAAACTTTTCACCCGCAGCCCGCGGCGCCATCGCCGCGGGACGCGGGCTACATCGCCGCTCGGGCAAATGTTATGCCGCGGACTGGCTCAGCCGGCTTTCGATCAGGCCTGCCAGATCCGCCTTTCGCGGCAGGCCGACCTTCTGGCCCACGATCTGCCCCTTGTCGAACAGGATGACAGTCGGCACGCCGCGCACGCCGAACCGATGTGGTGTCCGGTTGTTCTGGTCGATGTCCACGGTCGCGATCGTGAGGCGATCGCCGTACTGCTCGGCCAGATCGTGGATCATCGGCTTCATCGCCTGGCAGGGGCCGCACCAGTCGGCCTCGAACTTCACCAGCACCGGACCCTCGGCATCGAGCACCTGAGTGTCAAAACTGGCATCGGTGACGGGAATGATGTTCGGATGGCTCATCGCTGAAAACTCCATGAGTAACAGTGAGTCAGGGGAGTCCTGACCCGAGTACTGATCATCGGGGCGCCCCGGACGATCACCAATCTCCGATAGCGATCCCGGCGATCGAGAAAAGCGATTGCGCGCGCCTGCGCGCGCGGCTAACTGGCTGGCCGGCCGGATAGAAAGTCCGCGATTCTTCTGGCTGGCCAGTCCGCCAGTTGGCCAGTCCGCCAGTTGGCCAGCTTCGCTTCCCGCCAAGCCCAGTGGCTCCTCCCTGCCCCCTCCCGTGGCTCCTCAGGGTGATTCGACTCCGGGCCGTCATCCGCAGACTGCGCGCCATCGAAACGCTGTTCTCAACGACTCATTCGCAGGAGCCTTCCATGTTCAAGCGCCTTTCCATCCTTCTCGGCCTCACCGTCTGTGCCACCACTGCGCACGGTGCCGGCCTGCCCGTCCCCACGGTCGAGTACTCGGCCGATCGCGTCATCGAATCGAGCTCCGGCACTTTCGACGGCAAGGTGTATGCCGCGAAGGACAAGGAACGCATGGAAATGCACATGGGCGACATGAAGACCGTGATGATCCTGCGGCGTGACAAGCAGCTCGGCTGGTCGCTGATGCCGATGCAGAAGATGTATCAGCAGATCGATTTCGCGAAGGCGGCGCAGCAGTCCGGCGCGGCGCCCGACAGCGAAATCGAGATCACCGTCGTCGGCACCGAGACCGTCGAAGGCTTCGCAACGACGAAGTACAAGATGCTCATGAAGGACGGCAGCGCCGGCGGCTTCGTCTGGATCACGCAGGAAGGCATCGCGGTGAAGATGGACATGCTGAGCAAGTCGGGCCGCGAGAAGTCGCGCATCACGATGACGCTGAAGAACATCGCGATCGGTACGCAGGATCCGCAGCTCTTCGAACTCCCCGCGGACTACTCCGCCATGCCGAGTTTCGGCTTCAACGGTGGCGGCACCAGCGGCGGCCAGAAGCCCGGCATGAAGAGCATGTTCAAGGGCGCGCTCGGCCTCGGCGGCAATTGATCTGACGAAGCGCCACCACCAGCAAACCTCATCGGAACCTCCATGAAATCACGTCTCCTCCTCTGCGCCGTCGCCCTGGCCTGCTTTGCGGCCACGGGCACGGCACTCGCCGATTGCGCCGCTGATTCGACGGTCCAGCAGACCCAGCAGCGCTACGCGAAGGCTCAGCAGCTCGAAGCCGCCGGCAATCTGGAAGCTGCGTTCAACTCGTACGTTGCGGCACAGGATTACACCTGCGATCCGAATCCCGTCGAAGGACCCGCCGCGCGTCGCGCCGCCCCGCTCGCTCTGCAACTCGGCGGCGCTGCCGAGAAGAGCGGCAATTTCGAAAAGGCCTTCGATCTCTACGATCGCGGCGGTCAATACGCCGCGGCCGATCGCGCGCTCATGGCATGGGCTCGCGCCAATCCCGACAGCCCTGGCGTGTATGGCAAAGCACGTGAGGTGCTCGAAGATCGCGCACTTGGCGCATTCGCCGCCAACAACAAGGCTCGCCTCGCGGTGACGGGTGCCTACACGCCCGATCCGCGCAATCTCACCGAAGTGCTGGCAATGCCCGCCAAGGGATTCGAACGTGCTCTGCAGAAGGAATCCACCGCATTCAACGAGGAATACCTGCGCGGGGTCGTTCAGCGCATTGCAACGCGCCCCGAAGATCCGACCGACTTCGCAGCGACGCAGGCATGGGCCAATGCCCAGCAGCCGTTCGTGCAGAAGTGGTCGAAGTTTCCTGGCGGCGATCCACTGAAGGCGTCGCGCGACTCGCTCGGCCTCGCACGGACCTGGGCGCACGCTGCGGCCGATCAGGTCGAGGGCGACAAGCTGCTCGCTCAACGCAATCAGCGCATCGAACAGCGCGTTGCGACGCTGACCAAGTCATACGCCGGCGCACCCGAACTGCTCGCGGCGGCGATCGACTACCAGGGCGATTTCCTGACCGAGGACCCCACGGCAAAGGAAAAGCGCATGGACACGATCCGGATGCAGGCCGGCCAGCTCGGCGACACCGCGAACGGCAAGCAGCGCTATGCACTCGCAGCCGACTACTACAGCGTCGCGGGCCAGGATGAAAAGGCGCAGGCAGCTCGCGATGCAATGCAGAAGCTCGCGATGGCCAAGATGCAGCCCCAGATCGACCAGGCCCAGCAGCAGGCCGAACGCATCAAGCAGGAATACAGCGACCCCGCGAAGGTGCAGGCAATGAAGGATCAGGCGCTGGCGATGCAGAAGCGACTGCAGGAGCAGCAGAAGGCGAATGCGAAGACGAACGCGAAGAAGGCCGATGACCTGGAAAGCGAACTCGGGCTGTGAGGAGCAGAACGCCTGCGACGAGTGGCTGCTGGCGACTGGCTCGAGTAGGACATCTGATTGTGGGTCCGGCTTTAGCCGGACGTCATGCGAAGCACCGCCGGACGGCGGTAACGTCCGGCTGAAGCCGGACCCACAAAGGATGAGATACGCCTTTGCACGGCCCAAAAGAAAACCCGCCGCGACCTTCGTCGCGACGGGTCATTCTTTTCTGGCCAGCCGCCAGCACCCAGCCCGCTCTTACGCCAGCTGCAATCTGCCGATCAGCCGCACTCTGCGCTGCTGCAACCTCAGCGACTCTTCGAGCGCCCGCAGTTTCTTGTGCGCTTCGCTCTCGTTCCACTGATGCAGCAGCTTCTGCTTCGTCGCTTCGATCTTTTCCTGCTGCAGCGCCGCCCAGTGGCCGATCAGCTCGGCGAGGTGTGAGGCTTCCTGTTCGAGCTGCGCCTGCAGGCGCTTCAGGAGGCTCGGGTCATTGCATTCGCCGAGACGCTCGCGAGCCCGTTCGATCTGCCGCTCCACCAGCGCCTTGCGGATCTGGAACTCGGGGACGCGGCGCAAACCGCTCGCGAGTCCCAGCGCGGCGCAGGTCCTGATGAGCCACTTGGTCGGATCGTACTGCCACCACCGCACGCCGTTGCGATAGTCCCACTGAAAGATGTGGTGGAAGTTGTGATAGCCCTCGCCGTAGGTGAGGAATGCAAGCAGATCGTTGTCGCGTGCCGTGTTCTCCGACGTGTAGGGCCGACGACCCCAGTAGTGCGCGAGCGAGTTGATGAAGAACGTGACGTGGTGACTGACCACGAGGCGCAGCAGGCCCGGCAGGAGCAGGCTGCCCCAGATGTCGCCGTGCCACCAGCCGAGCAGCAGCGGAATGCCGACGTTCATGCCGACCGCGAGCCACAGGTAGTAGCGGTGCTGGAACATGACGATCGGATTCGCTTCCAGGTCTTTCGCGTTCGCGATGCTGACCTTGCCGCTCGGATAGTCGCGCAGCATCCAGCCCATGTGGGCGAACCACAGGCCGCGATTGATCGAGTAAGGGTCCTTGTCGACGTCATCGACGTAGCGATGATGCACGCGATGCGACGACGCCCAGATGAGGATGCTGTTCTGAAGCGACATCGCACCGAACAGCATGTAGAAGATCTGCAGCGGCTTGGACGCTTCGTAGCTGCGATGCGCCCACAGGCGGTGATAGCCGCCCGTGATCGACAGGCCGGTCAGGAAGCAGAGAACGACGAACCAGGTCCATTCGAAAGCATCGAAGCCGAACTTCCACGCATACCAGGGGAAGACGGTCAGCACAGGCACGGTCGTGATCACGAACATGAACACGGCTGGCCAGTTGAAGGGGATTCGGGCGCGGGCCTCGGACATCGATATCTCCGCCGATTCAGTCGTTTGCATGGGAAAGGCCATCCTAGCATGGCCCCTCGACCCTGACGAAAGTCAGGGGCGCCGGCCTACGCCTCGCAGTGCCGGCGGCGGACAGGGCTCTTTAGCCTATCGTCTTCGACTGACCGGAGCCGAGCATGTCCAGCACCCCGTTCGATGCCACACCGATGGCGGCAGACCGCCCTGCAGCGAGGGCCGCAGTGCATGCGCGTACCCGCCTGCAATCCATCGATGTAGTCCGGGGCCTCGTCATGGTGCTCATGACGCTCGACCACGTCCGGCACTACTTCACGAATGCCCATTTCGACCCGCTCGATCCGGCGCTGACTGATGGTGCCCTCTATCTGACGCGCTGGGTGACCCACCTGTGCGCGCCTACGTTCGTTTTCCTGGCGGGCGTCAGTGCTTTCCTGATGTCACACCGGATGACCCCGCAGGAGCTCAGCAGGTTTCTGCTGACGCGAGGACTGTGGCTGGTATTTCTGGAGTTCACGATCGTGAACCTGTCGTTCACTTTCGATCTGAGCTACTCCAACGGAATCTTCTTCCAGGTGATGTGGGCCATCGGCGCCTCGATGGTCGTGCTGGCAGCGCTGATCCGTCTGCCAGTCGCCGCGATCCTTGCGCTTGGTCTTGCCATCGTCGCGGGACACAACCTGCTGGATGGCGTCGCGCCGTCGCAGTTCGGCGCGCTCGCCCCGCTGTGGAATCTCCTGCATGCCGCGGGACCTGTGCCCTTCGGCTTCGTCGCATATCCCGTACTTCCCTGGATCGGCGTGATGGCGCTCGGCTATGTCGCGGGTGCCGTCTATCGACGTGACGGCGCGACGCGTCAGCACATGCTCATCGCCGGCGGCTGCGCTGCGCTGATCCTCTTCATCGCATTGCGCCTGCTGAATGGCTATGGCGACCTCGACGCATGGTCGGTGCAGCCCACCTTCGTGCAGACGCTCTACTCGTTCTTCGATGTCGAGAAATATCCGCCGTCGCTGCTGTACATCCTCGCGACACTCGGGATCGCCTCGCTGCTGCTCGTTGCCGCCGAGCGCGTCGAACAGAGCCGCTGCAACGGTGCGCTGCAGGTACTGCGCACGTATGGCCGCGTGCCTTTGTTCTTCTATGTGCTGCACATCGTCCTGGCCCATCTCTCGGCCGCAGTCATCGGCCTCGTGAGCGGCTTCGGCACCGAAGGTCTCTTCGTCCACTCGGTCTTCTCGCTGCCGCAGGGCTGGGGATTCAGCCTGCCGATGGTCTACGTCGCCTGGCTCGCCGTGATGACCGTCAGCTACCCGCTCTGCCGGTGGTTCTGCGATCTGAAACAGCGTCGCAACGACTGGTGGCTGTCATACCTGTGAGCACCACCGGCACCAACAAGGCGGAATCCGCGCCGCGCTTGACGATGAGCGCGCCAGGCCGAATGCTTGCCGAACGTTGCCCCGATGGGTTCACCATGATGCACATTCCCGAGCGTCGCAAGATCCGGTCCAGCGACGCCGTCGAAGCGTTCGGCCGCATCCTCGAAGACATAGCGCATCAGCTTGCGCTGCGGCCATTGCTCACCAGCATCGCGCGTCATGCGTGCGATCTGCTGCGGGCGGATGACGGGGCGATCGGTCTCTATCAGCCCGCCCGCAACGTCATTCGCGTCGAAGCCATCCACCGCCTGCCCCAGTTCGAGTTGAACGCCGAGTTCGCATCGGGACTCGGACTGATGGGACGCATCATGCAGACGCGAGCGCCCGTGGTGCTCGACCGCTACGGCGATCTCGAAGGCATGTCGTTGCCGGAGCTCGCCGAGAACGCCGTGATCGGCGTGCCCATTCTCGAAGCCAACGGCCAGCTCATCGGCGCATTCGGCATCGGTGCCCGCCCGCCCCGCCGCTTCGAAGCGAGCGACGTCACCATGCTGCAGTTGTTCGCGCGTCATGCATCGATCGCGATCCAGAACGCGGTGCGCTACGAACGCGAGCAGCGCCGCAGCGAACGGATGGTCCTGATCGCCCAGGTGTCGCGGCTGGTGTCGTCGGAGCTCGAGCCGGATGAGCTGGTCGCGACGACCGCGGACATCATCCACTCCGTGCTCGGCTATCCGAACGTCGTGATCCCGCTGATCCAGAACGACGACGACGCCGATCACCTCCTGTTCCGCTCGCATGCCGGAGCCTATGCACAGATCTTCAGCAATCCCTACCGGATGCCGGCGCATCGAGGAATCATCGGCGCAGCGGTGACATCGCGAACCTCGCAGATGGTCAACGACATTGCGAGCGATCCACGCTACGTCCCTCCCCCGCTGCCCATCGACGTGACCGCCGAGCTGGCCGTCCCGATCGTGCACGGCGAAGAGGTCTACGGTTGCGTGAACATCGAGGGCAAGGAGCCCTTCGATGCGGACGACATGCACAGTATCGAGATCATCGCGGATCATCTCGCGGTGGCCATCAAGAACAACCGTCTCTGGAACGAAGCGCGACAGGCAGCCGTCATGCGCGAGCGGCAGCGTCTTGCGCGTGACCTGCACGACTCCGTCAGCCAGGCGTTGTCGTCGATCAGCATGACCGCACAATCGCTGGTCTCCGCTTATCAGCGCGATCCGGCCGAAGGCGAACGTCGTGCGCATCGGCTCGAAGAACTCTCCCGGCTGGCGTTCGCCGAGATGCGGGCGCTGTTGCGTGAGTTGCGCCCCGCCACTCATATGGCTGGCGTCGCACCCCTCAAAGCCGGCGTCGACGACGTGAAGGCCTTGGGACTGCAGGTGGCGCTGCGCAAGCTGGCCTCGATTCTCGCCCCCGAGACGCCGAGCATCAGGCTCGATTTCAACGACTACGAATCGCAGCCGCAGCACATCGAGGAAGAGCTCTATCTCGTTTGCCGCGAAGCGCTGTCGAACGCGATCCGTCATTCGAAAGCCCGCATCGTGCGCGTACGTGCCAGCCGCAATCTCGACCGGGTCAACATCGTCGTGTCCGACGATGGCATCGGTTTCGATCCAGCGGACCAGGCAGCCGTCGCCGGAGCGTGCGGGGCCGACCACGGGATAGGCCTGCAGACGATGGGGGAACGTGCCCGAGCCCTGGGCGGTACCTGCCACGTCGCGAGCCGCGTCGGGCTCGGAACCGCCGTCGACATTTCCGTGCCTTACCATCCCTTCTCGCCGGGTGAACCATGAACCAGCCCACCACTCCAGTAAAGCTCATGCTCGTCGACGACCACGCCATCGTTCGGGAAGGCCTGCGCGCCCTGCTGAGCGACGTCGATGAATTCGTCATCGCCGGCGAAGCCTCGAATGGCGATGAAGCCTGCCGGATCGCGCCGCAGCTGCTGCCGGACCTGGTGCTCATCGACCTGAAAATGCCGGGCATGCACGCACCCGATGCGATCCGCATGCTGCGGGCAGTCGTCCCGAACGTTAAGGTGCTCGCGCTGACGAGCTATGCCGAAGACGACCAGGTCCGCGACGTGATGAAGGCCGGCGCAATGGGTTACGTCCTCAAGGAAGTCAGCAAAGCCGACTTCCTCGAAGCGCTGCGCACGGTGTCCGAAGGACATCCGTGGCTGCATCCGCAGGCGCAGCGGTCGCTCATGGAGCAATTGCGCAGCGGCAAGCCCGCCGATCCGCTCGCGACGCTCACGTATCGCGAGCGCAGCGTGCTGGAATTGATCGCACGCGGTAAGAGCAATCGCCAGATCGCGGGCGACCTGAACCTCACCGAGGGCACAGTGAAGGGTTATGTGAGTATCATTCTCGCGAAACTCAAACTGGAGGATCGTACGCAGGCTGCTCTGTTCGCCGCTGAGCGCGGCATGGGCCGCCCCAAACGCGACACGTCGGCCCGCTGACCCTGATCATGACCCGAGCGCTCATCCTCATCGACATGCAACGCGGGATCGCGGATCCCGCCCTCGGACGCCGGAACAATCCGGAAGCGGAAGACAACATCGCCAGGCTGCTGTTTGCGTGGCGCGATGCTCACCGGCCGATCGTCCACGTGCGCCACGTCTCCCGCTCGCCTCGTTCCGTGTTCTGGCCGGGCCAGGAAGGCGCCGAGTTCCAGGATCGCTTCCAGCCGCGCACCGACGAGCACGTTGTCGAGAAGAACGTGCCCGATGCCTTCATCAACACGGCGCTGGAACGCTGGCTGCTCGTGCGTGACATCCGCAAGGTAGCCATCGTCGGCGTCATCACGAACAACTCCGTCGAAGCGACGGCGCGCACCTCGGGGAATCTGGGCTTCGATACGATCGTCGTGTCCGATGCAACCTATACATTCGACAAGGCCGACTTCAACGGAACGCTCCGCACCGCTGGCGAAGTCCACGCCATGTCGCTGGCGAATCTTCACGACGAATACGCCAAAGTCGTAACGACGCTCGAACTGCTGCGCGGCAACTGACTCGCGGGCTCGCTGCACCGCGTCGACCCGGCACTCCCTGAAGGCTGTATGCATCGAGATGCAGGCGATTACCCCTGCATCGCCTCGTGTACTATCAGCGCCAGTCCAGCAGCCGCCTGAAACGAATCAGGCGCAACGACAAAGGCGCCTCCAATGACGTACGCCGCTATTACAGGCTGGGGCAAGTGCATGCCGCCGGCCATTCTCGACAATGCAGGGCTTGCGACGTTTCTCGACACCACGGACGACTGGATCACGAGCCGCACAGGCATCAGGGAACGGCGAATTTCGCACGTGCCGATGACCGTGCTGTCGCATATCGCCGCGGCACGCGCCCTTGCCTGCGCCGGCCTCGATCCGGCGGACGTCGATCTCATCGTGCTCGGCACTGTGTCGGCAGACGAGCACGTCCCGAATACCGCATCCGCAGTCCAGATCCTGCTCGGCGCGGACAACGCCGCGGCGATGGACATCAACACGGCCTGCACGAGCTTTCTCTATGGCCTGACCAGCGCTTCGGCCATGGTCCGCACTGGCGTCGTACGCAACGCGGTAGTGATCGGTGTCGAAGGCATCAGTCCCTACATGGACTGGAGCAATCGCAACGTCGCAGTGCTGTTCGGCGATGGCGCTGCGGCAGTGGTCGTTCAGGCCTCGGACAAGCCTCAGGGAGTCATCGCGGAAAAGCTCGGCTGCTACGCCGATGCGAGACACACCCTCCGCGTCCGCGGCATGGGTGCTGCTTGGTGCAACCACGACCTCCAGCTCGGCGATACGCGCTGGGACTTCGACGGCCAGGAAATATTCAAGCGAGCGGTGGTCGGCATGAGCGATGCCTCGGAGAGCGCGCTGCAACGCGCCGGCGTCGACACTTCACAAGTGGATCTCGTGATTCCGCATCAGGCCAATTTGCGCATCATCGAAGCAGTCGCAAAGCGGGCGGGCCTCCCGATGGACCGCGTGTTCGTCACCGTGCAGCGCTACGGCAACATGTCATCGGCGACCGTACCAGTGGCGCTCGTCGAAGCCATCGAGGAAGGCCGCGTGAAGCCCGGATCGCTGCTGCTCACACCCGCATTCGGCGCAGGCCTGACATGGTGCGCACACGTGATCCGCTGGGGCGATCGCGTCACCCCGCTCGGCACGAGCGATCTCGAATTGCCACCGTGCGACGTGACGGGCGTGGATCTGGTTCAGGACATCATCCGCCGCAAAGGAAAGACGGCGGAAGGGTTCGAGGTGAAGCTGGCAGCGAAGTAACGGGAGAGCGAAGCGTCCCGTCATCCCAGCACCTTCGTCAGGAACGGCAACGACACGTCCATCCGATAGTCCACATCGGAGTGGTTATCGTCGAACTCCTCGTACATGTGCCTGATGCCCGCCGCGGCAAGGCGCTTCGACAGGATGCGGCAGCCGTAGTGGATGTGGAACTGATCGCGGTAGCCGCAATCGATGTAGATGCCGCGTAGCTTCCGCAGGTTGTCGCGGTACTTCTTCACCAGATTCACCGGATCGTGGCGTTGCCATGCTTCCCAGCGCTTCGGAACAGGCTCCCCGGTTTCGAGATTGAACGGCAGGCGGAACCCGTTCGGCGCGCGTCGATCGGGATCGTAGCTCGCGGCCATGCAGAGATTCATGAGGCAATGCACGTCCGATTGCGTGAGCTTGCGCTTCTTCCACACGGCCTCGAGGAACTTCCGGATGCGGCCGTCGTCGAGGCCGCGATCGGCGCCCTTCTCTGCCTTGCGCACGTTCAGCGGACCGACCGGTCGCGGCACGGGCCGGTACTTTGCGAGCTCGTTCAGCGTGTTCGGCCAGTCGTGCCAGTAGACGAAATCGAAGTAGGCATCTCCCGAGTGATTCGCGATCGCGCCCCAGGTCGACGCGTACTTCATTCCGTGAATGATGGCGCCGTAGCCGCCCGAGGATTTCCCGAAGCACCCGCGATGTTCGCGCGCTGCCAGCGTGCGGAATTCGCGGTCGACGACGGGGACGATCTCTTTCGTCAGATAGTCCGCGTAGGCACCGATCGCCGAAGAATTGATGTACTGATTTCCGCCCAGAGCCGTGAAGCAGTCCGGGAACACGAGGATCGCCGGCGCCATTCTTTCCTCGTAGACCAGACGGGCCGCGCGCTCCGGGATGTTCTCGCTGAAGTTCTTCCAGCCGACATGCCCCAGACCCGAGCCTGTATATCCCGCCATGTCCACGAGCACGGGATAACGCCTGCCTCGGCCCTGCATCGCGCCTTCGTCATAGCCGGGCGGCAGCCAGACGGCGAGATTGCGCACGCTCGGATCGCCAAGCGGGTTGTCGCGCAGCACCCTCGAGTGATGTTCGAGCATCACCAGTGTGCCGGTATTCCACTTCGGGCGCTTCAGGGCCATACAATAGTCCCTCGATCCTGATCGCAGTCTACGCGAACCCACCCCCCCTGCATGAGCCTGAGAGATATCACCGTCGGACCGGATACGCCGCAGTGGCACGAAGCGTACTTGCGCTACGCGCCGCGCGTCTTTCCGTCGATCAGCTTTCGCGACTGGTACGCCCTGGGCGGCTGGGATGCGGGCTATCGCGCGTTCGCCATCGCTGATGGCGACGAGATCGTCGCCAACGCGTCCCTGCAACGCATGACCGTCCTGTTGAGCGGCCGCGAGCTCACCGGGTGGCAGCTCGGCGCGGTTGGCGTCCTTCCCGAATTCCGTGGCCAAGGTCTCCAGAACCGCATCATGGAGCGACTGCTGCGGATTCCCGGAAAAGATGACCTCGTCTATCTGTTCGCCAACGACACGGTGCTCGAGTTCTACCCACGCTTCGGTTTCGAACGCGCAGTCGAGTATCTGTACGGCATCGATGTCGACGTCGAGCCTGTCGCTGACGAGCGCCTGCGAAGACTTTCGCTCACGTCCCCCGCCGATCGGCAGCACGTGAGAAGAATCGCCGCGACTGCGCTGCCTGTAACTCACGAGTTCGGCGCCCGCGACTACGGCGGCGTGCTGCTCTGGTACTGGACGAACTTCTACCAGGAATGTTTCTACTACGACGAGCCGGACGATGTCGTGATCGTTGCCGTTCAGCACGAGGATCGCCTCGAAATCTGCGATGTCGTCGCGGACCATCCGGTCGACCTGCCGGGCTACCTGCCGCGTATCGCCGCAAGAACCGTGCGCAGCGTCGAGTTCGGATTCACACCCGAGATCGTGTGGCCAGCTGCCCGCGTGATTCGCGAGTACGCCGAGTCGCCGCTCTTTGTACTTCGCGGCGCGGTTTTGCCGAAGATTCCCTTCAAATATCCGGTGCTCGCACAAACGTGACGGCCGATCCCGCTCTCGAAACACTGCTGCTGCCGCTCAGGCAGGGTTTGCTGCAATGGCCCAGCGACGGTGTTCTGTTCCTGCGCGCGCGGGAAGGAGCACCACTTCATGAGTTGCCGTTGCCCGGGCTCGTCTGCGAACAGACGTTCAAGCCTGATGCCGATGCATTGAGCGCGGCGGGCTTGTCATTGAACGTCGACGCGTCGCGCAAGTATCCGCTCGTCATGGTCCTGCCGCCGCGCCAGCGGGACGAAGCGCGCGCACTCCTCGCTCGCGCGGTATCGCTTGTCGAACCGGGTGGACGCGTGCTGGTAAGCCAGGGCAACAACGAGGGCGCGCGATCGAGCGAAAAGGATCTCGAATCAATCGCCGGAACGCTGCACACGATGAACAAGAATCGCTGCCGGGCGTTCTGGACCGAATCCCTCCACGGCCCGACCAATCCGCAGCTGGCGAAGGAATGGCTCGCGCTGGACGCCGTACGCAGGATCGAAGACGAGCGCTTCGTGAGCCGCCCCGGCGTATTCGCGTGGGACCGAATCGATATCGCTTCCGAGTTGCTCGCAAGGCATCTTCCCGAACGCCTCGCCGGAGATGTCGCCGACCTCGGTGCGGGATTCGGCTACCTCTGCGTCGAACTGCTGACGCGCTGCAAAGGGATCCGCAACCTGCACCTCTACGAAGCCGAAGCGAGAGCACTCGATCTGGCCCGACTCAATCTCGCGCCGTTCGAGAAGCAGACACCCATCGAATATCACTGGCACGATGTGACGCGCGGCCTGCCGCGATCGTACGATGCAATCGTCACGAATCCACCCTTCCATACTGGCGCTGGTCGCGAACAACCGGATATCGGCCGGCGATTCATCGCGGTTGCCGCCGAATCGCTGACGGCTCAAGGCGAGCTCTGGCTCGTCGCGAACAGGCATCTGCCTTACGAAGCGACGCTGCAAGGCCGCTTCTCGCGCGTCCGCACCGTCGCTCAGGAAGCCGGCTTCAAGATCATTCACGCCAGACGCTGAAACCCAAGATGAAACTCCTCAAGCTCGTCGCGAATCTCGGCTACGGCAGCCGCAAAGAAGTCACCGCGATGGTTCGCGACGGCCGCATCACCGATCCCCAGGGAGCAGTGCTCTACACGGATGATGAAGTCGATCACTCGCTGATCCGCGTCGATGGCGAACCGCTCGATCCCCCCACCGGCGTCCTGCTGATGCTGAACAAGCCGCTCGGCTATACGTGCTCGATGAAGGACCCCGGCCAGGTCGTGTACGACCTGCTCCCGGACCGCTTTCGTCTTCGTTCGCCGACGCTGGCGACCGTCGGACGGCTCGACCGCGACACCACCGGCCTGCTGCTCATGACGGACGATGGTCAGTTGCTGCATCGGATCGTGCATCCCAAATCCGGGATCTCCAAAGTCTACGAAGCGACGCTTGCCCGCGATCTGACCGGCAACGAGGCCAAGGTTTTCGCCAGCGGCAAGCTCATGCTGGAGTCGGAGCGCACACCGCTCGCGCCAGCTCATCTCGAAGTCGTCGGCCCTCGCTGCGCGCGGCTCACACTCACCGAAGGTCGCTATCACCAGGCACGCCGCATGTTCGCAGCCGTCGGCAATCATGTGGAAAAGCTCCACCGCAGTCGCGTCGGCGGACTGGAGCTGGGCGATTTGGCCGAGGGCCAATGGCGCGCCCTTCAGTCCCACGAGATCGACCTGCTGTTCGGCCGCACCTGACGAAAGTCAGTCCGGCGTTCGCGCTTTGGATCGATTCGCGCGCGGGCATGAATCCGCATCATGCCCGTTTTTCAATGGGCGGAGATGAGCGTGGAGTGGATCGATTCGGGACGACATCCCTACGAACGGGCCGTCGTCATCGGTGGCGGAATCGCGGGAATGCTGACGGCGCGCGTGCTCGCCGACTATTTCCGTGAAGTCACGGTCATCGAACGGGATTGGCGCACTGCCCAACCCGCTTTCCGCCGTGGCGCGCCACAGGGCCAGCACGCCCATCTGCTGCTCGACACCGGCGCCCGCATCCTCGAGCGCTACTTTCCGGGAATTCGAGCCTCGTTGCTGCAGGCGGGCGCGACGAACCTCAACGCCGGACTCGATATCCGCCACATTGCCGACGGCATTCGTCGACCCGAATACGCCAGCGAGTTCTCGGCATTGGCGATCAGCCGCCCCGTGCTCGAATGGCATCTCGCGGAACGACTGCGGCAACTGCCGAACGTCGACATCGTCCAAGGCAGCGCCGCACGCAAACTCGACTACACGGACGACCGGATCCGCGGCGTTCATCTCACCCCTGGACCGTCGCGATTCGATCGCCAGTATCTGTCCGCGAACCTAGTCGTCGACGCTTCGGGCCGCGGCACGACGACGCCCGCCACATTGCTCGACTGCGGCTTCGAACGGCCGCGCGAGTCGGTGCTGAATCAGGACACGGTTTACGTTTCGCGCATCTTTCGCATTCCGTCCGGACAGCGACGATGGAAAGCCTTGCTCGCGCAGTCCGGCGAACGCGGCGCCTCCGTCGTTCCGATGGATCGGGATCACTGGCTCGTCACGTTGCAGGGTCCGAAGGGCGAGCACCCGCCGCTCGACGATTCGGGCTTCATGCAGTTCGCGCGTGACCTCCCCGTCCCGGAGCTCCATCAGGCGCTCGATGGATCTGAAGCGATTACGGATGCGTCCGCGATGCGCACGATGACGCACGTCCGCAGGCACTACGAAGATCTCAGGCGCTTCCCCGAGGGCCTGCTGGTGCTCGGAGATGCGTTGTGCGACCTGCCGCCGTCGCAGCATCAGGGAATGACGATTGCAATCCTCCAGGCGCAGATGCTCCAGGATTGCCTCGAGCAGCGAACGCAGCGTCGCCGCCCGATCGGCCAGCTATGGCGCGATTTCTTCCGTCACTGCAGCACGACGATCGAGACGTGCTGGCAGCTCGCGACATTGCAGAACGACGCCAAGGAGGCGCATCGCAGCGACCTTCGCTGGCGCTTCATGCATCGCTACCTGCGAGAGATCCAGACGGCGGTGGGACGTGACGTCAAAGTCGCGGAGCACTGGGTGGCGGTGATTCATCGCATCGAGCCGCTGCGAACGCTGCTTTCGGCGAGAGTGATCGGATCGCTGGTATCGGGCAGCCCGGCGACTGCGGTGCCGGTTGCCTATGAGATCGAAGACAAGGATACGACCTTGATTCGCGCTCAGCGGACGGGGTGGACGCGCTGACGAGCGCCCTCGCCCGGTTGTGGGTCAGACCTTCAGTGGGACGTCATGCAAGGCATGCTTCGCATGACGTCCGGCTGAAGCCGGACCCACAGTCAGAGGAACTCAGTCGTGCAGCCGTCCATGCTCCGGCACGATCGGCGCGCCCGCCTCCGGCAATGCTCCGTGAGCCGGCGCCTTGCGATTCCACCACGCCTTCAATCGGCGCGTGAAGCCGAAGATGTAGGTGTACAGCACCGGCACGATCAGCAGCGTCAGGATGGACGACGTGATCACGCCGCCGATCACCGCGCGGCCCATCGGCGCCTGGATCTCGCCGCCTTCGCCGACACCGATCGCCATCGGCATCATGCCGAAGATCATTGCAGCCGTCGTCATCAGGATCGGACGCAGACGCACCTGCCCGGCCTCGAGAATCGCATCGCGGACGTCCTTGCCCTCGCGGATCGCCTGGTTGGTGAAGTCCACGAGCAGAATCGCGTTCTTGGTCACCAGACCCATCAGCATGATGAAGCCGATGATCGAGAAGATGTTCAGCGTCGATCCCGTGAACAGCAGGGCGAGCAGCACACCGATCAGCGACAGCGGCAGCGATGCCATGATCGCGATCGGCTGGAGGAAGCTGCCGAACTGCGATGCGAGCACGAGATAGATGAAGATCACGGCGAGGCCCAGCGCGGCCAATGCGGCGCCGAAGGTCTCGTTCATTTCCTGCTGGCCGCCGCCCACGTCGAAGCGATAGCCCTGCGGCAGCTTGGTCTCCTTGACGATCTTTTCCGCATCGGAACCGACGTCGCCTGACGGGCGACCATCGGCGTTGGCGTAAATCGAAATGCGGCGCTGCAGGTTCAGGCGCTTGATCTGCTGCGGGCTGCCCGTCTCGACGAAGTCGGCGACCTGGCGCAGGGGCACCAGCGTCGGGTTGCCGTCAGCGTCCACTCGCGTGCTGCTGACGTAGAGATCGCCCAGGTCGGAGCTGATTTCGCGCTGCTTCTTCGGCAACTGCACGATCACGTCGTAATCCTGTCCGTCCGGGCCGAGCCACGTGCTGATCTGATCGCCGGCGATGAGCGGGCGCAGCGCGTTGCCGATGCGGGCATTCGTCAGGCCCAGGTCGCTGGCCAACTCGTTGTTGATACGCACGGCGATCGTCGGATTTGCGCCTTTCTCGCTGCTTTCGAGGTCGGCGATGCCCGGAATCTTCGCGAGCTTCTTCATCAGGTCTTCCGTCAGCTCGGTGAGCTTCGCGGTATCAGGACCGAGAATCGAGATGAACACCGGCTGATTGTTGCCCTGGATCTTGAGCTCGAGCCCGGCCATGCGCGCGAGACGATCGCGAACGGTCTTTTCGATCTCCTTCTGCGAGGGACGCGGTCCGTCTTTCTTGGGATCGGTGAGGCGCAGCATGATGCGTGCGTAGTTCTTGCCTTCGTCCGTGCCGATCATCGCGACGACATGGCGCACGCCTTCGATCTTCTGCAGCACTTCCTCGACGTCGCGGATCTTCGCGTCGGTGTACTGCAGGCTCGAACCGAGCGGCGTGTTGACGCGCATCGAGACCATGCCGTTGTCCGTTTCCGGCATGAACTCCGTGCCGACCAGCGGCACGACGAGGAAGCTGCCGAAGAACGTAAAGACCGCCAGCAGCACCATGAGCGCACGGGGGCTGACGCCCGCCCAACGCGGCAGCCGTGCATCTTCGCCGTGCAGCTTGCGTGCGTGCGCGGCGAGCCCCGGGATACCGTAGCGACGGTCGCTCAATGCCCACCGCAACAACCTGTCGTAGACGCGATGTGCGTATTCCACCAGCGATTCGACCTTCTCCATCACGCGACCGAGCCACGGCGCGTAGCGGAAGCGACCTTCCTTCGGATCCGCCCAGTAGGCGGACAGCATGGGGTCGAGCGTGAAGCTGACGAACAGCGACACGAGCACTGCGATCGCGACGGTGAGCCCGAACTGCAGGAAGAACCGGCCGATGACGCCGCCCATGAAGGCGACCGGGATGAACACCGCGAGGATCGCGAACGTCGTGGCCGTGACCGCGAGACCGATCTCCTTGGTCGCTTCGAACGACGCCGTGCGGTGATCCTTGCCCATGTCCGCGTGCCGCACGATGTTCTCGCGCACCACGATGGCGTCGTCGATCAACAGGCCGATGCACAGCGACAGCGCCATCAGCGACATGAAGTTCAGCGAGAAGCCGAAGGCGTGCAGCGCGATGAACGTCGCGATCACGGAGATCGGCAGCGTGAGACCGGTGATGATGGTCGAGCGCCAGGAATGCAGGAAGAGGAATACGATGGCGATCGTAAGCAGCGCGCCCTCGAGGATCGTTGTCTTCACGCGATCCAGCGAGCCCTTGATGAATTCGGCGTCGGACCACAGCGTGTCGATCTTGACGTCTTCGGGCAGCCGGGCCTTGAGATCGGCAACGGCTTCGTCGATGCCTTCGCCCACCTGGACGATGTTCGCCTGCTGTACCTTATAGATGTACAGCGACACCGAACGGCGTCCGTCGACGCGCGAGATCGACATCTCTTCGGCTTCGCCGTCGACGACCTGCGCGACCTGGTGCAGGTACACCGGAGCGCCGCCCTGGTTGGCGACGATGATGCGCTCGAAGCCGGCCGGATTCTTGATCTTGCCTTCGACGCGGACCAGCTGTTCCTGCGAACCATTGGAGATCGCGCCCGCCGGCAGGTCCTGATTGGCGGCCTGGATCGCCGCGATCACCTGGTCGACACCCACCCGGTAGCTCTGCATCTGCTCCGGATGCAGGAAGATCTGCACCTGCCGCTCGATCGATCCGCCGACGGTGATGTTGCCGACGCCGTACGAGTTCTGCAGGCGCTTGACGATCTGCTGTTCGACCATCGTCGAGACTTCGCGCAGGCTGCGGGTCGTCGAATAGACGACGAGGCTGGCCACCGGCTGCACGGAGTTGTCGTTCGTCGCCCGACCGACCTGCGGCTCGCGAACCTCGCGCGGCATGCCGGAACGGACCTGCGCCACCTTGTCGCGCACCTCCTGGGTCGACTCGGCGATATCCACGTCGAGCCGGAAATCGATCTGGAAGAACGCCATGCCTTCGCGCGCCGTGGCATAGATGTTCTTCACGCCATTGATCGAGTTGACGACGTTCTCGATCGGCTTGATGACGTCGTTCTCGATGGCTTCGGGCGATGCGCCCGGGTACGAGACGTTGATGTAGACCTGCGGGATCGCGACGTCCGGCATCTGCTCGACGGGCAGCAGGCGGTACGAAAACACGCCGAGCACGACGATCGCGAGCATGACCATGGTCGCGAAGACGGGCTGGTTGATACTGACGCGGGTGATGAGCATGACGGCTTACGACTCGAAAGGGTGAGAGTGCAACGAGGCAGCGGCGATCAGCCGCCGCTCTCCTTCTCTCCGCGGACGAACGCTTCGGAGCCCGGCTTCGAGTCGCCGATGTCTGCCACGATGACACGCTCGCCGGCCTCGAGTCCTGCGCGAACCTCGACGAATTCCTGGCCCTTGATCTTCGGGCCGAGCGTCACCGGCTTGCGCACGATCTTGCCGCTCTCGAGCGTATAGACGAACGCCGCACCGGCTTCATCGCGCGCTGCCATCTGCGGGATCGACAGCGACGGCTCGGTCGAATCGAGCGACAGCTCGCCCTGACCGAACATGCCGCCCTTCAGCGCACGATCGGCGTTCGCGACCGCGATGTAGATCGTGATCGCGCGGGAACCCTCGACGGTGACCGGATTGATTCGCTGCACGTTGCCGACGAATTCGCGGTCGCCGAATCCGCCGACGCGGAACGCAGCAGCCTGCCCGACGCGAACCGAGGGAATCTCGGCTGCGGGCACGGCGGCTTCGAGCAGCATCTGGCGCAGGTCGACGATCGAGACGATCGACGAATCGGCCGACACTTTCTCGCCCGGCTGCACCAGACGCTTGGCGATCGTGCCCGTGAACGGAGCGCGAATCACCGCGTCGTCCAGACTGATCTTGATCATGCGGGCCTGCGCTTCGGCGAGCTTCAAGCTCGCGACGCTGGCTGCATAGGCGCTCTCGGTCGCCTCGTAAGTGTTCTGCGAGATGTACTTCTGTTCGAGCAGCGTGCGGTTCTTGTCGCGATTCAGCTCGGCGAGATTCAGGTCGGCGCGCGCCTTCTCGACGGCCGCCAGCTCGCGATCGTACTGTGCCTGCATGTTGCGAGTGTCGATGCGGGCGATGACGTCGCCCGCGCGCACATCCTGACCTTCGCGAACGGTTACTTCTTCGACTTCGCCGCTGACCTTGGACTTGACCGTTGCCTGCACCACCGGCGACATCGAGCCGGACAGCGGCAACGAACGCGACAGCACGCGCGGCTGAACTACCGCTACATCGACAGCGGCCAGCTCGAGCGGCCCGGCAGCCACGGCAGGTGCTCCGCCCGGCATATCCGCGGCCGGCGTCGCCTGCTGATTGCGAACGAAGAACCAACCGGCTACCAGAACCGCGATCGCAGCCAGAAGGATCCAGACCTTCATCGGCTTCTTCTCCGTACCCATGGAACCACTATTGTAGGCGACCCTACTACTTTCGTAGGAGGTTTCTTCCGCCGCGGCCTGGACGGGCGCCAGCCGGGCGACAGTGGCTCCGGTACCCGGGCGGTCTGCCGATACGTCGGTATCGTTCGATTCGATGGATTCAGCGACAGCAGCCTGCTGTCTGGCGTTGCTCTTCACGTCGACTCCTCTCTGCAGCCCGGGGAAGTTCGCGGCCGCGGCCCGCTTCCCCTGAACTGGATACACCACACCTCACTGCCCCAGACGGCCCGAACCCGCCTGACGAGGGTGCAGTCCCTCATGTCCACCCTTTGACGTGCCTGGCCGCGAAAAGGTTACAGCCGTACCGGAAGTTTTTTCGGCACCTGCCTGACCTGCGCGTCATCGATTGCCGTCACCCGCAGAACACAGGGTCCCGTCGGTTTGTTACAACGAACCGCCGGAGTACGAAAATGCGGGCTGATCGGGTGGGCGTGGGACTTTGGGGGCGCGGATTGTACGGGGATCGGCGCCTGGACTCGATGCGCAGCTTCACGGTGTGCCTGATTGACCATGATGCGGTGCGTCTTTAAGCTCCCCGCCGCTTCATTGGGGAGTAGCCGCCGACGATCACCGATCCGTCGGAGGGCGTGTCAACACACTTGTTCCGTCAGGAACATGGCACGTCCGGCGCTCGCAGGACGGGACCGTCCGGCGGGCAGGCAGGCGAGACCGATGACGCGATCTCTTCAAACCACCGGTCCGGCCGGGGGGTCGAGCGGGGAGATTGCGTCATTGGCAAACGCCGCTCGGCCCGCATCAGTCACAAAAATGGAAGCACTCCTCATCTCTGCCGGCGTGGTCGCGCTCGCCGAAATCGGCGACAAAACGCAGCTGCTGGCGCTGGTCCTGGCGGCCAAGTACCGACGCCCCATGCCTATCATTCTCGGCATCCTGGCCGCGACCCTGCTGAATCACGCCCTCGCGGGCGCCGTAGGCAGCGCCCTCGCCGCGGCGATCGGCTCCAACGCCATGCGCTGGATCCTCGGCGTGTCGTTCATCGCGATGGCATTGTGGACGCTCGTTCCGGATGAGTCGCCGGAAACATCGAGCCAGCCGCCCCGCTTCGGCGTCTTCGGCACGACGCTGGTCGCATTCTTCCTGCTCGAGATGGGCGACAAGACCCAGATCGCGACGGTCGCCCTCGCGGCCAAGTATCAATCGCTGCTGCTCGTCACGCTGGGAACGACGGCGGGAATGATGCTGGCGAACGTCCCTGCCGTGCTGCTGGGCGAAGTTGCCGCCACGAAGCTGCCGATGAAACTGGTACACGGCATCGCGGCCGCGATCTTCCTGATCATGGGAATCATCGTGCTGACCCGCGGGGTATAGAACCGGCGGTGAGTTACGCGCTCTTCTCCTGAGGATTGCGCCATTCCTTGATCTCGCTGCTGCGCGCCCGGGCTCGTTTGAGTCCGGTACGCAGCTTCTGCTGCTGCGTGAACCAGAACTCGGCGAACGCCCGCTCCATGCCGCGCGTCGACCACGACGACAGCAGCCACGCCACCAGCAACCCGACGACCAGGACGCTCGTCATCAGAAGCGAATTCGGCCCGTGCCAGAACAGCCCGAGCAGCGTGTCGATGGGGCTGGTGACCAGTTCGAACAGCAACAGACCCAGGCTCGTGATGAAGGACGCAGCAGAACTTGTTGCGCCAGCGGGCGCACCGGCACCGAGGAGCAACACCGCCGCGATCGTCAGCGCGAACACGCGATAGGAGAAACGCCCGACGACGATGCGCGTTTCAACCGCCTCCAGCAGCGAGCCGATCTTCGGATGCGATTCCTGAAGCACTTGCTGCGCGGCCTCCGCGCGTTCGCGTGCCGCCGCATCCTTCGTCGGGTCCCCGGAGGGCGTGATCACGACCTGTGAGTTCGCCGGCAGATTGCCGGGCCTGTAATCGTCGGTGCCGTGAGCGATGCGTTCGAGCACACTCAGGTGCAGCTTCGGTTGAACGCCGCTCGACTTGCACATCTGCGCGATGTCGCGGGGAAGCCAGCGATAGAACGTACCCAGGCCCGCGCGCGGGTCGTAGAGCTTGTCGTCCACGTTCGCATGCTCGCGATAGTGCTGACGCTCCGCCGGCACGAAGCGCAGACCGGACTGCTCCGCTTCATGCATTATCCAGTCGAGCGCCACGAGCGACATACCCTGCTTGGGATAACCGCCGCCGACATTCGAATGCACGCCGGCAAACCAGACCTGCTCGATCGACTGGCCGGGCTGCGGTGGCTGGCGCTCGTCCCAGATGAGCGGATGAAAGGACTGACGCTGGTCGTCGATCGCGAGCGCATGAATCGCCCGATCGACGCTCTTGCTCAGCACGAGGTCGGGAAACTTGAACTGATAGACCAGCGTGTTGATCAGGTTCGATATGTGCAGCGGCAGTCCCACTGCATCGACGGTGTCCCAGACGCCCACGAAGTGAATGCGCTCGCCGCCGTGACAATGCCGTTCGCGGAACCGGGTCGTCGCCTCGCGATCCCCGGGGCCGATGATCTTCTTCATGAGCCAGGTGCGATAGCAGCCGCGATAGACCTGGTACGCCTCTTTCACCAGGTCATCGAGGTCCTCGCTGCCGGCAAGGCGCGTCACGTCGATGATGCCGCAGGTGCCGATGAAACCACTGAGACTGCGCACGGTGAAGGCGCCGCGGCTGAAACCGAACAGGAAGATCCGGTCGCCCGGGTCATAGATGCGGCAGAGCTCTTTGTAGAGCTGGCGGACGTTGCGGCTGAGACCGTATCCCGCGGCTCCGCCCAGGATCTGCAGGAGCTTCATGCTTTCCGTGCCGACGCCGTCGTCGTAAATGGCGACCTGCGGCGATCGCTCCGGGTGGAACCGGTGCGAATTCACATCGATGCATTCGAACATCTTGAAGACGTTCGTGCCGCGGCCCTTGATGGCCGTGTTCCCGGTGCCATCCGAACAGATGATGATGTTCTTGCCCATGCGTCCTCGCGGCGGGGACGGGCAATGCGTATGCAATCTGCCCGCATGCCAGCAACGTGACAGGGTCGGGGCGAAAAGAAAATCGCCGAAAAGGGCACGTGGAACGGGCGGGAGACGGGGCGAAAAGCGCCGGGAATCAGTGACTCGGCACGCCGCCGGAGATCTCGCGCGACGTTTCACGCGCCTGGGATTCGCGGCGCGCGGCGCGAATATCCATCATCCAGTTGTACACGGCGACGCCCATCGGGAAGAGATTCGAGAGCACGCCCACAGAGTCGTTCTTTCCCCAGATGAAGTACGCAAGGAGCAATCCGCTGCCGGTGACGCTCATGACCCAGAACGTTCTCGGAATCACGGGCTTGCCGCGCCGGCGTGTCGCGAACACCTGAACGACCCAGCGCCCCGCGAACAGCAGCACGCCGCTGTAGCCGATGAGCTTCCACGGGGTAATGGAAACCCCGAACAGAATCGCGATGGTCTGGTTCATGAGCGGTTAGACGCCGGCTGCGCCCTCGATCAATCGCTCGCCTGTCGCACCAGTTCCGTGGCCAACGTTACAATCCGTTCACAACAACTCAAGCGCGGAGCAACAAGTGGCCTTCTGGAACCGACGCAAACAACTCGAATCAGTCGCCTCAGGCATCGCTCACAGTGCACTCAAGCCCACCCTCAGCTGGCCGCATCTGCTCGGCCTCGGAGTCGGCGGCATCATCGGCACGGGGATCTACACGCTGACGGGTGTCGGCGCAGGACTGGCGGGACCGGGCGTCATCCTGTCCTTCGTGATCGCCGGCATCGTCTGCGCGTGTGCGGCGCTCGCCTACGCCGAGATGTCAACGATGATGCCTGTCGCTGGCAGCGCCTATACGTACAGCTATGTAGTACTCGGCGAATTACTCGCATGGATCGTCGGCTGGTCGCTGATCCTCGAGTACACGGTTGTGTGCAGCGCGGTGGCCGTCGGCTGGTCGGGTTATGCGTCGGGCGTGATGACGAACACGTTGGGGTGGAACGTACCGGAAGCGCTGCTCGCGGGACCGCACGCGGGCGGGCTGATCAACGTGCCCGCCATCATCATTTCTCTCGCGGTGGCGGGCCTGCTCGCGATCGGCACGAAAGAAAGCGCGACCGTGAACCTCGTTCTCGTGTTCGTGAAACTGATCGCGCTCGGCATCTTCATCGCGCTGGCGGCACCAGCATTCGACAGCGGAAATTTCCAGCCATTCATGCCGTACGGCTGGGTCAGCGACGTCAACGGGGTGCCGCACGGCGTCATGGCAGCCGCGGCCATCATCTTCTTCGCCTTCTATGGATTCGATGCCGTCTCGACGGCAGCGGAAGAGACCCGCAATCCGAGCCGGGACCTCAAGATCGGCATCATCGGCTCGATGCTGATCTGCACCTTCATCTATATGGCAGTGGCTGCCGCAGCGCTGGGCGGCGCCAGCTATCTGGACCTGGCGAACAGCCCCGAACCGCTCGCGATGGTTCTGCGCAATCTTCAGCATCCCTTTGCCGCCACTGTGATCGCCGGCGCAGCTGTCGTTGCACTGCCGACGGTCATCATGGCGTTCATGTACGGCCAGTCCCGGATCTTCTTCGTCATGGCCCGCGATGGACTGCTGCCGCAGGGCCTGAGCACCATCAACCCGCGCACCGGTTCGCCGGTGCTGATGACGCTCATCACCGGTGTGATCGTGGCCATCATCGCCGGATTGCTGCCTCTCAACGAGATCGCCGCGCTCGCGAACGCCGGTACGCTCGCAGCATTCATCGCTGTGGCCGTGTGCATGATGGTGCTGCGGGTAAAGCAGCCCGACTTCCCGCGCAAGTTCCGCTCGCCTGTCTGGTGGCTGGTCGGCCCGCTGGCGATTGTCGGGTGCCTCTATCTCTTCTGGAACCTGCCCGGCATCACGAAGAAGTGGTTCTTCATCTGGAATGCAGCCGGCCTGTTGATCTACCTGCTGGTCACGCGGCACAAGAGCGTGCTGGCGAAGGCTGAGCGCAGCTGAGTTGCGCATCGGAATCGGCTGCCGCCTCCCGAGCGGCGCTGACGCGCTGACGTCCGACTGAAGTCTGACCCGCAACCAGAACCCTCTGACTGTGGGTCCGGCTTTAGCCGGACGTAATGCGAAGCATCTCTTGGTTTGGCCAACTGGCCAACTGGCTCGCTGGCTTCCCTCACCTCACTCCCTTCAACGGCAGGATCGCGAACGCCGCCATGAACGCGATCCCCCCTGCCACCACGAACAGCCACGTGTAGTCGCCACTGCTCGCCGTGAGAATGAGCGGCCCGAGCGCCGGCGCCACGGACTGCGGTAACGCGTTCGCGATGTTGAACATGCCGAGATCCTTGGCGGCATCGAGCTTGCGGTCGGGGAGTATCTGCGTAACGAGAGCCAGTTCGACGGCAAAGTAAACGCCCTGCCCGATGCCGGTAAACACCATGCCAACGAGCAGCCCTGCGTAACTGTCCGCCGCGGCAATACACCACAGGCCAGCTCCATACACGGCAGCTGCGATCAGCACGAAAATCTTGCGGCGCCCCGTAGCATCGGACACATGACCGCTCACCAGGCTCGACACGACGATCAGGCTCGCCTGCACGAGCATTGCCTTGAATATGAGCGCGGGCACTTCCGTGTCGGCATGCCCGAGTTCCTCGATCAGATAGTAGGACTGATAGGTCGTGAGGAACGCCGTCCCCGTCACGAGCAGGAAGCGGCTGAACCACGCCCAGGCGAAATCCGAATGACGCGCGGGACTGAGCCAGAAGGAACGAAGGAACGTGCGCAGGTCCGATGGCGGTACGTCGCCAGGACTCTGTCGCCTGTCCGGCAGGATTGCGACGAGCAGCAGGACAGCGATCGACCCCACGACGGCGGGCACAGTGAACCGCAGCATCATCGACGAAGGCAGCGCCTGCACGAGAAACGTCCCGGCGACCTGTCCTATCGGCATGCAAATGCCGAGCACACCGGCCACGGTACCCCGCTGCTCGGCGGGCACCTGGTCCGGGAGAATCGCGACGATGGCCGCCAGCACCGCATTGAAAGCAAGTTGAGCGAGACACCAGCCGAGCAGCAGGATCGGAATTGTCGGAGCCAGCGCGATGATCCCGAGCGAAGCCGTGCCGCAGAGCATTCCGCCGACGAGCCAGGGACGGCGCATTCCCAGCCGCGAAGTCGTCCGGTCGCTCATCCGCCCGAAAACGGGATTGCCGATCAGCGCGAACATCGCCCCGACGCCGAGCACGAGCGCGAGCTGTCCCGCCGCGTTGTCCGGCGCAATCTGCCGCACTCGCAGCGCAATCGTCACCAGCATCGGCGTCAGCAAAGCCAGCCAGACGCCGGTATATGCGAGCGCATACACGAAGACGAAGAAATGGCTGACGCGACTCGTTCCCGCACCATCGGCAGCGTCCGGGCGCACAGGCGCGGCGGACGCAGAAGCGTCTATTCCCGAAGGAACGGACTCGGACATCGAAGATCCCCCAAAGCTTGAGCGCCCTAGGTCGATGCAGCATTCTTCTGGCGCGCGCGACCCGGTCGGTTCGTTTTACAGGGAATCGGCTGGCCACGAAAGGCCGCGACCGAAATGCGCTGTGGCGCGGTTCACCATGCGGTGTAACATTCCACTACAAGCGGACGCAGCCCCGACGGGGCGATATACCCGCGATGCCCGAACCTGCATTGCCGACGGTCCCCGACGCTCATGACTGCTGACAACGACAAGACGCGCACCCGCAAGGCCAGCATCGACGATGTGGCCAAAGCGGCCGGCGTCGCGATCAAGACGGTTTCGCGGGTGCTGAACAACGAGCCGAACGTGCGCGAGGAAACGCGGCAGCGCGTGCTCGTCGCGGTCAAGCGGCTGAACTATCACCCGAGTCCTTCGGCGCGCAGCCTGGCGAGTCGCCGCTCTTATCTGATCGGTCTCGTTTACGACAACCCGAGCGGCAACTACACCATCGAAGTGCAGCGAGGCGCCCTCGCCCGCTGTCGCGAAGGAAAATTCCTGTTGCTGCTGCACGAAGTGACGGGCGCGGGCGAAGAGCTCACGCAGGATGTCATGGCGTTCGCGAACCAGACGCACATCGACGGTCTGATCCTCGCGCCGCCGCTGAGCGAGTCCGAAGAAATCATCCGGGCGCTCGACGAGCACGGTTTGCCCTTCGCGCGCATCGCGCCGAACGATCTCAAGCATCGCTCGCCGTACTCGGACATGGACGACGAAGGCGCCGCACGCGAAATGACGGAATACCTGATCGGCCTCGGACATCGGCGGATCGCATTCATCATCGGTCGGCCCGGACACTACGCGAGCGGCCAGCGTCTCAAGGGCTACAAGACGGCGCTCAAAGCGCACAAGATCGCGTTCAACGCCGACTATGTCCGGCAGGGCGACTTCCTCTTCGACTCAGGCCTCGAAGCCGCGCGCCAGCTCCTCGCATTGCCGACCCGGCCGACGGCGATCTTTGCCGCAAACGACGACATGGCCGCGGGCACGCTGATGGCGGCTCACGAGATGGGTGTTGCGGTACCCGAACAATTGTCCGTCGCAGGGTTCGACGACGCAGCCATCTCCCGCACGGTGTGGCCGCCTCTGACGACAATCAGCCAGCCCACTTATCAGCTCTCTTATGCGGCGGCGGATCTGCTGCTCAAGTCGCTCCTGAGCGGAACCCCGCCGAAGCCCGTGCGCCTGCAGCACAGGCTCATTCGTCGTGCCTCGACCGGCGTACTGCGCAATCCTGACTGACACGATCGCCGTTCTGCCGGTGCCGCACCGCGATTGACCGGCGACGCATTCCCTCCGGGCAGCGACAGGCTCATGATGCGTCCTGTCCGGGATCGTTGATTCCGGGATACCTCGAGAGGTGTTTCGCACGATGAGTACTTTTCAAGCCCCGCTTCGGCGCTCGCGATCGAATCGCATGATCGGCGGCGTGGTCGCAGGACTCGCGAAATATTTCGGCATGGACGTGACGCTGACGCGCGTACTGTACGTCGTGATCTCGATCTGCTCCGCTGCGTTCCCCGGCATCCTGGTCTATCTGCTCTTCTGGATCCTGACGCCGGAAGAGGAATACAGCGATCCGCGGGTCGTCTCGACGCAATAGCAGCGGGCCGACGCACCTGCCCGGTACTCGCCTCTCCCGGTCCCGGGAGAGGGCAGCCCCGGGAATCCTGCAGCGGACGCCGCGATTGTGAATTGTCAGTCATCAACTGATAATTCCCGCCATGCGGTGGCTACCCGGAATCGCGATTGCGATGCTGCTCGCGGCGTGCGGCGGCGGGTCATCTTCTTCGCCAGGGACGCCGGATCCCGCACCGCCGCCTCCACCCGCCTCCATCACCGTCATCGACGTTTCCCAGCCGTGGGTCACCGCGACGCCTGCTTCGGTCTCGATGGACGAGGTGCGATTGAATCGCGGCATCAACGATCTGTCGGGGATGCCCCGCGTTCGCAGCGTGCTCGTGGCACGGCATGGCAAGCTGATCGCACAGAACTATCTCGGCGGCAGTACACAAGCCACGCGCTTCGATCTGCGCTCGGTCACCAAGAGCGTCGTGAGCATGCTCACTGCAATCGCCATAGCGCGGGGCGACCTGAGCGGACTCGACGCAACAGTCGGCGACCACCTAGGCACACCGTATGTGCAGGATGCCGGCGATCGCGCGGTGACAGTTCGCCAGATGCTGACGATGACTTCGCGCTATCAATGGAACGAAAGCAACGGCGACGACTACAACCGCTGGATCGTAACGGACGATCACGTCCAGTACCTGCTCGACCGCAGCCAGACCGCATCCGCCGACTTCGAGTACAACTCGGCGCTCGTGCACATGCTCGGCGTCGTACTCGAGCACGCGACCAGTCAGAAGCTGCCGCAGTTCGCACAGGAAGCGCTGTTCGACCGCCTTGGCATCACATCGGTCGAGTGGGAGGCGCTGGACGCCGAGCACGTCAATGGCGGCTCGGGCATCAGGATGACCGCGGAAGATCTGTTGCGGTTCGGTCAGTGGATTCTTCAGAAGGGCAATTCGGGCCGTGCTCAGATCGTGACCGAAGAGTGGGTGCGCGAAGCGACGACACCCAAGTTCAACTGGCGCAACACCTACAACCAGCAGAGAAGCACGACGTACGGCTATCTCTGGTGGGTTGCGGATGCCCCCGCGGTGCCCGCGGCTTTCGCATGGGGCTACGGCGGCCAGTTCGTCTACGTGGCGCCGTCGCTCGACATGGTCATCGTCGTCACGACCGACTGGGTCGGCATGAGCGCCGAAACGAATCCGTCCGCGTTCGCGGGACAGATCCTGTCGATAATCGCCAGCGATATCCTGCCAGCCGCGCGCTGAGGGGAAACCCGCCAACTTCTCGTCACTCCCGCGTGCACGGGAGTGACGACTGAAGTCCATATCACTCCGCCAGCGTGACTCCCGAGCCGCCCATCTGGGCCGGCATGTCCTTCATCTTCGGCTTGCCGTCGTGAATGCGCAGCACCGTTTCCTGGTAGTGAACGTGCACTCCTGGATCGAACTTCAATTCCGGCAGCATCGCCGCGTAGACATCGACGACGCCCAGTGTCGGATGATCGGTGAACAGGTGGCCGCCGCACTTCGTGCACCACTTGCGATAGCTGATCGGCGTCTTGTTGAACGTGCCGATGTTCGCTGCACCGCGCGTCACGCGCAGCGCCTGCGGCTGCCACAACGAAAACGCATTCACGGGGCCAGCGGACCAGTGCCTGCACGAACTGCAATGGCAGTAACCCATCGCCACGGGCGCGCCCGTCACTTCGAACTGGACCTCGCCGCAGAAGCAGCCGCCCTTGTAATGACCCTCACTTGCCATGATTCCTCTCCTCTGCGAGACATCGTCGTTCCACGTGCGTCTCTAGGTTTCGTGACTCTCCCCGGCATGGTGGGCGATCGCCGGATTCGCGACCACCCACGAAAGTCTGTGGGAGAACCAGATCTCCCGTGTGGGCGGAAAGACTTCCGGCTGGTCGAGCGTCGCCGTCGTCAGCTCGATGCGATCCGGCGCGTCGTCGTGCTGATAGGAGATCTGGCTGCCGCAGCGTGTGCAGAATTCGCGCACGACGGGTCTGGACGAGCGAAAAGCCCGCAGTTCGCCGCTGAGCAGCGCGAACTGTTCATTGCGCACGACAAACCAGGCGACCGCGGGCGCGCCGCTCGCCAACCGACAACTGCGGCAATGGCAAAGGCTGCTCGAAATCGGAGCCCCGGAGACCCGATAGCGAACCGCGCCACACAAGCATCCGCCTTCTACCGCACTCATGCCGAGGCTCCGCTTCGTCGACTGCCCGATCATACGCAACCGCGATGACGCCGCAGCTTCCTTTCGGAGCGCAAGAGCACTAAAGGACAATCTGTAATCAGGCTATTCGTGGGCGCGGCGGGAATCGTCCGGCGCCTCGTTGCGATCGCTGAAGCCGTAGTCGCGGACGACATGCGCGACGCGCAGGCGATAGTCCGCAAAGATCGAACGGCGGCCAGCCGCCTGAATCGCCCGATGTGCCTCGAGATTTCGCCACTGCGCCACCGCCCCTTCATCGCGCCAGAACGAAAGCGAGAGGAAGCGGCCCGGCTGGGACACACTCTCGAAGCGCTCGATGGAGATGAAACCATCGATCTGCCCCAGCAGCGGCCGCAGCGTGGCGGCCGCATCGAAGTACGCATCGGCTCGGTCCGGCAGCGGCACGGCTTCGAAGATCACGGCGATCATCCGACGGTCCCCGCCACGTCTTCGACAAACGTCCGCTCCTCTCTCAGGATGAAGCGGCGCTGTTGCGCAAATTCGAAGTTGGCACGCCCTTCTGGATCGGCCTTCAGCCGCGCCCTATAGCTTTCGTACGCAGCGAGACTTTCAAAGCCGATCAATCCCCACGCGATATCGCTCGTTCCCTCGTGGGGCAGAAAGTAACCGAGCAGCTTGCCGCCGCACCTCGGAATGATGCGGCCCCAGCTCTCCGCATACTCCCGAAACGCAGCCCGTTGAAACGGATCGATCTGATAGCGGATGAAGCACGTGATCGCCATATCGCCCTCCCGGAACGTTGGATACGATAGCGCGCGACGATGTCACGACGATTCGACGGGGATCGAACTATGGATGCCGGCCCGACCATCGCCAGAATTGCCCACCTCATCGGCGAGCGCGGCCGCTCGCAGATTCTCGGTGCATTGATGGGCGGTCGCGCGCTGACAGCAACCGAACTGGCGGACGCGGCAGGCATCACGCGTCCGACCGTCAGCACTCATCTCGGGAAGCTGGAACGTGCCCGGCTGATCGTCGCCGAAAAGCAGGGCCGGCACCGGTACTTCCGGCTGGCCGGCAGTGACGTCGCGCAACTCCTGGAGAACATGATGGGCGTCGCGAACTCGATCGCGGACGACAGGCAGTTCGGTCCTCGCGACCCTGCGCTGCGCAAGGCGCGTGTCTGCTACGACCACCTTGCGGGAACGCTGGGCGTGCTCGTCTACGATGGGCTGGTTCGCAAAGAACTTCTGAACGTCACGCCTGAAGGCGTTGCACTGGTCGAGAACGGCTGGACTCTGTTCGGTCGATTGAATATCACCGCCGACGCGATAGCCAACGCACGTCGACCGCTCTGTCGCGCATGCATCGACTGGAGCGAGCGGCGCCACCACCTCGCCGGTGCGCTGGGCGCCGCTCTTCTCCATCGGCTGTTCGAACTGGACTGGGCAAGCCCGATCCGCGACTCGCGGGTCGTGCGCTTCTCCTCCACGGGCGAGAAGAAGCTGCGCGAACTCTTCGCGGCGTGACCCTTACACCGTTGCGATGGCCACCTCGCCTTCCGATGACGACTCTTCGTCGTCCGCCTTTGCGCTGTGATCAGACGCAATGAGCGTGTAGAACACCGGAACCACGAACAGGGTGAACAGCGTGCCGACGATCATGCCCGTTACGAGGACGATACCGATGCTGTTGCGTGCTTCAGCGCCCGGCCCGGAAACCAGGACCAGCGGGAAATGACCGAATACAGTCGCCGCCGACGTCATGAGCACGGGGCGCAGGCGAGTCAAGGTCGCCTCGCGTAGCGCCGCCACCTTCTCGATGCCGCGCTCCTGCAGCGTGTTGGCAAACTCGACGATCAGGATGCCGTTCTTCGCGATCAGGCCCACCAGCGTGATCAAACCGACCTGCGAGTAGATATTGATCGTCGTGAAGTCGAGGAACGTGAACACCAACGCACCAGAGATCGCGAGCGGTACCGATCCCAGCAACACGATCAGCGGATCACGGAAGCTGTGGAACTGCGCAGCCAGCACGAGGTAGATCAGCACGACTGCGAACGCCAGTGTCGTCGTCAGCGCCGCGCCTTCCTGGCGGATCTGTCGCGATTCACCCGCGTAATCGATGAGCGTGCTCTCGCCTCCTGCTTTTCGCGCGGCATTCTCGAGAACGCGCAGGCCCTCCTCCTTCGTCACGCCCGGCTGCATGCCGCCGAACACACGCGCTGAATTTCGCTGCTGGAAGCGGTTCAGTGTTCGCGGACCCGTCGTCGACTCGATATGCATGAAGGTCGAGACCGGCACGAGCGTGCCGTCGGGCGTCTTGATCTTCAGATCGAGCAGCGGGTCGAGAGTGGCGCGGTCCTTGTCGCCGATCTGCGGGATCACCTTGTAGCTGCGATCGAAGTAGTTGAACCGGTTGACGTACGCGCCACCGAGCAGCGTTCCGAACTCGCGCCCAACCGTCGCGAGATCGAGCCCGAGATCCGCCAACTTCTCGCGATCGAGCACGACACGAGCCTGCGGCAGGTCGAACTTGAGGTCCGTATCGACGTAGAGGAACTTGCCGCTCTGCCAGCCCGCGTCGAGCACGGCCTGCGTCATGCGCATCAGCTCCTCGAGCGACGATTCGTTCTGTACGATGAGCTCGACGTCGTATTGCCCCGGCGTCGGCAACGGCGGATCGAGGCGTGGGAACACTCGCACACCCGGCACCTGCGAAACCGCACCATACACCTCGCCGTACATTTCCTCGGTCGAACGCTCGCGCTGCTGCCAGTCCTTGGCGACGAGACCGCCGAAGCCGCCCCAGTTCGCCGTGAGCGACCACATGAACTCCGTTTCCGGGAACGAGGTAATCGCCTTCACCACCTGCTGGGATTCGCGATCCGCCGCGTCGAGAGTCGAATCCGGCGCTGCTTCGAAGAAGAGGCTGATGTGACTTTGGTCTTCGACCGGCGCCAGTTCGGCCCGGGAATACATATAGAGTGGCCACGCGGCTGCGGTGACGAGCACAGCGACCGCGACGATCGCCCAACGCATTCCGAGCGCAGCATCCAGCGCTCGCCCGTACGCCCGGCTCACCGCATCGAAGCCACGATTGACGATCGCCGTCAGCTTCCCTTCCTTGCCGTGCGCATGAACGAAACGCGAACTCATCACCGGCGAAAGCGTCAGCGCCACGATACCCGAGACTACGACCGCCGCAGCCAGCGTAATCGCGAACTCGAGGAACAGCGAACCCGTCAATCCGCCCTGGAAGGCAATCGGCGTGTACACGGTCGCCAGCGTGATCGTCATCGCAATGATCGGCCCGGCCAGTTCGCGAGCGCCCAGCAAGGCCGCCTCGATGCGCGATTTGCCCTCACGGACGTGTCGCTCGACGTTTTCGACCACGACGATTGCATCGTCGACGACGAGGCCGACCGACAGCACGATGGCCAGGATCGTCAGCAGGTTCAGACTGAAACCCGCGGCCAGCATGACGATGGCCGCACCCACGAGCGACACGGGCATCGCCACGAGCGGCACGAGTGCCGTTCGGATCGAGCCCATGAACAGGAAGACGACCAGCGCGACGATCAGCACGGTCTCCGCCAGCGTCTTGGTGATTTCCTTGAGTGCGCTGCGCATGAACATGGTGCCGTCCCACACCAGTCGCATCTCCACGTCCGGCGGCAGCGTCGCTTCGATCCGCTTCATCTCGTCGCGCAGGTGCTGCGCGACTTCGATCTCGTTCGATCCCGGCAACGGCCACACACCGAGGTACACGCTCTGTTCGCCGTTGTACTTCGCCACCATCGTGGCTTCCTCGGCTCCGAGCTCGATGCGTGCGACATCGCTGAGACGCACGATAGCGCCATCGCGGTCGGCAACGATCAGATTCTCGAACTCCTCCACCGCCCGCAGGTCCGTGTTGGCGAGGAGATTGACCTGCACCAGGTCGCCCTTCGTCTGACCGACCGCGGCGAGGTAGTTGTTTCGCTGAAGCGCGGCGTGAACGTCTCCGGGAGCAAGATTGCGTGCGGCAAGCCGGTCTGCGTCGATCCAGACGCGCATCGCAAGCGGCCGCGCACCTTCGTAGCTAACCTTCTGCACGCCCTCGAGCGTGGAGAGCTGTGGCTGCAACGTGCGGGACAGCCAATCCGTCAGGGCCGGCACATCGCGCTGCGTCGACGTGAATCCGAGATAAAACGTCGCGTAGGGTCGATCCGCTCGCTGCACATCGACCACGGGCGGCTCAGCTTCTGCCGGCAACTCCGAACGCACCTGCTGTAATCGCGCGGTAACTTCCGCCAACGCCGCGGTGCTGTCGTGATTCAGTTTCAGGCGAATCGTCACGGTGCTCAGGCCCGGGCGGCTGTTCGATTCGATGTAGTCGACCCCGCTGATCGCGGACACCGCCCGCTCGATCGGCGTCGTCAGGAAGCCGCGGATCGTTTCCGCACTCGCTCCCGTGTAGACGGTAGTGATGACGACTGCCGAACTCTCGACGCTGGGAAACTGCTGTACCGGCAGCGTCAGCAACGCACGCGTGCCAACGAGCACCAGGACGAGGTTGACGACCACCGCGAGAACGGGGTGCCGTATGAATATGTCCGTGAATGAGCGCATGAACTGACTCCGCCAGAATGGGTGGATCGCCGTGAGCGGCGACCCATCACCCCAGTACTCCGTTACCTGTTATTGAATGCCACTGTCTGCGCGGGTTCCTGAGCTGAAACCAGCGCTGCGTCGCGCAACTTGAAAGAGCCCGAGGCAGCGACGCGTTCACCGACCTTCACGCCTTCGCCAATGACGACTTCGTTGCCGGTCATTGCATCGACGCGCACTGGCCGGACCTGCGCACGGGTGTTTCCTTCCTCGTCGGCGACGAGAACGAATACGTGATCGCCCTCAGGACCCTTGCGCAAAGCGCTTGCCGGAAGTGCGACCGCCAGCTGCGGCTTGCCGACCGGCACCTGGACGCGAACCGACGAACCAGGCGCGGGGGCGCCATCCTTTCCTTCCACCTTCGCCCGCACCGTCGCGTTTCGTGTCAAAGGATCGACGCGTGCATCGATTGCCACGATCTGCGCCTGCACCGGTGACGAATCGGTCGCAACCACACTGACCTTGCTGCCAGGCCGCAGCGCTGCTGCAACCTGCTGCGCAACCGAGAAGTCGACGTAGGCACCTTCGTCGACGCCCTGCAGCGTCGTGAGCAACGTCCCTTCGTTGAGGTACTGACCCGGATGCACGTCCGAAATACCGACGCGCGACCGGAACGGCGCTCGGATGGTCTTGCGCGCAATGACCGCTCTGGTCCTGGCGATCTGCGCCAGTGCGACATCACGCTCAGCCTTCGCGCTGTCGACCTCCATTTCCGACGCGGCCCGCTGTGCGCTCATGCGCTCCATCCGGCCGAACTGCGTGCGCGCGAGTTCCGCCTGCGCTTCCAGCGCCTTCAGCTCTGCCTCCTCCACTGAAACATCGAGCGCAACCAGCACCTGCCCGGCTTCGACGATCTGCCCGGGTGCCAGCGACACTTCACGCACAGTGCCCGACAGTTCATTGCGTACCGTGATCGAGCGCAGTGCGACGACTGTTCCGATCGATGTCGTTGCCCGATGATGTTCCCGCGCCTGCGCGACAGCGACAGCTACGCTCTCCGCGGCCTCGGGCTGATTTGCGGCTGCCGCATCCGATTCATCAATGCTGGCCTTCTTCCACGCGGCCAGCGCCGAACCGGTGCCGATCACGACACCGAGAAGCACCAGCGGCGCGATCCACTTGCGACGATTCATCACGATCTCTCTCCCTACCTTTGCACGATCAACGAAGGGCGTACGGTAGAGAGATCCGCCGCGCTGAGAAATGCGTGGCAACGAAACTCAATGTTGCCGACAACGCAGCAATGACCGGAACACAACAGTGGATGACGGCTCGGTCACACGCGATGTGATGAGACGCGAGATCACGAAGACGATCGGTGGAGTCGATGGGAGTTGTATTGCCGCGGCGTCGGATCGACGTCGTGTTGCGCACCACATTCATCGGCGCAACGGATATGACGATATGAGTTTTCGTCAGGTCAGCCCTTCGTCTCCGCGAAGGGACCATCGATGATCATGCTGTCGGTCGTCCGTGCAGCGGACTCCCGACGGCGCTGCATCCATGCGGCGAGTGTCGATCCGCGCGAGACTTCGATGTCGATCGCCGATGCAGCGATAGTGTGCCCGGTCTCCGACGGCGTCAGCAGCTTCCTGCAGTCGTCGATCAATACCGAGTACATCGTCACCCTCGAGAACGCGCACAAGCGCAAAGTATCGGGAAAAGACGCGTTGGAGACGATTACCTCACGCGTCAAACGCGAGGCAATGAATGCGAATCGTGCAAGGACGATGATCGCCCCGCGTTCTGCATGCCAGCACGACACTGCGCAGAGCAGAAAAAACATTCACGCGGCCACGGCCCTCGGGCTACTGTTGAGCCCATAACGATACGAACTCACAGGGAACCGTCGCATGACTATCCGGTCGTCTTTCAGAATCGCGGTCGTCGCTGCATCTGCTCTCGCGGCAGGGATCGCAACCGCAGCTGCAGGCGAAGCACCTGCAACTGCACCTCCCTCGCCTCATACCATCGGCGCCGCCAAGCTGATCATCGGCGACGTCGCACAGAACCAGCAGTTCTACGAACAGATGTTCGGAATGAAGGAAGTGGCGCACTACAGCGCGGAAGGCGTCTACGACGAGCCGATCATGGGGTTCGAGGCGGGTGCGCGCCTTGCACTCTTCTCGCCAAAAGCCGAAGCGCCGATCAAGAAGAGCCAGTTCCCGGTGGTTCTCATCTATGTCCCTGACTTCGACGCCGTGACGAATCGCATTGCCGACGCGCAGCATCCGATCGTGCATCTGCCGCCCGCCCAGTCCGGCCCGTTCCGGATCGCGATTGTCCGCGATCCCAGCGGCAACGCAGTGGAGATTCTCGCGCGACCGAATCAGCCCGCCGCAGTCGGCGGTTCGAAGCTGATCGTCAGCGATCGACAGAAGGCCGAAGATTTCTACGCCCGTGTCTTTGGCGTGAAGCCGATCCAGCGCTACAACGCGCCGACCTACGATGAAGTGCTGATGGGGTTCGGTTCGGAGGCATGGCTCGCACTGTTCGAGCCGAAGAGCGAGGCGCCGCTGCCGAAGAGCCGCTTCCCGGTGGTTGCGATCTACACACGCGAGTTCGACCAGGTGCTCGAGCGCGTGAAGGCCGAAGGACTCGGGTTTCGGGACGTGAAGACGTCCAACCCGGCGATGCGGATCATCGTGGCGCAGGACCCGAGCGGCAATGCCGTCGAAGTGATCAGCCGCTAGTCACGTCGCGCTTCGTTCCGCACACGCAGACGCGCGGCCCAGCAGAAACTGCCGCTCCCGCGCGTTGCCGGTCAACGTGGCCGCCCTCTCGAATTCCATCCGGGCTTCGTCGAACCTGCCAAGCTTCTCCAGCAAATCGCCCCGCACACTCGGCAACAGGTGATAGCCGCGCAGCGACGGCTCTTCCATCAACGCGTCGACGATATCGAGCCCGGCTTGCGGCCCGAACGCCATCGTCACCGCGACTGCCCGGTTGAGTTCGACGACGGGCGACTGGAGCAGCACCGAGAGCTGCGCGTAAAGCGTCGCGATTCGTATCCAGTCCGTCGCGTCGGCCGTCAGCGCCCTGGCGTGACAGGCCGCGATGGCCGCCTGAAGAACGTACGACCCCTGCCCTCCGAGCTCTTGTGCTTTGGCCAGAGCAGCGAGTCCGCGACGAATGAGCAGCTGATCCCACAGCGCACGATTCTGATCCAGCAGCAGGATGGGTTCGCCAGCTGCATTCGTCCGCGTCTTGAGACGCGACGCCTGGATCTCCATGAGCGCGACGAGCCCATGCACTTCCGGTTCGTCCGGCACGAGCCCTGCGAGCACGCGTCCGAGCCGCAACGCGTCTTCGCACAGCGCCGGCCGCGTCCAGTGGTCGCCGGCGGTCGCCGAGTAGCCTTCGTTGAAAATGAGGTAGATCACTTCGAGAACGGACGCGAGCCGCTCCACCCGTTCTGCTTCCGCCGGAATTTCGAACGGCACCTGCTTGTCGGCGAGCGTCTTCTTCGCACGAACGATGCGCTGCGCGATGGTCGGCTCCGGCAAAAGAAACGCCCGCGCGATCTCCGCGGTGGTCAGCCCGCCGAGGAGTCGCAGCGTCAGGGCTACCCGGGCCTCCGTCGAAAGCACCGGGTGGCAGGCAGTGAACATCAATCGCAGCAGATCATCGCCGATGTCATCGTCGAGACTGCCCTCGATCGCAGCGACTGCGTCTTCCTGATCGGTATCGATCTCGTACGCCAGTTGCTCATGCTTGCGATCGAGCATCCTGCGACGCCGCAGCTGATCGATCCCGCGATGCTTCGCGCTCGCCATCAACCACGCACCGGGATTCTGCGGCACACCGGACTGCGGCCACTGCTCCATCGCCGCGATCAGCGCATCCTGCGCCAGCTCTTCGGCGGCACCGACATCCCGCAGCATCCGCGCAAGACCGGCAATGAGCCGCGGCGACTCGATGCGGAAAACGGCTTCGATCGTTCGATGGATGTCGGGAGTGGTCACCAGGCGAATGAGACCACCACCGACGAGCGCGGGCAAACAGATTCCCTCCCCCGCTTCCGCGGGGGAGGGCCAGGGAGGGGGTCTCTTCTTCGGCCCGCGAGAGCCCCCTTCCTAGCCTTCCCCCGCGGAAGCGGGGGAAGGAACAGAAAGCAGCGTAGTGCTCACCGATGTGATGGAGCATTGAAAACACGCGAGGACTCGAATGGTCATGGCGCTCTCCTTGTGAGACTTCCCCTACCCCTTACTTCCCCTGATTCGCCTTGATCCGCTCCGCCTGGCTCTTTTCCTGCGCACGCAGTTCCGGCGTGAGTTCCTCGCCAAAGTCTTCCATCTCGAACAGCGGGCGGATCTCGACTTCGGATTCTTCGCGCATCGGGTTCGGGCAGCGCTTCAGCCAATCGATCGCGTGCTGCAGCGAGTCCACCTTCCACAGCCAGTAGCCCGCGATGAGTTCCTTCGTTTCGGCGAACGGTCCGTCGATCACCGTGCGCTTGTCGCCCGAGAAACGCACGCGGGCGCCCTTGGAGCTCGGATGCAATCCGTCGCCGGCCAGCATGACGCCTGCCTGCACGAGTTGCTCGTTGTACTGACCCATCTGCGTCAGCAGCTCCTCGCTCGGCATCACGCCGGCTTCGGAATCCTTCGTTGCTTTGATGATGACCATGACTCGCATTGCACTACTCCTCGCTCAAAAAGCCAAAACGGGGTGGCGGGATCAGCGGCTGCCGAGCTCAGGCAGGCTCGCGGCCGCCTTCCGCACGTCTTCAGGAAAGTCGCTGAGCTCCTGCACCTGGCGGATCTCGATGACCTCGTTCGGGCTGGCCGGGCAACGCGATGCCCACTGGATCGCTTCCTCGCGCGACTTCACCTGGATCATCCAGTAGCCGCCGAGCACTTCCTT
>JACZCZ010040358.1_pt1 | contig 42022 bp, 39 predicted proteins | sample 8641811 | NCBI WGS metagenome assembly JACZCZ01 (sample SAMN15324610, study PRJNA640507) | soil metagenome | isolation source: intercropping peanut in the first line | place: China: Luxin town, Laibin City, Guangxi Province | collected 2019-07-25 | depth 10cm m | reverse complement strand
TCGCTTCGCCGCCATTGCTACTTGCTCCCGGTGCCACTTTGGGCGTTCCGGCGAGACTAAGTCCAAGACGTTACGTGCTGGTGTCCGGCTGGAACCACAACCACAAGTCGCGCGCGTCACCGTCACAGATGTCCACAGAGATTGTGGATAAGCTCTGGACAAGGCGGCATTGACTTGCGCACTTCGCGTCGATTCGCCTGCGCGTGTTGGGTTGATCAAAATTTGAACAACACTCAGCGAGCCGCACTACGTCGCTGCTTCGGGCGCTTCGGCGGTGCCGATTTGGCAAGCAGCTTAGTCAGTTTCCTGCTGAGCACCTGCAGTTCCGCCTTCGCGCGCTTCGCCACGCGCTTCGCTTCCTTCAGTAGCTTGCGTGCCTCCTTTGCCCGCATCTTTGCCAGACGGCGGCGTTCGCTTGCCTGCTGCCGCCGCTCCTCGAGGAGCGTCATCTTTCTCGTAATGCGTACCTGCGAGCCGGCCAGCTTCCCCACTGTGTCATCCTCGTCGTTGTTGAGGTGCATCATCACTGCCGCGTAAAGCTTACTCTCGCACATCGTGCGCAGGCAGCCTCACAGTAACCGGCGGTAGAGGAGCCCAAGCAGCGTCACCACACCGCTCGCCACTACTAGCAGCATGACACGCCAGAACGAGCCGGAATCCTCCTGGCCCGGCAGCCCGGCGACATTCATGCCGAATATTCCGGTGATGAGTGTCATGGGGAGCAGCACGGCCGTCAGGATCGACAGCACGTAGAGATTTCGGCCCGTGCCTTCCGCCAACCGGGATGCCAGCTCTTCCTGTAACAGCTTGGCGCGCTCATACAGCTCCGCCACCTCTTCTATGGCGAATCCGAGCGAGTCGATCACAGCCCGCAGGCTCTCGGCGTCCTGCGGGGTGAACTGCGATGCCTGGCGGTGCAGGAACTTCGCCAGATCCGCACGCTCAGGCGCGAACTCCCGTCGCCACCGGGCGCATACGCGCCTGGTCCGGCCCAAGTGCTCGCGCTGTTCGCGAATATCTCCTGCAAGGATCTCGTCTTCGATGTCGTCGAGGCGAGCGATCAGGACATGTGCGCGGCGCCGCAGATGTAGCGTACGCAACTCTAGAACCTGAGCAGCCAGCTCGAAGCCAGACGTAGCCTGCGACGGAGCACGCATGGCCAAGCGCAGGTCATCTATGCTCTTCAAGGGATGTATGCGCGCGGTGGTCAAGCGGTTCGCCGTCGCATAGCACCACAGGGGTCCCACCTCGGAAGGATCGGACGATTCCTCATACGAAAAATCGGACATCACCAGCAGCAGTCCGTCATCGACGAGTTCTACGCGCCGATTGCCGTCCTGCTCGCGCAGAACATCTCGCATCTCGCCCGGTATGAGCTGCGATTCGAGCAACCATCGGCGAGCACGGCTCTCGCTCAGGTTGAAATGCAACCAAGTGATAGTCGCGGGCCGTTCGAGCGACTCGAGCAGGGTGTCGGCGGAGATTTCGCGCGGCATGGCGTTGCGGCCGAACTGGAATCCGCAGATCAGGCCGCGATCGGCACCGACGCCCTCGGTCAGAAAGGCGGGAATGGGCCGTAGAGATGCGCTCATGAGCGAGTGATGTTGCAGCGACCCAGCGCCGAGACCGAGCCTGGCGCTCACGATCCACCTTCTTTATGACGATTTGATGTCGGCGTGCGATGGTTCCCCGAATCCGCGGCCACTGTGGGATCGCCCGCTGAATCGCTGCCGGATGCAGCACCGGGCCATCAGGCGGCTGCGTCGCTCGCGTCGATCTGCTGTTCCCGGACTATTCGATCCGCCAGCGCAAGCAGTTGGGCTCGCTGCACGTCCGTCAGTGTCAGCTTCTCCCTTTCTGCGAGTACGGCTGCATGCAGCTCCTGCATGCAGGGATCCTCCATCCCATATTGAAGCCGCCATTCCAGGAATGCTCGGACGTACTCGGCGACCGGATCATCTGGCTGGCGTTTAGCGAAGACCATGCTGCACTCCCGATACGACCTTGTTCGCGGAATGCTGTGCATGACGTCCGGCTGAAGCCGGACCCACAGCCTGAGCCGGATCCACAGGAGATCCTGCGTTGAGAAGGCGCTGCTGCCTCTCCACTACAGACTCCAGATGCGCCGTCCAACGTACATAGTGTGCGTCGCGCACGGATTCCACTTCGCTTCCTGGATGCCACCGGCTCATTGAAATATCCGCCCTTGACCTGCGATGGCGCGCATCCTCCGCGCGCAACGTGAAGCGATCGTGACAATCCACTTGAAGTGTGGAGCGCGTCTCATTGAAGGCGCGGACTGCGGGATGCTCGCATTCCCTTGCTGTGGCAACGCACTACGCTGCTCGTTGCCGCATGCGGCACCATCGATTCGCCGCATGCGGCACCAGCAAAGGAATGCTGGCAATGACTCAAGGAACGCACCAGGGAGACAAGAACATGGACCAGATGGACATCGCCCGCAACTTCATCGGGCACGCCGAGCAGACCGCCCGGATGGATGAGCTGACTAGCACCTTCGAGACGGCACTGCAGCGCCTGGGATTCCGCTACTACGCGTGCGGCTCGCACGTCGATCCGCTCAATCCTCGCGAAGCCCTCATGGTGCTGAACTACCCGAAATCCTGGGTGGAGGACTACAGCGGGCTGCAGCTGCACCGCGTGGACCCGGTGTTTCAACGGGCGAGCCGCAGCCTGATCCCCTTCTTCTGGGATACGGCGGAATTCAGGAAGTCGATGACCCCTTCTCAGCTCAAGATGCTCGATCTGGCACGCCGTCATGGCGTGGCGCACGGCTACACGATTCCGATCCACGGCCCGATGGCGTTTTCGCTGACGCCCTCCTCGTGCTCGCTGATTCCGGATTCGGTGTCGCTCGATGAGCGGGCCTACCTCGCGGCGCAACTGATGGCGGTCTATCTGTTCGACCGCGCTTCCCGGCTCACCGGAGGCGACCGCAGCGACGGGGATGCGCCGCGCCTGAGTTTTCGGGAACGGCAGTGCCTCGAGTTCGTCGCGAGAGGCAAGTCGGACTGGTCCATCGCCAAGCTTCTGAACTTGAGCGTTACCACAGTCCACAACCACATCGAGCACGCAAAACATCGGTTGTGCGTCAGCACGCGCGTCCAGGCAGTGGTGCATGCCCTCGGGAGCCGACAGATCGCATTCGGCGACGTGATCCGACCAGCGGACCGGCCCCGTTGCCAGCATGGACGGCGGAATATGCCCTCACAGGGCAGTTGATCCAATCAGATCAATTTCATTCGATTCGCCCTCGTTGCAACCTTGTGACAGGCAGGGGCAGGGAGGGCGAATCATCATGATCTTCATTGTCACGGGCGAAAACCGTCATCTGTTCGAGTCCGAGCTCGCACAGATGCACCGGCAGCGCAAGGCGGTCTTCATCGACGACCTCGGCTGGAAAGTTCCCGCGATCGGCGGGATGGAAATCGACAGCTACGATCACGCGAACACGATCTATCTTCTGTTGCACGATGAGGCCGGCCCGGAGCTGCTCGCGTCCGCCCGCCTCTTCCCCACGACGCAACCGCACTTGATGACAGATGTGTTCGCCCATCTGTGCGCACTGCCACCGCCGACGGGTCCGCTGATCTGGGAGGCATCGCGATTCTGCGCCTCACCGGAACTCGCCGGACGTCGGCGGCTCGAGGTGCTGTGGCAGATCCTCGCGGGTGTCATGGAAACGTGCCTCCTCTTCGGCATCGAACAGATCGTCTTCACTGCGAATCGCGCCTTTCTGCCGCTCGCGATGCAATGCGGCTGGGATGCACGCACGCTCGGTAACACGGTGGCGGATGGCGACGATCACGTCACTCCGGTGTGCGTGCAGATTCATCCGGCTGGGCTGCGCTCCCTGCGCCGCCGGTTCGGCATCGAAGGTCCCATCACGCGCTTCGTGACGCCGCGCCTGAGGGTTGCGGCATGAACGCATCAGCACTTGGTAACGGCACTCTCGTCGACACACTTCATCGCCTGAGAACGGATGGTTACGTTGTGCTCGTGCATCAGGCCAGCGAGCCGTTGATCGCGCAGATCGAAGAGGAACTTGCGCCGTGGTTCGAAGCCACGCCGCGCTGCGAAGGCGATTTCCATGGATGGCAGACGACGCGCATTGCTTCCGTGCTCCTGAAGTCGCCGGCCGCACAGCAGCTGCTGCTGGATCCGTTCGTGCTGCGCCTGCTCGATCATGTGCTTGCGCCCTACTGCGACTGGTACCAGGTGAATCTCTCGCAGGCGATCCGGCTGCATCCTGGACAGCGACAGCAGTTTCCGCATCGGGACGACGACATGTGGCCGTGTTCGAAAGCGAACGAGTACATGGTGAACGTGATGTGGGCGCTCTCGGACTTCACCCGCAAGAACGGCGCCACGCTGCTCTGGCCACACGGGCACCTTGCGGCATCGGCGGTTCCCGATCCGCGCCACGCCATCGCGGCGGAGATGCCTCGCGGATCGGCGCTGGTCTATCTGGGTTCGACACTTCACTGTGGCGGGGAGAACCAGGCCACCACCGCCCGCACGGGGCTCGTACTGAGTTATTGCCTCGGCTGGCTGAAGACTTACGAGAATGCGTTCCTCGCCTATCCGCCGGCGATCGCGCGATCCTTTCCGAAATCGGTTCGGGATCTGCTGGGCTATCGCATGCACCGGCCGAATCTTGGCAACTGGGAAGGTCAGGATCCCGCCATCGCATTGACCAGCAACTCGCGTGTGCATCCGACCGTCGATGCCCTTCCCGAGGACGTTGCCGAGCAGCTCCGCTCGTACTACGAGATGAGCGGCCGATAGCGACTTCCCGTCATGCCGCGTCCACCGCGCATTCACCTGGTGGGTGGGACTTACTATGTGCTGCAGCTGTCGAGCCGGCATCAGCCGCTGTTCACGACGGACGACGATTACGAGTACCTCGAGCAGTTGCTTGCGAGGTCCCTCATGCAAGCGCAGGCCCAGGCACATGCCTATTGCTGGCTGCCTCACGCGTTGCACCTCGCGATCCACGCCTGCCAGACGCCGGTCAGCCGGATCATGCAGGGATTGACCAGTAGCTACGCGCGGCATCTGAACCGACTCCGCAGGGATGCTGGTCACGTATTCAGCAGCCGTTTTCACTCCACACTGATCGAACCGACGGAGTGGCTTCCCGAGCTGGTTCGCTACATCCACTACGCCTCGGTAAAAGCGCAATTCGCGGAAACGCCGAACGTCTATCCGCACAGCAGCTATCCCCGCTTCATGCGGTCGAGAGCGGCGCAGTGGATCGACAGCGACGCCGTGTTCTCGATCCTGGAAGCACGCGGGATGGGCCGTTCTCAAGCGTGCGACTTCCTCGCCGCTCCACCCTCCATCCGCGAGCTGCAAGTGCTTTCGGGCGCAGCTCGCGGTCACAATCGCATTGTTGGCAGCACGGAGTTCCTGGAATCCCTACCGCGATCACTCCGGCGAGGGCGCCCGCGCCTGACTCTGGACACGCTCACCGACCTCGTCGCACGCGGTCAGGGCACAACGAAGTCCGCACTGCACTCGCACTCCCGGCAGCGCGACCTGGCCCTCTGCCGTTCTCTAATAGCGTGGCACGCCATCGAGCGACGTGTTGCTACCTTGACTGAAGTGGCTCGCTACTTTTCGCGTGATGCGTCTACGTTGTCGAAGGCCATCATTCGGCATCGCCAGATGCACCCTGAACTCTTTCAGCTCAATGCCTGGCGTCACCTGGTGCCGCTAGCTTGAGCGCATGCGCGCTGTCATTTGCCCACAAGCCAAGACTGACACCGGCCACTCGAGCGATGTTGAAACCGCGTCGGCAGTCGGCACTTGATCGAGTCTGGCACTGGCATCTGCTTGGATTTCAACACCGCATTCGCCCGAACGTGGCATTCGGTTGCAGTGCTCACGGCGGGCGGCACCACAAGCAGAGGTGTCCCGCGCAAAACCCGAATCTCCCGCATTGACGCCGATCGCGCGTCGACGCACGGTCGGCTCGCCACCGCGGATGGCGCCTACACACTCAACAGGAGAATCGTCATGAACGAAGAACTGATGCTCGTCGATCTGGGCGACGCGACGGAAGAGACCAGGGGCAAGGTCGGTCCGGAACGGGACAGCTTCCAGCTGCCTGACATCGAGCCGCTGGGCTGAACGTCGATGCTTCCGGCGGATGCGCGCAAGCGCATCCGCCTTCTCGCCACCTCGTCCGCCGCATGAACGCGCAACCCGTATCGTCCGTCGAGAAGCGGACTTCGGGGTACAGCCTTCCAGGTCACGTGCGTTGGTGTACGACCGGCTCTGCGATTGTCTTCCTCGACCTGCAACACAACCGCTACTTTGGCCTCGGAGCGGATCAGGCACTGCATCTGCAGTCGATGCTTCAAGCACAGCGCACTCTGAATCCGCAGCAGGACGCTCTTGCGAAGCTTCTGCTGGAGCGCGGCCTGCTCACCGCGTCCACCTCTTGCTGTCCTTTGCCTGAAAAGTCGTTACCCAAACCCACGCTCAGCATCGATGGCCCCGCTATCGCCACATCCTTGCGACCCGGGCATTGGATTCGATACCTGCTGGCACTGCGCTGGGCGAAACGCCACATCGATCGTTTGCCTCTCTACACCACGGCAGTCGAGTTGCTCCAGCAGCGATCGTCCCTGCCCGCCGGCAACAACGACACAGAGCGCGCCATCGAACTAGCCCTCGCGTTTCGCAGCCTGCGACCGTATCTCATGACAGCGCGCGAGCGTTGCCTGCTGCACGCGCTCACCCTCACGCGATTCCTCGCGCTGCATCAGGTGCGCGCACATTGGGTAGTAGGCGTGCAGACGCATCCTTGGAAGGCTCATAGCTGGGTGCAGCTCGGCACCTACACGCTCGACGCCACACCAGAAGAAGTCGTCGGCTACACACCCATCCTGGTGGTCTAGGAACTCGACGCGATGTTCCGATACCTGGCCTTCATCTACGAACCATCGAGCCCGGTGCAATCCAGGTTCATGCGTCACGCACAGACGCTTCTGTCAGCGCACCCGCAATGGTCCGCTGCAATGACGTGTAACGGCCTTCACGTCTGGTCGGCCGGCGGACATCCCTCGAGACTGCAGGCTGCAGCACTCCCCGGCGAAGCAGGCGTTGTCCTCGGCTCCGTATTTCGCCGACAACCAATCGAAGACCCGCAGCCGGCATCGCGGGCTCATTGGACCGAGACTCTCGCAGCTGAACTGGTGCAGACGCGAGGCGATCTGCTGCTCACGCATTTCTGGGGCAACTACGTCGCCGTTCTGAACGATCGCGAATCCGGCAGCGCGTTCGTCCTGAAGGACCCCACGGGCGATCTTCCTTGCATTCAATGCCGACAGAGCGATGTGACGATCCTGTTCTCGCACGTAGCAGACTGCGAACTCATCGGTCTACATCCCTTCACCGTGCGGCGCGCATATCTCCGCGCCCGGGTCTTGGGCAACCTCGATCCGCGAGAAAGTCCGTTTCACGATGTGACGCCCGTGCTGCCGGGCATGCGGCTCGAGATTCGGCGAGGCGTGATCGGTCAGACGATCGTCCCATCGATGCGCTGGTGGCCGCAGACGTTTTGCTCCGCAGAGCAGCGCATCGAACAGGCTGGCGCGGCGCAAATACTCGAAAGCACATTGCGCAGTTGCACGCTGACACTGGCTCAGGGACACGAGCATCCGCTCGTCGAACTCTCCGGCGGACTCGATTCCTCGCTGATATCTGCTTGCCTGGCAGCGCTGCCGGCCCGGCAGCGCCCTTTCGCGTACACCTACTTCGATCTGCGAGCGATCAGCGACGAACGACCCTGGGCACGGCGCGTCGCCGATCATCTCGGCCTTGAGCATCAGGCCTTTGGCTGCGATCCACGCGGCGTACGACTCGAACCATTGGAATCCCTGCAAAAGACATTCGAGCCTGTCTATGTGATCGCCTATTTGCAGGGGAGCACTGTCCGCCAGACCCTTGTCCAGGACCGTGGCAGCACCGCGGTCTTCACCGGCATTGGCGGTGATTCCATTCTCGGCAGTCATTCGCTCACCCATACGCTGAGCGACTACTTCTGCGCCCGCGGCCCCGGTCTGCGCACCTTCGCCCTTGCTGCTCAGCTTGCCCGCTGCCGCAATCTCACCGCGTGGCATGTGCTCTATCGGTCTCTGCGCCGCTGGCTTCTGGGATCGACGATGGCGGAACAGCGCTCCGGACTTACCTCGGCCAACTCCATCGCGAGCGCTGAAACTCGACGTGTGCAATCGCAGCAGCGAACCTATCCGCATCCCTGGTTCGAGCATCAAACGAGGGTTCCGTGGTCGCTGATCCGCCGCCTGGGCTCCCTGCTCTACTCGCCGCAGTTCTATGACGCCTCCGTCGGCCCGGATGAACACGCGGCAGAGATACTTTCGCCCCTTTACTCCCAGCCCGTGGTCGAACTCTGCCTGCGCATCCCGTTGTACGTACATTTCGATGGCGGCCGTGACCGCGGACTCGCGCGGCGCGCATTCGCAGCGCATCTGCCGCGGGAGAATCTCGAGCGGCAATGGAAGGATCGGGCGCCCGACTACGCTGAGGAACTGATTCGGGGCAACCGCGCCTACGTGCGCGAGCGTTTGCTAGACGGTGTACTAGTTCGCGAGGACCTCCTCGATCGTGCCGCCCTCGAAGCTGCGCTGTCTGACACGCCTTCGCGAAGCTCCGTCGGTACGGGAGAGATCCTGCGTCACCTCGACGCGGAGTTCTGGCTCTCCAGGTGGACCGCGACGTCATCACTGCGCTGAGCGTCAGTCACAGCAACGAAGCGGCAAGATCCTCCTTGTTGCTCAAACTTCGATCAATCCAACGTCGCTGCCGAAATTTTCCGCGCTCCAGCGAAGTCAAGCCCGTCTTATTCAGAAGTTGTGCACAGCTTCTGTGGATATCTGATCGCATGAAAAAGACCGCTCGCGGCAAGTGAGCCTCGCAGTGCTCCGGGAGACTGCCGCGAGCGGTGGCGTCAGCGCGATGCTTCGCCAGAGGCATCCAGCGATTGCAAGTCTTTTTTGTGCTGCTGGCGAAGGACATCCCAGCGCGCGTACTGCTCGGCTTTGGCAGGATCGGGGTCGCGCTCGTCCTTCAGCCAGTAGCACCACCAATCCAGAGCCCGCCCTTGCAACGATATGAGTTGCCCGGGGTTTTGCAGCTCGTGGCTGCCATGTTCCTGATCGGCTACGAAGAAATACTCGACGGGCTTGCGCTGAAAGCGAAGCCGCGAGAACAGCTCCCATCCGCCCAACTCCGCCGCGGCTGACGACACCGTCATCAGGAGTGGCGTATGAATGCGTTCCGTGTTCATGGCCGGAGAATGCTCGAGCCAACGCTTCAATCCCTCACCGAAGGGCGAAGCGCCGATCAGGTGTTCGCCCAGGCTGTAGGGCCATCCGGATATGGCAGCCTGCATGTAACTGCCGTCCTTGTTGTCATCAGTGATCGCCGCTGCATACCGGAACTTCTCGCGGATGAGCGCATAGCTGGTCAGCCAGCCCGTCGCACTGAAACCGATGATGCCGACCCGATTGCGATCGACCTTTCCTTCGTCGATCAATCGATTGATCTGCGCCTCGAACGCATCGGCCACTACGTTCACTTCGTCGACCGATTCGGCGCGTGACGGCCCGTGCAGCACGAACACATCGCGGCTCGCGAGCGGCTGGGCGATGTACGCGGATATGCCCGGCCCGAGAGGCGAACCATCAAATCCATAAAGAGAGAACTCCTCGCGCCGGGCGTACACGTAGGTCTGGAACACGAGGGGATAGCGTCGACCCGGTTGATAGTTGAGCGGATAGTAGAGACGCCCCTCCCAGGCTTTGCCGTCCGCGCCGACCTGCTTTATCCATTCCACCTTGGCGAAACGGATCTGCGATCCGAGCGCCGGGTTCGGATCCAGCAGCACCGTCTCCTTGCCTGCTTTGCTGCGGCTCATCAGCTTCGGAGGCTGATTCAGATCCTCCTTGACATAAACCGGCGGCTGCTGCGCTCTCATATATATAGAGGGATCGATCGGCCCGGACTGGTTGAGCCAGCCGGCAACTTCCCGACGCAGAGTCCACTGACGCCTGTCACGGACGCGGATGTCTACCGTCGCCGCATCCAGCCAACGGATCGTCTGTATGTTGCGAGCCTCAGAGGCCGGAAACGGAAGACGCCAGTACTGACCTGTCGCGACATCCACTTCCGCCACCGCCAGTGCATTGCGCGCGTCATCATCTGCAACGTCGATGGGCAGGAACGTTGGCCCCAGCAACAGTCGATCGCCACTGGGCGACCACGCGATGCGCGTGCGACCAGACGGGTCATTCGGCACATCCCATAGCGGTCGCGCATGCGCCTTCTCCATGTCGACGACAAATAGCGACTCGAACTGTCGCGCGTACCACGCGTTCGGATCCTCATCACGCTCCTTCCACATATCCTGGAAATGCGGGAGCGTGTAGCTGCGCCACGACTCGGACAGTCGCTCGGGCAGTATCGAGTGTGGCGTGACGGCAAACCTGCCATCGGGCGAAAAAGCCGGGGTCCTGTTGACTGGCAGATAGCGGCTCACAACCTCACCACCCTCGAACACGACACGGCGTGGCGCCTCCGCTCCACGTGCAATGAATCTTTGGTTGAACATCCAGTCCCACCCGCCTCGGAGACTTCCCTGCAACAGCTCGATCGCATCAGAGTCTGTGACTACGTAGCTGCCGCGCCGTCGCGCTTCCGCACGAGTGCGGTCTATGGGCATCGCGGCCGTGTAGAAGATCGTCCCATCAGGCGCCGCCCCGTAGTACACGACACGCGTCGGATGGCGTGTCAGCGGCGTCACATGCCCCTCTTCGACATCAGCGCTCATTACTTGCTGGATGCCCCGCTCATCTTCCCAGAAGAACGCGACGTGGCGTTCATCCAGCCAGACCGGGATATTGCTGCCCGACGTCAGCGCGTCGCTTCCGAACACTTCTTCGTACCCTGCTCCCTTGCCACTCGTAAACAGATGCGCAATCGACCGGGGCGCCGTCGGCTTCGGCAACGCTTCACCGACTTGCAACTCCCACCACACACCGTCGCGTGCAACATCGCCTCGCACCAGCGCCACTGCATAGCGCTTGCCGCTCGGTGAGAAGAACACAGGGTTCCGGTTGCGATCGCGCATGAAGCGCGTCGATTCGATGGCATCTGTCAGCGTCAACGCACGTGCGTTCGCTTTAGCAGGTGTCGTGCCCGCATGCGTCATCGCTGCCAGCGACAATCCAAGGCAGCCAAGAGCCGCCAGCCCCCATGACTGGCGGCAATGCGTTGCATCGATCATTCAGAACCTCTTCGACAGATTGATGTAGCCGAAACGCTGGCGCAGATCGCCTTGCGTCAGGTCGTAGCCCAGCGGCGCGCCGATCTCGGCGAAGGGAGGTTCTTCGTCAAACAGGTTCACGACGCCAGCCTGCAGCGACAAGCCTCGCAACCAGGTGGGTGCGCTCTCCATGCGTCGGAAATCGAGACTGACCTGGGCATCGAGCAGGAACTGGTCCTCGATGATTCGCCCGTTGCGTACGCCGATCGCATTCGCATCGTCGTACTCCGGCATGTATCGGGCTGTGAGCGCAGCACCCCACACGTTGCGTTGCCACGCCAATCCCGCCACCGCGCGCCAGCTGAGAATCGATCCGGCCTGACTTGCGAGATCGACCCGATCGAGCATGGGTGTGCCAGGCGCCTGACCGGCGTCGTAGCGATTGACCCACGTTGCGCTCAGGTGCGGCAGCCAATCACCCCAGGCCGAACCGATCGACCAGCGCAGGTCGAGATCGACGCCATCCGTTTCCAGTGCACCGAAGTTGAGGCGCGACGAATCGACGGTCTCAACCACTCCCGGCAATCCGGCGGCGACATCCGCGGGAGTCGGCGCTGCGCGCACGACTCGTTCGGGGAACAGCGACTCGTACTCGAGCACAAGCTGTTCCGTAAAGGTCTGCACGCGATCGTCCAGTTCGATGCGCCAGTACGTCGCCGACATCCGCAGTCCTTCGAGAAATGACGGCGACCAGGTGACGCCCGCAGTAAGCGACTCAGCGCTGACCGGTTGCAGCTCCAGATTTCCGCCGTGGATGACCGTCACGAACGTTGGCTCGTTGTTGCGACGTGGATCGGTCACGGGCGTATTGTCGAACGGAATCCGCGGGAAGTAGAGATCGAACAGCGACGCCGGTCGAAAGCTCGTGCCGTACGAAACGCGCACGTTCAATTCCGACACTGGCTGCCACACCAATGTGTACTGCGGATTGAAGTCGCTCCCGAAGTCGCTGTACCGATCCTGTCTGGCGGCCACCGTCACCGACAGTCCACGCACCGCGGGGATCTGCATCGCCGCGTCGACGAGTGGTACACTCGCCTCGGCAAACGCCGCAGACACATAGCGACCGTCGTCGATGAAGATCGAGCCATCGAACACCACCGACTCTTCCCGATACTCGCCGCCCAGCACGACTTCGAGCGGACCCGCTGGCAGTTGCCACACATTGCCTCTCATGAAGCCGCTGACGAAATCAGCACGCGACACGTAGTTGGCCACTGTCGGCTGGGCAACGAGCGAGTCCAGAAGCGCCTGCGATCCGCCCGGCCCATCCTGGAAGGGATTCAACGCCACCGCCGGATCGGTAGCGGCGAGTGCTGCCGCGACAGCCGCCGGGGAAGCTGTGTTCTCGACCCACGAGCGGCCCGTTTCATCCGAATACAGATACGACAATTCCCAATCGAATGAACCGACCTGCCCTCGTGCGCCTGCAACCGCCCGCAACGAATCCGCCTCGACCACGGAGTGCTGCGGACCAATGCCGGTCAGCAGGAAGTTGGAACTCACCGGCACGCCGAAGGGATTGAATGGGTTCGTCGCAGGAACGAGCGTTCCATTGAGCGCGGAAGGCGGCGACTGTGAGATCGAGCTTCGATCTGTGTAGAGGCCTTCGACGAAGAGCGACAGCGACTGGCTCACGTCGTAAGTCGCATTGAGCACGGCACTGCCGCGCTCCACTTCCGGAATGATCGAGCGAAACCGCGCCAGGCTGTCGAGATTGCGCACACCCGCCGTCTCCAGAAAGTCCTCCGGCGTGAGTCCCACTCCGGTGCTGCCTTCAGGCACGCCGGCCGTACGCGATGGCAATCCGGGCAGATTGGCGGTCGTCCGCGACGTCACGTTGCCGGGATTCGCATTCGGCGATCGCTGATCGACGCTGCCGAAGCGCCTGTAGTCCTGATTCCGGTATCTGTCGCGTGCCTCGCCCAGCAGGAACTCGCGATTCAACCAGTCGAGCGACAACGCAGCGGAGAAGCGTTCGGTCGAGAAGCCTGCTCCGAGGGATGCACGGAGTTCTTCGGCACCATCGCGCGCCGTTCCATAGCGCAACCCGACTTCCGGCGCATCGATCGCGCGCTTGAGCACGACGTTGACGACACCGCCGACGGCGTCTGCGCCGTAGACCGCCGATGCACCATCCGCCAACACATCGATTCGCTCGACCGCAGAGATCGGCATCGAGTTCAGGTCGAACGCGTTGAACGCAATCTGCGGCGCCGATGTCACCGCGCGTCGTCCGTTGATCAGGACAAGTGTCATGTCGGCGCCGATGCCACGCAGCTCGACGAACTGCGCGCCGCCGAAACGCGAACCCTCAACGGGCATGAAAGGCTGCTGCGGCAGATACCGGAGCAGGTCGGGCACGCTTGCCGCGCCCAGCTCTTCGATGAGCGCCCGATCGAACACGGTCAACGCAGATGCCTCCGTCGAGCTGCGCAATCGCGTTCCCGTTACGACCACCTCTTCGAGCTCGATCCGTTCCTCCGCACTGTCGCGTCCGGCGGCGTATGAACCGCTCGCGCACGCCACGCTCCCCATCATCAGCAACAACCATCGACCCGATCCGAACATCGATCGTTTCATCGTCGTGCCCCCTGTTGTGTAGTTCCTGGCGATCCGCCAGGTGCGTCGTGCAATGCACGTTCGCTGGGACACTAGGTCGGCCGAACGACCGGGAGTCGGTAGCAAATATTTCCCTCCCGACTTTTCCTCGCGAGACCGATGTGAAAGGGACTGACGCAGCACCCAGGGAGTTCATCGATGTCCTTGAAGGCGATGGAAGTCGACGAGTCGCATGCACCCATCGCCGCGGAGAAGATGCATCGACGCGTACTTTGCTACGTACTACGACACTGGCATGCACCCGAGGAACTCGATGATCTGGCGACGAACACTCACGCCTACCTGATCCGGGTACCGGGCATCTGCCTGCGCCAGGCTCCGTGGCGCTGCTTGTTCATTCTTTCGGCTCGTGCGGTCCGCAAGCCAGACCATCGGCGCACGCTGCGGCCTTTGATCCTTCCGGATCTGCTCGATCGTGTGCGGGAGACCGCAGCAGGGCTGCGCGGTACGCACGGTGATGTGATGCGGTCAGCGATTGGGGGCGACGAGCACGGGCCTCACGGCACACAGGCTCTCTCGCCGAGTCTCCGGGAATTCTACTTTGCTCAAGCCCGCGCTTTGTTGAGATGTGCCCGCGTTGAAACGGATCACGGCCGCGAAGGCTCGCTGCTCGCGGCTCACGCCGCTGCGCTATGGGCGATGCGTTACAGCGCTCTCACGCTGACTCAGAGATGGGAGCTGGGCGACTGGCTATCTGCTTCAGGCGAGCACGTGCGTGAACTGCTGCTCGCCTGTGTCGATGAGGTACTTCTCCTGATGCTCAGACGCAATCATCCTTGCGGCCGCGTCGCGTCAACCGCCGCTCGAAGCTGAGTCGACCCACACCCGATTTCTGCCGTTGCGCTTGGCCTCGTACAGAGCGCGATCGGCGCGATCGAGCACGGCTTCCAGCGTATCGGATTCGCCTGCTTCTGCGATTCCCACGGACAGAGTGACTTGCGCGATCGGCTGTTCGAGTCCGGAACGACGAATGCGGCATCCCGCCATCGTGGCCCGGATCTGCTCCGCCAATGCCACCGCTCCTCGCACAGATGTTTCGGGCAGGAAGATCGCGAACTCCTCGCCGCCGATGCGTGCGGCGACATCTCTTCCCTTGATGTTGCCCCGGATGATCTGTGCGACCGTACGGATGACCTTGTCCCCGAGGACGTGGCCGTAGTTGTCGTTGATCTGCTTGAAGCGATCGATATCGGCAACGAGTACGACGCCGCGACGCAGCGTGCTGGAACCGGGTTCCGGCGCCTGCAACTGCTGTTCGAAGCCCCGGCGATTGAAGATGCCCGTCAGCGGATCGAGCTTGGCCTGATGCTCCGCCCGCTCCAGCTGTTCCGTCAGCTCCTGGACCTCATTCTTCTGCCGGTCGAGCTGCTCCACGAGGTCCTCGGTCACCCGCCGCATCCGTTCGGTATCCGCCAGGAGCTCCGTCACGACGGTCGGCAGATGCTCGACAGGCAAGGGCTGCATCAACTGGTTCTTGTGGATCGTCAGGGTCTGACTGAACTGCGACGCTTCGATACCGGCATTCGTGGCGCTCGTGGACGTATCGTCGAGGAGCGCCTTCAGCCGCTGCTGAATCCTCTCCATGGATTCCGCATCCCGGGCCACGACGAAATTGACGTAGAGACGCCACACTTCCTCGTCGTTGAGCGGCGTGTTCTGGGACAGCCGCTGCTCGAGCACGTTGGTCAGGCGCGGATTGATGCCGGCAGAGTGCTCGTACCAGATCGTGTAGCTTTGGGGATGGAACGCCGCGGCCTGCTGCGACATCAAGGGAAGCGTCAGGCGCAGCAACTCTGCACTCTGCTCCCGGGTCTCGTAATACCTCATCTTCGCTCCGACGGCTCCCCGCTGCCCGCTGTGGCCGGGCATTATGGCCGGCATTGCGGAACGTGCAACATAAGCACGTCAGAGCGTCAAGAATGCCGACATCGGAGCGGACTCATGACTCAGCGAGCGAACCCGGAAGGCGTCGACGCCTACCTAGCCGGGCCGTAGGCCGGCCATCGAAGCTGCAGCCGGCCACAGGGTGAGCCGCCGCTCATTGATCGACAACGGCATCCTGCTTGTTCCTGGAAAACCGCACCAGATGCTCCGCGAGTTCGTACTCGATATAGGGCTTCTTGAGAAAAGGCCACGCGCCGTCCGCAAGCGCCTTCTCCACTTCAGCGCCCGTGCAACCGGAGCTGAGCAGCACCTGCAGCTCGGGTCGCAATTGCACTGCGCGCTGCGCAAGCCCGAGACCGTTCAGACTGCCGGGCATGACGATGTCGGAGAGAAGCAGATCGATGGATTTCTCCGCATCCAGAATCTCCAGCGCACGCGCCGCGTTCTCCGCCCTGAAAACCTGATGCCCGAGATTGCGCAGCATTGCTTCAGTGATCGTCGCGACCGCGGCATCATCTTCGACCAGTAGAACGTTCATGGGCTTCACGTGCGTCCATGCGGCCGGCTCCTGCGATGGATTTTCCTGAGCGCCTTGCTCCGTCAGCGGAAGATAGATACTGAAGGAGGCTCCCGCGCCCTCCTCGCTCTGTACCGTGATCTCTCCGCCGGATTGCCTGACGAAGCCATAGACCTGGCTGAGCCCAAGACCGGTTCCCTTCCCCGGTCCCTTCGTCGTGAAGAAGGGATCGAAGATCTGCTTCATCACTTCTTCGCTCATTCCCGACCCCGAGTCCGTGACGCGCAGGCGGAAGAAGCGGCCCGCGCCCAGCGTTGGCGCCTCGGCGGCGATCGAGGTTTCGATCGCGATCTCTCCATTCTCGGCACTCGCGTCGGCTGCGTTGACGATGAGGTTCAGGAGCGCGCCCTCGAACTGCGCCGGATCTATCAACGCGACCGTGGGTTCGTCGCAGAGCGCCAGCTTCACCAACCGCTGACCTGCAGCGCCGCGAAACAGCGGCTCACCCACCCGAAGCAGATCATTCAGATCGCAGGCTTCCGGCCGCAGCGGTTGCCTTCGGGCGAAAGTCAGCAACTGGGCGGTCAGCCGTTCGCCGCGCCGGGCTGCAGCGAGCGCTGCGTCGCCCAGCCGAACAACCCGTTCGCTCTGTGCCGGTTGCCTCAGGATGACATCGAGCGCGCCGATCACTACGGTCAGAAGATTGTTGAAATCATGAGCGACGCCGCCGGTCAGCCTTCCGAGCGACTCGAGTCGCTGAGCGTGATTCAGCGCTGCCTGCACCTCGGCTTTCTCGGCGAGCGCCGAGGCAACTCGCTCCTCCAGCAGTTCGTTCACACGCAGCAATTCAGCTTGTCGCTGCGCCTCTTTCTCGGCGCGCAGCTTTTCAGTCACGTCCTGAAACGCCACGACTGCGAGGGTCGTGTTCCCTTTGCGATCAGGCACCGGCGCTGCGGTGACTTCGAACTGCACTACACGGCCGTCGCCGCGACGGTACGCTTGCAGTCTCGGACCGATTCGGCGGTTCTCTTGCATCGCCTGATACAAAGCGTGGTCCTGCTGCGGCAGGCGACTCCCGTCCTCTCGGACGGCGCCGATATCGCCAGAGCGCGACCAGACCGGTTCCGGTCCCACCGTATGTCCGAGCAAGCGCGCTGCTTCAGCGTTCGCGAACCGGATGTCGCCGGAGGGTGCTGCCGCGACGAACACGCCCATCGGCAGATGCTCGATGACCGCGCGCAGCAGTTGCTCGCTGCGCAGCGCTTCACGGGCTGCGAGCGCTTCGAAACGTCTGTCCGAGAGTGCCGCGATCAAAGCGAGAAACAGGATGAAGAACGTGCCGCCCGCAATGGCGATCGCGAGCGTCATGGCATCCATGCCGCCTGCGATCCGGTTCGTTGCAGCGCCATCTATCAGGCGGACACCGAACATCGCCGTGTAGTGCATACCCACGACGGCGGAACCCAGGACGACGGCGGCCAACGCCCGTTGCGAGAGCGTGTGCTCTTGCTTTGCAGCCACCAGCGCGCCGGAGGAAGCGGTCACCGCGACGACAAAGGCTGCGAGAACGAAAAGAGGATCATTGCGCAGTGTTGCCTGGGTCATCACCGCTGCCATACCGGTGTAGTGCATCAGGCAGATGCCGGCACCCATGACTATGCCGCTCACCACGAGCCGGGCGGTGCCTTCCCTCGACGCGAAGAAGAACGCGAACGCGGTTGCAGCGATCGCCAGGAGCAGGGAAAGGACCGTCAATCCGACGTCATAGCGAACCTCGGCACCGGGATCGAAGCCGAGCATGGCGATGAAATGCATCGACCAGATGCTGAGCCCCATCGCGACGGCCGCTGCAAACAACCAGCCGCCTCGCCACGCACCGCGATGCGCACGCACACGTCGGAAGAGATCGAGCGCAGTCCACGATCCCAGGCATGCCGTCATCGACGACAGCAGCACGAACATCGGATGGTGCGCGATATGCATCACGGACAGGTCCCTCATCCCAGCTTCGAACGGTCGACCGGCTCTTCTTGTATCCGCCGGACGACTCGATTCAGCGCGGTGCCGTATCTTCGCCCAACCGCACTGGCAAACCAATTGCAGACCGACATGCGGTCGGTTTAACCCTACTCGCGGCGTGCGTATCGCCCCGGAGACTGCCCGACATGGCGACTGAACGCCGTACTGAAAGTGCTCGCGGAACCATAGCCAACCCGCTCTGCCACTTGCGCCAGTCCCATGTCTTCGCGGCGAAGCAGATCCTTGGCGAGCGCCATGCGCCAGGCGAGCAGATACCCCATGGGCGGCATGCCCACCGCACGCGTGAAGCGGTCGAAGAAGGCCGAGCGCGACAGAGCGACCTTCTTCGCGAGCTGCGCCACCGTCCACGCATGCGACGGATCGCCATGCATGTACCGCATGGCTGACGCGAGTCGCGTATCCGCCAGGCCGCGCAGGAGCCCGGCCGGTGAACCATCACCGGGCTTGGATCGCAGAGCTTCGATCAACAGCAACTCGACCAGGCGCGCGAGAACGAGATCGCGGCCTGCCCGGCGTTCGGCCGCCTCCTCACCGACGAGCTTGACCAGGGTCGAAAGCCGCTCGACTCCGCGCACGTGCAGAAGCGGCGGCAGCAATGATGCCAACAGGCCAGCGTCCGGCGAATCGAAGACAAAGTAGCCACCGAGCAAACGAACGTCGGCGCGACCGCCCCGCCTGCCGTGACGAACTTCTCCTCGGCGCGCAGGCATCGCTTTCGGATCGATCAATACAGGTTTCACGCGCTCGGAGCCTGACATCGTGAACCCGGGCGTCGCCGGCAGAAGCACGAAGTCCCCCGCCTGGAGTACGACTTCTTCCTGGCCCTCGACGGCCAGTACGCAGCTGCCTTCGAGCACAGTGCAGAAGCTGGGCTGATCGAATGCCGAGTAGCGCACGCCCCAGCGGCCAGCCCCGCTGATTCCCTTGGAAAACACGGTCCGGGGCCGCAGCAGCGCGATGATCTCCGTCAGGGGGTCAACCATGGTCGGACTTTCGCCAATCAAATGTGGACTTTTGATTGTAGAGCGTCCGGAACGCCATCGCTATCGTTTCCCCATCGCAACCCCATGGAGAATGCCCAATGAAAACCGTACTCATCACTGGCAGCTCGTCCGGCTATGGTCTCGAAACCGCGCGCTACTTCCATTCGCAGGACTGGAATGTGATCGCCACCATGCGGACCCCGCGCACCGATCTGCTGCCCCGCTCGGAACGCCTGCGTGTGCTGCCGCTGGATGTGACCGATCCGCAGAGCATCGTTTCGACAATCGAGCAGGCGGGCCCGATCGACGTGCTCGTGAACAATGCTGGAATCGGACTCCTCGGCGCCTTCGAAGCAACCCCGATGACGACGACGCGGGAGGTCTTCGAAACGAACACTTTCGGCACGATGGCGATGACCCAGGCCGTGCTGCCTCAGTTCCGCGCCCGTCGCTCGGGGACCATCATCAACGTGACCTCGAGTGCCACGCTCGCGCCGATGCCGCTGGTCGCGGTTTACACCGCGAGCAAGACGGCAATCGAGGGCTTCACGGCGTCGCTTGCGCTCGAGCTCGAATCGTTCGGTGTTCGCGTGAAACTCGTCGAGCCAGGCTATGCTCCGACTACCCGCTTTGCCCACAACGGCAGCAAGCGCATGGATGGGTTGATTCCGGAGAGCTACGCACTCTATGCACAGAAGGTGTTTGCGGCGTTCGCTCAGCCCGCGGAGACGACGAAGGAGTCCGACGTGGCTGAAGCTGTGTGGCTCGCAGCCAACGAGCAAACCGATCAGCTTCGGTTTCCGGCCGGTGCGGATGCGGTGAAGCTTGCGAGCGCGGGTTGGTACGGACGGCAGTGACGCTGAAACAGGACCCGGAGCGCGACTGACGCAGTTCAGTCGACGCGCCGGATGAAATCGCGCAGCAACGCGGCACATTCCGCGGCATGAGTTTCGAGCAGGAAATGAGGCCCGTCCAGGATGTGAGCCTCCATGCGAGGCAGTGCCTGCATCCAGGAAAGTGTCTCTGCGAGATCGAAGAAGATATCGTGCCGCCCCCACAGCATCAGCGCCGGCGGATGCCAGCGCTTGAGGCAGGCGGCAATCTCGCCGAATCGTGCGACGTGATTACGGTAGTCGAGTACCAGTGCACGGTGCATCTCGAGCCGGCCTGGCAATGACATCACTCGCCAGTCCTCTTCCCACAATTGCGGATTGATTCGCTTCGCGAGGTCTTGCGGCAGCCCCCCCAGATACTGATCGCGGGTACCCTCGAAGCTCAGATGAGAGGTCGCTTCGGCTTCATGCTGGGCAGTGGGATCGCTCCAGTAGGTCTTCGTCGCTGCCCACTGCGGTCCCATCCCGCTCTCATGAGCGTTCGCATTCTGGATGATCAGACTGCGAATCCTGCCCGGCATCCGTGTCGCGAGGTGCAGCCCTGCGGCTGCGCCGTAGTCATGGAGATAGAGGTGAAAGGACGCGACGCCGAGCTGCGCGAGCAATCCGTCGATCACATCTGCAAAACGCGAGAAGGAAGGTTGTGTGATCGGTTCGGAACTTCCGAAGCCGGGAAGATCCGGCGCGACGACGAAGCACTCCTGCGTCAGCGGGTCGATGACATTGCGGAATGATGCAGAGGAACTGGGAAAACCGTGGATCAGCAGGAGCGCGGGCTTCTTTCGCTCGCCCGCCAACCGGACGGCCAGGCCGGCACCACCGATCTCGAAACGCGTCACGCCCGGATTGCTCACCGAACTCGCCCTCAGATTGCCGACAAGGCGCCCCTCGGGATCGCCAGATCGTTGAGGACGTGGAGCGCGTGCTATTTGTTCCGGAACGGCAGCCCGCCTTCTTCTTCGATTCGCAGCAGCTGGTTGTACTTCGACAGCCGCTCCGAGTTGCGCACCGAGCCGATCTTGATCTGTCCCGCCCCAGTCGCCACGGCAAGATCGGCGATGAATGAATCCTCCGTCTCACCCGAGCGGGCCGAAACGACTGTCGCATAGCCCTGGGCGCGGGCACGCTCCATCACTTCGAGCGTGCCAGTCAAAGTCCCGTTCTGGTTGAGCTTGATCAGAACAGCTGTCCCCGCGCCCTCCTGGCCTCCCCTCTCGAGGCGCTCCGCATTGGTGGCGAACAGGTCGTCGCCGACGATCTGCAGACGCTCTCCCCGGAAGGCGCTCGTGAACTGGCGCCAGGATTCCCAGTCATCCTGGTCGAAAGGATCTTCGATCGAGGAGATGGGATAGCTGCGGCACAGCTCGCTGACATGGGTGAGCATCTGCTGCGAGGTGAGATCCGCGCCCATGCCGCGCAAGCCGTATCTGCCGGAGTCAATGGAGAACAACTGGCTTGCGGCGACGTCGATCGCGATACGCACGTCCTCGCCGACTCGCAGACCCGCCGTCTCGATGGCCCACACCAGCAGACTCAATGCCCGCTCGGATCGCTCGTAGCCTGGACTGAGCCCGCCCTCGTCTGCGAGCAGAGTGGTGAATCCTTCGCGTATCGCTAGCCTCGTCGCGGCAGTACGCACCTGTGAAATCCACTCGAGTGCCTGCGAATAGGAGCTGGCGCCGGCTGGCACGACCAGAAAATCCTGGAAATCCATGCCCTGTCGCGCATGCGCGCCGCCGCTCAGGATATTCGTCATGGGCAAGGGCAGGCTCGGTGCAACGCCCGGCACCAATGCATTGAGATAGCGATGCAGGGGCTGGCGCGTGTGAAGCGCGGCTGCCCTCGCCGCTGCGAGCGACACCGCCAGTATCGGATTGCCTCCCAGGCGCTGCAGATCGGGTGTGCCGTCGATCTCACGCAGGACAGCGTCGATTCTCTCCTGATCCAGTGCCTCTGCTCCGATCAGTCGCGGCTGCAGCTCCGCCTGTGCCGCGGCCGCGACGCGCCGGACTCCCTGCCCTTCGTAGTGACTCACGTCGCCATCGCGCCGCTCATGCGCCTCGTACTTGCCGGTGGAGGCGCCAGACGGCGCGGCGGCGCGGCCCAGCGATCCATCATTCAACAGGACATCTGCCTCAACCGTAGGGCGCCCACGCGAATCGAGGATCTGACGAAGCTTCAGGGAGGCGATGCCACAAGCGGTGCCTGTTGAGGTCATGATCCGCGCCTGCGCGAGAAACTGCCGAGAATCACTTCGGGAAGCGAACACACCGGCCGCATGATGAGATCGAGCGCCATTTGCCTCACCTCATCGACGTTCAGTTCTCCGAGATAGTTGACCGGCGAATCGCCGTCGACGCGGGCCAGCACAAGGCAACCGATCAGTGCGCCCAATTCCGTGTCCGCCGCCGATACTTCCCCTTGCTTTGCATACGACTCGAAGAACGCGAGGCTCGCCGCGCGAAATGGATGCGGCAAGGCCCCGTGTCGCAGGCCTGTCAGCATCAGGTGTGAAATGCAGAAGGCGATATCGAACCGTGGATCGCCCCAGTGCACGACCTCCCAATCCAGGACGACGACCTGCGCATCGCGCGCGAGCAGATTCTTGGGGCTGTAGTCGCCATGTACGAGCGCTGTGCCGGGCGCGCGAAGCATCTGTATGACACGATCGATGGATGCCCTGGCCTGCGGATTCTTCAGGCTGCTGCGAACGAAGAACGGCTCGATGCGCAGGGTTTCGAAGTACTCGCGATTCGCGAATCGCATCGCCAGTTCGGGATGCTGTGCCGAACGCACATGCAGCAGGGCAAGCAACTCACCGGCGCGTGCGGCCGTCTCCAGGCTGACGCAGCCCGCCGAGAGCTCTACCTGCCAGTTCGTGAGGATGGGCGTGATGCGCTCCATTCCGAAGCGATGACGCTCGGTATCCACCCAGAGCACTTGCGGCACCGTCGAAGGCCCAAGCAATTCGGCAGCCACGCGCAATGCCTGGACTTCGAGGCTCGAGCGTGCCGGATCGCAGCGCCAATCGGCCGCGACCTTCAGGCGCGGCAGTGCTTCCTTGATCACAACCTCGCGCCCCGTATCGTCCTTCACGATAGCGACATCGCTTGCGACACCGCCGTCGAGAACGGTACGACCTGGCTGCTCCCTCTCGCTCCTGCTCACGGCCATGCTCCTGAAAGGACTCATGGCTCCTCAAACTATAAGCAGTCACGTCCGCCGGCCACACCTTAGTTGACGGCGCGCCGATATGGATTTGATCGCCTGACTCGCTGCTAGCCGGCTTCCCTTCCGATCGGCCGTATCCAGATATTCCGAAAGCGCACAGGATAGTCGTGGTCCTGCAATTGAATGGGTCCCGCAGGGCCATGAACGACCAGCGCCGGCAGCGCGTGATGCCGCGAAGCACCGAGAAGCTCAGTGTGGTTCTGAGTGAGCACTCCGTTGTGGAGCACTGTGACATGGCCAGGTGTCACTACCTTGCCGTCCTTGAAACGCGGCCCCGTATAGATGATGTCGTACGTCTGCCATTCTCCGGGCGGACGCGACGCATTCACGAGCGGCGGTGACTGACCGTAGATTGCAGAGGCCTGGCCATCGGCGTAGGTGAGGTTCTCGAAGCTGTCGAGAACCTGGACTTCGTACATGCCATACAGGAACACGCCGCTGTTACCGCGTCCCTGACTGCGATTGATGGGTTTCGCAGGCGTCGCGAATTCAACGTGCAGCTGGCTGTCGCCGAACTCCGCGCGAGTCTGGATATCGCCAGCGCCCGCAGTCACCTCCATGTAGCCATCGACGACTTTCCATTTCGCGGGACTGCCATCCTTCACCGTCTTCCAAGCGTTCAGATTGGTACCGTCGAACAGCACGACGGCGTCGGCGGGTGGCTTCGCGGAAATACCGGCCGCGCCAGGCGCCACGATCGGCGGACGCGGACGCGCTTCGTCATGGACGCGCCATTGGCTGTTCGGCAGCTTCGGGGCATCCGAATAGCCTGTCGGAAATTCTTCGGCCCCCGCGGCAACGCTCGTCGCGCCCATCAACGGCAGGACAGCGAGCAGAAGCCCGAACGAGGAATAGCGCCGCATGCTCATGCCTTCACCGTACCGAAATTCTGACTGAGATACGCATAGCCGGCGCGCACCGCCTGCATGGGCGTCGTGCCGTTCCACGGAGCTTCCTGCTCGACGAACAGGTGCCGGACTTTCGTCTCGCGAATCAGCGTGAAGAGCCCGCGCCAGTCGACGATGCCCTGCCCCACATCCGCTGACGCCAGATCCAGCGGATTGCTCGACGGCTTCTGTGCATCCTTGAGATGCAAGAGGCGGATGCGACCCTGCGCGCGCTGAAACAGACCGCGAATATCCTGCGCGGCGACCGTTGCCCAGCCCACATCGAGCTCGAAGTCCACGAGCTTCGGGTCGGTGCGCTCCAGCAGGATGTCGAAACCACTCTTGCCATGATCCACCGGCGAGAAGTCGAAGCCGTGATTGTGATACGCAAGGCGAGTACCCGAGCGCGCAAGGATCGCCGCCTTCTCGTTGAGCAGATCGGCCGTGCGCTTCCAGTCATCAGCCTTCAGCATCTTGATCAGTTCTGCGAGGTTCGTCGTATTGAAGCCACCTTCAGGCGGGTGTTTCAGCGCTTCAACCAATGCGTCCGAATAGCGTGGCGCGGGAACGACCACATACGCCGCGCCCAGCGTGTACACGTCATCTGCCAATCGCGAGACGTCTCCCTCGATGTCCCACGATCCTTCAGATGCACGAGGGAGCGCATGGATGGCGGGACAGGACAGGCCCACTGCGTCGATCGCCTGGCGCAACGCTGCAGCCGACTTGCCATAGGCCTGCGGCAACTCCACGGTGCGATAGCCGATGTCAGCGACTGTCTTCAACGTGCCATTCAGATCCTTGGCCGGCGCGTCCTCCAGCGTGTAGAGCTGCAATCCGAACACCCATGGCGTGCTCGCCGGCTTCGGACCAGAAGACATCGACGCTCCTGCGGCTGCGTGCGGCTGTTCGCGGCCCAGTGGCAACATTGCCGCGGCAGCAGCCACGCCCAGCCCCGCAAGGATCTGACGACGCGATCGAAGAACGGGGTGTGTCATAGCAAGCCTGCTTTTCTCAGTACTTCCGCTGGCGGGCCATCGAATCTCGCAAGCGGGACGTTGCCGACATACTGGAGATCCTTGCGGCCTTCAGGCGTCGTGTAGAAGCCGCCGGCAGTCAAGTCGCGGTAGCGGGCGAAGAACTTCGCTGCATCCGCGAACTGCGCGGCCGCCTTGGGTGCGTAGCAGATGTCATCGCAGATCTGTCGCTGCTGGGTGAGCGAGAGCAGCGCGAAGGGTTTCGAGAAACGACTGGCGGATTCCTTGTCCAGCCATTCGAAGCCGGCCAGGATCGTCTTGCGATCGTTCCGGTGGACTTCGTACGGTGCGCTGATCCATTCGTCGATGAAATCGATCACGCCAACCGCGGACGCGCTGGGCGATGTCGCATCCGCCGGAATGATGAGATCGGCGAGCGCAGTCGCGGTCGCGCGCTGAGTGGAGCTCAGCGTGAGCGGCCACAGATCGCCCGGCTTGTAGACCTTCATCAGATCGGGATCGGTGCCATACGGCTTCGCGACCGCCGCGGTCCCCGTGGTCTGCGCTGCGTGAACAACCGCCCCCTGGAGCGTTGGGAGCGACGCCGATGCGGCCAGCATCCACTTGATCGTCGTACGTCTGTCCATTACAGCTCCTTGCGGCGCATGCGATCGAGAATGTGATCGGCCACGCGCCAGGCATTCGCCATGATCGTCAGGGTCGGGTTCTTGTCCGCGTTCGACGGAAACGGCGCGCCATCGGTGAGGAACAGGTTCTTCACGTCCCACGTCTGGCACCATTTGTTGGTGACAGAGTTGCGCGCGCTTTCACCCATGATGGCGCCGCCCACTTCGTGAATGATCTCGCCACCGTGTGCAATGGCCTTGCGACCATCGGTCTGCACAGAGCCTCGCACGCGCCCGCCCATGGACTCGATCAACTGGGCGAAGGTCTTGTGCATGTGCGCGGCCTGGTTGATCTCGTGCGACGACCACTTCCAGTGGAATCGCAGCACCGGGATCCCCCATTTGTCCTTCACGGCGGGATCGATCTCGCAGAAGGACTCTTCGTTCGGCAGCATCTCGCCGCGGCCCGAGAAATACATCGTGGAGCCGTAGTACCGGCGCGCATCCTCTTTGAACTTCGCGCCGTAGCTCCCGCCCGTCAGCCATTCCATGCCGGCCGTGGTGAAGACCGACGGCATGTGCCGGCCGCCTCCGAACTCGATGTGATAGCCACGTCCGAAGTCGAGCTTGCCAGCGAGTTGCTCCTTGTAGAGCCACCATGGCGAGTACATGTGACCGCCCGAGACGCCGTCCTCGTTGTGCGGCGGCAGGCTTTCCAGTCGCGGAATCTGTCCGACGAGACTCGCGCCGACCGTGTCCATGATGTACTTGCCCAGCTTGCCGCTCGAGTTCGCGAGGCCTTGAGGGAAGCTCGTGGACCTGGAGTTGAGCAGGATGCGCACCGTCTCGAGCGCGCTGGCGGCAAGCACGATGACGCGCGCCGTCACGTGGATTTCCTTGCCCGTCTTTCTGTCGATGACACGGACGCCTGAAGCGCGGCCGTTCTTGTCGAGCGTGACTTCACGAGCCATCGCATCGGTCACGATGTCCAGCTTGCCGGTATCGAGTGCAGGCGGCAGGTGCACGGTGGTCGATTGATAGTTCGAACGCGTGGAGCATCCGCGACCGCATTCCGTCGCAAAGAAACAAGCTGCGCGGCGTTGCATGTCTGCTGCGAGGATGGCCTGAGCATTGGCGTTGCCGGGATGCAGCTTCGCCGGCAGTCGCTTCGAATCGAGCTTCTCGGTCAGCACCGCGCGATGGCACGCGACGACGGGGATTCCCAGCGTCTGGCCGTACTTCGCGGTCAACAGATCGCTCACCAACGGCTTCGGCGCCGGAAGAAGGCAGCCGTCGGGTGAGTCTGGTGTGTTCTCCAGGCCTTCTTTCGATCCATAGATGCCGACGAGCATCTCGACCTTGTCGTAATAAGGGGCAATTTCGTCGTAGGAGAAAGGCCAGTCGAATCCCAGGCCATCGCGCGAATAACCCTTGAAGTCATAGGGCCCGTTGCGCAGCGAGATGCGGCCCCAATGATTCGTGCGACCGCCGAGCATGCGCGCCCGCCACCATGTGAAGCGACTCGCGGGGTCATCAGTGGCCTGAACGTACGGCTCTCCGGGCACTTCCCACCCACCGTCCACGGTCGCGTCGTAGAAACCGAACGGCTTGTCCACGGTGCTGACACCGCGCAGCGGCGCCTGATCGTTCGTCTGGAACATCGGCGTTTCCGTCAACGGATCGTAGTGACGGCCCGCTTCCAGCATCAGCACACGCGCACCTTCCATGGTCAGCGTGTATGCCGTCTGACCGCCTGCGGCGCCTGAGCCTACGACGATCACGTCGTAGGCGTTCCTGGTTGCAGCATCTAGGGTAATGAAGCTCACTGGACCTTCTCTTATTGAGATGCGAGTCGACCGCTGAGTGCGGGCCGGATCTCCGGATGGGCGCCGCCGCTGATGGCGGTGAGGTTGTTCACGAACTCGACGCGCACGCGATCCGCGTCGAACCTGCAGGTCACGGTGTCGTGATGCGGCGTTTCATAATAGCGCCACTGCATCACGAAAGTATTCTCGTCAGTCCATGCACCCGCAGCGGCAACCTTGATCGGCAGCGGCAACGATGACGTCCTCCCGATGAGTTCGGAGAACTCCGGCGGCACGCCGGGCATCGTCGTGACGCCATCGCGCCACTGACCGAGGCCGCAAGTCACCGAGTGGACCGAATCCTGTGCATGCAGTTCGAACACACTCGATTGACCATCGAAGCGCAGCGACATGCTGCGCAACCCAAGGGCGTTCTGCTCGAGGTCGAACTGCTTGTTCCTGAGGCGTGCGGCGCTCGCCGAGCCGGCAGAGCCTTTCGGCACCGGCAGACCCAGGGATCCAACTTCACCCGACAGCCGCGAAACAGCCAACGGGTCGAGGGCTGCACCGTCGGACATCCCAGGGAGCAAATGCTCCCAGACGAGATTCAGCAGTCCCTGCATGTCGGGCGTCATGCTCGTCATGGCAATGACGGCATCCTGCCTGGGCAGGACGATGCAGAACTGCCCGAATGCACCATCACCGCGATAGGCATCGTGGCGGCAACGCCAGAACTGGTACGCATAGCCCTGATGCCAGTCACTCAACTGTTTCAGCTGAGCGAGATCCGGATTGGGCGGTGCGCCGCCGGGCTGCTGGATCTTGAAGCTCGTTGCTTCCTCGATCCACTGCCTCGACAACAGTTGCCGGCCGCGCCACTGCCCCTGCTGCAGGTAGAACTGCCCGAAGCTCGCAATCGAGTCGGTCGAGGTGCTCAGTCCCCAGCCGCCGGTGTTGATGCCACGCGGACACACTGCCCAGCGGGCATCGGAGATGCCGAGCGGATCGAGCAGCCTTGGCCGCAGGTAATCGATTAGCGAAACGCCACACACCTTCTGCAGAATCGCAGAGAGCATGTACGTCGCACCGCTGTTGTACAGGAACACACTGCCCGGGGCCTGTTCGATCGGTAGCGCGAGAAACGCGCTGATCCAATCATCTTGTCTCGTGATGACAGGCGTCGAATCCGCGGCATGCCCGACGGACATCGTGAGCAGGTCCTGAATCCGCAGCGCTGCCAGGTGGTCGCCGACCTGCGCCGGTCGCTGATCGGGAAAGAAATCGATGACCCGATCCGTCACTTTGAAGCGCTTCTCGGTGACCGCGAATCCAACGGCCGTCGAAGTGAAGCTCTTGCTCAGCGAATACAGGCTGTGCACCGCGCCCGCACGATACGGCGCCCACCATCCCGCGACGACCTGGGCTCCATGGCGCCGGATGACGAGACTGTGCATCTCATGGCGCGAAGACGCTGCCTGAATGAATCGCGATATGGCTTCCGGGGCAACTCCACCGGATCCCGCGGTGGCGTTTGCGAAGAGCCGGACAGGCGCAGCGGCACCCAGACCGAGTGCCGCCGCGGAGAGACCCAGAAACTGCCTGCGCTGGAAGTTCGCCATCTCGTCCAATGCGTGCGTCAGAGCGAATAGTTGAGCATCAGATACACGGATCGCGGCGGGTTGGGCTGGAAAGCGTTGTTCATGACGTAGCCATCGCGGTCTGTGACATTCTTCACGTTCAGTCGGGCGTCCAGCTTACCGAAGAACGTGTAGCCGAGGAATGCGTCCGCCTGAACGAGCGAGGGAATGTGGATGTCGTACTTCCAGTCACCCGCCATCACGCCACGCGTTTGCGACTGTCCGTGTATCCAGGCGCCCAGATACAGGCCCGACAAAGCACCGTCATCGAACTGGTAGCGGCCGCTCAGATTCCACTGCTCTTTCGGAGTCGACGGGAAGCGCAATCCGATCTGCTGCGGCACGCCAGGGTAGTCGATGTACTCTGCAGTCGGCAGATACGTGTAGTTGGCGGAAATCTGCAGTGCCGCGCTCGGCGTCCACACGACCTCCGCTTCCCCGCCTTCCGTGCGGCCTTTGCCGCCGAGGTGATACGAGACGATCGAGCCGTTCTGTCCCTGATCTGAATAATCCGGGGTCGCGATGTTCTCGAGATCATCCTGGAATACGGAGATCGTGCTCGCGACCTTGCCGCCGAACCATGCTGTCTTGATGCCGATTTCCTTGCCGACGCCCTGCGCAGGCGGCACCACATCGTCGGTGCCCGGCTGCAGCAGGCCCGAAGGCGTGAACGATTCGGAGTAATTCACGAAGATCGATGTATCCGCAAACCGGGAATCCGCCGAGAACGGCTTGAACACGAGACCCGCCTGCGGGGTCGTATCGCTCACGCGGTTACCGCTTTGCTTCGTCTCGGTGTAGCGCCCGCCGACCAGCAGGCGCAGGCGCTCGTCGAATGCCGACATCTGCTCAGCGACGTAATAGGCATGCGTACGCGTGTGCCCGTAGTCCTCCTGCAGAATGTCTGGCACGGGATTGACTGCGAGCCGTGCATTGAACTCATCACGCAGCATGCGCGGGCCGTCGGTGAAGTAGTCCCACATCTGGCCGGCGCCGTTCATCGCAGGCGGGCCGATGAAAACCCTCATCCTGTCCGCTTCGCGATACTGGTCGTTGTAGCCGACCAGCATGGCGTGACTGACCGGCCCCGTGTCGAACGTGAAGGCAGCTTCCAGCTTGTTCTCCCAGCCCGTCTCGGCCACCTCGCCCGTGAGGAAGCTCGAGAAGATGCTCGAGCGTCCATCCGCGCCGATCACCTTCGCGCCGCTCTGGATCAGCGACAGCGGCTTCCAGGAGTAAGTGTTGTACATGAAGCCGTTTCGCACTTCGATGTGATCGTTGACCTTGATCGTGAAATCCAGCGAGGCGAGCTCGACGTCGGTCTCGTTGAGATTCTGCGGCCCCATGACGTTGTAGCGCTCGCCGCCGGGCAGGTACTCGGGAATCGTGATCGTCTGCGGCGGCTCGTTTGGACCGTAGACCGCTTCCACCCACGCATCCAGTGGCACGAACCACGGCGTGCCCGACCCCATGAATCCCTGATGACTCACCGGCAGCGTCGATGCGCGAAGGTCGCTGTCGATGCGCCGATAGTTCAGGTTCAGCCTGATCGCGTCGGTGGGCGCATAGGCGAGCCCGGCCACGATGGTTTTCTCTTCGCTGCCCGTCCAGTCGACCCAGCCGTCGGCATCCTTGTAGTAAGCATTGATCAGGTAAGCAAACTTGTCGGAAAAAAACGGACCCGTCGAGAACAGCTCGCCGCTCCTGTAGTCCCAGCTGCCGATCCCCGCCTCGAGATAGGTCTTGGGCGTGAAGGACGGCTTCTTGTAGATGATGTTGATGATGCCGCCCGGCGGCACGTTGCCGTTGAATACGGCCGAAGGGCCCTTGATCACTTCGATGCGCTCCACGCCAATGGACGAGCCGAGGCCTGCGGCCGTCGACAGCGTGTTGAACCCGTCGACCTGCGGTGTGATCGCATAGCCGCGCACGCCGAAATTGGTCCCCGTTTCGCCGCTGTTGCTCTGTCCGGTGACACCGGTCAGCGAGCCGATCGCATCCATGATCTGCGTCGAGCCCGTGTCCTTCAGGAACTGGTCGGTCATCGCGGTGATGGAGATCGGGGTATCCAGGATGTCCGTGACGATGCCGGTCGCGCTGGTTGACGCGTCAATCCGGTAACCCCTGACAACCACTTCCTCCAGAAGCATGCTGGAAGGCGGCGTGGTCGTCGTTCTCGCCGCATCGGGATCCGCCGTCTGGGCGGATGCGAGCGATGCGAACGAAAGCGCGCACAGCGTGGCCCAGCGATGTTTCTTGATCGACGCGATTGAAGTCAGGACGCGAATGTCGTGACGGATCATGCAGCCCCCGGTAAAGACCAGTTTGTACTTTGCGGACGCTGACGATTAGGACATACGCTGTGCTTGCCGGACTATGCAATAGTTGGCCACGTTCGTGTACGGTTTTAATATTCCGCGGGCAGTCACTTGCAATAGACTGCCCGTGAAGATGGCATCCGGGGGGACGATTCATGGAACCGCAGTTCGAGAATGTGCAGACCGATTCCGAGAGCTCGTTGTGCAGCCTCTGGTTCGCCTGCGCGAGCCTCGCGGACGACCACACGTGGCACTACCATCCGGAGTTCGAGCTCACCTGGGTCGTGCGCAGCGAAGGCACTCGCTTCGTAGGCGACAGCATCGAACAGTATCGTGCGAACGATCTGGTGCTGCTCGGTCCAAACCTGCCTCACTGCTGGCACGATGGGAACGAGCGTCGCGGCGATGACCTTCGCTCCGAAGCCGTCGTGCTGCAGTTCCGCCCCGAAAGTTTCGGCGGCGATTTTCTCGGGCTGCCCGAACTTGCGCCGATCAACAAACTGTTCCGTGCTTCCAAATGCGGACTGCACATCCGGGGCGAAACCGCCGAGCGCGTGCAGGTCCTGATGAAGGGGATTTTCCAGAAGACAGGGCTGGTGCGCCTCATGGGCCTGCTCGAAATCCTGCAGGTCCTCGCGCAGTCTCCGAACGACCTGCGCTCGCTCGCAAGTGCGGACTACCACATCACGAACGACATCACCCAGGCGAACCGCCAGCGCATCGAGCGTATCCACCGCTATGTGCGCGACAACCTCGGGCGCGACGTGACCCAGTCCGAGATCGCTTCACTCGTGGGCCTCACGCCACCCGCATTCAGCCGCTTCTTCCGCAGGGCCACCGGCCAGACGTTCGTCGGCTTCGTCAACATCCTGCGCATCAGCGAAGTCTGCCGCGCCCTGATGGAAACCGACGAGAGCATCACGGATATCGCAATGCGCTGCGGCTACAACAACATCGCGAACTTCAACCGGAAGTTCCTCACGCTGAAAGGAATGAATCCGACGCAGTTCCGCGATCAGCGCAATCGCCTGACCGATGGGCAGCGCACGATTGCTCCCGGCAACGAGCGCAGCACGATGCCGGCTCCGCGCAGCGGCCGGATCAGTATGGCCAATTAGGCTGTGTGAAAACGCCACCGTCGACGTGCAGCGTCTGGCCGGTGATGAAGTTGGACTCTTCGCTCGCGAGGAAAAGAATCGCATTGACGACATCGGCGGGTCTTCCCACTCGCCGCATCGGAGTCACGCTCGACCAGCGCTGCACATAGTCGGGCGCTTCATGGCGTGTTCGCTCGACCTCGATCGCTCCGGGCGCGACGCAGTTTACGGTTATTCCGTGCGGACCCAGTTCTATGGCCGCGAGTCTCGTCAGCTGATCGATCCCCGCCTTCGATGCCGAATAGTCGACCAGATTCGGGAAGGCGACTTTGCTGCAGCCTGAGCCGATGTTGACGATTGCGCCCGGCTGCCTCGCCGCGATCATCAGTCGCGCCGCCTTCTGCGTATTGAGAAAGCAGCCTTTGAGGTTCGTCCGCAGCACGAGATCCCATCGCGCTTCGTCCAGCCCCAGCAGGGAGCTCCAGGTCTGCACTGCCGCGTTGTTGATCAGCAGATCCGGTGCCCGGCCGAAGTGTGCCGCGACGTCATCGAAGAAGCGCTCAACCTCGGGTCGAATACCGGCATCACATCGAGCCACCCATGAGCGCCGCGCTTCCGCTTCGATGCGATCGGCCACCGCACTGGCGGCTTCCTCGCCATCGATGTAGCTCACGGCAACGTCCCAGCCGCGACGCGCCAATGCCATTACTGCTTCATAGCCGATGCCCGTCGTTCCGCCGGTGACGACAGCCAGCCTGGTCGGCGGTGCAGAAGTCCTCAAAGGCTGATGCCTCCGTCGACAACTACGTCGGCACCGCTCATGAACGAGTTCTCGGCGGATGCCAGCATCACGGCGACAGCGGCGATCTCAGCGGCTTGTGCCATTCTTCCCAATGGCTGTCGTTGAATCAGCGCTGCGCGCGCCGCAGCGGGATCTGCGGTGACGTTCAGCCGCACCGCGAGTGACGGCGTGTCCACCGTGCCCGGGCTGATACTGTTGCAGCGAATGCCATCGCGTCCGAAGTCGAAGGCGATCGACCGGGTCATTGCGATCACGGCACCCTTCGTTGCCGCGTACGCAAAACGGCGCGGCGCCGCCATCGTCGTGGATACGACGGAAGCAATGTTGATGATCGCGCCATCACGACGCTCGATCATCCCGGGCAGGAACGCCTGCACCATGTAAAGGATGGATCGCACATTGACGTCGATGCTTGCGTCGAAATCGTCGGCCGTGCATTCGAGCGCGGTTCCCATGGCCACGTAGCCCGCGCAGTTCACCAGCACGTTGGTCGATGCAAAGCGCTGCGCGACCTCATATGCGCTGCGCTGACTCGTGACATCGAGCTGCACCACCTCTACAGCGCCGCGCAGCTCTGCCAGGGGCTCGACGTTGATGTCAGTGGCAATGACTTGCGCGCCCTCGGCAAGGAATTCCTCGACGATCGCCCGCCCCATTCCATGCGCCGCACCTGTGACCAAACAAGTCTTACCTGCCAATCGAGACACTGATGCTCCGACGATCGAAATGGGGCGAAGGAATTCTCGCGCACGGTCAGTACGGTGCAGGCAAGCTATCGGCGGCGTCCCTGCAGGCACCACGACGCAGTTGACGCGATACCGATATCGATTTGATCGCGCTGACACCGTCAAATCAGGATCGGAGTTGAATCAATCCCATCGTGTCGCCTGCCGCTCGTCTGCCATACCGTCGCAGGAACACCAAGCTGCGATGGGTTGAAGATGAAGTTGCTGCGATTCGGCCCGAAGGGCCACGAGCGGCCGGGCATACTGGACAGCGCCGGCCGTATCCGCGATCTCTCCGCGCAGATCGGGGACATCGATGGGCGCACACTGGAAACGGAGCTTCCGCGTCTGCGCGCACTCTCCCCTGCTGCGCTTCCTCCTGTCGATTCATCGGTTCGTGTCGGCCCCGCGGTCGCGCAAGTCGGAAAGATCGTCTGCGTCGGCCTCAACTACGCAGATCACGCTCACGAAACAGGCCAGGCGGTTCCTGCCGAGCCGATCCTGTTCCTGAAGGCCACCTCGTCGATTGTGGGTCCGTTCGACGACATTGTTCTGCCCCCGGGATCGCAGAAAGGTGATTGGGAAGTGGAGCTGGGCGTCGTGATCGGGCGGACGACGCGCTACGTATCGAGGGAAGATGCGCTCGAACATGTCGCCGGCGTCTGTGTCATCAACGATGTTTCGGAACGCAGCTACCAGCTCGAACGCGGCGGCCAATGGGACAAAGGCAAGGGGTGCGATACGTTCTGCCCGCTCGGCCCCTGGCTCGTCACGCTCGATGAAGCCGGGGACCTGGGGTCACTGGACCTGTGGTGCAAGGTCGACGGACAGACGATGCAGCATGGCAACACCCGCACGATGATTTTCGACGTAGCGCACCTGGTGCACTACACGAGTCAGTTCATGAGCCTCCAGGCGGGTGACATCATCAGCACGGGCACTCCACCCGGGGTGGGCATGAGCATGAAGCCCCCGCGCTGGTTGCGCGAGAATGACATCGTCGAGCTCGGGATTGCCGGGCTCGGCGAGCAGCGCCAGCGCGTCGTGCGCTATCGAGGTAATGCTACGGAGTAGTTGCTGGACGCCCCTGATCGGGCATCGGCGCCCGGGTCGGTGTACTTCCATCACCGGCGATAGACTCCGACGGGTGCTGTAATATCCGATGCATCGTGTCGCGCCTCCGGAGCACTCGTGAGCAGATGTATCGATCAAGCTGAGTCGTCGCCGCGCGTTGTCAGTTCGCTCGGGCAAAGTCGCTGGACCGCGAACCAAGCGGCCAAATCCCTTTCGGTCGCCTGCCTCTGGCTGCTCTTGAGTACCGGAGTTCGCGCCGGCGAGCCTGTCGCCACCGTGCGCGTCGCCTTCGATCACGACGGTGTCACCGCAACCCAGGTCCACGGTCTTGCCGACAAGGCCGCAGGCCGCAAGGTCACGGCAGATGACCCAGTGCGGATCGCCTCGATCTCGAAGCTGGTCACCACCATAGGCGTCATGCGATTGGTTGAGGCTGGCAAGCTCGATCTGGATGCGGACGTGTCGACCCACCTCGGCTGGCGCCTGCGCAACCCGGCGTTCCCGGACACGCCCATCACGCTTCGTCTGCTGCTATCTCATCGCTCCAGTCTCACCGACGGCGCCGGCTATTGGCAGGTGACGCTGGGAGGAAAAATACGCGATGTGGCCGACGATCCCCGCGCCTGGGACAGCGCGCATGCGCCGGGCACCTACTTCCGCTACGCCAATCTCAACTTTCCGCTGGTGGCGCAGATCATGGAGCAGGTCACCGGCGAGCGCTTCGACAAACTGATGGATCGACTCGTGCTCGAACCTCTCGGGATCGACGCCTGCTTCAACTGGGACAGCTGTGACGCAGCCACTGCCGCCCGCGCAGTGGTGTTGTACGACGCAGAGGGCAAGCCAGTGAAGGACGACAATCAGGGCCGCAAGCCGGATTGCGCAGTAGTCCCGCCCGAGGACGGCAAGTGCGACCTGTCGCGCTGGCGTGCCGGCGAGAACGGAGCGCTGTTCTCACCGCAAGGCGGTTTGCGCATTTCAGCCAACAGCCTGACCCGCATCGGACGATTGCTGCTCGGCAACGGTAGCCTCGAAGGCAAACGGTTACTCGAGCCTGCATCCGTGCAAGCGATGATCACGCCGCAATGGCAATACAGTGCCGGCAACGGCAAGACCTTCGAAGAAGATACGGGCGATGTCGATCAGGGTTTCTTCTGTCGCTATGGCCTGTCGGTTCAGACGCTGGCCACGCCCGTGCAAGGCTGCCGCGACGACCCATTCGGAGATGGGATCGCGCGCGTCGGTCATTCCGGCTCCGCGTATGGGCTGCAGGCCGGTCTGTGGGTGGACATCAAGGGCGGCAAAGGCGTGATCTGGTTCGTGACTGGAATGCCGGACGATCGGTTGGGCGAGAAATCGGCGTTCAGTGCGGTGGAGGAAGCGCTGGCGCGCTAAGTGGATGACGCAGACGCGGCCACTCGGGTGATCGCGGCGCAGTGGTCGCACGCAATGAGCTGGCAGGGTCTTCCGACGACAACCGGTAGTGGCATCCGTGAGCACCGAAACTGAAGCGATCAGAGACTTCTTCGCTGCGGTCAATCGCAACGACATGCAGGCCGTCACCAGGGATTTCGATCCTGAGATCGTGCGCATCGAGCCCGAAGGCTTTCCGACGGCCGGCACCTATCGTGGTATTGCGGAAGTGCTCGAGCATCTCAAGAAAGGACGTGGAAGCTGGGCTGAAGGGACGTGTGAGCCCGAGGAACTGCTGCAGAACGGAGATAGAGTCGTCGCGTATCTCTACGCCTGGGTACGCCTGAAGGACTCGACCGAGTGGATTGGCGGACGATTTGCCGATGGCTTCGTGTTTCGCGATGGCAGGATCACCGAATACGTCTCGTTCGGAGAACGCGCGGATGCCTTGGAGTGGGCCGGCATCAACGGCTGAATCGAGGCCGTGCTCGCGTCATCGGAAGCGGTCGACGTCCATGACCGCCTGGGCGAACGCCTTCGGCGCTTCCTGCGGAAGATTGGCTCCACCTGGATGATCGAACGAAGGTGCCTTCACTCAGCGAAAGGTGAGTCGAACAGCAGATCAACCGCCGACGGACGCGTGTACCCCGGCACGAAGCGCTCGCCGAAATCCCGTGCGAAGTTGTCATAGCTCGTTGCTCTGCGTGCTCGAACGACGCTGCACACATCATCGGTGAACTTGCGCTTCATCTGCAGACGTGGAAACGCATCCAGAATCTCCTCGATCAGGGATTTCGGGAGCGTTTCATAGCCCCATCCGCCCCAATCCAGGCCGATACCAGCCGTGCAAAGAGAAACCTCGGCCTCCTTGTAAAGACCGATGGACGGCGTCGAGTTGAGCGCGACACCATCCCAGATCAACTGCGCACGCGGCTCCGACATGCCTTGTTTGCGCGCAAACTCACGTGCTGCGTTCGCGCCCTCCACTTCGAACCGCAGCGGTCCGCTGAAGGCGGGCATCAATCCCAGATCGTGCAGCAGGGTCGCCACCGCAAGCACCTCCGGATCGTGTGACGCTTCTTTCGACTGCGCCACCGCTTCCGCGAATAGCCACGACCGCATCGAATGGTTGAACAGGTAAGGCTTGGAGTGCTCCCGCGCGAACTCGATGGCCTTCGATACCACCGGTGTATCTGGCACGGCGACACCCGCAACGACACGGGTTGGAACTACGAGTCGACCTGAAACCGCGATGGCACCCATCTCGAGACTCCCGGGTTGAGGCTGCGCGCTCACACGCAGCGCTGCTGACGATACCGTGCGTTGACCGGCATCGTCGCTCACAGCACTGGGCGTTTCTTGGCTGCCTTTCGCGTCTTTTGATTGCTCGCGCTCCGGAAGGCTGTAGGCGGATCGAGGATCATATCGATCCAACTGACGCCTCGAACCGTCTAGCGCCGGGTGCCCGGCTCCGTGACGATGGGCTGTGTTTCTACGCTGGCGGAGAGCATCATGAGCAACGAGAGCGGCAAACAGATCGCAACCAGGGTCTATACAACCATCGAAGGACGTGCCGTGATCGAGCAGCCGCAAGGCTCGATCGTGCTGTACAACTCGGAGCAGATCCTCGAGGTCATCCGGGAGCTCCATACGTGTTACGACTACTGCGCCGCCTGGAAAGACCCCAGTGAGACCCGCCATGCATAAGCCTGTTCAGATTCTACTGCAGACGACGATCGAGCCTGTGGCGAACGATTGGCACATCGGACGCTTCTCGATGCTACGGGACCATCTCTCCGCACTGCAAAGTCCCGACGGACAAACGCTCTTTCATGTGACCGCCAGGGACCGCGATCCGGTTGGCGCGGCAGACTCAGTCCTGTCTACGCTCGACTCCTCCCATTTCGACGAGCTCTGGCTGTTTGCAGTCGATGTGGGCAACGGTCTTGAGCCGGAGGATCTCGCCGGGATCTCGCGCTTCTGGGCGCGCGGGGGCGGCCTGTTGATCGCGCGCGATCACATGGACCTGGGCTGCTCCGTCTGCACTCTCGGTTCGGTTGGAGCAGCGAATCTCTTCCACACCCACAACCCGACGCAGCCGGTTCCTCCTCCGGATGACCGCGGGACGCCGTACATTCTCTGGCCGAACTTCCATTCCGGCGCCAATGGAGATTTCCAGCGCGTGCAGGCGGAAGGCCCGATTCATCCGATCATGCGCGACGCCGAGTCCGAGACTGGCGCCGTGATGTACCTCCCCGCGCATCCGCACGAAGGCGCTGTAGTTCGGCCTGACTCGGAGCCCGATGCGCAGGTGATTGCGACCGGCACTAGCCTGGCGAGCGGCCAGCGCTTCAACATTGCCGTCGCTTTCGAGCGGACCGCTGAGCGCGGCCGGGCACTGACGCAATCCACTTTTCATCACTTCGCCGACTACAACTGGGACCCGCAACGCGGCAGTCCTGACTTCGTCACCGAGAAGCCCGGCGGAAATCTGGCGACCACGCCGCACGCGATGGCTTCCGTGCATCGCTATGTCAGCAACGCCGCGCTGTGGCTCGCTGAACGGGGTTGACCCCGGACATCGATTTCGTTCAACCCTCGATACTCTTCTCCAAGATCAAACGGGTGGGAACGGCCACGATGCCGATGCACCTACCCATCTGGAGAACGTCGATGCAACGCCTAAACGCCCAGCAACAGTCACCGGATCTGTTCAGGAAATTCGCCCAGTTCAGCCAGGCCGTGAGAGAGCGCACGCTCGATGAGAGAACGCGCGATCTCGTCAACATCCGGGCATCGCAGCTCAATGGCTGCGGGTTCTGCCTGGACATGCACGTCAAGGAAGCCAAGCTTCACGGTGAGCGCGAATTGCGCTTGCACCACGTTGCCGCCTGGCGCGAGTCCACGCTATTCGCTCCGCGCGAGCGCGCCGCTCTGGCATGGACCGAAGTCCTGACGAACCTTCCGCCACAAGGCGTACCGGACGACATCTACGAGCGCGTGCGCGGGCAACTGTCCGAAGAGGAGATCGTCGACCTCACGTACGCCGTCATGGCGATCAACGGATGGAATCGTCTTAATGTCGCGTTCAAGACCGTCCCGGGATCCGCGGACACCGCGTTCGGTCTCGACAAGGCGGGACTGAAGTAAGTCCTTCGCGACACTCATTCCGGACGCCGCTGCCCCGGAATGAGTGTCCTTGTAGTCTCACCGACGATGAGGACGCCACCATGAGCGCCGCTATCGATCAATTCACTACCGATGACGCGGACACCAGCGGGATCTCGACCAGGTTCGCGCAGTGGTACCGCGCGCATGCCTCCATACGCCGCTTATGGGCGGTGCAAAATGATGTCGGACTCAAAGTGTGCATCGCTCTCGAACCCACCAGCGATGGCGGAGATGCGCTTCCTCTCTGGCTTGCCATGAGCGGGGCGTGGCGCAGCGATCTGCAGTCGATCTGCGAATGCGATATTCAGCTGGAGCTCGTGGAACCGGACGTGCCCTCGTCGTCGGATCTCACCGACGACGGGCTTATCGTTGCGAAGGTCGATTGGCGCGAGTCCTGGCTCTACGCCTGATGAAGGGCATCTAGACCAGAGTGAATCCGCCGTCGATGTTGAACACCTGGCCGGTCACCCAGTCCGCATCGCGACTCGCCAGGGCGACAATCCAGCGCGCGACGTCCTCAGGCACGCCCCTGCGGCCAAGAGGTATCGTGTCGCGCTCCTGCGCCTTGACTGCTTCGATCTGTTCGTGTGTGAGACCCATGCGCTCCTTCAGGAAGTCGCTTTCCACCGGACCTGAGGCTACGGCGTTCACTCTGATGCCTTGCGTTGCGAGCTCCAATGCCCAGCAGCGCGTCAGATGCTCGAGCGCAGCCTTGCTGGCGCAATAGTTTGCGAATCCGGCAACGGGCTTCGTCGCCAGGCTGCTCGACATGTTGACGATGCAGCCGCGCGACTTGATCAGATGCGGGATGGCCGCAGCCGCCAGGAGTGTTGGTCCGACTGTGTTCACCGCATACACTGCATTCACATGCTCCGCCGTCGTCTCGGCTAGCGGCATCGGCAGACCGGTGCCTGCATTGTTGACCAGCACATCGAGCCGACCCCACAACTCGACGGCCTTCGCGATCGTTCGTTGTGCATCGACCGGATTGCTCACGTCCGCGACGAAGTATTCGATCCCACGTTGCGCCTGCGAGATCTCCGCGAGTCGTGAAGCGCGACGTCCTGTAATGAGCACGTGCGCGCCCTGTTTCGCGAAGGCGCTCGCAGCTGCCAGACCGATTCCCGCGCCACCGCCAGTGACGATCACGACCAGGTCGTTCACACTCATCAGTTCGCTCCGGCAGGTTCGCCGAGCCTGGCGCGACGCCACGCCCGCGGGGTCTCTCCGACAACCCGGCGGAACAATCTGCTCAGGTGTGCCTGATCCGCGAGCCCACAATCGAGTGCGATGGAACTCAAGGGTGCGCTCGTCGATAACATGAGCCCCTGAGCACGCTCCACGCGCCGCCGGATCACATACTCGTGCGGCGGTTCGCCGAAGCTGTTGCGAAAGGCGCGGCCGAAGTGCGAAGCATTCAGGCGTGCGATCGCCGCGAGGTCCTCGTTCCTGATGGTCTGATCGAGATTGGCGTCGACGTAGGCCGTAACCTTGCGGACCTGCCATGGTGCCAGCCCGCCTCGAGACTGCGTCTGAACGGGAGAAGCGGCGTCACCCATGTCGCGCAGGATTTCACCCGCCCGACGCAAGCTGTCCTCGGCGGTGCCACGTTCGTCATCCAGCGCGCTGCGGATCGCGCTGCAGAGCTCAACGATGGCCGTTCTGAATTTCCCGAGCGAGAAACCATGCGCCACCAATGGATCGGCAACGATCTGCTCGGACCGCGGCTGACCCCATGAGTCATCGCCAGACGAGGAATAGACGACGGCGAGCAAGGGATCGCGCTCTACCTGACCGGCCTCCGCGTCGCACACGGATGGAACCAGGCCAGAGATCGCGACAGGAATGTGCAAGTTGTCCATGACTAAAGCTCCCGGGAAATATGTCGATGCCTTCGAGGCTTGGGTTCCTGCAGACGCGACCTCGCAATCGGCAGAGGTCGC
>JACZCZ010038855.1_pt1 | contig 42138 bp, 37 predicted proteins | sample 8641811 | NCBI WGS metagenome assembly JACZCZ01 (sample SAMN15324610, study PRJNA640507) | soil metagenome | isolation source: intercropping peanut in the first line | place: China: Luxin town, Laibin City, Guangxi Province | collected 2019-07-25 | depth 10cm m | reverse complement strand
TGGCGCTGGTGGGTCGTGCATCTCTGGGTCGAAGGCTTCTTCGAAGTGTTCGCGACCGCAGTGATTGCCTTCCTGTTCACTCGCCTGGGGCTGCTCAGGGTGTCGACTGCGACCGTGGCGGTGCTCTTTGCAACCATCGTGTTCCTGTCGGGTGGTGTGCTTGGAACGCTTCATCACCTGTACTTCACCGGTACGCCGACAGCCGTCATCGCGCTCGGTGCGAGCTTCTCGGCACTCGAGGTGGTGCCGCTGGCATTCGTCGGCTTCGAGGCCTATCAGACCTTCAAGCTGGGTTCTGCAACGCCGTGGATGCAGCGGTATCGCTGGCCGATCCTGTTCTTCACCGCCGTCGCGTTCTGGAACGTGGTAGGTGCCGGCCTGTTCGGCTTCCTCATCAATCCACCGCTGCCGCTGTACTACATGCAGGGTCTGAACCTCACTCCGCTCCACGGCCACACTGCTCTGTTCGGCGTGTATGGATTCCTCGGAATCGGACTGATGCTGTTCTGCCTGCGCGGCCTGAAACCGAACCTCGTATGGAACGAGAAGCTCCTGAAGACCGCGTTCTGGTCGCTCAACATCGGTCTCGCCGGAATGGCCTTGTTCACTCTGCTGCCCATCGGCGTGATCCAGCTCAGCGCGGCGATCGAGCACGGCTACTGGTATGCGCGGTCTGCCGATCTGATGCAGCAGCCGATCATCCAGCTGCTGGTGTGGATGCGCGTGCCTGGCGATACGCTGTTCAGCGTCGGTGCGCTGTCCCTCGCATTGTTCGTCGCCCGGCTCTGGATTGCACCAAAGCCTGAGCGTGCACCGGAGCTGGCGGGTCATGTGGCGAAGAGCAGGGCGTAGGCGGAAGAGGGCGGCTGCGAGCGAGGACGGCGATGAACAACATCTCGGTTGACATGACAGGTGCCGTCCCTGCGGCGTTGTTGAAGCAGCTCGCAGCCGCGCCGCATCGCCTCCTGTTCTTCATCGGTGCCACCAATGTGCTGCTTGCGATGGCCGCATGGACGCTGTGGCTGGTCGATGCACGATGGAAGGTGTTCGCTATCGCGCAGCCAGTCGTGCCGGCTGGCTGGCTGCACGCCATTGTCATGCAGTACTACGTGCTGCCAGCTTTCATCTTTGGGTTTCTTCTGACTGTGTTCCCTCGATGGATGGCCTTGCCCGCGTTCGAGCGCAAGCACTACGTTCCGGTTGGTCTTGGGCTCGTAGGCAGTCAGTTGCTCACGCTGATCGGCGCCGGAGCCGGCCTGCCAGTGATGCAGGCCGCGGCCGCAATCACGATTCTGAGCTGGAGTATCGGCCTCGCGTTGCTCGCGAAGCTCGTCTATGTTCATGCAGCAAAGGATTGGCATGCGGTGAGCTGCGTTCTCGCGCTCACATTCGGCCTGTGTGGCTTGTTGATGTATGCGGCTTTCCTCGCGACCTTCGATGCGCGGTGGATGTTCGCGTCGATCAAGATCGGCAGCATCGGACTACTGCTGCCGATCTACTTCACCGTCTGTCACCGCATGATTCCGTTCTTCGCGAGCGCGGCGTTGCCTGGCTATCGGGCCGATCGTCCGCTCTGGAGCCTGATGCTTGTGTGGTCGGCGGCGCTAGGACATCTGTATCTCGAGATCCGGCATGGCTACGCATGGATCTGGGTGCCGGCGGGGTTGCTGGCCGTGCACACCGCCTGGCTGCTGTTCAAGTGGTGGCCTCGCCGGCGAATGCCTGCGCTGTTGGGTGTCCTGTTCGTCGGCTTCGCGTGGCTGCCGATCTCGTTCGCGCTCTACGCAATTCAAAGTGGCTGGTACGCGATCAGCGGCGCATTCATACTCGGACGGGCACCGGCTCATGCGCTCTTCATTGGCTTCTTCGGCAGCCTGCTGGTTGCGATGGTGACGCGTGTAACCCAGGGACATTCGGGTCGACCGCTCGTGCTCGGATCTGTCGCCGCAGTCGCGTTCGTGCTGGTGCAGGGCGTAGCGATCGTGCGCATCGTTGCTGAAGCGATGCCGGACGCAATGTTCTGGCAGGTGCTGGCTGCGATCGGCTGGGTCGTAGCGTTCATTCCGTGGGTCGCGCGCTCCAGCTGGATCTATCTGACGCCTCGCGTGGATGGACGAGCAGGTTAATCGATGGCTGAGTTCTATCTGCAGATCAAATGGGTCCACGTTGCGGCAGTCATTGCGAGCGGAGTGTTGTTCTTCGTGAGAGGCGGAGCGCAGCTGCTGGGCGCCCGCTGGACGATGGCCGCGCCTCTGCGGTATCTCAGCTATACGGTCGACACAGTGTTGCTCACCGCCGCGCTGATGCTGGCGACGATTCTGCATCAGATGCCGTTCGTGAGCGGCTGGCTGACAGCGAAAGTACTGTTCCTCGTCGTCTATATCGTCCTGGGCAGCTTCGCGCTGAAGCGCGCAAAGAATCGACGTCAGCAGGCGTTCTGTTGGATCGGCGCGCTGCTCGTTTACGGATTCATCATCAGCATCGCGCGAACCCACAATCCGCTGGGACTCTTCGCGATGCTTTGACACCAAGGTGAACAGCTAGGGCCGAACGGCCTTGTACAGCGCCCGCATCAGATCCGTCTGGGTGATGATGCCGACGAGACGGTTCTCTGCGTCGATGATCGGGATGTGATGATGGCCGCCATCGGAGAACAGCGGCATCAGCTCCATCACATGGCGGTCATGGGACGCGACGCGCACTTGCCGGGTCATGATCTGGCCGACGACCTCGGGCTTGTCGGAATGGGTGAGCCCGGAGAGCTTCACGAGCGAACGCAGCCTTGAACCGATTGCATCATGCGCATCCAGATCCACATGCCGCATGAAGTCAGCCACCGTAACGATGCCGGCCAGCCGCCGACTCTTGTCGATCACCGGCAATGCCTTGATGCGATGCTCACGCAGCAATGCCCACGCTTGTCGCAGCGTCGTACCGAATTCGACAGCAATTGGTCGCTTTGACATGATGTCTGAACAGCGCAACTCGCCGAGATTGCGGTGATAGGCAGCCAGCTCGGCGTGATGCAGCAGCTCCTCGAGATCGTCACGGCTGACGTCGAGCACCTGGTTGTAATGAGCGAGCGCCGTATCGAGGTCAGATGACGTGAATCGGGAGAGCAGGGGCCCAGTGGCAGCAGGGGACACTTGCACGTGCGGATACCGCCTCCCCGTCAGCGAGTTGTAAACGATCCCGGCGAGCACCAGCACCACAGAGTTGAACAGCACCGGAGTGAGTGCGAACAAAAATCCGGTCTGGTGACTGAGTACCGCAAACAACGCGCTCGCGCCGCCGGGCGGATGAAGACATCTCAGCGGGAACATCAGCGCGATCGCGAGCGTCACCGCCACAGCCGCCGCGAGCCTCTGGTCAGGAATCAGAAGAACGCACGCGATTCCGACGACAGCAGAGATCGTATTGCCGCCGATCACGGACCACGGCTGCGCCAGAGGACTGGCAGGCACCGCGAACACCAGAACGGCGCTGGCACCCAGCGGCGCAACGAGCCACAAGCCAGCGGGATCCGACAGCAATAGCCCGAGCCACGCAGCCAGAAGGATGCCTATTCCAGCGCCTGCAAAGGCTCGTACGCGCTCCTGCGTGTCGACCAGAACCGGCGCCGGCCAGAAGGTGCCAATCCACTGCCTGATGGCGGCCAGCCCACCGGGCGCTCGTTGTTCTGCTGTTGTTCGATCCATCGGAAAACCGCCGCGAGGAAAGAGCCCCATTGCCCAGGATCGCGAGCGGTCGCGGAGTATCGGTGAGGCGGGTGAGGGGAGTCCAACGTCCGATTCGCAGAAATTGCCAAGCGGGGCTCTATGTGTTTGGGGCTGCCAGCTGCTGGAAGTGGTCGATTACGTCGTAGACGCCGAGGCCGACACCGCTTGCAAACTGCTCCCGTTCGATGGCGTTATGGCACAGAAGAATGAGAATGGCCTTCTGCCGTGGATCGGCACGCCACCAACCGCCGAAGGCGCCGGGCCAACCGCAAGACCCTGCGGACCCGCCGCACGGCGTCGAGCCCGCCCGCTTCTCATCGAGTACGACCGCCAAGCCGAGTCCAAAGCCGTGTCCGTCGTCCAGGAGAGGCATGCCGAATATCGATGCATTGGCGCGCTGGGCTTCGCACAACTGATTGGCGGTCATCAGCGCGACCGTCTCTGGCCGAAGAATCCGAACGCCATCGACGGAGCCCTGTTGCACGAACAATCGCGCGAACGCGAGATAGTCATCAACTGTGGACCACAGGCCCTGTCCGCCTGACGTGAATTGCATATCAGGAGGGCGTTCATGCATCGTCGATCCACCCGGACAGATCACGCGAGGTATCAGGCGACCCTCTGGGTCGTGCCCATAGAGTGTGGCTCGGCTATGGGCGTTGCTGGAAGGAACGCTGAAGCCCGTATCCGTCATGCCTAGCGGATCGAGAATCCTTCGCCGCAGGACCTGCTCCAGAGACGCGCCTTCCATGCGCGAGATAAGGAAGCCGAGCAGGTCCGTCGAGTGGCCGTAGTGCATCCGCGACCCCGGGTGACTCAGCAACGGCAGTGAAGCAAGGCGCGCTACCCAGGCCTCGGGGCTCAACTCGTTGTCAATGGCAGGTCCGATCGCCTCTTGATACGCCTGTGCAATAGCGCCAGTGTGCAGATCGCCATACGTCAGGCCGGATCGATGCGTTAGCAGGTCTCTGAACGTGATGGGCCGTTGCGCCGCGTCCGTCAGGGTCAGCGATGCCTCCGGGGACCGAAGCACGCGAACAGCAGCGAACTCAGGCGCCCAGCGAGTGATTGGCTCATCGAGTTCAAAAGCTCCTTCCTCAAGCAACGTGAGTGCTGCAACCGCAGTGATGGGCTTGGTCATCGACGCGATGCGAAACAGAGAATCCCGTTGCAGTGGCACGCCACGCGCCACATCGGCCCAACCAGTGCCGGCCGCATGGACTGTTTCGCCGTTGTGCCAAACCAGAGTCACTGCGCCGGCGATTGTCTGTGCTTCGACTGCTGCGCTGATGAGCGACACGATCCGACTGCTCTGCGTCGCTTGATCTGCATCCATATGAAGGAAGGGAGAGGATTGAGTTGAGGGTGTCACCAAAGGACGCAGTTCGCACAGGAATACAGGACAGTGAATTCCCCCCGAGGCAATGACAGCAGCGGCAACCCAGGTTCAGGCCATCATATTTAGAATTTGTCATAATATACATTATGCGCACTACGAAATACGCCCGTACGCACACATACGCCAGGTTTGCCCGTTGCCTTTGCGAGTCGCAGGTGTATATTCCGACGCTAGTCGCTTGAGTGACCAACAGAAAAGATCACCGGCGAACTTAAAGTAGATTCTCAGCATTGGCGCCTTTCTGCTTATCCTCGCTTCAACGAGCAGCAGAATTCGGCAACACAAGTTCATCGCTCCGTTTCAACGCGGGAGAAAGATGCAATGAGCAGCGTCTGGGAGAATTTTTTCGCGGCGACAGCCATTCTGGCTTCCAGTGGGCCGATCAAACAGCGCCTGGTGGATGCCTATCGCACGCATCTCGTGAAGATCGATCAGGATGAGCTGCCGAAGGAAATTCGCGAAGAATTCTGCTCAGTCACCACGTGTATGTCGTGTGTGCGGCCGTTGCGCGGCGAAACGGCAGAACAGGCCACCGTTCGCAAGATGTCCGACATCGAGGCCGGACGTATTGCCGGACGAATCGTCGAGATGCTGGGTGCTGTTGCCCGCGCTCAGATGTTCCAGCGTCCGCCGAAGCTGCGGGCGGTGAACTCCAGCGACGATTGATGCTGAGGCTCCACCCGGAGCTTTCAGTCCATTTTGAAGTCGATGACATCCCAGCGCGCCGTCTCTTCATGACGGGCCTGGCGGCGGATCGCGTCGGCGATCGAGCGCTCGTTCCATTCGATGATCTCGTCGCCCAGCGCTTCCAGCTGGACCGGAATCTTCTGCTTCACGCCGAACGACTCCAGCACGACCACCGGCTTCTCGAGGCCCTTGGCGCAGGCGACCGTGAAATCGATCAGCTCGCGATAGCGGTCATAGAGAGCGGACGGGACGATCACGACCTCCGACAGCATGATCTGCTTGCGGATCTCTTCCTTCATGGCTTCGCGGTCGGTGACCTTGAGGTCCGGCCGGCTGCAGTTCTTGTAGTAGAAGTTGTGGGAGCTTTCGAGGTACTCGAAAACGCGATCGTAGTCTTCCGCAGGTTCGAAGCCATGGCTCACGAACAGCCGCACCGGATTCTGCTGAGAAATGCCGCTCAAGGTTCCACTCCTGTGCACCGGCATGTCGCATGAATACCGGTATTTGACCGAATAGTAATCGAGAACCGGTCCGTTGCGGGCATCGCGGACGGATTCGGCAGTGCGATTGAGGGTCCCTCGGACAGCTTATTTGCGAGGCCTGCTATAGAATGCGGCGCTGCGATTTTCCGCTGTTCCGCGGTTGCTTCCCCTCAAGATGCGCTTCGTTCTGTACAACATCCGGTACGCGACTGGCACGGGTCCGGCGTTTCACCTGCCCATTCCAGGTGCCGGGTACCTTCGCAGCAATACGCGCATCCTCGAGCGCCTGACGGCCTACCTGAAATCGCTCGACCCGGACCTGGTCGGCCTCATCGAAGTGGACACGGGCTCGATCCGCACGGGCCTCGTGAATCAGGCGACGCAAATCGCGAACGCACTCGGTCACTACTCGATGTACGAGTGCAAGTACGGCGCGGCTTCTTTCAACCAGTTCCTGCCCATCGTACGCAAGCAAGGCAACGCGTTCCTCGCGGCGCCGCGCGTCGAAGGCGAGCGATTTCACTATTTCGAGACGGGCATCAAACGCCTGATCATCGAGCTCGAACTGGAGGACGTCGCGATTTTCCTGGTGCACCTGTCACTCAAGTTCCGGCATCGGCACGATCAGCTGCGCCATCTGCACGAACTGGTGAAGCGGGCCAGCAAACCGGTCATCGTGGCAGGGGACTTCAATACATTCTGGGGGGACCACGAGATCTATCTCTTCATGGAGGCTTCCGGGCTGAAGAGCGCCAACCGCCTCGGCCTGCCCTCCTACCCCGCCCGCAATCCGCGCAAGGAACTCGATTTCATCCTGTATTCGAACGGCATCGAGATCACGCATTTCGACATTCCGGACATTCGCTTCTCGGATCATCGCCCGCTGATCTGCGATTTCAACGTGCGCCGCCAGCCCGCCTGACGGTGCAACTCTTCTGCTGAACGAGGTTTCCATGCCAGCGCACGACACCGCGTCGAACTGGACTCTGACGACGGACGAATCCGGCATCGCCTGGCTCGCTGCCGACAAGGCGGATGCGTCTGCCAACAGCCTGTCGCGGGCCGTCATGGAGGAACTCAGCGCGCGAATCGAAGAGTTCCATCGATCGCCGCCCAAGGCTGTGATCATCACGTCGGCGAAGAAGAACGGATTCGTGGCGGGCGCGGACATCAAGGAATTCGTCGGCATCCAGGATCCGGATCAGGCGTATCAGATGATCCGGCAGGGCCAGCAGGTCCTGGATCGTCTCGAAGCGCTGCCGTGCCCGACGGTTGCCGCGATCAACGGTTTCGCGCTCGGCGGCGGTCTCGAGCTTGCGCTTGCCTGCAGGTATCGCGTCGTCGCTGACGATGCGTCGATCACGCTGGGCTTCCCGGAGGTGATGCTGGGCGTGCATCCGGGATTGGGCGGCACCGTACGGGCCGTGCAGCTGGCCGGGCCGATTGCAGCGATGGATCTGATGCTGACAGGGCGCTCGATCCGGCCGAAGAAGGCGCTCGAACTCGGGCTCGTCGACCGGCTTGTTCCGCCAGCGCAGCTCAACGAAGCCGCGAAGCGCATCGCGCTGAATCCCCCTCCTCTGCGCTCGATCGGCTTGAAGAACCGGTTGCTGAACTCCGGCATCGTAAGGCCCGTTCTCGCGGGTCAGATGCGTGCACAGGTGGCGAAGCGGGCACGACCCGATCACTACCCCGCGCCATACGCAATGATCGATCTGTGGCAGCGCCACGGCGGACAAGGCGAGCAAGCGTACGACGCCGAAGCCCGCTCGATGGGCAAGCTGCTGTGCACGGAAACGTCACGCAATCTCGTGCGGGTGTTCTTCCTGCAGGAACGGCTCAAGGCGGGCGGCAAATCGAATCTGCCTCCGGCGAAGCATGTGCACGTGGTCGGTGCCGGCGTGATGGGTGGCGATATCGCGACGTGGTGTGCCGTTCGCGGCCTCACCGTCACGCTGCAGGATCGCGAGATGAAGTACATCACGCCGGCGATGGAACGCGCCAAGGCGTTTATCGACAAGCGATATCCCGATCAGGCCAAGAGAGACGAGACGCTCGCGCGCCTGAAGGCGGACGTCGAAGGCAACGGCGTTCCCGATGCCGACGTGGTGATCGAGGCGATCTTCGAGAACCTGCAGGCGAAGCAGGAACTCTACGCCCGCCTCGAACCGAGAATGAAGGCCGATGCCGTGCTGGCGACGAACACATCCAGCATCGTGCTCGAACAGTTGTCTCAGAAGCTCGCGACACCGACTCGGCTGGTCGGATTGCACTTCTTCAACCCCGTGGCCCGCATGCCGCTGGTCGAAGTCATCCGCACGAAGGACACCGATCCGATGGTGGTGCAACGCGCGCTGGCGTTTGCCCGCCAGATCGACAAGCTCGCGATCGTCTGCATGAGCTCGCCTGGATTCCTCGTGAATCGCGTGCTCATGCCTTATCTCAGCGAAGCCATTCGTGCGGCGGAGGAAGGCGTTCCGCTGCCCCTCATCGACCGCGCTGCTGAAGATTTCGGGATGCCGATGGGACCCATCGAACTCGCCGACGTCGTGGGCCTCGATGTCGCAATGAGCGTCGGCAAGGTCTTCCTGCAGTCCGACAGCGCGGCAGCTCCGCCAACGCTGCAGAAGCTCTACGACGCAAAGAAGTTCGGCAAGAAGACGGGTGAAGGGTTCTACAAATGGCAGAACGACAAGCCGCAGAAGCCGGATACCGCGGGCCAGAAGGCTCCTGCGGACCTGCAGGATCGATTGCTGCTGTCGCTCGTCAATGAGGCCGTTGCGGTGTTGCGCGAAGGTGTCGTCGAGGATGCCGACCTGGTCGACGCCGGCGCAATCTTCGGTGCGGGTTTCGCACCGTTTCGCGGTGGGCCGATTCAGTACGCCAAGAGCCGTGGCGTCGAGACCGTCGTCGCGCGCCTGCAGGAACTGCAGAAGACGCACGGCGACCGTTTCGCGCCTGATGCCGGATGGCAGTCGCTACGATAATTGCCGGCGCGCTGCAATACGGGCGCACCGGAGTTACGGCAAAAAGCCCTGTGCTACGATGCCCTGCGGGTGCAACTCCTGCAGCCTGATATCCAGTCCGACCGCCAGGTGAATTGGTAGACCAATGGAGAGCAAGCCGCTCGAACTCAGTCTCTTACGCTCGTTCTCGCCCCTGGATGGATTGAAGTCGGAGAATCTTCATTCGCTTGCGCGCAAAGCCGTCCTGAGAGAGCTCGGGACCGGTCGGATGCTCTTCAAGGAAGGCGATACCGACAAGCGCACGTACTATCTCGTCAGCGGCGTGATCGAGCTGATGCACGAAGGCCGCACTGTGCTGATGCTCCGCGGCGGCTCGCCCGAAGCCCGCAATCCGATAGCTCCTGCCCTGCCTCGGCGCTACAGCGCGCGCGTCGTCTCCGATCGGATCGAGTTCCTCACCGTCGACAGCGACATGCTCGATGTCATGCTGACGTGGGATCAGACCGGCAGCTACGAAGTCAACGAACTCAAACATCACGAAAATGCGCCCACCAGCGACGACTGGATGACCACGCTCCTCCAGACCAAGGCGCTGCACAAGATTCCGCCCGCGAACATCCAGGCGATCTTCATTCGCCTGCAGCGCATGGATTTCAAGGCTGGCGAATCCGTGATTCGCCAGGGCGACGACGGCGATTTCTTCTACGTGATCGTGAAGGGCAAATGCGCGGTGATTCGCGAGACCCCGCTGAACAAGCAGGGCATCAAGCTCGCGGAGCTCGGCATGGGCGACACTTTCGGCGAGGAAGCGCTGATCTCGGACGCCAAGCGCAACGCGAATGTCGTAATGATCACCGACGGCACGTTGATGCGTCTCGGGAAGGAAGATTTCCGCACGTTGCTCAACGAGCCGATGCTGCAATGGGTCGACTACGAACAGGCGAAGGCGATGGTCGCGCGAGGCAGCAAATGGCTCGACGTGCGGCTGCCCAGCGAGTTCGACAACTACCATTTCGAAGGCGCAATCAATCTGCCGCTGTACTTCATCCGCCTCAAGCTGAAATCACTCGAGCGAGATGCTCACTACATCGTGTGTTGCGACACGGGCCGTCGCAGCTCAGCAGGCGCGTACATCCTGTCGGAACGTGGCTTTCACGCGTCTGTATTGAAGGGTGGGTTGCTGACGACTGATATCGTCAAGAAGTAGGGACCGCAGTACCGCTTGCGGCGCCTTACATCGTATGCGTCGGCTTGTCCCCGCCCAGCGCGCCGGCCAGATAGCTCTCGATCTTGCGCTGGGTGTTGCCGCGATCCTGTTCGCTGAACTGCACGCCGATGCCGGCGGTTCGCTTTCCCTGCGCGCCCTTGGGCGTCATCCAGATAACGCGGCCTGCGACCGGCAGCTTCTCGTCCTCGCCCATGAGGTTGAGCAGCATGAAGACTTCATCGCCCAGGCGGTAGTTGCTGTTCGTCGGAATGAACAGGCCGCCGTTTTTCACGAACGGCATATAGGCAAGGTACAAGGCGCTCTTGTCCTTGATCGTCAGGGTCAGCAATCCGGGCTTGCTGGTTGGCTGCCGCATCACCATCCGCTCGCTACCTCAGAATTCCTCGTGGCCGATCTCATCGTCGGGCCGCCGGAGCCGGACCGAGAACCTGCAGCACCGAGTGAAGCAACGATTCGATCGCCAACTCCCGCTGCAAAGCCGTGCGGGTCAGTTGGGATTTGAGTGCCCGCACCTGATCCACCACAGCGTAAAGAGCACTTATGTTCAACGCGGCCGGGAGACTTGGCAAGTGCGGCGATCTCGCCGGGAACGTGAACAGATCGGCACTTCCGCCAATTGCCGCCCTGGCGACCGACGTCAGCCACAGGTCGAGCCACGTGAGCCTGTGGGGAAGCTGTGGCTTGGCGTCCTTGGTGTCCCATTCCGCTGCGAGCTGCGTCACATCCGACCGCCCGGAAAGCAGCTGCCCCAGGGACTTCTGCATGCCCTCGTTCAAGGTGTCGAAACGGCCTTCCTGGGCCAGTTCGAGTGCCCGCAAGGGGGCGTTGCCGGTGAATTCCAGGAGCTGCGGATCGGCTTCGGCGCCGCTTTCCTGGCGCAGCCATTCGATGGCTTCCGTGGACGACGGACCATGAACGGCCATCTTCTGACATCGACTGCGAACCGTCGCCGGCAATCCTGACGGACGCGAAGTGGCGAGGATGAGCACGCTGCGGGGCGTCGGTTCCTCCAGGGTCTTGAGCAGGCTGTTTGCTGCGTTGACGGTCATCTGCTGCGCGGGTTCGACGACGGCCACCTTGTAGCCGTGGCGGTAGCTGGTCTGCGTCAGACGACCGGACATTTCGCGGATCTGGTCGACCGAGATCTGCTGCTTGTCTTCCTCTGGATTCACCCAGTAGCGATCCGGATGGGAACCCGCCGCGATGAGCTGGCAGCTCGCGCACTTGCCACAGAATTGCAGCGGGCCGGCTCCCGACGTTTCGCAAAGAACGGCAGCCGCGAGCCAGGACGCGAGTTGGCGCTTGCCAAGACCCTCTGCACCCTGCAGGAGAATGGCGTGCGGGAAGCGGCTCGCTGACCAGGCCGTGCGAGCCTGATCGATGGCGCTCGCGTGCCACGGAAGGACGCGGGGAGCCGGGATTGAGGAGACGGTTTCTTCAGCCATGAATGTTCAGAACAGATGTTTCTCAATTGCCGCACGGATCGACGCGCTCACCTGGTCGCGTTCCACCGAGGCGTCGATCACCACGATGCGGTTCGGTTCGCGCCGGGCGCGCGCCCGATAGGTCGAGCGCACTCGCTCGAAAAACTCCCTCTGTTCGCGCTCGAAACGATCGGTCGTCCCCACAGTCGTATTGCGATGCTGGGCACGAGAGGAGGTCAGATCGAGCGGTGCGTCCAGCAGAAGCGTCAGATCGGGCCGCAGGTCCTTCTGTACCCACTGCTCCAGCGTCGCAATCTGCGATACGTCCATTCCGCGCCCTCCTCCCTGGTATGCGTACGTGGCATCCGTAAACCGATCGCACACTACCCATGCACCGCGTTCCAGTGCGGGGCGAATGACGTTGGCCAGATGAGTCGACCGTGCGGCGAACACCATCAACAGCTCGCATTCGTCGGGCATCGTTTCGCCCGAGTTTTCCAGCAGAAGTTCGCGAAGACGTTCCGCTCGCGGTGTGCCGCCAGGTTCGCGCGTGAAGACAGTCTCGCGTCCCTGAGCGAGCAGCCATTCGCGGACGAACGCGATCTGCGTGGACTTTCCCACGCCTTCGCCGCCTTCGATGGTGATGAATTTGCCTCGCATATCGATCAACGCTGCGGCGACCGTTGCTGGCGCAATTGCCGGAGGTATCGTTGCACAGCCGCGTTGTGCTCCTCCAGTGTCGCCGAGAAATGATGGCTGCCGTCGCCGCGGCCGGTCGCCACGAAGAACAGCGCACCCGTCATTCTCGGCTGAACAGCCGCCCGGATCGAATCGGCACCTGCCAGTGCGATCGGCGTCGGCGGCAAACCCGACCGCGTATACGTGTTGTATGGCGTATCGCGCAGGAGATCTGCGCGGCGGATGTTGCCGTCGTAGTTCTCGCCGATGCCGTAGATCACCGTCGGGTCCGTCTGCAGGCGCATGCCGCGCTTGAGCCGTTCGATGAATACGCCGGCGATCTGCGGCCGTTCGCTGTCGAGCGCGGTTTCCTTTTCGACAACCGACGCGAGGATCAGTGCTTCGTACTTCGTCGCGAGCGGCAGATCGGGCGCTCGCATTGCCCATGCGGCGTCGAGTTCGGACTGCATTCGGCGATACGCGATGCCGAGCAGCTCCAGATCGCTGGTGCCACGCGCGAAGTGGTAGGTATCCGGAAAGAACTGGCCTTCAGGGTGAACGCCCGGTGCACCGAGATCACGCATGAGGTCCTCGGTTGTCAGGGTCGGTGCTTTCTGCGCTACAGCCGGATGCTTCGCGAGTTGCTTCCGGATCTCGGCAAAGCGCGAGCCTTCGATGAACGTGATCGCGTGCAGAATCACATCCCCCGAGCTCAATCGATCGAGCAACGCGCGGGGCGACAGTCCCGGTGCAAGTTCGTACTCACCGGCCTTCAGGCCAGCTGCTCGCCCGGTCAGGCGTGCCCACGCAATCCACACATTCGGTTGGTCGAGCCAGCCTCGACCATTGAGTTGCGAGGCGACTGTGCGAAGTGACGCGCCTCGCTCGACCTCGAATGTCGACATCTCGCTGAGCCCTTCGATCGGCGTCTGCAGCCACACATTCGCGCGCCAGGCAATCACGGCCGCGGCGATACCCCCGATGAACACCAGCGCTGCCACGATGCGGAATAGCTTGCGAATCACGAGAGCAATACCTGTCGAAGCTGGTGTGCAACAGCAGTGCTTTGCCAGCGGCGATCGTCGAGGATCGCTACTGAGCGGACGCCTCGCACTGCGTTGGTCACGAACACTTCGCTTGCATCATCGAGGTCGTGTGGCCACAGGGGCTCTTCGCTGCTGGTCCAGCCGAGCTGCTGTGCCGCCCGCAGTACCTGTGCTCGCATTACGCCGCGCACGCCGCTGAATTTCAGGTCCGGGGTGAGCAAAGCACCGTTTCGAACGATGAATACGTTGCTCGATGTTCCGCAGACCAGTTCCCCTTCAGTGTCGAGCATCAATCCTTCGGCGACGTCGGGATCCTGCCACTCGTTCTGCGCCAGCACCTGTTCCAGTCGGTTGAGATGCTTCATGCCCGCCAGCGAAGGATTCCGGCTCAGCCGCAATTCACACCAGCGCACCGTGAGCCCTTCGATCGGATAGCCGGATGGCAACGGATGCAGTGTCACGATCCTTCGCGTCGGTGCCGAGGGATCGCTTCGGTACCCTCGCCCTCCGGCGCCGCGTGTGACGACGATCTTCAGCACCCCTTCGCGGGCCGCAGAAGCGATCCGAGCAATGTCGCGCTCGATGTCGGGCCGCGAGAAGCGGATGCCGAGTCGATTGCATCCCTGCTCGAGGCGCTGCAGGTGCGCGTCGAGGAATCGCACCGCTCCATCGCGCAACAACGCCGTTTCGAACAGGCCGTCGCCGTAGTTCAGTCCGCGATCATCGACGGCGACGGCGTGTGCCGGGTCCTGAACGATCGAGCCGTCGCACAAGACCACGACAGTCACGCGACCTCTCCGGAAAGTGCACGCAGGACACCGCGGGCTTTGGCGCGCGATTCTTCCAGTTCCCGCTCCGGGATCGAATCGGCCACGATGCCGGCACCCGCACGCAGCGAAACCTGCCTGCCGCGTATTTCGAGTGACCGGATCAGGATATTGAAATCCATGCTGCCATCGGTGTTCAGATAGCCGAGGGAGCCAGTGTATGCGCCCCGCGCTGCGTGTTCGAGTTCGGCGATGATTTCCATGCAGCGCACTTTCGGGCAGCCGGTAATCGTGCCTCCGGGAAACACGGCGCCCAGCGCCTGGCCTGGCGTGACGTCGGCTCGCAGTCGACCCTGGATATTGGAAACGATGTGGTGGACGTGCGCATACGACTCGATCGTCATGAACTCATCGACGTGCACGGTGCCGGCCTCGCAGACGCGGCCCAGATCGTTGCGCTCCAGATCGATGAGCATGACGTGCTCGGCCCGCTCCTTCGGATGACCGTGAAGCTCGCGCGCGAGATCCTGATCCGATGAGGCATCGCGCCCTCGCGGACGCGTACCCGCGATCGGACGCGTCTGAATCCAGCGGTCGTGAACCGAGACGAGGCGCTCAGGAGATGAACTGACGACGGCGTTCTCACCCAGGACGGCGAGAGCGCAGAACGGGCCGGGATTCGTTTTTCGCAGCCGCTCGTACAGATGGAACGGCTGGGTTTTCGGATGCAGGTCTGCACGCCAGCCGCGCGACAGGTTCGCCTGGTAGATGTCGCCGGCCTGGATGTACTCGAGGGCGTGCTCGACGGCACGCAGGTAGTTCTCGGCGGGATCTTCGACGATCGTTCCCTGCAGAAGATCAGGCGGAGCCTGGTCGATGGCACCCGCATGGGCGAGATCGGCCTCCATCGCGTCCAGAAGCCCTTCGCGCTCGCGCTCCGCAATCACGAAGCCACGTCCGGTGTCACGTTCGTGAATGATCGCAGCCGGCACACGCACGGCCTCAGCGATCACCCCGGACGTCGCAGGCAGGCGAAGCCGCGGCTCGATCTGACCGGCGAGTTCGTAGCCGAGATATACGAGCCACCCGCCGCGAAACGGCAGCGGCGAGTCGAACAGCGCAGTTCGTTCGCGCTGCCACCATTCGTCGAGGTGCTGGAGGAACGAACCGCGGGTTTCAGAACCCGCGTGACTAAGACGATCGCCGTCGCGCAGCGTGAGCCGGTCACCCGGAAAGGCAAAGAGAATGTCGAAACGGCCGAGCGGCTCCCCGGACGCGGCGCTCTCAAACAGCGCGGGATAGCGATCGGGCCGCGCAGCGTGCAGCGCCAGAAGCAGTGTCGGCGAGACCGTGACAGGTCTGACCGCCGGCGCGGGGTTCATTGCGAATCAGTCGAGCTTGCGGAAGATGAGGCTGCCGTTCGTGCCGCCGAAGCCGAAGGAGTTCGACAGGGCCACCTTGATCGGCATCTTGCGGGCCGTCTTCGGCACGTAGTCCAGATCGCAACCCTCGCCCGGATTGTCGAGGTTGATCGTCGGCGGTGCGACCTGGTCGCGAATCGCGAGCACCGAGAAGATCGCTTCGACGGCGCCGGCAGCCCCGAGCAAGTGGCCGGTCATCGACTTGGTCGAGCTCACTGCGATCTTCTGCACGTGATCGCCGAAGCACCGCTTCATCGCGAGCGTCTCCGCGCGATCGCCGAGATCGGTCGAAGTCGCGTGAGCATTGATGTACTGAACGTCGCCCTGATTCAGGCCGGCGTCTCGCAGCGCGTTCGCCATCGCGAGTCGCGCGCCTTCGCCATCATCCGGCGGTGCGGTGATGTGGTGGGCATCGCCGCTCATGCCGAAGCCGACGAGCTCTGCATAGATACGTGCGCCGCGAGCCTTCGCGTGCTCGTACTCTTCGAGCGTCAGCGCGCCTGCACCATCCGACAATACGAATCCATCGCGATCGCGGTCCCAGGGACGGCTTGCGGCCTGCGGATCGTCATTGCGCGTCGACAGTGCGCGAGCCTGACAGAAGCTGCCGAGACCGAGCGGCGTCGTCGCCATCTCGCCAGCGCCCGCGATCATGACGTCAGCGTCGCCGTACTGAATGAGGCGAGCTGCAAGGCCGATGGCGTGCGTCGATGTCGTGCACGCCGTGACCGTCGCGATGTTCGGGCCCGTGAGCTTGAGCTGGATCGAGACGTGGCCGGAGATCATGTTGATGATGCTGCCGGGTACGAAGAACGGCGAAATCTTCTTCGGGCTGTGTGTCTCGATGTACTTCTCGTAGTTCTCTTCGATCGTGTGCAGGCCGCCGATGCCCGCGCCCATCGCCACACCGATGCGCGGAGAGTTCGCTTCGGTCACCGTGATGCCGGAATCCTTGAACGCCTCGATCGCCGCCGCGTAGCCGTAATGCATGAAAGGATCCATGCGCCGCAGCTCTTTCGCGGGAAGGTATTTCTCCGCATCGAAGTCCGCCACCGGTCCGTGGAAGCGCACTGGAAACGCGCTGACATCGAAGGTCTTGATCGGGCTGATGCCGCTCTTGCCGGCGAGCACGTTCTGCCACGCCGATTCAACGGTGCTGCCGACCGGTGAAATGATGCCAAGGCCAGTGATTACGACGCGTCGCTTGGACAAGCGTTTACCTCGGAAGTGGTGGCGATGCAGGAGAGAAACGGTTGGCCGCACTGCCATCCGTGGCTGATCGACCTGCTACCTGAGTGTGCGCGAGCCCGACGGGTCGCGCACCAGGGATTCAGGCCTGTGCGCGGCGCTCGGTGATGTAGTCGATCGCTTGCTGCACGGTGGTGATCTTCTCGGCGTCTTCGTCGGGAATCTCGGTTTCGAACTCTTCTTCCAGCGCCATCACCAGCTCGACCGTGTCGAGTGAGTCGGCGCCCAGGTCGTCGACGAAGGAAGCGTCGTTGGTGACCTCTTCTTCCTTCACGCCCAACTGTTCGGCGACGATGGCTTTAACCTGCTGTTCAATACTGCTCATTGCTGTACGAGTCCTCTGTGAGACTGCTTGAAACCCTTCGAAAGACCGACCCTTTTATTTGTTGGGAGGGTCGCACGGGGGGCGTATTCTAAGTTAAGTGACTGAAGCGGCCAACATTTTCGAAAACGATTCGATAACAACGACTTGACACGCTCAGATCATGTACATGCCGCCGTTCACGTGGAGCGTCTCCCCCGTGATGTAACCGGCGAGCGGGGAAGCCAGGAATGCGACTGCATGCGCGATGTCTTCGGGTGTCCCAAGACGGCCCAGCGCGACCTGGCTGGCGAGCTGTTGTTGCTGTTCCGCCGCAAGCTGCGCCGTCATATCGGTAGCGATGAAACCCGGGGCGACGACATTCACGGTGATGGCGCGCGATCCGACCTCCCGGGCCAGCGATTTGCTGAATCCGATGATGCCGGCCTTCGCCGCGGCGTAGTTCGTCTGGCCTGCGTTGCCCATGACACCGACGACAGAGGCGATGCTGATGATGCGGCCGCGCCGGGCTTTCATCATCCCACGCAGGACTGCCTTGGACAGCCGGTACACGGAGGCGAGATTCGTGTTCATGATGTCATCCCACTCTTCCGGCTTCATGCGCAGGAGCAGGTTGTCGCGGGTGATGCCCGCGTTGTTCACGAGAATCGTCGGCGCACCTTCCTTCGCTTCTATTTCCTTGAGTAGTGCGTCCACGGATTCCTGCTGGGACACATTGAGCACGAGGCCGCGGCCCTTGAAACCACCTTCACCCAGCCACTGCGTGATGCCCTGCGCGCCGCCCTCGGTGGTCGCAGTGCCGATCACCGTTGCGCCCTGCTTCGCGAGTTCGAGTGCGATGGCCTTGCCGATGCCGCGTGACGCGCCGGTCACGAGCGCGATGTCACCTGTCATGGTCGCCGTCATGTTTACTCCACGCACGCCTTCAATGCGGCCTGCAGCGAATCGCTGTCTTCGATCGCGAGCATCGCGATCTCCTTGTTCTTTTCGATGCGGCGATTGAGGCCGGTCAGCACGCGCCCCGGGCCGCACTCGACGATCACCTTCACGCCGCTCGCGACCATCGCCTGGATCGTCTGTGTCCACCGCACCGGCCCCACGAGCTGCTGCACGAGCGCATCGCGGATGCTGTCGGGATCGCCGTGCTTGCGCACATCGACGGTGTAGATGTCCTGCACGGCCGGCCTAGTGAACGGAATGTCTTGCAGTCGCTGGCCCAATTTTTCAGCAGCGGGAGTCATCAACGGGCTGTGCGAAGGGACGCTGACCGGGAGTTTGATGGCGCGCTTCGCGCCTTTCGCCTTCAGGATTTCGATCGCGCGATCGACTGCGGCGGCGCTGCCGGCGATCACGATCTGTCCTGGCGAATTGAAGTTCGCGGGCTGCACGATCTCACCTTGTGCTGCTTCGCGACACGCAGCGTCGATGTCGGCATCTTCGGCCCCGAGGATTGCGGCCATGGCGCCCTGCCCCGCGGGAACCGCGGCCTGCATCGCCTGGCCGCGAAACTGTACGAGGGCAATCGCAGTGGCGAAATCGAGAGCACCCGCAGCAACGAGTGCAGAGTATTCACCGAGGCTGTGTCCGGCCATTGCCGAGGGCAACCCGCCGCCGTGCTTGCGCCAGACTCGCCAGGTGGCAATACCGGCGGCGAGCATCGCCGGCTGCGTGCGCTCCGTCTGCCCCAGCAGTTCCTCCGGGCCCTCCTGGCAGAGCTTCCACAGGTCGTAGCCGAGCACCGAGGAAGCTTCGGCGAATGTCTCCTGCACGAGGGGTTCGGCGCCCGCGAGTGCGCTGAGCATGCCGATCGATTGCGAACCCTGGCCCGGAAACACGAACGCAAACGCCATCGAGTGAAGTCCTGTCGAGAAAAACGGCGCGCGATTATAGCGATCGGGGCCGCAGTGACCAGCGTTGCAAGTACAGGCAGATCCCTAATCCCGCGAGCAATCCTCCGAGAGCGCCGTAGAGATGGGCATCGACTATGACGTTCATGTCGCCAGAAAGTGGCAGCGCACCGCGCCATTGTTCCCAGGCCAGTTTGCCGACCAGAACCGCGCTCAGAGATCCCGCCAGCAGCTTGGATTCATGCATCCACCAGCTCACTGCCCCAGCGGCCAGTGCGCCGTGCAACAGGCCGGAAAGGCCCACATACCAGGTGAGTTGTGGCTCAAAAAGAACAAACCCGAGGTCGATCGCGGCGATGCTCGCGGAGCCCACGATCAGCCATTGCCTGAGGGAGTAGTCACGGGGAAAGAGCCCCGCGATCAAGCCCAGGCCCGCTACATTTAATAGGAGATGCGCCAGCCCGCCATGAACGAAATGCCCCGTCAGCAGGCGCCACCATTCGCCCGCAAGGACGGTCTCGCGTTCATAACGCAGCGCAAGACGGGCGCCCTCTCCGCCGAACGCGAGCAGAACTGAAATCCCCGCCGTCAGTCCAACCAGCCAGATGGCCTGTGGGACGGCCTCCGGCTCGGATACCGCTGAAACTGTCGGGCTCGGGCGACCTTCACTCATGATTTCATTGTGCTTTGTTATGATCCGGCGCGCCGCACCGGCCGTACCGCCGATCGCCTATAGATTTTAAGGACTGAATGACATGACCCTCAGCATCTCTCCGGCAATTCGTGATCTGCGCCGCGCGCGTGGCTTCACCCTCATCGAAATCATGGTGGTGGTGGTCATCCTCGGCATCCTTGCGGCCATTGTGGCGCCGAACGTCATCAGCCGCATCGACGATGCCAATGCCGCGAAGGTGAAGCAGGACATCCGCAATTTCGACACCGCGCTGAGCATGTTCCGGATGGACAACTTCAAGTATCCGACCACGGAACAGGGATTGACCGCGCTCACGACGCGGCCGAACGACACGACCGTGCGCAATTGGCGCGAATACATGAAGTCGGTGCCGAAGGATCCGTGGGGCAACGACTACCAGTACCGAAGCCCGGGCCAGCACGGCGAGTATGACCTGTTCACGCTCGGCGCAGACAACCAGGAAGGCGGCGAAGGCATCAACTCCGACGTCGGCAACTGGACCCTGCAGTGAGACAGCCGCCGAAAACCTTCTGAACCCGCCGACCGGTGATTGCGCCGGTCACCTCTGAATGCCAGGCATTCGCCCTCCTCTCCCGATCAGTGCCTGTCGCGCCTTCCCGCGCGACGCAGCGGGCTTCACGCTGATGGAGATTCTCGTCGTCATCGTGGTGATCGGCGTGATCGTCTCCGCTGCGACGCTTTCAGTGAACATCCTCGGGCGCGATCGCGAATCGCAGGAAGAGATGGAACGTGTCTGGGCCGTGCTGCAACAGGCACGCGAAGAGATGGAGCTCCAAGGCCTGGACCTCGGCATGTTCGTTTCCACCAGGGGCTATGAATTTCTGCGGTTCGACGGACGAGAGAATCGCTGGATGCCGATTGAAGGCGACCGACTGTTCGCCACGCGCGAGTTGCCCGAAGGACTGCGCTTCCGGTTGTGGGTCGAATCGCGAGAGATCGTGATGAAGCGCGACGGCGCGGTGAATCGCGGAGACCGCGACGAAGACAAGAAATGGCCGCCGCAGATCATGGTGCTGTCGAGCGGCGACATCATGCCCTTCGAACTGCAGCTCGAGAGGGACTCGGAACCCGCGAAGTGGCGCGTAGAAGTGCTGCCCGACACCGACCTGCGCCTCGAGAAGCGCGAAGACACCGAGCCCTGGCAGCTCGTGGCGCAGACCAGGCCGCCAGAAGATGAGAAGGACAAGCGCGATGCGATCAAGGGCAGACGCTGACATGCGCATTCGAATCCTCGGCTTCACCCTCCTGGAAGTCCTCGCCGCCCTCGTGATCGTGGCGCTCGGCATGCTCGGCGTGATCGAGGCCGTGAGCCAGACGGCGAGCAACAGCAGTTACATTCGCGACAAGACACTTGCGCACTGGGTCGCCATGAACCAGTTGACGCAGGCGCGCTTGTCGCAATCACCGCCGAAGATCGACAAGTCCTCCGACGAAGTCGAGATGGCGGATCGCCGCTGGCGCTGGACGATGGAAGTAACGCAGACACCGGTCGAAAGCGTGCGACGCATCGACATCAGTGTCCGTCTGAAGGATGCGGACGAGAATTCCTCGCTCGCCACCGTGACCGGTTTCTACGGCGCGGCGCTCGCCCAACCCGGCAGCACGATCGTGATGTGGCAGTCGTCGGAGGACGAACAGAACGGCGGCGAGGACGGCGGCAAGGACGACGGCAAGGACGACGACAAGAAGGACGATGGCAAGGACACTGAGCAGCCGCCGGAGCAGCCTGCCCCACCCGAGCCGGGCGACGGTGGTGAACCTCCTCCGCAACCGGAGCCGAGCGAGTGACGCGCTCCGCACCGCACTTCGACACGCGCAGTGACGGCTTCACGCTGCTGGAGATCCTCGTTGCCGTCGCGATCTTCGCAATCGTCGGTATGCTCGCGCTGGGTGGATACAGCCAGCTCATGTCACAGAGCGAGCGCATCGACGAAGGCGCGAAAAGGACGCGCGCCATCCAGGCCGCTGTCACGCGCATGACACAGGATTTCGAAACATTGGAGCCTCGCGCAGTGCGTCCGCCCATGGGCGAAGAACTGCAGCCCGCACTGCGCGCCACCAAGGGCACCGATGATGCGATCGAACTCACACACTCCGGCTGGAGCAATCCGGCGGGCGTTCCCCGGTCGACGCTGCAGCGAGTGTCCTATCGGCTCGAAGACACCGATCTGGTGCGCGAATACTGGCATGTACTCGACCGCACACAGACCGTCGAACCCGTCAGCGTGGTGCTGCTCGACAAGGTCAAGAGCGTGTCGGTGCGCTACCTCGGTGCCGATCGTGACTGGAAGGATCAATGGCCGCCCCTCGGGTATTCGGGTGTGAATGTGCGGACAGCACGGCCGCTCGCAGTCGAGATCACGCTCGAGCTGGAAGACTGGGGCGAGATCAAGCGGCTCGTGGAGGTGGGTGGATGAACCAGTCATCGCTCATCAGGCGTCGAACGCAGCGCGGCGTTGCATTGATCACGGCGGTGCTCGTCGTCGCGCTTGCCACGATCCTTGCGATCAACGTCGGGTTCAAGGGCTACCTCGATCAACGCCGCACGGTCACCATGTTCGCGCTGGACCAGGGTTTCCAGATCGCCATGGGGGCGGAAGCGTGGGCGGCGGACATTCTCAGGAAGGACACGCTCGGCGGCTCGAAGGTCGACGACTTCACCGAGGAGTGGGCCATGCCGATGCCGCCGATCCCGGTCGAAGGCGGCGAAGTTTCCGGAGGCCTGGAAGACATGCAGGGCCGCTTCAATCTCAACACCCTGGTGAAGTCCGAGAGCGGTGTGCTGGTGAGGGACGAACAGGCAGTCGCCCGCTTCAAGGCGCTCCTGAACATTCTCGAGCTCGAGGAGAAATGGGCCGACATGATCGTCGACTGGCTCGACAGCGATCTCGATCCTGGTTTCCCCGACGGCGCGGAAGACAACGTCTATACATCCCTGACGCCGGCTTATCGTCCGCCGAACATGCGCATCACGCGGGCGAGCGAGTTGCTCGCCTTGCATGACTTCGGGATCGAGCGCTATCGAAGGCTCGAGCCGTTCGTCACGGCGCTGCCGGTCGGCGCAAAGATCAATCTCTGCACAGCGCCGCCCGAAGTACTCGACGCGCTGCTCGCCGGCGATCGCGAGTTCACGCTCGCACGCGAGAACGTAGTCGAGATGCGCAAGCAGCGGTGCTATCCGAGTCTCCAGGATTTTCAGGGACGGCTGAGCGCGGATCAGAAGCGCGAACTGGTCGATGGCGAGGTGATCGGCGAAAGCAGCAGTTACTTCCGCGCCAACATCTGGGTCACTATTGGCACTACCCAGTTCACCCTGTACAGTCTGTTGTATCGCACCGGCCAGTCGAACCTGGTCAGCCCCATTCTAAGAAGCTTCGGAACCGCCTGATGACAGAAGCTCTGGTCATCCGACTCAATGCTGCCTCCAGGCCTGCCGATGTCGCCGATGGCTGGACCGCGCAATGGCTCGCGGTCGACAGCACTGGGACGCGGCACGGCAACGTTCAATCAGGGCCGCTTGCGAATGCCGCTGCGTTTGCCGGCGGCCGCCGCGTGGTCGTCATCGTTCCGGGGACCGACGTCTATCTGGCTGAGCCCGTTCTGCCGGTGAAGAGCGGCGCGAAGCTGTTGCAGGTCGTCCCCTTCGCGCTCGAAGAGCAGATGGCGACGGACATCGAGGATCTGCATTTCGCCATCGGCAAGCGCGATGATCGTCCCGGTACGCCCGTCGCTGCGGTCGCTCGCGATCAGATGGATGCATGGCGCGACGCTCTCAGCGCGGCGAACCTTCATGCGGATGCCATCTACGCGGAAACCACTGCCCTCCCCGTCACTCCCAACGGCGTCACGTTGCTCGTAGATGGTGCGCGCGTTTTCGTGAAGCGCGAATCCGGTCAGGGCGCGGTGCTCGACGTCCAGCCGCTGATCGAAGCCGTGCAGCTCGCTCTTGCAGCGGGCGATGACTCGCGCGAGCACGTCACGATCTACCTTACCGAAGACGTGTACGAGCGCGACCGCGACCTCTTCGAGGGGCTGCGCGAATTCACCGCGAGTCTGCAGCTCAAGCTGCTGCCCGACGGCCCGCTGCCCTTGCTCGCTGCGAACGTGATGCAGGGTTCATCGATCAACTTGCTGCAAGGCGCCTATGCGCAGAAGACGAAGCTGCGACTGTCGTTCCAGCCCTGGCGCTACGCAGCGATTCTGGCGGGCGTCTTCCTGGTGACTCATTTCGCGGTCAAAGCCTGGCAGATCGTCGATCTCAAGCGCGATGAAGCGCGCCTCGATACCGAGATCGCCCAGCTCTATCAGCAGACCATGCCAGGCGCGCCGATTCCGGATCCCCTCGAGGCGCGCAAGCAATTCGAGATGCGCCTCAATGCACTGCGCGGCGGCGAAGTCAGCGGCGGCATGATGACGACGATTGGCGTCCTGCGTGACGCGATTGCGCAGGCCCCCGGAGTGACCGTCGAAGCGCTTTCGTATCGCGACAACACGACCGATGTGCGCATCTACGCGACTTCGGTCGATGAGCTGGACAAGATCCAGCATGTCGCTGCGGAACGTGGGCTCGTCGCCGAAATCCAGTCCGCCAATCCACGCGATTCCAAGGTGGAAGGCCGCATGAAGTTCAAGCAGACCGGAACCTGATCAAGGACGCGACGCCATGCAGAAGATCAAGGACTGGTTCAACTCCCTCAAGCCCCGCGAACGCGCGATCGTCTCGGGCGGCGCAGCCATCGTCGTGCTCGCCGCGCTCTATACGTTCGCCCTCGCACCGTTCTACAAGACGCTGCACGACCGGAGCGAGCGCGTCGCACGCAAGGAAAGCGACCTCGCATACATGCGGAGCGTGGCCGGCGAGCTTCAGGCGCTTGGCGCCAACCAGCCGATCGGTGCCGTACCCACCGGCGAATCGCTCGTCGTCCTCGTCGATCGCACTGCACGAGAGTGCGGGCTCGGCACTTCACTGACGGGTCAGACGCCGAACGGTGAGACGGGTATCCGCGTACGACTCGAATCGGCGGCGTTCGACGTACTCGTGAAGTGCCTGGGCAGTCTCCAGCAGGTCCATGCCATCAGCATCGAGTCGGCCTCGTTCGATCGCACATCGCGCCCGGGGCTGGTGAATGCGAATCTCGTGTTGAACCGGGCCGCGAGCTAGCTCTCCCTCCTGCATGAAAAGAATCTGGCCGCTGGCCGCGCTCGGTATTGTCACTTACCTGGTGCTCGTGATCGTGACGCTGCCCGCCAGCGTCATTCTGTCGCGCCTCCCGCCACCGATCGTGACCGCTGGTGTCGAGGGCACGGCCTGGAACGGACGGGCGCAGATCGTCCAGATCGGCCCGACCCAGCTTGGCAGTGTGTCCTGGAACCTGCGTGCATTGCCGATCTTCATCGGACGCCTCAGCGTCGATCTGAAGATCGCGCGACGCGATGGTTTCGTTGAGACGGGCCTGTCGATGCCGATGACCGGCGGAAACCCCACACTGACGGATCTGACGGCATCCATGCCCCTTTCCGCATTGCCGCCTTCGGCAGCGCCCGGCTGGACCGGTACGATCAACGCCAAGGTGGCGAGGCTCGTGCTGGAGAACGGCTGGCCCATAGAGCTGGACGGGACCGTCGACGTCCTGGACCTCACGGGTCCTGCGCGCAGACCGGCCAACATCGGCAGCTACAAAGTGATCTTCCCGCCCGAGGCGACGGGCCAGGAACTCGTCGGTGCCCTGTCCGATCAGGGCGGCCCGCTGGAGATCGCCGGCAATATCCGGCTCAAGCCCGACCGCAGTTACCTGATCGAAGGCTCGATCGCCGCCCGTCCGGAGGCCGGATCTTCGATTACGGACTCGTTGCGATTCCTCGGCGAGCCCGATGCGCAAGGACGGCGTCCCTTCTCTCTCGCCGGCACGATGTAGACGACACTCCCCGTCGCGGCGCTACACTCTCCTCGAATCCTCAAGCCAACGGCGGCCCGGGGATGAATCGCATCTCAAGTCCGCGTGATCCCAAGATCAAATCCAACGGGGAGTCTTTATGCGATCTGCCATCGATCCGTCTGCTCGTCTGGTGCTCCTGGCTTCCATTGCGCTCACCGTGACCGCTTGCGGCAAAAAGGCGGCGGAACCCCCGGCCGCGACGCCCCCCGCGGCGACCGCCAGCGCGGCGCTGGAAGGACAGGTCGACATCGTGGCCTGGCCCGGCTACATCGAACGCGGTGAAACCGACAAGAACTACGACTGGGTCAGCAAGTTCGAAACGGACACCGGCTGCAAGGTCAATGTGAAGACCGCTGGAACGTCCGACGAGATGGTCTCCCTGATGACGCAGGGCGGCTACGACCTCGTCACGGCATCGGGCGATGCGTCGTTGCGATTGATTCGCGGCGGCACCGTGCAACCGGTGGACGTTGCCAGGATCCCTTCGTACGAAACGCTCGACCCGCGCCTGAAGGAAGCGCCGTGGCATTTCGTGGATGGGAAGCACTACGGCGTGCCCTATCAGTGGGGCCCCAACGTGCTCATGTACAACACGAACGTCTTCAAGACCGCGCCCACGTCCTGGGGCGTTCTGTTCTCGGATCAGAAGCTCGGGGACGGCAAGAGCAACAAGGGACGCATCCAGGCGTACGACGGACCGATCTACATCGCCGACGCCGCGCTCTATCTCATGAGCACGAAGCCGGATCTCGGCATCAAGGACCCGTACGAGCTGACTGAAGCGCAGTACACGGCGGCGTTGGAGCTGCTTCGCGGTCAGCATCCGCTGGTGCAGCGCTACTGGCATGACGCCAACGTTCAGGTCCAGGACTTCACCAACGAGGGCGTGGTCGCATCGAGCTCCTGGCCGTTCCAGGTGAACACGCTCGTTGCCAACAAGCAGCCGGTCGCGAGCACGGTGCCGGCCGAAGGCGCAACGGGTTGGGCCGACACGACGATGCTCCATGCTCAAGCCAAGCACCCGAACTGCGCCTACAAGTGGATGGAGTGGTCGATCAGTGCGAAGGTCCAGGGTGACGTTGCTTCGTGGTTCGGCTCGCTGCCCGTCGTGCCCGCTGCCTGCAACGGCAACGATCTGCTGGGCGCGGAAGGATGCAAGAACAACGGCTTCGAGAACTTCGACAAGATCCATTTCTGGCGCACGCCGGAAGCTCGCTGCGCAACGCAAGGCGACGCCTGCATCCCCTACAGTCGCTGGGCGACCGACTATGTAGCGATCATGGGCGGGAGATAGCCGAAGCCACCGCACACAGAGATCACGCAGCACGCAGAGACCGGAAGGAAACTCCTTCTCTGCGGCCTCTGTGAGCTCTGTGTGAAATCCGGATCTCATGACTCCCGCCATCGAGTTCAAGGATGTCTCGCGCGTCTACGGTGACGTGCGAGCGGTCAACGGCGTTTCGCTGCAGATTGCGACCGGCGAGTTCTTCGCCATGCTCGGACCGTCCGGCTCCGGCAAGACCACGTGTCTGCGACTGATTGCCGGATTCGAAGCGCCTGACAGCGGTGCGGTGTTGCTGGACGGACAGGACGTCACGTCGCGTCCTCCCTACGAACGCGACGTCAACACGGTATTCCAGGACTACGCCCTCTTCCCTCACATGAGCGTGCTCGAGAACGTGGCCTACGGGCTGCGGGTACGCAAAGTCGCCAGCGCAGAACAAAGCCGCCGTGCCATGGAGATGCTCGAGCTGGTGAAGCTCGGCGCACTGGCTCAGCGCCGACCTTCGCAGCTGTCCGGAGGGCAGCGCCAGCGGGTGTCGCTTGCTCGCGCGCTCATCAACAAGCCACGGGTGCTGCTGCTGGACGAGCCCCTTGGCGCGCTGGATCTGAAGCTGCGCGAAGAGATGCAGATCGAGCTGAAGAACCTCCAGAGGCAGCTCGGTATTACTTTCATCTTCGTCACGCACGATCAGGGCGAAGCGTTGTCGATGGCCGATCGCGTTGCTGTGTTCAATCAAGGTCGCATTGAACAGCTGGACACGCCGCGCATGCTCTACACGCGGCCGGCAACTCCGTTCGTTGCCCGGTTCGTCGGCAGCGCGAACGTGGCCGAAGGTGAGCTCGCGCGCCGCTTGATGGGAAGCGCGGAACCATTCGCAATTCGTGCCGAGAACATCCGCATCGCGTTGCCGGGCGAATCGCAGGACGGCAATGTCGTCCGCTGCAACGGCACGCTGCTGGACGTGCAGTATCACGGCGCCATGAGCCGCTGCCAGGTGCAACTCGAAACCGGTGAGATCTTCGCGGCAGCGGTTTTCGAACACGCCGGAAACGGACGATTCGCACCCGGCTCTGCAGTTGTTCTCTCGTGGACTGCGAACGACGCGGTAAAGCTCCGCAGCGAGCCCGTTGCATGAATGCCGTCGCGACTTCGGCGCCTTTGCACGCTGGATGGTCGCGTCGAGCGTCGACGTTTCTCTATGGGCGGCCGGGCTTCTATCTCGGTCTGCTGTTGCTGCCGCCGCTTCTCTGGTTCGGCACGGTGTACCTGGGCTCGCTGTTCACGCTGCTGGCCAACAGTTTCTATGCGATCGACGAGTTCACGGCGAAGATCGTTTACGAACCGACGCTGGCAACTTTCAAGCAGGTGCTTACACAGCCTGCACACATCGACATCATCGTTCGCACGCTGGTGATGGCGATCGCTGTGACGATCGCTTGCGCGGTCATCGCGTTCCCTGTCGCCAACTACATGGCACGTTATGCGTCGCCGCGAATGAAGGCGCTTTTCTACGTGGGCGTGATGCTGCCGATGTGGACGAGCTACCTGGTGAAGGTTTATGCCTGGCGCCTGATCCTTGCGAAGCAAGGCATCCTGAGCTGGTTCGTCGACACGCTCGGATTGACACCTGTACTCGAGGCCGTGTTGCGGTTACCCGCCGTCGGCGGACCTTCGCTCGCTTCGTCGTATCTCGGCATGTTCATCGTGTTCGTCTACATGTGGTTGCCCTACATGATTCTTCCGCTCGCAGCCGCGCTCGAGCGTGTTCCGGAATCGTTGTTGCAGGCGTCTGCGGATCTTGGAGCGAGACCTTCGCAGACGTTCCGCGATGTCGTCGTGCCGCTCACGCTGCCAGGGCTGGCTGCAGGATCGGTGTTCACGTTCTCACTCACGCTGGGCGACTACATCATCCCGAGCGTCGTGGGCGCGCCGGGGTACTTCATCGGCATGATGGTGTATCAGCAGCAAGGTACCGCCGGAAACATCCCGCTGGCTGCGGCCTTCTCCGTCGTTCCGATCGTGCTGATCATGATCTATCTCACGCTTGCCAAGCGCGCAGGAGCATTCGATGCGCTCTAGGGGCACGAGATGAGCCGCAACGCCCTGAATCGTGCATCGCTCGGTACGCGCATCGGTGCGCTCGCCGGTCTCGCATTCCTCAATGTGCCGGTGCTGGTGATCATTCTCTACGCGTTCACGACCGACGACAGGACCTATGCGTTTCCCCTGCCGGGCGTGACGCTACGCTGGTTCGAAGCAGCCCTTGCCCGCAGCGACATCTGGGAAGCGATGCGGCTGTCGTTGAGCGTTGCGGCGCTCGCGACGCTGCTGGCCATGATTCTCGGATCGCTGACGGCGCTGGCTATGTCGCGTTCGCGTTTCTGGGGAAGAGAAGCGATCACCTTCATGCTCGTGCTGCCGATCGCGCTTCCCGGCATCGTCACCGGCCTTGCACTGCTGGCTGCCATCAAAGCGGCACGAATCGACCCCGGATTCTGGACCATCGTCGCAGGACATACGACCTTCTGCGTTGTGATCGTCTATAACAACGTCGTCGCCCGGTTGCGCCGAATGCCGCAGAACTGGGTCGAGGCATCGATGGATCTCGGAGCCGACGGGTTCCAGACATTCCGGCACATCGTACTTCCTCACGCCGCCACGGCATTGCTGGCCGGAGGCATGCTCGCGTTCGCGTTGTCGTTCGACGAGATCATCGTCACGCTGTTCACCGCCGGACACGAAAGAACGCTGCCGATCTGGTTCTTCAACGAACTGTTCCGTCCGCGCGAACGGCCGATCACCAACGTGGTCGCTGTCGTCGTCATGATCGTGACGCTGATACCGATCCTCCTGGCGTACTATCTGACGCGTCAGCCGGACAAAGCGTGAGACAGCAGTTCCACTCCGAGCTTCCGGGAGATTCGAGGTCGACATGAATACCAAGCTGCTCATCAACGGCAAATTCGTCGCCGGCAAGGGTGCGAAAGAGGCAGTACTGGATCCCGCGACCGGAAAGACGATCGCGTCCATCGCCGAGGCATCGGACGAACAGATCGAGGCGGCGGTGGCAGCGGCCGCGAAGGCCTTCGACGGCTGGTCGGCGACGGTGCCCAGGGATCGCGCCGCCTTGCTTCTCAAGATCGCCGACCACATCGAGGCCGATGGAGAAGAGTACGCGCGGCTGGAATCACAGAACTGCGGCAAGCCCTACGGGTCGGTGCTGGCGGATGAGATACCGGCCATCGCGGATGTGTTCCGCTTCTTCGCCGGCGCTGCGCGGGCCCAGCATGGCGCCGTTGCCGGCGAGTACCTGCCCGGCTTCACGAGCATGGTCCGTCGCGATCCGATCGGTGTCGTTGCCTCCATCGCGCCCTGGAATTACCCGCTGATGATGGCTGCATGGAAGCTGTCCCCCGCGCTCGCAGCGGGAAATACTGTGGTCATCAAACCCTCCGAACAGACGCCGCTGACGGCGCTGAAGCTCGCTGAGAAACTCGCCGAAATCTTCCCGCCGGGTGTCGTGAACGTGGTCTACGGGCGGGGCGCATCAGTCGGCGCATCGCTGATAGCGCAGCCGCGGGTGTCCATGATCTCCCTGACCGGCGACGTGGGAACCGGCGAGAAGGTGCTGCAGGCGGCGTCGAAGAGCATCAAGCGAACACACCTCGAGCTGGGCGGCAAAGCACCTGTCATCGTGTTCGACGACGCCGATGTCGATTCGGTCGTCAGCGGCGTGCGCACGTTTGGCTTCTACAACGCGGGACAGGATTGCACCGCTGCCTGTCGAATCTATGCGGGGCCGAAGATCTACGACAGACTCGTGGCAGACCTGACGAGCGCCGTTGCTTCGATCAAGGTCGGCAAACAGAAGGACGAGGGTGTCGAGATGGGCCCGCTGATCAGCGCGAAGCAGCGATCCCGCGTCGCGGGCTTCGTCGACAGGGCGGCGGAGAAGAAGCACATCGAAGTCACAACCGGCGGCAAGGTCCGCAGCGGCGGGGGCTTCTTCTACGAGCCGACCATCATCGCCGGAGCGAAGCAGACGGATGAAATTGTGAAGCGCGAAGTCTTCGGCCCGGTCGTCTCGGTCACCCGCTTCAAGGATGCGGATCAGGCGATCGCGTGGGCCAACGACTCCGACTACGGACTCGCCTCCTCCGTATGGACGAATGATGTCGGCAAGGCGATGCGCGTCGCTTCGCGGTTGCAGTACGGCTGCACGTGGATCAACACGCACTTCATGCTGGTCAGCGAAATGCCGCACGGTGGCATGAAGCGCTCAGGGTATGGCAAGGATCTTTCGATCTACGCGCTCGAGGACTACAGCGTCGTGCGCCACGTGATGGTGAAGCTCTGAAAGGAAAAACCCGCCTCGAGGGCGGGTTCTTCACGCCGACCGGCAGGGAGAACCGTTCAGCGCTTGCGGCGGCGGACCAGGCTCGCGCCGAGCAGGCCCATGCCGAGCAACCCGAGCGTCGCGGGTTCAGGAACGTTCGTCGTGCGGGCGAAAGCATGATTGTCCATCTCGAAAGCGTAATTCGTGGTCAGGAAATCGATGCGATCGAACGTCGTGTCGAAGAAGAAATTGACGTAGCGGTTCGAGCCGGCCGCCGTCTGGTTGCCGAGCGAAGTGCCGGCGGCGATGACGTCGAGTCCGGTGATCGTCGCGACGAGCGAACCGTTGCTGTAGAACTTGAGCGAGTTGTAATCATCGATCGAGCCCCAGTACAGGCCGAAGTAGTCGTACGCGGTGCCGCTGCCGGCGTTGAACGTGCCGATCCCCGTCTGATCCGGATACGCGACGCTGTAGTAGTACGTCGAATCGCCGGCCGGTGCGGCCGTGGTGGCAGACGAGAAGTTGATGACGCTTCCGGCACCCGTGTAGTTCGCCGGCTTGCCGCTCTCGAAATCGTAAACTGTTGCACCCGCGACCTGAGTAGTCATGCCACTCGTGAAGGTGGTGATGTAGGCGGCATTCGCGGCCAGCGAAGTGCACGCCAGTGCGACGGCCGTGAGTGTCTTACCGAGCAGCTTCATTGCAGTTCGTCTCCTGAAGTTTTCACTCTCGAGCCCGCTGCCGGGCTGCGATTCTCGCTGTCTTCATTGCAGCAATCGGGCCAGCGTCGTAACTGCCTGATTCGCAAGAAAGCGGAATCTTTCGGGAAATCAGCGGTGTCAGGTGCATCGACGTTCATGTCGCGATGCGCTGAACATAAGCTCCGCGGGAGTGTGATCGGCATCACAAGCCGATCCGCGGTGCTCCAGTCCCCTTTCGTACACTGCCGGCGCAGCTCCGCAGGGCACATGCTGCGTCGGCCAGTCTCTTTATGTTCAAAGGAGCAACATCATGGCAGGCAAGCGCGCGACCCCAACGACGAAGAAGAAGCGTCCGGCCGCAGCATCGACCCGAAAAGCGTCCCGCGCCGGATCCATTTCGATCAAACATGCCGATGACGAGCCGAGCGCGGGTCGTGCGCAGACGATCCTCTACGTTCACGGCATCGGCAACAAACCCGCGGCCGAAGTTCTCAAGTGCCAATGGGACGACGCGCTGTTCGGTTTCAATCTGGGCGAGCGCAGTCGCCTCGCTTACTGGGTCAATCGGATCTTCTACCCGGCTCCCGTCAATGCCTCATGCAAGATGGCGGACGCCACTCAGGATGTCGCGTCTGCGGCGGCCGGTGCCGTAGCCATCCGAGCACTCGCTGATCCTTCCGAAGGCGTCGAGCCGCTACTCCCTGAGGATGCACAGAAGAAGCAGGAACGCGCCGTACTCGAGCGCATCGCTGAGAGAACCTTGCGCGGAGCAGCGCCCGTTGAAGGTCTGGATGCCGCCGACTATCACTCGAGAGTGCTCCCGCTGCCTGCTCCGCTCCGCGAGTTCATTTCCCGTCGCATCACCAAGGCGTTCCTCAAGGACGTCCACGAGTTCCTGTTCGTCAAAGAGCGCCGTGAGGTCATGCGCGAAAGCGTGCTGTCGCGCCTGCGTACCGGCGGTGGCCCGTTCATCGTCATCGCTCACAGCCAAGGTTCGATGATCGCGTATGAAGCGTTGAGCAGCCTCAGTGCTGCGGACGGCATCGAAATCGACCTGTTCGTGACCATCGGCTCTCCTCTGGGGCTGCAGGAAGTCCAGGATCAGCTCAAGGTCATCACGAACCAGAAGAAGGGGCTCGCTGTACCGGCCGTCGTGAAGCGTTGGGTGAATGTCGCCGATCCGCTCGATCCGGTTTGCGCCGACAAGCGTTTGAGCGGCGACTACTCAGCGACGAACGGCGTCGGTGTGGAGGACTTCGTGCAATGGAATGCCGATTCGCCCAAGGATCCGCATTCCGGCAGCGGTTATCTGCGACTTTCGGAGGTTCGCGGACCCGTGCGCGATGCGATCGACCGCGATCTGTTCCAGCGAATCGCGCCGTTCACGATTGCAAGGGATCTCGTCAGCCAGATGGAAGGCGGCGCGCAGGAAGAGCGGCATGCTGTGCTCATCGAACTGCGCGACCAATGGGACGCGCCGGGCCAGTCACGTGCTGCGGACGAGGTTCGCACGGATGTGGTCCGCTGGATTACTAGTTCGCTCCGGGCGGCGAAGCCGAAGCTGACACCGGATGACGTCGACCTGGAGGCGTTGTCTGGCTACGTCGCCGCCCGATTGACGCGCTCTGAAGTCGAGCGCATGTCGGCCGAGCTGCATCTCAACGCCGTCTATCGCGTCTTCCGCAATGCGCGCAAACGCGCCCTCCTCGATCAGTCCATCAACGTGCTGCAATGTGCGACCGCGCATCGCGGCTACGATTCACGCGGCCAGGGGATCACCTGGGCGGTGCTGGATACGGGCATCGACCCGCTGCATCCCCACTTCGGCTACGGCACCGATTGCTCGAACATCGGCCGTGTCTATGACTGTCTCAAGCCGGGCGCCATCGCCGAATGGAATCCGAAGAGTCATCCGAAGCTGGGTGTCGATCGCAACGGGCACGGCACTCACGTCGCGGGAATCATTGCAGGCGGCATGCGCGACTTCGGTATCAGCGGCATTGCGCCGTCCGTACGCCTGAACTCGTACAAGGTGCTCGATGACGACGGGCGCGGCACGGATGCCAAGATCATCAAGGCGCTCGATCACATCTTCGAGATGAACCGCAACTCCGCTTCGCTCGTGGTTCACGGCGTGAATCTGAGCCTGGGCGGTTCGTTCGATCCCGAAGCATTCGGCTGCGGCGACACGCCGATCTGCAAACAGTTGCGCAAGCTCTGGCGGCAGGGCGTCGTCGTCGTGCTGGCGGCAGGCAACGAAGGCTATCTCGAGCTCCAGCAAGGCGACGAGGTGGTCGGGCTGAATACCGACCTGTCGATCGGCGACCCGGCCAATCTCGACGAAGCCATTGCCGTCGGATCGATCCACAAGTCGAAGCCGCACCTCTATGGTATTTCGTACTTCAGCTCGCGGGGCCCGACAGCCGACGGCCGCTGCAAACCCGACCTCGTCGCGCCAGGTGAGCGCATCGTTTCATGTCGGGCGGGCGCGAAAGCGGCGAAGAACATGACTCGCAACAGCATGTACGTAGCCATGAGCGGTACGAGCATGGCGGCGCCGCACGTTTCCGGCGTCGTCGCATGCTTCCTGTCCGCACGGAAGGAGTTCATCGGCTATCCCGATCGCGTGAAGGACCTCCTGCTGGGCGCATGTACCGATCTGAAGCGGGATCGGATGCATCAGGGGGCGGGGATGCCGAATCTCGTGAAGATGCTGCTGGGGAGCTAGTAGGCGACTGACTGCTGGCCAGAGGGGAACGAAGGTCACGAGAGCCAGTCGAGTTGTCGTTTGTCGTCCAGGGGGACTTCGCGCCATTCGCGCATGAGCGGGAAATAGAGCGCGGCCCGGACCGTTTGTTCCGGGCGATAGAGTCGCATGAGCGAGGCGTAGCGCAGGAGCTGGTGGCGATAGCGCGCGACTTCTTCGTCGAGAAAGGCTGACCGGCCGCCGCCTTCGTGGGTACTCGTCTTGAAGTCGATCACCCAGCGGGTGCCCTGCTCGTCCACGAACGTCCGGTCGATGATGCCCTCGACGATTCTTCCGGCGAGGACGCCGCTCAGTGCGAGCTCGGAAGCGGCGTCCTGAATTCCTCCGTCCAGGCCCAATACCCATCGGCCTCGCTTGTCGCTCAGTGCGTGCTCGAGGGCCGCGATCACTCGATCGCTGGCGCTCTCACAACGATCCGGAGGCACACCGAGTTCTGCGAGTTCCAGTAGCAGCCGACTGCGGGATGCCGGCGCTGAACTGCTCGATGTGCACATCCGTTCCAGTTCCCGATGCACGAGCGTGCCGACGTGCCGGCTCGTCTCGGAGACCCAGTCGAAAATCGGCCGCTCGGTTTCGAGATCGACGATGGGTGCGGCCGCGATGTGCAGCGGCTTCTCCGGGACAGGCGGAACCCAGCCGAGCGGAATGCGATGCAGCTCCTGCACGGGAGCGACGGACGAAGGTGACGACGCTGGCGCGCTCGGTGCTTCTGCATCGAAATACGAAGCAACGGCATGCCAGAGCATGCGAAGCATCGACCCCTTTGTCGGCTCACGCAGTGTCAGCTCACCGCCGCGGTCACGAGCTTGCACGGTACCCAGCAGGTGCAATGAGTGCTTTGCACGCGTCGCTGCGACGTAGAGCAAGCGGCCGCGCTCGCGGATGATGCGCTGGCGCTCCAGCAGTTCGATCCAACGGTAGACCGGATCGCCTTCGCTGCCCTCTGCCTTGACGGGTGCAAAGACCATTCCTCCGCCCTCTCCCGCAATCCGCGTCCAACGCAGCAGCTCGCGATCTTCCGTGCGCATCTGTCGCTGCAGACCCGGCAGGATCACGGTCTCGAACTCGAGGCCTTTCGCGGCATGGATCGTCATGATCTCCACGCGAGCTTCGGCATGCGGCTGGCCGCTCGCGAACAACCGGTCGAGTTGTTCCTCCAGCCGTGCGACATCCTCGAGATCGCCGGCGATCTCGATATCGTCGAGGCGGGCGAAAAAAGATTGAGCGTCGTCCAGGTCGCTCTGGCGTGACAGCGTCGCGGGGCCGCCCAACGCATTCCAGGTTCGTTCGACCCAGATTCGCAGCGGCCAGCGTCCGCGCTCCTGGAGGGCAGCACTCAGCACATCGTGCACGCGGCGCAATCGCATCTGTCCGTTCTCCGAAAGGCTTCCGGCGTCGAGTTCTGCCCTGATGCCTTCCTCCAGCACGAAGCTGCCGTGTGCCGCGAGCGCATGCAGGTCCGCCAGTGTGAGGCCGCACCATGGAGCTCGCAGAACCGCAAACCAAGCAGTGCGATCCGCGAGATGGACAAGCGCACGCGTCAGCGCAATCAGATCCTGCACTACGGGGCGCTCGCGCAACTGCTCGATCTCGACGGCCCGGAACTCGACGCCGGCAGCCGCAAGATGCTGCGCGATGAGTTCGACGTGCGTTCTTGCCGTCACGAGAATGGCAACGCGACCTTCGAGATCCTGTTGCAGGCAGTCGCGGACGATCGCCGTGACCTTCTGTGCTTCGGCACGTGGATCTGCGTTCACGAATGCGTGAACGTGAACGCCTCCCGCATCGCCGGTGAGCGCCGCTGTGCTCGCGCTGTATCGAACAGCGCCCTGCTCGGCATCGTTGTGCGGCGCGAGCACGTTGGGGAACGTCGCGTTTACCCAGTTCACGATTGCAGGCAGGGACCGGAAATTCGCTTCGAGCCGCAACGGCTCCAGTTGCAGATGGCCCGGTCCTTTCTGCTGCAGCCCGATGAAGAGCCCAACCTCCGCCTGACGGAAGCGGTAGATCGACTGCATCGGGTCGCCGACGCAGAAGAGCGTGCGTCCATCGCCTTCCTGCCAGCCCGCGGTCAGTCGCTCGAGCAAGTCGAGCTGCGCGAAGGAGGTGTCCTGGAATTCATCGACGAGGATGTGCTGCAGTCGATAGTCGAACGCGAGCGCGAGGTCAGTGGGCTCGTCGGGAGTACCAAGTGCACGCAACGCCCTCAACGCGACTTCGACGTAGTCCGCCTTGCCCTGTCCCTGGAATTCGAGCTGGAGTTCGGCGACGGCAACAGGCAGCAGATCGAGCAGTGCCTGCAACGCACGCCATTGCTCATCGCTGTACGTCGCGTCGGGGAGTGTCCTGAGCTCGAACAGTCGCTCGCAAAGCGCCGGATGCGTGCCGAGCCAGCGCAGTGCCGACAGCATCTGTTCCTTGCGATCGCGGTTGGTCGTCGGGAAACCGTGCACCTTCGTGACAGTCTCGTACAGCTCGCCCTTCGTGTTCTTCTTGAACAGCATTGCCACCAGCGCGCGCCATGCATCCAGCGACTCGCTGGTGGGACCTGGAGCCTCGGGTTGCGAGAGGCAGCTTTCCAGCAACGCCCTGCGCACGGGATCGAGATCGCCGCTGAGAAGATTGCCGGCGGCGTACTGCAGGAGATCGAACAACTCGTGGCGCCGTGCATCGCCCAATCCTTCGCACAGCAGCGTCAGATGCCGTTCGACAATGCGCTCGAGGGTGCTCTCGAGCACGAATCTCAGATTCTCTCGCGCATTCGCATTCACGATCGGATGCAGCCACTGATCGCGCTTCGCAAGCAGGTCGCTCAGAAGCTCCACCAGCCGGTCGACGCGGTTGCCGAGATGGACCACGAGGACTTCGAGCTGAGCCGCGACTGCGGAGTTGTCGCCGAGTCGCTCGACGAGGCGCTGGCCTGCGGCGTCATAGAAAGGCCGGGGATCCGTCGTCGGCTCCAAAGCCGCGCCGGTTCCAGCGAGCACCGGCAACCTCCGCGCGAGCGAAGCGTTCAAGGCATCGATCGTCTGGATTCGCAGCCGTGCAGGATGTTCGGTCAATCGCCAGCCATAGCGGGCGTCCGTGTCGCGAACTGCTCTGGCAAGTTCCCACGTCGATCGCTTGTGCGGCGACTCCGGCGGCGCCCCTTGTGCGGCATCCAGTGCCAGTAGAATTCGCGACCGCATCTCCGCGGCGGCTTTGCGCGTGAACGTGATCGCAAGGATCTGCTCAGGCGATTGGACAGTGGCGAGCAGCCGCAGATAGCGCTGCGTCAGCAGTTCGGTCTTGCCCGATCCGGCGGGTGCCTGAACGATGAACGATCGCTGCGGATCGAGTGCAGCGACGCGGGCTGAAGCATCACTCGTCATCGGTGACGCCCTCCTCGCTTTCAGCAGCCGGTGCCTCGTGGATACGGCAGAGCGTACTCAAGTGGCAAGTTGCGCATTCTTGCGGGAGCGGATCGACGGCCGCATCGCCAGCGACATAGCGTTCCGCGAGCCGCGTAAGTGTGAAGCGCCAGTGATGCATGAGCGCATCCCAGTCCGCCGGATCGCCAAGGTCGATACGCAAGCCCATCGGATACGGCACGATGCCGCTGCCTACGGGCGTGCCATTGCTCCAGCCCCGATACTCGACCGATGCTGGCGCCAGCACTGCGTATGCGAGCGCACTCAACCGTTCGGCGTGCGCGAGGCCGTAGAGAGGCAGCTGGGGACGTGGCGGACGACCCGGCACTGCATCGAGCCACTTGCGAGGCTGATGTGAATCACCCAGCTTGTAGTCGATCAGCAGCTGCCCGCCGCCTTCGAGCACATCGATGCGATCGGGGCGCAGCGTGATCGACAGCCCGCCGATCTCGTACTGCTCGGACGTCTCTGCGAGCTCGACCGTAAAGGGCGGGCGCTGGCGCTCCTGGTCCATCAGCCTGCCGACGAGCTGAGTGACGCTTTCGATTTCGAGCATCGCAAGACGCGTACGCGACGGCGTATCGGGGGCGACCGCCTCCATCGTGTGACGCTGCGCGCTGTCCCGGATCCGTCGTGCCAGTTCCGCATCATCGATGGCGAGTAGTTGCTCGCGAGTCCGCAGCGCACCCCAAACGTCAGCGAGCACGCTGTGGAGAATTGCGCCCCGATCGACGGGCTGAATGCCCAGAGATATTCGCGGGAACTGCGGCGCCCGCAAGCGGACCTCGCCTTGAGCGCGGAACGGGCAACGCGACTGGAGCTCGAGCGTGCGCGCGCCGCCGCGTGCGGCCTGAGGCGGCAACGCAGGTGCGCGATCGTCCCGCAAAGATTCAAGGATCGGACGATTCTCGAACAATTGGCGTCGCAGGGAGGCGCCCACAGCATTGACCGGACCCGCCTCGGTCTCATCGAGTCCTGCAAGCAACGGACTTCGATTCAGTTCGATATCGCCATCGCGCTCCGGCCAGCTGAGCACGACCGCTGGCGAGCACGTGAGCCAGCGCCGCAATTGCACGTGAGCGTGCTCGAGAACATCCGCTGCTGATGCTTCCGGAACTCGCGCGGCACGTTGCAGCTCGAGAGGGATCAATGGATCGGGCGTCACGGGCGCCGGCCACCGATCGGCATCGAGGCCGCATACCCACAGCGCGTCGAACTTCATTCCAGCGCTGGTCGCTGTGTCGATGACTGTAATCGCGGCGGCTGTGGTCTCCGGCTCGAAAGGTGTGTCGTTGACCAGATCCTGCAGGCGCGAAAGCGCGCGTCGCAGACCGATCCGGCCCATCACCACATCCAGCGCGCCGAAGTCAGCCAGCACTTCCTGGAATTTCTCCAGCGTCTGGTATTCGACGCTGCTCAATGTCCGTTCGCCGGGCCACCCCAGCGTCAGCCAGAGTCTGTGAAATCGTTCGGCCCACTCGCTGGGCGTTGCGGTCGAAGCGCTTTCGCGCAGAAGCACGTTCACATCGCGCGCTGCGAGATTCAGTTGATCGCAGTGCGTCTGCGCGGCCCAGCGTTCGAGCTTGAACCAGTCCCAACGATCGCGTTGATCCTCTCGCAGGCGAAAGTCGGCATGCGCGCGAGCCGCTCGTTCGGACTCGCCGCCGCGCAGAAACGGCGATCGCAGAATGCGTCCCGCCTGCCCGCTCGATGCATCGCCCAATGCGACCTGCAGGATCAGCAATGCAGCGTCGACCAGCGGATAGCTGGCCAAGGGGCCAGGCGCCGCAATCACCACCGGCAGCGAAACGGCGGCAGCCTGTGTATGTCGCGCTCCGGGCGCCAGCACGTCTTCGAACACGCGCTGGATTTCCTCCCTGCGCTGCTGCAGGTCGGGAACGATCACCCCAACGTTGGTCGCGCCCGCCAGCACCTGATCGCGTGCCCACCGCGCCGTCAGCTCGATCTCTGTCGCTGCGTCCGCCGCGCCCAGAAGTTTTGTCGCGACTGAGTCGGTTGCCTGAATCCCCGCATCGACGAGCTGGCCGGCCGCACGCCACCGGTCGAGCAGCCGCGACATCGCGGGTGTCGTCGAATCGAACCCGGCGATGGCAATCTTTTCAGCCGGCACGAAGCCGGAATCGAAGGCCCATTGCGAAAGGCGGCTGTCATCCAGAGCTTCCAGCTTCTGGCAGCGGCGTTGATATTCGCGACACCATGAAAGCAGTGCCTGGGCTTCCGGCGCTTCAAATGACTGCAGTGCTTCGACTGGAATCAGGTAGTCGTGCAGTCGTCGCCAGCTGCGGGCCGCGAGTCGCGCCGCACTCGATGGATTGAGCAGGTCGGTCGCTGACGGGCTCGTCGAGACGATCTCGTCCCAGAGCACGCGAGCCTGTGCCGGCCGAAGAATGCGTGCGCGCGCCAGGCGCGACGCGATGTACTGCTGGCGCAGCCAGGAATCCCAGGGCAATGCTTTGGGCGTCAGCCAGACACTCTCGCCCGCAATCTGCGCCTCATTGGCAAAGCTCACCCGCACCGCGTGCGCCAGACGGCGGCTAGCAGTGAGGACGGTGACGCCTTGTTGCAGTAGGAGGTTGAGGGACAAGGTCCGCGGACGAGTGACGAAACGAGGCAGTGATGATGCCAGAGCGCGATGAAACGCTCATCGCCTCCTCACCACAGGGTGTTCGTCGCTGGTCAGCTACGGACCATCTTCAGCGCGGGTGCACGTGTCGCGGGCTCCGCGCCCGATGCGTAGCTGTCGAGCAGCTCTTCCACACGGCCGAACACATCGGCAATCACTTCCGACGTCGGGAGGTTGGTGATTCGGAAATGCGTCTTGTACGGCGCATTGAAGCTCGTGCCCGGCGCCAGCAAAACATGCTTGTGCTGCAGCAAATCCATCGCGAACTGCTGATCCGAGAACTCGGGCAGCACGCCCTCCTTGACGCCGATGAACGCGTAGATAGCGCCGCGCGGTGCGCAGACCTGCAGATACTTGCTGGCAGCGACGCCATCGAGAATGGCTTTGCGCGACTGGAACAGGCGACCGCCAGGCCGCGTGAGCTCGTAGATGCTCTGATAGCCGCCAAGCGCCGTCTGCACGGCCCACTGCCCGGGGACGTTGCTGCAAAGTCGCAGCGACGACAGCTTGTCGAGCGCCGCGAGATATTCGCGCGCCGGCTCGACTTCACCCGAGAACGACACCCAGCCGACACGGTAACCGCAGGCGCGATAGACCTTCGACAGACCGGAAAGCGTCGCGCACAGCGTGCCGTGAACGAGCGTCGCCATAGGCACGAACTCGGCGTTGTCGTAGAGGATCTGGTCGTAGATCTCGTCGGTGAAGACCACGAGATGATGCTTCTCGGCGATCCGTGCGATCGCTTCGAGCGTGGCGCGCGAGTAAACCGCGCCGGTGGGATTGTTCGGATTGATGACGACGATCGCGCGCGTCCGGCACGTGATCAGCGCTTCGATGTCCTTCGGATCGGGCTCGAAACCATTCTCCGGCCGACACGGATAATGAACCGCGCGTCCGCGATTCAGATTCACCGCTGCGGTCCACAACGGATAGTCCGGGCTCGGGACGAGCACCTCATCGTCAGTCGACAGAAGCGCGCGCAGTACGAGATCAATGAGCTCGCTCACGCCGTTGCCCATGTAGACCTCTTCAGCCGTCACGCCCCGCACACCGCGGCTCTGCTGCTGCATGACGACGGCTTCGCGCGCCGGGAAGATGCCCTTCTGATGG
>JACZCZ010000334.1_pt1 | contig 42498 bp, 33 predicted proteins | sample 8641811 | NCBI WGS metagenome assembly JACZCZ01 (sample SAMN15324610, study PRJNA640507) | soil metagenome | isolation source: intercropping peanut in the first line | place: China: Luxin town, Laibin City, Guangxi Province | collected 2019-07-25 | depth 10cm m | reverse complement strand
TGCGTGGCTGATCATCGTGCTGTCGCTGTTCGATTCGACGCGCGCGTACACCCACACGTTGACTGGCTACGTGGTGAACCCGCTGACAGCGCTGATGGGTCGCGCGGCGGCATCGGTACCGACCTTCGTGGTGGCGTTGTCTGCGGCGCTGGCGGTAGCGCTGTTGGTGCGCTTCGTTGGCCTGTTCTTCGCGAGCGTCGCGCGTGGTGAGGCGAGCTTGTCATGGGCACCGCCGGACCTGGCGATGGCGATCAGCGTGCCGTTGCGTGTCGGGATCGTGGTGAGCGCGCTGGTGTTTGCGGCGCCGATCGTGACCGGTGACGTGGACGGCTCGCTGACCCGCTTGGGTGAGCTGCTGCTCATCGCATTGATGTTGGCGGGTGTGCCGTTGATGGCGAACGCGGTGGTGGGGTTGCTCGTGATCTGGCAGCGCCGTGTGCGCGTCGGCGAGCGCGCGGAGCTTGGCAATCGGCGTGGGCGCGTCCTCGGCGTCGATCTCTGGTCCGTGCGGATGGAAGAGCCCACCGGTGCCGAGGTGCACGTGCCGCACCTGTTGCTCTTGGTGTCACCGATGCGTGTGTTCCCGCTGGTGCGGCGCATCGCGGTGGAAGTCACGATCGGGCAGGACGTGGCTTCGGACCGCGTGCTGGCGTGCCTGCAAGCGGCCGCGGGTGACGGCTTCGATCAGGTCGTGGTCGGCGTGACGCGACTGGAGAGCCAGCGGCTCACCTATCGTTTGACCGCGCGGGCCAGCGCACCTGGCGCCGAGAGCACGTTGCTGACGCGTACGCGCGAAGCGTTGGCGGCGGAGTCGATCGCGATCGTGAGCGCGTACGTGATGGACGAGCCGCGATGAATGCGGCAGCGCTCCTGCTCGCGCTGCTCGTGGTGGCGTACATCGGTAGCAGCTTGGCGTTGTCGCGTGGCGTGCGCGGCTACAGCTCTCCTTCCGGCGTGGAGTACGTCTTGCTTGGCGTGGCGCTTGGACCCGGCGCGCTGGGCTTGGTCGAGCGCACCACGCTTGCGTCGATGACACCGATCGCCGTGTTCGGTCTGGGTTGGATCGCGCTCGAGCAAGGTGTGGAGTGTGGCTTCGCCGGCGAGCGGCGCGTGTCATGGAAGCGTGCGGTGCTCGGTTGTGTGCTGGCTGGCTTGTTGGCCACGACGATCGCGACTGTCGTGCATGTGGTGTTGGAGCGCCTGCATCTGGTCGAGCGTGCGGACGTGTGGTGGGTGAGCATTGGCGTCGCGCTGGTGTCGTGTGAATCGACGCGCCATGGTCTGCGTTGGGTGCGCGAGCATCACGGAGCGGAGGGGCCGCTCTCGCAATTGATCTCGGACATCTCGTCAGCAGATTCCGCGGTGCCGTTGGTCGCGCTTGGTTGGTGGTTCACTGCGCGTGCCCAAGCCCTACCGCCGGTGTTGCTGCGCTTGCCTTCGTTCGGCCTCGCCCTCGCAGAGCTGGTGTTCGGCGCATTGCTCGGGTTGCTGGTGACTGCGCTGCTCAAGACCACGACACGTGCCGTCGATGGCTGGGGCGTAGTGCTCGGTGGCGCCTTGATCGGCGTGGGTGTGACCCACGGCGCGGGCATGTCGTGGCTGACCACGTTGTTTGCGATGGGCGTGACGCTGAGCTTATTCGCGATCCAGCGCGAACGTGTCCGGGTGGCGTTGGAGCAAAGCGAGCACGCGGTGTTGCTGCCGATCCTGGTCCTGGCCGGCGCCCACATCGATCTGAAGCAAGTGCCTGACCTCGCGCTGATCTTGCCCGTGGCATTCGTCGCGCGCGTCGCATTTACGCTGGTCGTTGGAAATGTGGCGCGCGTGGTTTCGCCGATCGCGGCGCGCGCAGGTGTGTGGCTCGGTCCAAGCTTGATGTCGTCCGGCGCGGTGACAGTGTGCATCGGCTTCGCCTGCGCGCTGCATCGACCGGGGCTGGTCGGACAAATGATTCTGGCCGCGGCGGTGGTGGACACGCTGATGGGCGAGCTGATCGGCCCGATCGCGTTGCGTCGTTCGCTCCAACACGCCGGTGAGGTGAATGGACGCGACGCGGGGTCGACGCCGACCACGCCCACCACGGAGCTCAGGGCATGAGCGCCACATCCACCGCAGCCGGCGTGGGGGTTCGCAGCCTTCAGATGGTTGCGCTTGCGGTGCTGTTCGGTCTCTTGATCGCGGTGGCGAACGCCGGCCTGAACCTGGGCAGCTCTGCGCGCGCCATCGTGTCGGTGGGATTGCTGCTTCTGTCCGGCATGTTGGTCAGTGATCTGGTCAGCGTGATCGGGTTGCCGCATCTGACCGGGTACATCGCCGCCGGTGTGCTTGCGGGCCCTTACGTCAGCCGCATCATCGACCACGAGACGGTGGCGAACCTGCACGGTGTCAACACGCTCGCCCTATCACTGATCGCGCTGGCCGGTGGTCTCGAGCTGCGCGTGGACGATCTACGCAAGAGTCTGCGCAGCATTGCGACTGCGATGGCGGTGCAGAGCGCGGTGGTGTTGATCGTCGCCAGCGCCTTGCTCTACTTCATGCGGCCGTACATTCAGTTCGCGGCGAGCATGCCGACGTCGATGTGGCTCGGCGTCTCGTTGATCTGGGGCGTGCTCGCGGTGAGTCGCAGTCCGTCCGTAACGCTCGCGATCATGTCCCAGCTCAAGCCGCAGGGGCCCTTGTCGCGTTTCGCGTTGGGGTTCGTCATGTCTTCGGACGTCGTGGTCGTGGTCCTGATGGCAACGGTGCTCGCGGTGGTGCGGCCGTGGATCGAGCCGGGCAGCGAGATCTCGCTCGATGCGGTGGTAAAGGCGGGACGCGAGATCATCGGCAGCATTTCCATCGGCACCACGCTGGGCGTGCTCTTGATTGCGTATCTGCGCCTGATCGGCGGACAGATCCTCTTGCTGTTGCTAGTGCTGAGCTTCGTCGCATCGGAAGCGCTGCACTACCTGCATTTCGAGCCGATGCTGACGTTCCTGTGCGCGGGTTTCGTAGTGCAGAACATGTCGGCGCAGGGCGAGACCTTGCTGCACAAGATCGAAGAGACCGGCAGCCTGGTGTTCGTGGTGTTCTTTGCGACCGCAGGTACGCACCTGAGCTTGCCGCTGCTGTCGTCGCTGTGGCCGGTCGCGCTGGCACTGGTCGGTGGGCGCATGCTGTCGACGTTCGCGGCGCATCGCCTCGGGTCTGTGCTGGCCAAGGACGATCCGGCGGTGCGCACTTGGGGCTGGGCGCCGCTGATCTCGCAGGCCGGTCTGACCTTGGGCTTGAGCGCGATGGTGGCGCGTCAGTATCCGCTGTTCGGCGAAGGCTTCCGCGCGCTCGTGATCGTCACGGTGGCGCTCAACGAAGTCATCGGACCGATCCTGTTCAAGCTCGCGCTCGAGCGCACCGGTGAGATCAAGCCGGCGTCGTGACGGCGCGCGGACCGGCGATCAGTACGCGTACATCCACATGAAGCACATCTCGTTCTGGAAACCGGTGCCGAAGCTGACTGGCTGATTGGTCGTGTTGTTGTATTCGCAGCGCAGCGCCAGACCATCGCTGCCATCGAAGGAGAGCACCGGATCGAAGACGCTCAGCGGAGGCTCATCCCAGCGCAGCGATTCGTGCAGCAAGGGTCCCTCTTCGGATGCGTTCGCTTGGCGTCGAATCGTCGCGCGCACGCCGAGCTGGTGCGTGTGAGAGGTGAGCGCAAAGACACGCAGCGGCCGGACCGGATCGCCCACCGTCGTGAAGAAGTCATGCTGCGACATGGCGTTGGCCGGCAGGGACAGGCTCAAGTCGCCGGTGAACACCACGCGCGCTTCTTGCAGGTCCGCTTCGCGCGGTCGTGTGGTGAGCTCGATGCCGCCGCTGTCGTCGATCGTGCCGCGGCTGGCGTTGATGTAGTGGATCTGGATTGTGATCGCCGCGTGTGGCTCCAACAGGAAGCCGGCTTCTGGTGGCAAGGTGAAGCGCGTGTCGTGTTGCTGCGCGATGACCAAGCGCGAGTCTTCGCCGCCGAGCAACGCGAAACACTCGGTCGGTGTGCTGGAGGGCTCACCGTTCACGCGGCTGACGATCATGTGATGGCTGCCGTCACCGAGCGTCGCGCGCAGCTCCGTGACCCAGACCGCCTCGTCGTTGGTCAGGCGCACGTCCATGCAGAGGTGTCCTTCCTGCATGAAGCTCACGTCACGCACGGTCATCTGTGCGCGCAAGAGCGTGCCCTCGCTGCTGGCCTCGATGTCGACCGAATGACCGCCGAAGCCCGCGCTGCCTCCAAAGCCCGCATCGCCACTGAAGCCACCGATGCCGGCTGTACCCGCGCTGCCGCCTTCGCCACCACCGTCCGGTGGTAGCGCCGCAGGTGGTCGGCCAGATTCGAGCCCGCAGCCGAACACACACATAGACACGAGCATCGAGAACCACGCGCGCATCGGTCACCTCGCCCGATCACTGTGCGTGGCGCGCGCCGAAAGGTCGAGAGCACACGTCAGCCGATGCGTTGGCTGCGAGCAGGGACTTGGGTACGGTGAGGCGCATGGGCGAAGAACGTGTGACGGGCGGCTGTTTGTGCGGTGCGGTGGCGTATGAAGCGGACGGGCCGTTTCCGGTGTTTCAGTACTGTCACTGCTCGCGTTGTCGACGCTTCACAGGCAGCGCGCACGCCGCGAACCTGTTTTGCCCGCCCGGGCAGTTTCGTTGGACCAAAGGCGCCGACAACGTTCAGACCTTTGCGCTGCCGAGCGCGCGGTTCTTCGCGACTGCGTTCTGCAAGACCTGCGGCAGCAGCATGCCGTGGACGAACCAGATGGGCTCGATGGTGATCATTCCGGCCGGCACATTGGAGGCTTCGCCGCCGATCGCACCGCGCGCGAACATCATGTGGGCGTCACGTGCGCCGTGGTACGTCGCGGCGTCCGAGCTGCCGACCCACGACGAGATGCCCCCGCGCAAGAAGTGACGACGCGTGGCTCATCGTTGACGCGCTCGGTGCTTGATTTCGCGGCGGGCGCGTTCCTACTCTGCCGCCCCATGACGAACAAAACGCTTGGGTTGCTGATGCTGCTGAGCGCGCTCGTGGGCTGCAGCGTGGTGGGATCGATGGTGGGGACCAGCTCGGTCACGAGCAACGCGACCAGCTCCGCCGCGACCTCGTCGCGCTCACTGCGGCTCAGCGCGGGCTTCTTCTTCGGTCACGATGTGCGGCAGCTCAAGAGCGTCGTCTATGTGCTCGACTTGTCCGGCTCCATGTCCGGTCGCAGCGGCAGCGCGGCGGAGCAAATGGGGCGCGGCGCGGCATCGAACGTCGGCGGCTCGGTGATCAGCGGTGTGGCCGGCAACGACGTGGGCTCCGCAACCCAGAGCACACTGCTCGACATGGACAAGAAAGTGGAGCTGGTGAAGGACCACCTGAACGCGTCGCTGCGCGGCCTGCCTTCGGATGCGACGTTCAACATCGTGATGTTCTCGGGCGACGTGCAGAAGCTCTCTCCCACGATGCTGACTGCGAGCGCCGGCACCACGGCGGTGGTCAGCGCGTTCGTGTCGAAGCTCAAAGAAGGCGGCTCGACCAACATGAAGGCGGCGATCGAGGCGGGCTTCGACATCGAGGCACACGACATCATCGTGCTCACTGACGGCATTCCCACCGACGCGACGCCTGAAGAGATCCTGGCGATGGTTGCCACGCGCAACGCAGACCACAGCCGTCGCGTATCGACCGTGGGCGTCGGCGCCGATCAAGCCGCGGATTTCTTGACCAAGCTCGCGACCCAGAACGGCGGCACCTACCAAGCCTACGAGTGATCGACTTGGGCGCTCTACTCGCCGCCTTTGTCTAGACGCTCTCCTCGGCGTCTTACTTCGGCGCCATGCGCAGCGCGCCGTCGAGGCGGATGGTTTCGCCGTTGAGGTAGCTGTTGTCGATGATGTGCAGGGCGAGCTTGCCGAAGTCGTCCGGGTCACCGAGTCGCGCCGGAAACGGAATCGCTGCCGCAAGCGCTTGGCGCGCCGGCTCGGGCAACATCGCGAGCATCGGTGTGTCGAATGTGCCGGGGCAGATGGTGTTGACGCGAATGCCGACCTTCGCCAGGTCACGCGCGGCAGGCAACGTCATGCCAGCCACGCCTGCTTTGCTTGCGCTGTAGGCGATTTGTCCGATCTGTCCGTCGAAGGCGGCGACCGACGCTGTGTTCACGATCACGCCCCGCTCTCCGTGGGCCAGTGGCTCGGTGGTCGCGATCGCCGCGGCGGCGATGCGCATCACGTTGAAGGTGCCGAACAGGTTGATGTGGATCACCTTCTCGAAGATGTCGGCGGGATGCGGTGCGCCGTCCTTGCCCAAGGTTCGCATTGCCCAGCCCACGCCCGCACAACTGATCGCAGCGCGCAGCGGCGCGCGTGACATCGCCCGCGCCACGGCAGCCTGTACGTCGCTTTCGGAGGTGACGTCAGTCTTGGCGAAGCTCGCCGCCGAGCCCAGTTGCTTGGCCAGCGCTTCACCGCGCTCGGCATCGCGATCGACGATCACCGTGTGCGCACCCGCTGCAACCAGCCGGCGCACCACCGCTTCACCCAAGCCAGACGCACCGCCCGTGACCAACGCCGACGCACCTTCGATCTTCATGTCATCTCCTGCTCAGGAATGAGTCGGTGCGGAAATAGCACGGCCCCTAGCGCGGCGCGTTGCCGATCAAGGGACCTCGCAGATCCAGTTCTCGCCATTGCCGCAGCTGAAGTCCGCCCACCCGTCGGTGGTGGCCACGCCACACTCGTAGACGGTGTCGGGCTCGCTGCTGTCCCATTGGGTGTACGTCGGCGTCGTGCCATCGACCCACTCCCATGTTCCGGCCGTGGTCATGCCCGAAGCATTCTTCTGGTTGATGCCGATCAGCCACTGCGTGTCAGCGATGGCGTCGATTTGTTCCATCACGAACGCGTTCTCGGCTTCGTCGTTGATGCTGACCAGGTCCGCGCCGATCGCTTGGCACGACGCGCGCGCCTCGTCCCAGTCTTGATTGCTCTCGCAGAACCAATAGCTGTGACCGGCGTGCGTGGCTGCGGTGCAGTCGTCGTCGGGTGGGGTGGTGGTGTTGGCGTCGGTGTTGCTGCTCGCGTCGGACGTGGCTGCGTCGCTCACGGCGCTGGCATCGCCGATCGCTGCGTCGAGATCGCCTGCATCGTTGCCACCCGCATCTGGCAAACCGGCGTCCGTTCCACCCGTACCCGACGTGCCGCCGGTGCCACCCACACCCGACGTGCCGCCGACTCCGCCGAACCCCGACGTGCCGCCGATGCCACCGAAGCCCGCGCTTCCGCCGGTGCCGCCAAGGCCGCCTACGCCCGCTGCTCCGCTTCCACCGTTGCCGCGCCGATCGCCTCCGCCGCACGCAGCCAAGAGGACCATGCTCAACCCGACCACGAACCTGATCCGATGCCCCATTGCGTCACCCCTTTACGACCCAGCACGGGGATATCACGCGGCTGCGCTAGAGTCGGTGGCCATGTCGAAGCCAGCGAATCCCTTCCGCGCGTTGACCGCATTTGTCGTCCTGGTTGCCGCCTGCTCTCCCTATCGCGCGAACGACAATCCGACCCCTCCGGCGAGCCTGCCAGCGCGCTTCGTCGGCGAAGGCGGACCGGCGGGTGCAGCGAATCGGTTCTGGGAGAGCTTTGGCAGCGCGGGGCTCACACGCGCGGTGGAGGCGGCGCTCGCGGGCAACTTCACGTTGCACGGCGCGTGGGCGCGACTGGCTCAGGCCGAGGCTGCAGCGAGCATCGCGGGTGCACCACGCTACCCAAGCTTGGATGCCGGTGCCTCCGGTCGTTTGGTTCGCATCGTCGCGCCGTTCGCGCGTCCGGATGGCAACAACTCCACCGTGGCACGGGTGTTCAACATGTCGCTTGGCGCCAGTTACGAAGTCGACCTGTGGCAGCGCATCGGTTCGGCTGCGCGCGCGAGCGCTTTGGATCGCGACGCGACGCGCGACGACGTGGAGACCGCTGCGATCTCACTCGCGGCCGAGGTGTCGGAGCGCTGGTTCGATTTGGCGCGCGTGCACGCGAGCAAGGCATTGTTGCAACAGCAGTTGGAGACCAACGAGCACGTGCTCGGTGTGGTGACGGCGCGCTTCGAAGGCGGCCAGACCTCCGGGCTCGACGTCTCGCAGCAGCAACAACTGGTGAGCGGCACGCGCGCGCGGGCGGAGCTCCTGACCGCAAGTGAAGCCACCTTGCTGCATCAGCTCGCGGTGTTGACCGGGAAGCCACCGGGTGCGTTCTCGCTCGAAGGCAACGCGGACCTCGTGAGCTTGCCGCCGCTGCCGAGCGCGGGCATTCCATCGGATCTGTTGCAGCAGCGACCTGATCTGCGTGCGGCGCAGCGACGTGTGGCGGCGGCGGATCACCGCGTGGCCGAAGCGGTGGCGGATCGTTTCCCGGTCTTGCGTCTGACCGGCGAGATCAGCGCGCAGGCGCAGAAGAGTGATTTCATTTCACAGGCGCTCACGCCGCTGTGGAACTTGGTCGCCGGTCTGACCGCGCCGATCTTCGATGGCAACCGGCGAGCGGCCGAGGTCGATCGGCGCGACGCGATCCTGGCAGAGCGTGTCAGCGCGTACGGCCAAGCGGTGTTGACGTCGCTGATGGAAGTGGAGAACGCGCTCGCCCAAGAACGACAGCAGCAACGCTTCATCGAGCAGCTCTCGTTGCAGCTTGCTGCGGCACAAGCGGCGGTGGCGCAATCGCAGCAACGTTATGCCAGCGGGCTGACCGACTTCTTGCCGGTACTGACGGCGATCAGCGCAGCGCAGGCGAACGAACAGACGCTGCTCGATGCGCGCCGCCAGCTGCTCTCGTTTCGGATCCAATTGTGTCGCGCGTTGGGTGGCACCTGGACCGTGTCGCTTCAGCAAGGAACGTCGGGTCGGGAGGGCGCATGAGCCTCGCCGATGCGATCGACCAGGTGGTCTGGCGACCGAGCGCGCAACAGATCGATCAGGCCAATGTCACGCGTCTGATGCGCACGCTCGGCTACGTGATCGATCCGCACGACGCAGCGGCAACCGAGCGCACGACGCGCGAGTTCATCGCGCGCACGCAGCGGGACATCGCTTGGTTCTGGGATGCAGCGTTGAAGGATCTCGGCATGCTCTGGACGCGGCCGTACGAGCGAGTGGTGGACGTCTCGCGCGGTCATCCGTGGGCTGACTGGTTTGTCGGCGGGGAGGCCAACATCGTGGCCAACTGCGTCGATCGGCACGCGCGCGGCACCTTGGCGAGCAAGGTCGCGTTGATCGCGGAGACCGAGGGCGGCGAGGTGCGGCGCTTCACCTTCTCCGAGCTTGGTCAGCAGGTGTGTCGCGTCGCCAACGCGCTGAAGGCCTTGGGCATCGGTCGCGGCGACACCGTCGCTTGCTACATGCCGATGGTGGCGGAGGTGGTGTTTGCCATGCTCGCCACCCAGAAGATCGGCGCGGTGTTCATCCCGATCTTTTCTGGCTATGCGCCGCCGGCCGTGCGTGAGCGCTTGGAAGATGCCGACGTGAAGCTGGTGTTCACCGCCGACGGTTCGCGGCGCCGCGGACAGCCGATCGCGCTGAAGGCCGAGCTCGATCGCGCGCTCGATGGCCTGGCCTGCGTGCAGCACGTGATCGTCTACGCGCGCATCGGCGGTGAGCTCCCGTGTCCGATGCAAGCCGGTCGCGATCATTCATGGCAGGCGCTGATCGATCGGCAGTCGGATCAATGTGCGACCGAGTCGATGCCGGCATTGGCTCCCGCGCTGATGTTGTTCACCAGCGGCACCACCGGCAAGCCCAAGGGCACCGTGCACACCCACGCCGGTTGCTTGGCACAGATGGGCAAGGAGCTCGCTTACAACTTCGACCTGCGTGCGAGCGACGTGTTTTGGTGGTTCAGCGACATCGGCTGGATGATGGGGCCGTGGGAGATCATCGGCTGCTTCATGCATGGCGCCGCGATCGTCGTGTTCGAGGGCGCGCCGAATTTCCCTGAGCCTGATCGCGTGTGGCGCAGCGTCGAGCAGCACCAGGTGAGCATGCTCGGCATCAGCCCCACCGCGATTCGCATGTTGATGCGCGGCGGAGACGAGTGGGTGACGCGGCATGCGATGCCCACTTTGCGCATGCTCGGCAGCACCGGTGAGCCCTGGGACCCGGAGAGCTACGGTTGGTACTTCGAGCACGTGGGCAAGTCGCGCTGCCCGGTGATCAACATCAGCGGCGGCACCGACATCGTCGGTTGCTTCTTGGCGCCGTTGCCGGTGATGCCACTCAAGCCGATCACGCTGCAGAGCCCCGGTCTCGGCATGGCGATCGATGTGTTCGACGAGGACGGCCACAGCATCGTCGACGAGGTTGGTTACCTCGTGTGCACGAAACCGGCGCCATCGATGACGCGCAGCCTGTGGAAGAACGACGCCAAATACCTCGAGACGTACTGGTCGAAGTTTCCGAACGTGTGGAACCACGGTGATTGGGCGAAGGTCGACCGCGAGGGCTACTGGTTCTTGTTCGGTCGCGCCGACGACACGATGAAGATCGCGGGCCGGCGCGTCGGTCCTGGCGAGATCGAGGCCGCTTTGATCGACGTGGACGAAGTCAGCGAAGCCGCCGCGATCGGTGTGCCCGACGCGATCAAGGGCACTGACGTGGTGTGCTTCGTGGTGCTGCATCCCCAGTTTCAGGCAAGCGAGGCGCTGCGTGCGCGCTTGTCGCAGGCGGTGGTGGATGCGCTCGGAAAGGTCGATCGGCCCAAGGCTGTGTTGTTCGTCGACGATCTGCCGAAGACACGCAGCGCGAGGATCCTGCGCCGGGTGACCCAACGCCGTTACCTGAACGCGGCGGTCGGGCAGGCAGAAGCCGAGCTGGGTGATCTTTCCAGTGTCGCCAACCCGGAAGCCCTGGAAGCGATCGCGCGCGCGCGCTAGGCACAGCCCGCTGTGGCGGAACACTTCGACACGATCGTGATTGGCGGCGGCATCGCCGGCGTGTCGGCGCTTTCGCAGCTTGCGCAACGTGGCAGCGCGCTGCTGTTGGAGCGCGAGACATCGTTGGCGGCCCACGCGTCCGGCCGGAACGCCGCGATCTATCGGCCGCTGGAGCACGACCAGACCACAGCCGAGCTCGCGCGCCGCAGCTTGGAGATCCTGGCGTCCCTCACTTCCGAGCCCGTGCTGCGACGGGTGGGCATACTGCTGGTCGCGCGCGAAGCGGCGCTGATCGAGAGCACCGCACGTGACGCGACAGACAAGCGCGTGCCGTTTGCCGTGTTCGATCGACCACAGTGTGCCGCACGGGTCACGGCGCTCGACGGGGGCGATGTGGCCGCGGGCGTCCTTCTGCCGGACGCAGGTGTGCTCGACATCGCGCGCATGGTCCGTCTGTTGGCTGCCCGAGCCCGCGATCACGGCGGCGTGATCCGTGCCGCGTCCGACGTGGAGGCGATCGAGACCGTCGCGGGCCGTGTGGTGGGTGTTCGGCTGCGGAACCAGGGCGCGATCTCGGGGGATCGCGTGGTGTTGGCTGCGGGCGCCTGGGGCGAAACCTTGGCCAAGGGCTGCGGCTCGGCGATCACGCTCACACCGATTCGGCGCCACTTGGTGCAGCTGGAAGTGGCAGCCCCAATCAACCCACAGGATCCCGTGGTCTGGTGCATCGATCCGGACCACGAGCTCTACTTCCGGCCGCAAGCCGACGGGATCCTGGCCAGCCCGTGTGATGCATCCGCGAGCATCGCGGGAGCCAGCGCGATCGAGCCTGCGGCGCTCGAACGGTTGACGTCGATGTTGTCCAACACCGCGCCATCCTTGGCGAAAGCCCGGGTTCACGATGCCTGGGCCTGCCTGCGTACGTTCGCTTCGGATCGCGAGCTCTTGGTGGGTCCCGACCCGACGGTGGCCGGTCTGTACTGGATGGGGGGGCTCGGCGGTCGCGGGATGGCCGTCGCCGTCGGAGCCGCTCAGTTGCTTGGCACACTTGTGGCTTCGTCCACGGACAATGACCTCGCGCGGCGTGTCTCCCCGGCCCGGTTTCGAACGCGATGAACGTCCTTGTTGGACAACATCGGTCTCTGCGGTTACAACCGCGCGCGTAAACCCTTGGAACTACAGCAATTTCGTCTGTCTGGCCGGAATTGCGCGGACCCAACATAGGGAAGTCACATGACGCTTCAGGTCGAAGGCCGCTCCGAAAAGGAGCTGATCAAGGCGAGCAACGTGTACGCGCAGGAAACGCCATCCAAGAGTTGGTGGCTGTTCCTGTCGACCCTGGCCCTGACGGCGCTGGCGATCGCGACGGCTGCGGTGGTGTCGCCTTGGCACCTGCGTCTCGTCGCGTCGGTCGTGGCCGGCTTGCTGACGGTGCGCTTGTTCATCGTCTATCACGACTTCCAGCACGGCTCGATTCTCAAAGGCTCCAAGCTCGCGAAGTGGATGCTCAACACCTACGGGGTGTTGGTCCTGACGCCGCCTAACGTCTGGAAGCAGACGCACAACTATCACCACGCGCACACGGCCAAGATCGTCGGCTCACACGTGGGCTCGTACATGATGCTCAACACCGACTTCTGGTCGAAGACCACGGCGCGTCAGCAGCTCATGTACAAGATCATCCGGCACCCGCTGACGATCCTGTGCGGCTACCTGACGATCTTCTTGTACGGGATGTGTGTCGCGTCGTTTGCGCGCAATCCGCGCAAGAACTGGGACTCGGCGCTGGCCGTGGTGTTGCACGTCGCGCTGGTTGCCACGCTGTGGAGCAACTTCGGTTTCGCGACCATGTTCTTCACGCTGCAGCTTCCGCTGATCGTCGCCACCGCGATGGGCGCGTACTTGTTCTACGCGCAGCACAACTTCCCCGACGCGTACATCCAGCCGCGCGAGAGCTGGACCTACGCGCGCGCTGCGCTGGAGTCATCGAGCTACATGAAGATGGGCCCGATGATGAGCTACTTCACGGGCAACATCGGCTACCACCACGTCCATCACCTCAACTACCGCATCCCGTTCTATCGGTTGCCGGAGGCGATGGCGGGCATCCCCGAGCTGCAGCACCCACGCGGTGTCACGTCATTGCATCCGCGCGACATCATCGCGTGCTTCCAGCTCAAGATCTGGGACCCCGAGCTCGGCCGCCTCACCCAGTACCCGGACGAGTTGGAACCGAGCGCCGAGTCGATCAGCGAAGCCTCGGCGTAGCTGACGCACAGACGAAGCCTCGGCGTAGCTGACGCACAGCGAAGCCTCCGTGTAGGGGCGGGTTTCAAACCCGCCCGAACGCCACCGGTGTTAGTGCCCGTGATGTTCTTGGCCGAGGCGGGCCGCGATGAAGAGGAACGTGGCGCAGAGCACGTAGCCGATCGTCCAGCGCAAACCGGTGCCCACGCCGATGTGGTAGGCGCCGCCGGTGGGTTCCATATGGCCGGCGTGAATGAAGCCGAAGAACGCTGCCGCGCCGCCGATCAACATCCAGCGCGCCGCGACGTCGAGCTTGCGATCGATCAGGCATGCGCTGGCCGCCGACCAGATCACGCACGTGATCATGAAGCCCTGTGACAGCGCGACGAGGCCTTCCAGCCGCAGCCCGTTCATCACGAAGGCTTCGGGATGCGTCAACACTCTTGCTGCGAGACCAAAGTCACCGATCGCTGCACCGGCCGCGCCCAAGGTCTGGGTCAGGATCAACGCACCCCAACCGGCGATCGCCGGAAACAAGCCGACGGCGACCGCGGGCGCATGGCTGCGTGGTGTGGCCTCGAACGCTTGCGCGGTCATCACGATGCCGATCCACAACACGATCGCCATGCCTGCTTCGATCGGCACCAGCGCGCTGATCAGGTACGTGACGCCGGACAACGCGACGAACGCGAAGAAGACAGCGTTCAGCACCGAGTAACCCGCGCGCGCGCCGAGCGCCTTCCATCCCGGGTGCCCGATGTAGATCGTCGTCGGAAAGCAGGAGCCGAATGCTGCAGCGACCACCGAGCCGATGCCGTTGACGGTCATGCTCGGCGCGGTCGGGAAACGATCGCCGGCGGCCTCTGCAGATTCGATGTTCTGCAGTGAGCCCAGAATGTTGAACAAGCCCATCGGCAAGATCACCGGAACCAGGAAATCGTGCGTCAGTGGATCGGCGAGGCCTGCCATCAAATCGCCCAACACAGGCAGCGGCGGGTAGAAGCCGACCGTTTTGGTCGCTTGGGCCAATGCGCTCGCGCTGACGGGCGTGGTCTCACCGGGCACGCGTGTGAGCACCCACGCTGCGATCGTGCCGAGTCCCAACGCCCAGGCGCCGCCCGGAATGCGTCCCGGCAATTTCGTGCGACCAAAGTACGTCGTGAGGATCACGACGAGTGGCAGCAAGGCGACGAGCGGCATCTCGAAGGTACGGATCGCGAAATCGATCGCGATGAAGCTGATGGCGATGCCGGCCAACGTCGACAACAAGGCGGCACGCGGCGTTCGCTTGCGCACCCATTCCGCGACGGCAGCGCCCAACAGCTCGATCACGGCGGATAGAAAGCAGGCAGCAAGGCCGGTGCGAAAGGCGGTTTGAATCGCCGCTTCGTGCGACATGCCGCGCGCCAGCGCCTCGAGCTTGGCGGGCAGCATCACCAGAAACACGAACGCAAACAGCGACACCGTGTTGATGCCGTAGGGCAGGGCGGTGACGTCGTGGCGACCTTCTTGTTCGGACAGACGCTGCGCTTGTCGCGCGTAGTAGAGGTTGCCGACCACGATCGACGCCGCAGCGCCGGGCAGGATCGTCTCCAAGAGCAGCGTGATGCTGAAGCCCAGCACACCGCTGCACAGCGCGAGGATCAGCAAGAGCTGAATCAGGTTGTCGACGGCGAGGCCGAAGAAACCGTCGACGTCACCGGCGACAAACCAAGGTTGTCTGCGTGCGGACATGCGTGTCGCGGTACTGCCCACGCCTCCGCTGTGTCAAGCGTGGGAGTCGCGTGCGTTGGTCAACGTCGTGTCCGACGGCACCCGATCGATCGGCTGAGCTCGCGTCTGAGACACGATCACAGCCGCGGCGACGGCGAGCACACCGGCCATGGCAAACACCGCTGGGTAACCTGCGGCTTCAGCCAGCTGGCCGAAGGAGAAGACGCCGAGTGACACGCCAGCGTGGAAGCCACCGTTGAACGCGGTCAGCACCAAGCCGCGTTGCGCCGGCGTTGCATGTTGCACCACGAGCGCATTACCCACGGGATAGAACACACCGTGCGCGGTGCCTTGAAGCACGCCGAAGATCCACAATGACCCTGGACGCAGCGCGGTGAGGCTGGTGGCCGCGCAGGCATAGAGCAAGAGCGACGCGATCGAGACGCGCTGTCGTCCGAAGCGATCACCAACGCTGCCAAACACGACGCGCACGAACACCGCGGCGCAGGTGAAGCCGATGAAGTACGAGCGCAACTCGTGGATGCCGAGCGACAGCGCGTACGGTTGATGAAACGTGACCATCGCGCAGAAGGTCGCGCCGACGCAGATCGACACGATGATCATCCGCGCTTGCACCGGGTCGAGCAGCACTTCGTAGTCTTTCAAGCTGGGCGGCGTCGCCGTGCGCTCGCGCTGTCCTTCATCGAGGAACGCGCTGAGCCCGAGTGACAAAAGCAGCAGGCTCCCGCTCATGATCCAGACCGGTGTCCAGCCGTGCGACACCGAGATGATTTCGGCGATGCTCGGCGCCAGCGCGTTGGTCACGATGTTGGAGGCACCGAAGATGCCGATGCCTTGCGACAGGCGCGAGGGCGGAGCGTAGTCGGCGGACAGTGTGCCGGCGGCGTTGAACGCAAACACGAAGCCCAAGCCCTGCACGAACTGGAGCGCGTAGAGCAGGATGCTCACCTCGTGCACCGCGATGAAGGCAAGGGAGCTCACGGCCGTGACCGCGACACCGAGCTGCAGCATCGGCTTGCGTCCGATGCGCGCCAACGCGGGCCCGACGATCGGAACGCCCACGACTGCGCCGATACCGGAGATCGCGACGGTCGCGCCGATCTGGCTGCTGGTGGCGTGCAGCTCCGTCGTCATGAACTTCGGCAAGAGCAGGAAGACCGACCAACCGGAACCGAAGATGACTTGGTAGACCAAAAGCAGCACGAAGCGCCCCGTGAACAACGGGGGCTGTGACTGTGATGCGTCGGGCTCGCTCGCGGATTCTAAGGACATGGGGGTCGACTCTTTCTCGACCCTCCCGAGTCAGCGGGCGGAGTGTCTGTGACCCTCTCCCGCTTCGGCGGTGGAGGGTCGTGCATGGTCTCGCTATGCGATGCGCACGACTCCACCGGGCACCTTAATCAGGTGCGTCCAGGCGACCGGGCGGCGTACGCAAACGAGAGACACGGAAGGTGGGTTAGCGCGGCGTCGTGATCTGGTCAACGGCCGGCGTGCGGAACCTGAACGTGCGGCCGCTATGGATTGCGGTCGTGCCGGTACTTCGCGATCACGTTGACCGAAGGATTCACGCGCACGACGCCCTTGTCGCCGTCGATCAGGATCGTGTCCTCCGGTCGCGCCCACGCGAATAGACCAGCGACGTCAGCCACCACGGGAATCTGTGCGGCGCGCGCGATCACAAGACCCAGCTCGTCGCGGTGGACGTGTCCGCCGATGGCGATCGCCGCTGCGCGCTGCACGCACATGCCCAGCACCGTGAAGGCGCCAAGATGGTCTGCCACCATCAACGCGGATCCTGCCGTGGGCAAGCTTTGTCCGGTCGCGCTTGCGGCGATCAGTAGACACAGGTCCTCCACTTCGCGCGCGCGGCGTGCTGCCCACGCGGATTCGACGCCGTCGTTCTTGCTCGCGCGATACGGAGCCGCCGCGTATTCACGTGCCACGCTGCGCAACCCACGTGCGATGCCCTGCGCTTCACACTCGGTGCGGATCAGGTTGCGCAGGCGCTCGTCGTCGAGGATCAACATCAACGAAGCGAGCTCGCGGCGTGGCTCGTCGGGAATGTCGGCTTCGAGCTTGCGATACGCCTTGCTGATCGTGCGCGTCACGCTACCGAGCGCGCGGTCCACCTCGCCCTTGGCGTCTTCGGGATCCTGATCACCGCCGGGCAAGCCTTCGAATGTCGGCATCACGGTGAGGCGACCCATCGCGTTGCCGCCAACGAGCGCGGTTCCGGTCAACCGCGCCGAGCGACCGGACGTTGGGCTTTCGGAAGCACGTTGATCCGAGCGCAGTCGGGCACGCTCCAACGCCAAGCCAAAGGTCGTGGCCAATGCCGTGGCCAACGCCACTTCTGCATCGCTGAAGGCGAGCGACTCTCGACGCTGCAGCACGAGCACGCCGGCTGCGCTTCCACCGCTGACGAGCGGCACCGCCAAGAACGCAGGGAAGAGCTCTTCGCCCAAGTCCGGCACGTGTTTGTAGTGCGTGTCCTGTGCCGCCATGTCTGCAGACACGGGCCGCAAACACTCGGCGGCGAACCCCGTGATGCCTTCGCCTTGCCGCAACTTCACGCGACCGATCGCGCTGCGTGGAAAGCCGATGTTGCCGCGCATCACAAATTGCTCTGTGCCATCGACTTGCTCGCGCACGTACACGCTCACCACGTCGGCGTGTGCGATCGCCGCGACCTCACGACACATCGTGTCGAGCACATCGTTGAGCGGCAGCGGCTTTCCCGCTTCCTCGATCAGACGCAGGATGCCGCCGATCTGTCGATCCCCTCGATCGTGGATCTGGATGCGCTTGGGATGTTCGGAGAGGACCACGGGCGCAGCATACTGCCGTCGCTTTCAGCGCGCAGCGGACAAGTGCTTCCCGCGCTGCCCGTTGCACGGCCGAAAGGCGCCACGTATAGGGCTAACCACGAACGATTTCACGCGTTTGTGGAGGCGGCCGAGATGGGCAAGTCAGTCATCGACAGTGCGCGCGCGATTCGATCCGGCGAAGAGCTCGATCTGGTGGGCCTTCGCCGCTACTTTGATCAGCACGTGCCCTCGCTCACCGGCGAGATCTCCGTCAGTCAGTTTCCAAGCGGCCATTCCAACCTGACGTACCTGCTCACTGTCGGCGATCGCGACGTGGTGCTGCGGCGTCCGCCGTTTGGCACCAAGGTCAAGAGCGCGCATGACATGGGTCGCGAGTACAAGGTCCTCACTGCGCTCGCGCCCACGACTGGCATGGCGCCGCAGCCGATCGCGTACACCGAGGACGAGAGCTACATCGGCGCGAAGTTCTATGTGATGGAGCGGATCGCCGGCGTGATCCTGCGCAAGCATGTTCCGGAGGGCGTCGATCTCAATCCCACGGCGATGAAGCGCTTGTGTGAAGCCTTCGTCGATCGGTTGGTCGGCCTTCACGAGCTCGACTACCAGCAGATCGGTCTCGGTGATTTGGGCAAACCGGAAGGCTACGTCGCGCGCCAAGTTGAAGGCTGGACCAAGCGCTACGAAGGCTCGCAGACCGACGACTTGCCGCGCGTGTTGGAAGTGGCGAAGTGGCTCGCAGCCAATCAACCAGGCGACAGCGGCGCGGCGCTGATCCACAACGACTACAAGCTCGACAACCTCTTGCTCGATCCAAAAGATCCGACGCGCATCATCGGTTTGTTGGACTGGGAGATGTCGACGATCGGCGATCCGTTGATGGACCTCGGCACTGCCATCAGTTACTGGGTCGAGGCGAACGACAATCCTGTGCTTCAGGTATTTGCCGCGGGACCCACCGCGCATCCGGGCGCGTTCACTCGCAAGCAGATCGTCGAGCGCTACGCGCAGAAGAGCGGCCGCCACATTGCCAACCCGGTGTTCTATTACGCGTTCGGCTTGTTCAAGACCGCGGTGGTGATCCAGCAGATCTACTACCGTTACAAGCAAGGCCTGACGCAGGATCCGCGCTTCGCCGGATTCATCCACGGCGTGGACGGCCTGACGCAAGTGGCAGCCACGGCGATCGAGACCAACACGTACTGAGTTGCGCGCCTCAGCCTTCGTCGTCGACGGACGCCGAGCGCGGTCGCGACCACCAAGCGCCGGGCGAACGAACGTACCCAAACACGACCGACGCGGGCGTTGCGTCTGCTTGCTGGCTTGCACGTGCATCGGCTTGCACCACGGCCTCCGCCAGCGCGGCGTAGTGGGCCTTGCCGATCTGCGCGAGCTCCTCTGGCAACGCGGCGAAGCTGAGCACGCGTGCGAACGCCTGCTGGTCGGAGCCGGGAACGAAGAAGCGCTCGTGCAACATCTGGGTGCATGCATCGAGGAAGTGCCGTACGGAATCGAGGCGCTGATCGAGCGTGCTGCCGGTCAGCAGCAGCAAGTCGGCCACCACGCGCAGCTTGCCGCCATCTTCGATCACGATTCCATCTTCGATCAGTTGCCGCGTGACGTCGTCGATGAGCTCAGGCGTGACGATGCCCATCGCTCGCGGCAAGTGCGCGCGCGTCACGCTGCCGCCATTCGCAATGTGCGCGACGAGCTTGCGTTGCAGCGTCATGCGCTCACCGAGCTGGGCGAAGCGGCCTTGTTCGGCGGTCTGTTTCGAGAGTGTCGCAACCGTGCGCAAGCTCTTGCCGAAACGTCGCGCGACCGCGCGCAGGCTGTGGCCACGCGAGCGCATTTCGCGGAAGTAGCCGGTTGCGACCAGCGTCTGGACGTCATCGAGCGGTAGTCCCGCGATGCGGGACAGGACCAACGCGGGTTCGAGCGCCAACGCGATCACACGCAGGCGTACGTCGATCGGGGAAACCGCGGCATTTCCGGGAGCTTGGCTGGGCATAAGTCCTGTAGTTGAGGCTCGTGTTGCAAGAAATTGCAACGGATTGTCGGACCAGGATCTGGTGAGCCCCTGCGTCCTTCTTCAGAGTCGAATTCAGATTGGGGTGGAGAAGATGACGCGGACCCGAGCGACGAATGGCTGTGCAGTCTTGCTGGTCGCGATGGCTTGGCTGACTGGCTGTGCCGAAGCGACGAACAGCAACGCGTGCGGGGACGGTGACGCCGTCACGGTCAACGGCGAGAGCTACTGCGTCTATCGCGAGAGTGTTGTGATCGTCGGTGGCTTCGACTGTCCGGCATCGATGCCGTATCGCATCGACTTCCAGCACGCGACCGTGTGCGGCAACCACGGCTTCGACGGTGTGGACGTGCCCGAGGACGTTTGCGCGCGGGTGTTCGTGCCGTGCACCGAGCCTGAACCCGACGGCGGCGCCCGGCCCTGCGACGACGGCTTTGCGGATTGCAACGAGATCTCCGCCGACGGCTGCGAGACCGCGCTCAACACCGTGACCGATTGCGGCGCATGCGGCGTGACGTGCTCAACGCCCAACGGATCATCGACCTGCGAACGCGGTCAATGCGCGCTCCTGGCGTGCGACGTCGGCTTCGGTGACTGCGATGCCGACCCGAACAACGGCTGCGAAACTGCGCTGAACACGTTGAGCAACTGTGGCGTCTGCGGCGCGGAATGCAGCGGCGACAGTGTCTCGTGTGCATCGGGAACCTGCCTTCCGACGCGCGACAACTGCAGCAGCGGCGTCTTCTACACGACGGTTGCCGAGTGCCAGGAGACAGGTCTCACTTGCTTTGCGCTCGCCAATGGCAACACCTGCGCCCTGTGCACCGCTGCGCTCGACTGCACGCAGATCGATTGCTCCGACTACAGCCCGCTCGTCGGGACACCACCGGAGTGCACCGAGGGCATCGGCATGTGGGAAGGCATTTGCGGAACGGTGCGCTATCGCAGCGGCTCAGGTGGGTACACCGGCTCGACTTTCTACTGGGACAGCGCGACCGGAGTTCTGCTCGCGGTGACGTCGTCGAACGACGTCGCCCACTTCTGCGACGACTCTGCGTTCTCGATCGTGTGGGGCGACGCGCATGTGCCTGCCGGCTGCGACGAGGTCCGTGACGCAACCACGAGCCTGTGTCCGCAGTGATTGAGCGTCATCAGATGCGACACCGGAAGGAAGGATTCCAATGCGCACCACGTTGAGCACTGTGATCGCGGCGTCGATCGCCATAAGCCTCGCGCTGTTCGGGTGCGTCGATGCAACAAGCGCCTGTGGTGGCGGTGGCGAGACCGTACGCGTGAACGGTGCGAGCTACTGTGTCTACAAGCAGAGCATCGTGATCGTGGGCGGGTTCGAGTGCCCGGCGTCGATGCCGTTCCGCATCGACTTCGAGGGCGCGACCGTCTGCGGCCAGGGTGGCTTCGACGACATCGACGTGCCCGAAGACATCTGCGCGCGGGTGTTCGTCCCGTGCACTGAGCCCGAGCAGAGCGACGGGGGCGTTGCGCCGATGGAGTGCGGTGGTCAACCCTGCGTCCGGGCCAACGCGGCCACCCGGTGCAGCACCGAAGGAGCGTGTCTTCTTGGTGCGTGCGCCCTCGGCTTCGACGATTGCGACGGCAACCCGGGGAACGGTTGCGAGACATCACTGGAGTCGCCCGACAGCTGTGGCTCGTGCGGCAATCAATGCGACACGCCCTGGTGCCAAGCGGGTGAATGCTTGCTGTGGCCTCCGATCGGTCCCCTGCCGGACGCAGGTCGCAACGATGCATCCAGCTGCCCGGCGGTGGAGATGGAGACATGCGACGCGATCGACAACGATTGTGACGGCATTGTCGACGAGTCAGTGAGCGCGATCGAGTGCGCGCTGCCAAACGGGGAGAGCCTCTGCAGCATGGGCGCTTGCTTACTGACCACGTGCAACGAGGGCTTCGGCAATTGTGACAACCAGGCAGCGAACGGTTGCGAGACGGCGCTCACTACGCTCGACAACTGCGGAGCATGCGGCGTGGTCTGCGCCGGCCTGTCGATGACGTGCTCGACCGGCGAGTGTCGTGTCGACACGTTGCCCTAAGTGCCTCTGACGTCGGGAGAAACGCGATGACCTTGAAGCACACGTGGCTCGCGGTTGCAGTGGCGGCAATCGCTGCGGCAGCGTGCGCCGAAGCGACGCATGCCTGCGGTGGCGGCGAGGCGGTGACCGTCAACGGATCGAGCTACTGCGTCTACAAACAGAACATCGTGATCGTGGGTGGGTTCGATTGCCCGGCGTCGATGCCGTACCGCAGAGATTTCGAGCGCGCGACCGTATGTGGCGACCACGGCTTCGACGACATCGATGTCGCGGAAGATATCTGCGCGCGCGTTTTCGTTCCGTGCACCGAGCCCGCGCAGAGTGACGCTGGCCCACCTCCCGTGTCTTGCCGCGACCAGGTGTGTGACTTGCCGCATGCGGCCAGTGCGTGCGTGCGCGGGGAATGCACGATTGCGTCATGCGACGAAGGCTTTGGTGACTGCGACGCTGACGCCGACAACGGCTGTGAGACTTCACTCCACGACGACCCGGCCAGTTGCGGTGCTTGCGGTTGGCGCTGCGCGATCGCGTGCTGCGCTGACGGCCATTGCGGGCAGTGCACGACAGAGCAGACAGCATGTCTGGAGGACGGCACTTGCACGCTTCCGGGCGCGGAGGGCTTCTGTTCCTTCGTCACGCTGGGGCCATGTGCGATTGCGCGGTGTCTGCCTGGATTCTTTGATTGCAACGCCACGCCTGCAGACGGGTGTGAAAGCAACAGGCCCTGTGAATGCAGACCGCGCGTCGAGATCTGCGATCGCCAGGACAACGATTGCGACGAGCGCATCGACGAAGACTGCGAGGCGTACACAGCGGACGCGGGAACTTGCCCGCCGGGACTTGCTGACTGCAATGAGGACGCGACGGACGGTTGCGAGACCGCGCTGAATACCGACGGCAACTGCGGTACGTGCGCTGAGTACTGCGCGCTCGGGTGTGTCGTGGTCGACGTCGACACCGAACCGGCCTGCCGTCAGCCGATGGAGTGAGCGGAATCACCTTCGAGCCATGGCTCGGGGTTGTGACCTGTCTGGTTGCGCCGTGCGGGTAGGGAAGGGTATACCTCCGCGCGTTTTCAAGGGTGCCGGCAACGGTTTCGGGTTTCTTGTGAATCACCGACCCGATGCCCCGTCTAGCGGGCGCCCCCTACAGCCAGAAAGGCCGAATTCATGATTCGTTACGCAACCGCAATCACCCTGCTCGGCGCGTTTGCCCTGTCCATTCCGGGCGGTGCCTTCGCCGATGGCGCCCAGACCATTGAGCTGAAGATCGCGATGCTTGCCCCGCGCGGCTCAACCGTCGTGCGCGAGTTCCAGAAGTTCGACCAGGACCTGCGCGCGCAGACGAACAACGCTGTCGGTCTGAAGATCTATCCGAGCGGCATCGCGGGCGACGAGTTCGACGTCATCCGCAAGATGAAGGTCGGCCAGATGGACGCTGCGATCCTGACCGACACCGGCCTCGGCAACGTCGTCCGTGCGGTCAACGTGTTGAACGCCCCTGGCGTCGTTCCGAACTACCAAGCGCTCGAAGCGGTGCAGCGCGAGATGAACGCAGAGTGGGGCCAGGAATTCTTGGACAACGGCTTCAAGCTCCTGCAGTGGGGCGAGCTCGGCCAGTACCGTTACTTCTCCACCGAGGCGATTGTCCGCCCCGGCGACTTGCGCCAGATGCGCCCGTGGTTGTGGCCGCAAAGCCACACCATGAAGGAGCTGTGGTCGGCGATCGGCACCAACGGCGTTCCACTCGGCGTGCCCGAGGTGTACGGCGCGCTGCAGACCAAGATGGTCGACAGCGTCATCTGCACGTGCATCGCGCTCACCGTTCTTCAATGGCACACCAAGCTGCGCCACATGACCAAGAATCCACGCGGCGTGCTCACCGCGGCCCTGGTGCTCAACAAGAGCAAGTGGGACTCGCTCCCGCAGAATGCGCGCGATCGCCTCGAAGAGCTGGCGGCGCGCGGCGTCGACAACCAGCGGCGTGAGGCGCGTGCGACGGACAAGCGTGCACACGATAAGCTGATCCAGGTCGGCTTCGTGGAAGACGTCGAGACGCCCCAAGCGTCGCAGGAATGGGAGCAGGTCTTCGCGACCGTTCGTCAGCGCCTGACGGGCCGTATCTTCTCGGCTGAGTTGCTGCAACGCGTCCAAGCCATCGCGCGTCGCGCTGGCGGCTGAAGCCCAACACCCGGTTGAACCCACAGGTCCCCGGTGCCATTCGGCATCGGGGATTTGTCGTTAATGCGCCACACTCGTCGCATGCCTGACTTTGATGATGTGGTGCTCGGCCGTCGCAGCGTGCGTGGGTTTGTCCCGGACTTGATTGCGCGCGATGTACTGGAAGAGGTGTTCGCGCTGGCCCAGCACGCGCCGTCCAATTGCAACGTGCAGCCATGGCAGGTGTTCGTCGCGTCCGGAGCGCGCTGCCGGCAGCTGAGCGATGCGATGACCGCCCGCGCGGACGCGGGAGATTTCGGAGATCCGGAAGATCTGATGGACACGTTCGAAGGAGCGCACCGCAAGCTCCAGATCGAATGCGCCGCGGAGATGTACGGCCACATGGGCGTGGCGCGCGACGACATGCCAGCGCGAATGCGAGCGGCCCGCCGCAACTTTGAGCTGTTCGATGCGCCGCACGTGGCGATCGTATGCATGCGCAAGCGCTACGGTCTGGGCGTCGCGCTCGATGTCGGCATGTACGTGCAGACGTTGATGCTTTCGTTGTGGTCGCGCGGTATCGGTAGCTGCGCGCAAGCGAGCTTGCGTCAGTACCCGACGCTGATTCGAAGTGAGCTCGGCATCGACAGCGACCTGCGCGTGATGTGTGGTCTGTCGTTTGGCTACGAAGATGTGAGCGTGCCCGCCAACCGCACGCGCCAACGTCGTGAACCGCTCGCCACCAACGTGACCTTCATCGACTGATTGTGGTTAGACGCCGACGGAGGCAAGCACGCTTTCGAGGCGCGTCATCGCGTCGTCGATCTCTTGTGCCGTGATGTTCAGTGCAGGCATGAAGCGCAGCGTGTTCGGGCGCGGGGCGTTGACCAAGAGCCCCTGATCGAGCGCGACGTCACGAGCCTTCTCGGCGTGGGCGGACCCTAGCGTCACCGCGACGAGCAGGCCGCGTCCCCTCACGTCGGTGAAGCCAAAGCGCGATCCCATGTCACGCAAACGCGCCCGCAGCTGCTCACCGCGCTGTTCGACCGCGGCCAAGAACGCCGGTTCGCTCACGGTGTCGACCACCGCGCAACCGACCGCGGTCATCAATGGATTGCCGTTGAACGTGCCGCCCTGATCGCCCGGCGCAAAGCACGACACCTCTGCCCGTGCCATCAGCGCGCTCAACGGGACGCCACCGCCAAGCCCCTTGCCCAGGGTCATGATGTCGGGCCGCGCATCCTCCCACTGATGACCAAACATCTTGCCGGTGCGCGCGATCCCGGTCTGCACTTCATCGGCAATGAACAGCACGCCGCGCGCATGTGTGAGCTCGCGCAATCCACGCAAGTAACCTTGGGGTGGAACGATCACACCGGCTTCGCCTTGAATCGGCTCCACCATCACGGCGCACGTACGATCGGTGATCGCGTGCTCGATCGCCGAGAGGTCACCGAAGTCGACCTTGGTGAAGCCGGGCATGGCAGGCGGGAAGATCGCGTCCCACCCGGGTTTGCCTGACGCCGCCATCGTGGCCAACGTGCGTCCATGGAACGCGTTGTGCGTCGTGATGATCTCGAACGCGCCGCCGCGATGTAATCGTCCCCATTTGCGCGCGAGCTTGATCGCACCTTCGTTGGCTTCTGCGCCGCTGTTGGCGAAGAAGGCGTGATCGAGCCCGCTCAAGCGCGCGAGGGAATCGGCGAGCTGGAGGTAGCGCGCGTTGTGGAAGGCAGGGCTCGGATTGATCAGCGTGCGCGCCTGCTCATGCAGCGCCTGGATGATCACGTCCGGGCAGTGGCCGAGGCAGTTCACTGCCCAGCCTTGAACGAGGTCCAAGTACTGCCTGCCCGCGCCGTCCCAGAGGTAAGACCCCTTGCCGCGCGCCATGATCAGCGAGGGGCGCGTTGTGATCGGCATCAAGTGCGTCGTGTTCAGTGTGGGGGCGTGTTCCATGGCGCGCACCTTGTCGTATCGCGTGGCCACCTTCAACGCGCTTGCTGCGCTTGACACATCTGGCGCAAATTGCGGACAAGCCAGGGAGGGACGCCGCTTCGAATGACTGCCAGTAGCCGCATGCCCGACTCGGGCCGGCCCACCTCCGATGGGCCGCGACGCCGCATCCTCTACGTCGAGGACGACGTCGACATCTGGCAGGTCACCAAGTTCAAGCTGCGAGCGAAGTACGACTTGGTGCACGCGTCGACCGATCGCGAAGCGTGTCAGCTCCTGACGGACCAGGGCGAGACGTTTCATGCCGTGTTGATGGACATCGAGCTCAAGGGCTCGGCGCTCAACGGTTTGCAGTTGGTCAAGCTTCTGCGCGGACAACTGCCCCCGGAGGAGCAGCCGGAGTACGCGCGCAGTGTGGCGGCGAGTCAGGTGCCGGTGATCATGCTCAGCGCGTACGTCGGTGCGTACAGCGAGGAAGAGCTGCTCGCGGTGGGGGCCAACCGTGCCCTGTCCAAGCCTGTGGACTTCGTCGATCTCACGATGACGCTGACCGAGCTCAACCTGAAGCAGGCGCGTCGCTCCATTCGTCCGCCGGCGAGCTAAGCTTCCCGGCGCATGGACGTCGCGATCAATCCGGCCTGTTGGTGGTTGCTCTTCGCCAGCGTGTGGTGCGCGTGGTTCACGTGGAACGCCTTCCGACCGATCCGCGGTGTCCGCGAGTTGATCTTGGGCAGCTTCGTCGCGGGATGGTGGACGTCGGAGCTGCCGCTGCATCAGCTCGTGTGGCAGATCCTCGGCACGTGGGTGTTGATCGATTTCGGTGCGCTTTCTGCGTGGCCGGGCCAGGTCGGTCTTGGCATCAATGTCGTGTCGTGGGTCGCGCTGGTGTTGCTGGCGATTCATGGTGCGCGGTCGCAACAAATCTTTGATCGCGTGTTGGCCGAAGAGCTCGGTGCCGATCACCTCGATCACTTGTCGCCGGAAGCGCGCCACATGGCGGCATTGCAAGAAGCGAAGACGCGCTTGCTGATGCCGTGGCGTTTCAAGGACAAGCGTGTGCGCGTTCACGCGGGTATTCAGTACGCCGACGGGGCCGGTCGTCGTCATCAGCTGGATGTGCACGTGCCGATCACCGGGGCCAAAGGCGCGCCGGTGTTGTTTCAAGTGCACGGCGGCGGCTGGATCGTGGGCCACAAGCGCCAACAGGGCATGCCGCTCGTCAATTACATGGCCGCGCGCGGTTGGGTGTGCGTCTCGGCGAACTACCGCTTGAGCCCACGCGCCACGTTTCCGGATCACTTGATCGACCTGAAGCGTGCCTTGGCGTGGACGCGAGAGCACATCGCAGAGTACGGCGGCGATCCGGACTTCATCGTGGTCACCGGCGGCTCGGCGGGCGGACATCTGTGCTCCCTGCTCGCGCTGACGGCCAACGATCCGCGCTATCAGCCCGGCTTCGAGCACGTCGACACGCGCACGCAGGGCTGTGTTCCGTTCTACGGCGTCTATGACTTTCGCGATCGGCATGGCGTGCACAGGCATCGTGGGCTCGCGCTCCTGGTGAACCGCCTGGTCATGAAAGCTACGCCCGAGAGCAATCCCGAGGCGTTCGAGGAGGCGTCGCCAATCGCGCGCATTCACGCCGACGCGCCGCCGTTCTTCATTGTGCACGGCGACCAAGACAGCATGGCGCCACACGAAGAAGCACGCGTGTTCGTGAAGGTCCTGCGCGAGGTATCACGCGCCAAGGTCGTCTACGTGGAGCTGCCGGGCGTACAGCACGCGTTCGAAGTGTTTCACTCGATTCGCACCGGGCATGCGACGGCCGCGGTGTTTCGATTTCTGTCCATGGTGCACGCCCAATACCTCAGCCGTCGCGCGCAAGGAGCAGAGGATGCGGACAGAAGCGTTCATTCCACCGGGCACTTGGACGAGCGCGCGGCAAGCGGCGCAGGCCGCTGAGCGGTACGGCTTTCACTCGATCGGTGCACCCGAAATCAACGCTGATCCGTTTCTCTTGCTGGCGCAGGCGGCACAGGTCACGTCGCGGATTCAACTCCGCACCGCGATCGCCGTGGCCTTTCCGCGTAGCCCAACGGTCACTGCGCAGCTCGCGTGGGATCTTCATGTCAACAGCGGCGGTCGCTTCGCGCTTGGCTTGGGAACGCAGGTACAGGCGCACATCGAGCGGCGCTTCGGCGTGCCGTGGATCGCGCCTGGACCGCGCATGGAGGAATACGTGCAAGCGGTGCGCGCGGTGTGGCGTTGTTGGGAGCTGGGGGAAAAGCTCAAGGTCACAGGCGATCACTACAAGCTTTCGTTGATGACACCCGAGTTCTCGCCGCAACCATCCGCACTGCCACCGATTCCGATTTATACAGCGGCCGTCCGTCCCGCGATGATGCGCTTGGCGGCTCGCGTGTGTGATGGCGTGAGGCTTCACGGCTTCTGCACGCGCAAGTACCTGCAAGAGGTCGCGCTGCACGAGATCGAGCAACAGCTGACGCTTGTCGGCAAGGATCGCAAGCACTTCGAAGTGTGCGGTGGTGGCTTCGTCGCGACCGGACCGAACGATGAGGCGGTGAACAACATGCGCGAGATGATCCGCTACCGCGTCGCGTTCTACGGATCGACGCCGGCATACCGACCGGTCTTGTCGCTGCACGGCTGGGACGACCTGGGTGAACAGCTGCATCGGCTATCGGTGACCGGACGTTGGGCGGAGATGCCCGCGCTGGTGACCGATGACGTGCTCGAGCACTTCGTGGCGCAGGGGACCTACGAGCAATTGCCGAAGGCGATCGCGCAGCGCTTCGGCGGCTTGTCAGACACGGTGGAAGTCATGATGCCGACCGACTTGCCGGAGGCAGGAACCCGCGAGGTGCTTGCTCAGATCAGCGCGATCGCGTCGCCGTTTGTCGGTCACGTGCGCGGATGGTAGCGATGACGCCATGACGCGGTTTGGGTCTCGGATTGGCCGGTCGCAACGCTGGCTGTGGTTTGTCTGGTTGTGTGCTTGCGGCGGGACGAGCGCTGCACCTGCGGCCGATCTGCACGTGCTGAGCGTGGCGCCGGTGACCCCAGCCAGCGATGCGCTCGCGCCGATCCGATTGGCCTTCGACAAGCCCGTTGTCACCGAGCGTGAAGTGGGTCAGCCGCTCGCCACGCCGCCGATCAACGTGCAGCCAGCGCTTGCCGTCGCGGCACACTGGGTCGATCGACAAACGTTGGTTGCCAAACCGCTTGCGCCCCTCACACCGGCAACACGTTACACGGTGCGCTTGGCGAACGCGCTTGCTGCGCGCGTGCCGACAGACGAGCAGAGTTACTCATTCGTGCACGAGCCATTGGAGGTGCGCGGCGTCGAAGGGCTCGACAATGCCTGGGCACCGCCGCGACCCACGTTCTCGCTGCAGCTCTCGCAACCTGTGTCGGGCGCGCAAGTGCGCGAACGTTGTGCGCTGAGCACCGATGGCGGTCCGGAGCCGAAGCTCGTGGTCGCAAACGCAGCCGCGGCCACGTCGATCGAAGTGACGGTCGAGAGTGATTTGGCGCAGGGGCGCGCCTACCAAATCGAGTGCCAGGGTTTGACCGCCGAGGCTGGCAACGAGCCGCTGGCCGATCCGTTTCGCCACACGTTCACGGTGTATCCGACGCTGAGCGTTCAGGTGTTCGAGCCGGGTGCGGGCACGGTGGCGCCGGATGATCTGGCGATGAAGCTGCGTTTCTCCACGCCGGTGGAGCTGCGTGCGCTGGAAGAGCACATTCACATCACGCCGGATCACCGCGGCTTCAAGGGCGGCTGGGTCCATCGCGGCGAGACCGACTTCGACATCACCGTCAGTCTCGAAGCGGACACGCGCTACCGGATCAAGATCGACAAGGACCTGACCGATCGCTTCGGACAACGTCTCGCGCAGGATCGCGTGTTCGAGATTCAAACGACCGACGCGTTGCCGAGCCTGAGCCTTGAGCGTGGCATCTACGCGATCGAAGCCAGCGCGACCGGCTACCCCGTGTGGTCGCGCAACGTGAATCGGATCGATCTCAAGTGCAGCGCTGTGCCGAAGGGGAAGCTGGTCAAGCTACTGACGACCGACCTGGACTACGACCCTTGGTACTCCGCGGGCAACGAGGAGATCCACTGGAGCGAGCTCGGCTTACGCGCGAAGGAGGTGGCGCGACCGATTCAACACGCGAAGAACAAATGGCACCAGGAGACGTTCGCGTTGCCGGATCTGTGCGGACGCGGTGGCCGCGGTGTGTTCTTGGCGGAGATCCGTTCGCCCGATGTCGAGACGGTGAAGAAGGATCACAGCGGCATCTATCCGCATCGCGTGCTCGGCAACGTCACCGATTTGGGCGTCTTGCTCAAGGCGGGTGAAGCGTCCGGCTTGGTGTGGGTGACGAGCATCGCGAGCGGCGAGCCGGTCGGCGCTGCCAACGTCACGGTCTACAGCACCGATGGTCAGCGCGTGTTTGCCGGTACGACCGATGCCGATGGATTGCTACGGACACCCGGGAGCGCCACGTTGCTCAAGCGCCAACGTGACAAGGCGCGCGCGAGCACCGAGACCGACGAGTACGACTACGGCTACTGGTCCTACCGCGATCAACGCGTGATCGTGACGGTCGAAAAGGACGCCGATCTGGCGGTCGTCGACGGCAACTGGAGCAACGGCATCCAGGTGTGGAACTTCGGCGTGCCCTCCGAGCGCAGCCAAGGTGTGCAGCGCATCCGCGGCCTGATTCAGTCCGACCGCGGCATCTATCGCCCAGGTGAGACCGTGCACTTCAAGGGCATTGTCCGCGAGATCACCCTGGGCAAAGCGCCGTCGCCTCCCAGTGGGCGCGTCGAGGTGAAGGTCGAAGATGCGCGCGGCTCCACGCTCTTCGATCGCGCGCTGCCGCTCTCCGCGTTCGGGGGCTTTGCGTTTGATCTTCCGATCGATCAGGGCGCGCCGCTCGGCGACTACTACGTGACGGCCAAGGTGCAGCAACAGACCTTCCGCGAGTCGTTCTCAGTGGAGGAGTTCAAGCCGGTGTCGTTCGAGATTGTCGATCGGGCTGCGCAGAGCGACGTGAAGGTCGGCCAGCGCGTCCGTTTCGATCTGGAAGCACGCTATCTGTTCGGTGCGCCGGTGAAGAACGCGAATGTGGAGTGGAGCGTTCAACGGCGTCGGCGCTATCCACAGTTCGCAGCCTTTCCGCAGTACTCGTTCGCTGCGTACGAGAGCGGCGAGTCGAGCTACGACTGGGAGGAGTACGACACGCCGAACCAGACTTACATCACCGGTGGCGAGGCGCGCACGGACGCCCAAGGTCGTGTGCGGTTTGCCTTCTCCGACAAGGATGCGCCGCGCACGGGGCACGACTATTTGGTGCAGGCCGCAGTGACCGACGCGACCGACCAGCGCGTGGCGAAGTCGATCGTGGTTGCGGCCCACCCAAGCCAGTTCTACCTGGGCCTGCATTCACAGGAGTGGCTGCAGGCGGTGAACATGCCGTTCGCGATAAACGCGGTGGCGGTGACGCCGAGCGGCGCCCAGGTGGCGACGGCCGCCAAGTTGCACCTCACGCAGAACCGTTGGGACTGCTCGTGGAGTCAGGGGCTGCGCGCGTCGTACCGGTGCGAGCCCAACCGCAAACACATCCTCACGCGAGACATGTCAGTGGGCGCGTCCGGCGCGACCGTCGAGCGCATCGTGCCCACGGAGCCGGGCGAGTACGAGGTGCGGATCGAAGCCAAGGATGCGGAAGGGCATGAGGTGGTCGCGTCTACCGGTGTCTGGGTGATCGGGCCGGGCGAAGCATTCTGGAGCGGCGACGAGTCGGCGCGCATGGGTCTCAAGGCGAACAAGTCGAAGTATGAGCCGGGTGAAGTTGCGCGCCTGGTGCCTCAAGCCGACACGCGCGGCGCCACGTTGCTGGTCACCACCGAGCGTGACGGCGTGATGGACGCGTTCGTGAAGCGTGCGAGCCAAGACCACGGCGCGATCGACGTGCCGCTCAATGCGACCTACGCGCCCAATGTCTATGCGTCGATTGCGATGGTCCGCGGGCGCACTGGGGAAGGCGATCGGAACCGACCACGATTTCGCATGGGTGTGACCGACCTGCCGGTGTCGTCCGAGCACAACCGCTTGGCGGTCGCGATCAGCACGGAGAAGGAACGCTACGAACCGGGTGAGACGGTGCGCGGCGTGATCAAGGTCGCGTCCGCGAGCACGCCGGTGCGCGCCGAGGTTTCGCTGTCGGTCGCCGACGAAGGCGTGTTGCAGCTGGTGGCGTACAAGACGCCAGATCCAATGGCGAAGTTCTACGAGTCATGGGGGCTTGGAGTCGACAGCGCGACCAATTGGAATCGCATCGCGCGCATCGCCGATCCTTCCGAGACCGATGCCGAGGAAGGCGCCGATGGTCCCGGCCGCGAGCAGCCCAATGTGCGTTCGCGTTTCGTGTCGTCGGCATACTGGGCGCCGGCGTTGCTCACCGATGAGCAGGGTGAGGCGCGCTTCGAGTTCACTGCGCCGGACAATCTCACTGCATTTCGGTTGATGGCGGTCGCCGCAGACATCGGCGAGGGCTTCGGATCCAGTGACAAACGCATCACGGTGGCGCGCAAGCTGCTCGTGAAGCCGATCCTGCCGCGCTTCTTCACCGTGGGTGATCAGGCATCGATCGGCTTGGTCGTCGACAACTACAGCGGTCAGGCGGGCGAGGTGGTGATCAAAGCTGTCGGGCGCGGCCTGAGCCTGAGTCAGCCGGAGCAGCGCGTGACCGTCCCCGACGGTGGAAGTCAACGCGTGATGTTCGCGGTGAAGGTGAGCGACCAGCGTGAGGCCAAAGTTCGGTTCGAGGCAAAGCTCGGCGCGCTCAGCGATGGCGTGGAGGTCGACTTGCCGATCGATCGACCGCTCGTGACCGATCGCGTGACCTTGAGCGAAGGGCAGGGGGCGTCAGGCTTTGGCGTTCCGCTGACGTGGGCGCCGAGCGCATTGCTCGAACGCAGCACGCTGGACGTCACCGTCGATCGACTTGGGCTCGCCGCGTTGGAGCCGAGCTTGCGTTACTTGGTCGAGTATCCCTACGGCTGCCTGGAGCAGACGTTGTCGCGCCTGATCCCGATGTTCAAGGTGCGCGACCTGGCCTCGAGCCTGAAGCTAGAGACATTCAAGGGTGGAAAGCTCGACGGCTTCATTCGCGCTGGTGTCGCCAAGGTGATTCGTCACCAGCACGAAGACGGAAACTTCAGTCTGTGGCCAACCAGCGAGCCAACACCGGAGCTGACGGTGTACGCGTTGCGCGGCTTGCTGGATGCGGAAGCGGCGGGTGTGGAGGTGCCTGCGACCGTGATCCAGCGTGGGCTCGATGCGCTTCGACGCTGGATCGGTGACGGTTCCCCGCAGGTGGGTCCGCACGGTGACGCGGCGATCGTAGCGATGGCCGCCTCGGTGCTGGCCCTCAACGAGCGGCCGGATGCGGCGCTCAATACGCGCTTGTTCGACGTGCATGCCGGCTTGCCTGTGTACGGTCGCGCGTTTCTGCTGCAGGCGCTGGTGGCGGCGAACGCTCCCGCAGCGCAAATCGACGTGGTGAAGGCGAGCGTGCTGTCGGCGGTGACGGAAAAGGACGGCGTCGCGAGCGTGCAGGAGACCACCGACGGCACGCGCCCGTACTGGAGTAGCAACACGCGCACGGCAGCGATCGTGACCAGCGCGTTGCTCCTGGCCGATCCGCGGTCGCCCTTGATCGGTCGCCTGATCGAGGGCTTGAAGCTTGCGCGCAGTCGAGAAGGCCGCTGGGTGAACACACAGGAAAACCTGTACGGCTTGGTGGCGATCGCGGACTACGCGCGTGCGTCGGCCGGTGGCAGCGCGCAGATCACGCTCAAGCTGCGCGCTCGCGTTCTTCACAACGGCACGATCAGCGGCGGTGAGGTGGCGCGGATCAGCATTCCCTTGAGCGAGCTTGCACAGCCGAGCGCAACGCCGATGGAGCTCGTGCTGACGTCATCGTCCGAGGTGTTTCACCGCGCGTCGGTGTCGGTCGTGCGCGACATAGGTTCGGCGGACGTGGTGTCTCAAGGCTTCACGCTTCAACGCGAGCTGCTCGACTTCGACACCGATCAACCGGTGCAGCGCGCACGCGTCGGTCAACTGCTGAAGGTGGTGCTGCGCGTCCAAACGCCGCTGGAACGCGGTTACGTTGCGCTGGTCGATCATCTTCCGGCCGGTGTGGAGCTGCTCAACGATCGTCTGGCGACCAGTGGCGACGTGTCGTCGGCAACGCAAGGCAACGCATGGTTGTGGACGTATCGCGAGGCGGGTGAGCGCGGCCTTCGCGTGTTCGCAGACACCTTGCATGCGGGCACGCATACCGTGAGCTATCCCGCGCGTGCGGCGATCGCGGGCACCTTCAAGGCGCCGGCGGCGACGATCGAGCAAATGTATGAACCTAGCGTGATGGCGCGCACGGACAGTCAGGTGCTCGTGATCACCCCATGAGCGGGTCGGCCACCGTGGGCCGCCAGCGGTTGCGTCGGGTGTGGCGCTGGGCTGCGGCGATGGCAGTCGCCACGTGCGCGGTCGTGATCGCGCTGTGGCTGTCGATTGACCCGGCAGCGCAGCTCTCGCTCGATCGTGGTGGACCGTTGCGCGTGGTGGATCGACACGGTGTGCTGCTTCGCAGCGTGCCGGCGCGCGACGGTCGTCCCGGGCGCGAGAGCTGGGTCGCATTGGACGCCATGCCGGCGTTGGCCGCGATCACGTTGATCGCGTCGGAGGATCAGCGCTTCTTCGAACACCACGGCGTGGATGTGATCGCGGTGGCGCGCGCGTTGTACTTGGACGTGACCCACGGCGCGCTCCGCTACGGTGCTTCGACTCTCACCATGCAGCTGATGCGGATGGTGCTTTCGCCGGGCAAGCCGCGCAGTGTCGTTCGCAAGCTGCACGAAGCGGTGGCGGCGTTGAAGGTGGAGCGCACGTACGACAAGCGCACGTTGCTCGAGCACTACCTGAATCGCGTCTACTACGGTCATGGTGCGTATGGCATCGAGGCCGCCGCACGCACGTACTTCGACAAGGCGGCGGTGGCGCTGAGCCCGGCTCAAGTCACGTTCTTGATGGTCTTGGTGCGAGGGCCTGCGTACTACGATCCGTTCAAGCATCGTGATCGGCTGTTGCGGCGGCGCGACCACCTGCTGTCCTTGCTGCTGTCGCAAGGCAAGCTGAGCGCGGAGCAGGTAACACGGATCCAAGCCGAGCCGATCGACGTGGGACTGCATGCGTCATCGTTTGTGGCGCCGCATTTCGTGGACTGGGTCTTGTCGGACCTGCCCCAAGACGTGATCGCGCGTGGCGGCGTCGTGCACACCACGTTGGACGGGCAGCTGTCTCGCCTGCTGGAGGGGCGTGTCAGCGAGCACGTGAAGGCGCTGCATGATCGACACGTCAGTGATGCCGGCGTCGTCGTGCTCGACAGCGTACGAGGCGAAGTGCTCGCCATGGTCGGCTCACCCGGTTACGCGGGTCCCAACGGTCAAATGAACATCGCGACCTGGCGCCGCTTTCCGGGATCAGCGTTGAAGCCATTCGTGTACGCCACCGCGATCGAAGCCGGCGACCACCCCGGCAGCATCGCCTTCGACGTGATCGACGTGCCGTCGCGCTATCGCGCTGCCAGCGATACGCATGAGCACGGACCGGTCCGCTATCGCGAGGCGTTGGCGGGTTCTTACAACTTGGCTGCTGTGCACGTGCTGGAACGACTCGGCGTGCCGCGCGTGATGTCGAAGCTGCGGCTTGCGGGCGTCGGCGAGCTCGCGGGTGATGCCGAGGACTACGGGCTGCGTTTGGCGCTGGGCTCGACGAAGGTGCGCCTGGTCGACCTGGCAAGTGGGTACGGATTCCTGGTGCGACAGGGGCGCGTGGTGGCGGCGCACGCGATCGATGCGGTGATCGCGGACGATGGTCGTGTGTGGCGACCGGCTGCGACGAGAGACACGCGTGTTTTCACACCGGAGGCGAGCTTTCTGGTGATGGACATGTTGTCCGACCCGGAGGCACGACGCCCGCAGTTTGGTCCAGAGCTGCCCGCAGACCTTCCGTACCCGGTCGCGGTGAAGACAGGAACGGCGCGCGGTTTCGCGGACACAGTGGCGTTATTCGTCACGCGCGAGCTCACGGTCGCGGCGTGGACGGGACGCTTCGATGGTCGTGCGACCGATGGTGTGCTGGGCATGGACGGTGCAGCGCCCTTGGCGCGCGCGGCGTTGCTGGCTGCGGCAAGAAGTCAGCGCCTCACGTTACCGAAAGCGCCCGCGGGCATTGTGCGCGGTGAGGTGTGCGCCGATTCGGGCATGTTGCCTCACCCGGGCTGTCCGCATCGCAAGCCCGAGCGTTTCGTCGCGACGCTGCCTTCTGTGCTTTGCACATGGCACGCCAGCGACGGTGCGATTACGTATCCACCTGAGCTTTCGGGGTGGCTGCGGCGTCATCGCGCGCAATGATGGGCGAAGCATTCGGTGCTTCGTGCTGGGGAGGATGTCTTGGGTCTGTCGAACGTTTCATTGCGAGAGCTCAGCCCGTCGCGGTTGTTTCGCTATGTTGAGGCGGCATCGCTCGTTGCTTGTGGGGGGCTGTTGCTGGTGCTCGCGCGCGAGGTGGTGATCGGTCTCACGCATCGCGCGCCGGCATGGTGGGCGTTGGGGGCTGCGGCATTCGGGGCTTACCTGTTCGCGGACCTGGTGGCCGGCGTCGTCCACTTCCTCGGTGACTCATTCGGCACGATCGACACACCGCTGCTCGGCCTCACCTTCGTGTTGCCGTTTCGGTCACACCACGTGCATCCAGGCGACATCTGTCTTCACGACTTCGTGGCCACCAACGGCAACAACGCGTTCGCGACGTTGTTCGTCTTGATCCCGGTGCTGTGCTGGGCTCCGCTGCGCGCTGGCGGCGGATGGGCGTGCTTCGGCGTGTTTGTTTGGACGCTTGCCTTCGCGTTGATGCTCACCAACCAGGTTCACAAGTGGGCGCACATGAAAGACCCGCCACGCATCGTCAAGCAGCTGCAGCGGATCGGTGTGCTGCTTTCACCGGCACGCCACGCGGCCCACCATCGACCACCGCATGTCGGGGGCTACTGCGTCACCTCCGGTTTGTGCAATCGGCTGCTCGATCCGATTGGGTTCTTCCCCGCGCTCGAGCGCGCGATTCGTGCGGCGTTGCGCTTGCCAAGGAGCGCGCCATGAAAGCGATCTACGACAGCGCTTGGCATCATCCCTTTGTCGCTTACGTGGTGGGCATCGCGTTGTTGGTCGCTCTCGTACGCCACCTGCCGTTTCTCTACGGATATCTGGTGCTCTTCACCGTCGCGATCCTTGCCGACGCCACGGCGACCGGGGGCTGGTCACCGGTTCCGCTCGGCACCACCGCGTACACAGTGTTCTCGGTGCTGTTCATCGTGCTGGGTGACCTGCGCTACTTCGTCTTGGTCGAGCGCGTCACTCACCCGAACGCCACGCTGGCGCGTGTGATGGTCTGGTCGATCGGTGTCAGCTTGATCATGCCCGTGGGCAGTGGCGTGCTGACGCGTGTGGTGCCGGCGATGCAGAACGATCGTGTGCTCTATCTTGTGTACGAAGCGGTGATGGGCTGCATTGTGGTCGGCCTCGATCGGTTTCGATATTCGGTGCCGGAGGTTCCGACAGAGATCCGCGCGTGGGTACACCGCGTCAGTCTGTTGTTCGCGACGCTCTACTTTGGCTGGGCGTTGTCGGACGCGGTGATCTTGCTTGGGGTGGACGCGGGGCACTTGCTGCGAATCGTCCCCAACGTCCTCTACTACGGCGCGTTCTTACCGTTCGTGTTCGCGACCGCGCCGACGTCGATGCGCGCGATCACTCCTGCCAAGGTGGTGTCGTAGTGCGCGGCATGGTCACGTGCGTCTGCTTGGTCGTCCTCGTCGCCGGGTGTCGCGACACGGTCGACGCCTCGGCGACGCAGTCTGCTCAGGCGGTGGCGAGCGTGCCCGATGTCGAGCTGACGTTCGTGCGCGATCGCCGGGAGGTGCGTCGTGTCTCGTTGCCCAAGCTGAGCGTGCATGCGCCGGCGCGTGTGGTCGAAAGTGACGACCCGTATTACGGGCGACGTAAGCGTTTTCGCGCGCTCCCTCTCCATGAGGTCCTGACATTTGCGTTCGCCACGGACCTGGCGAGCTTGCGTGGGGAATCGTTCGTTCTGCGCGCGCTCGATGGCTACGCCGTACCCGTGCAAGGTGCGCGGCTGTTGGAGGGCGGCGCGTACTTGGCGTTCGACGACGTGGACGTTCCGGGCTTTGCGCCGATCGGCCCTCAGCAGGTGTCACCCGCACCGGTCTACCTGGTGTGGACAGAGCCTGGGCAGAACAACCTCGACACCCATCCGCGCCCATGGCAGCTCGCGACAATCGAGATCGCGCCCATCGAGGCGCTCTATCCGCATACGGCGCCGAGCGGCGTGGACGAGAACAGTCCCGCGCGGCATGGCTACACGGTCTTCGTCGATCACTGCATCAAGTGTCACGCGATCAATCGTGAAGGCGGGCGTGTGGGCCCCGAGCTCAACGTGCCGCAGAGCATCGTCGAGTACCGTCCGCTCGCGCAGATTCGCGCGTACATCAAGAACCCCGCCGCATTTCGTTACGGCGCGATGCCAGCTCATCCAAGTCTGTCGGAGTCGGACCTGGATGGCTTGATCGCGTACTTCACGTTGAAGGCGACGCAGAAGCACGATCCAGACGCGAGGCCGACACCATGAATGATCGCCCAGGGCCCGAGGCGGACAACGCTGCGGAAGCCGCGCACAGCGTGTCGGTCTTGGCGGAACGCATCGCCAGCATCCCGGCTGCCCTGGAGCGTACGTCGAGCGTTCCGTTACCTTCGCTCGATCACGTGCCACAGACGGTCGTCACCACGGGCATCGGTGCGTCGGAAGGTCCAGCGCGATTGCTGGCGTGCACGCTCTCAGATGCGGGCGTGGCCGCGCGCTTCGTGCCGCTGATGCGGTTTGCGATCGAGCTGCCGCGCGCGGACTTGCTGGTGGTGTTCTCGCAGAACCTGTCGCCGAACGCTCGCTTGGCGCTGGCTGCGAACCATCGCTTCCGCATGCGTTGGCTGGTGACGTCCGCCGGGTACGTGCCGGGGGTCTCAACGCGCGAGGCCTTCGTCGACACCTATCGTGCGCAAGGTGTGGTCCCGATTCAGGTGCCGCCGGCGAGCGAGGATGGGATGTTGTTGCGCGTGGTGGGCTCATCGGTCGCGTCGTGGATGGCAGTGCGGATCGCCGCGCACCTGGCGCCGGAAACGCGGGCGAAGGTCGAGATCGCTGCGACCGACGCTCTGTACTCCGTCGTGCCCATGGAGCCGCTGAGCAGTGATCCGGTCGCGCTCGTTGCAGCTGGCGTCAGCGTGGAGTCGATGCACGCCCACCGTTGGAAGATCCTGGAAGCGTTGCTGCGTGACGATCCGCCGGTGTGGGACGTGCTGCAGGTCGCGCACGGTCCGCTCCAAGCGATTCACGAGCGTCCCCTGACGCTGCTGGTGTTGAGCACACCGCGCGCAAAGCCGCTCGTCACAAGGTTGCAAGCTGCGCTCTCGCTGACGCACCACCGCGTTGTCGTCGTGGAAGCGCCGCGTGACGACGTGCTTGCCTACTTCGCGCATGCCGCGGCGATCGACGCATGTGTGCTCGCGACGCTTCGCGCGTACCCACGCAATCTCTTTCGTTGGCCGGGCCGCGGTGGCGACGCGCCGCTCTACGATCTCGGCAGCTAGCTCGACGAGGTGCCGCAGCCGACACCAGTGCTGGGATTGGCCGCGCACTCGTAGACGCGCACATAGTCCACGATCATTTCTTGGGGGAATGTGGTCTCGCTGTTCGGCGGACCCGGCCACTGACCACCCACAGCGACGTTCAACAGAATGTGAAAGGCCTGGTTGAACGGCGCTGGGAACGCTGCGGCATTGGTGTGCCATTCCGTTTGGGTTTGGTAGTGCACGTCATCGACGAACCAGCGCACTTCTCCTTCCTGCCACTCGACGGCATAGAGATGCGCGTTCTGCCAGACATTGTCGTTGGCCGTGAAGTCGTCGCCGGTGTGCACGTTGTTCGGCCACTGACCACCGTAGTGCAGCGTGCCGTAAACGCGGTTCTCGCCGTCGCCCAGGTTGACCGCTTCCATGATGTCGATCTCACCACTCGCGGCCCAGCCGCCGTACACGCTGTCAGTGGGAAGCATCCAGAAGGCGGGCCACAACCCTTGACCGTGCGGCAGGGTGAGGCGCGCTTCGATGCGCCCGTATCGGAAGTCGCCGCGGTTGCGACTGTTGAGACGCGCCGATGAATAGGGGCGGGTGACCACGCTCTGGTTGTTGTCGGGCCCGCCGATGGCACCGCTCGGATTGTCGGCGAGGGCGACCAAATGCAACGCACCGTCGCGCACGAAGGAGTTCTTGGCGTCGTCGACGTAGCACTGCTGTTCGTTGTTGCCGCCGCCCCAACAGTTGATCTCGTGCTGCCACTTGGTGCTGTCGATGGTGTTGCCGTCGAATTCATCGGACCAGACCAAGCGCCAACCCTCGGGGCTGACCTCACTGGCATCCACGCGCGCATCGTTCGCTTTGTCGGCGTCACGCGTGGCGGCGTCGGTCGGGCTCGCGGCGTCGTTTGCGCTCGCGCCATCAGGTGACTGCGCGTCGCGGGCGCCCGTCGCATCCACGGTGATGGCCGAGTCCATGTCCACGCGGCCCGAATCCATCGCGCGATCCGGATCCGAACAAGCGCCCACGATCCACACGATCACGCCCACCCGGTGCAGTCGATCCATGCGCCACCTCCACGGCAGCGACCCCTCGCCACCGACGACCGCACGGACGCTAACACGCGATTGCAGGGGCGCCCCGTCGAGACACGCGAGACACGTGCACGGATCATTCCGGGATCTCGAACACCTCGCAGGGGAAATCTGCCGTCAGCGTCGCGGTCGGGTTGGCCTTGAAATCCAGGCAACCTTGTCCCGTGAGCTCGATCGTGTCGGATGCGCTCAGGCGCCAGCCATCGTCGTCGTTGCAGGGCAAGCGCGTGCCATCAACCTCCACGTAGCCACGACACTCTTCACCCGCGGTTACGTGTCCGTTGAGCGTGATCTCGCACGAGATCACCTCCGCGATGATCGTGCGCAGCGTGGTGATCAGGGCGGGCACATCGGAAGCCGGGAAGGGTCCATGGCCGGTGTTGCCGAGGCCCGCGAGCAACTCTTGGGTGCTGACCTCGCCGGGCAATGGATACGTGCCGAAGACGTAGAAGCGCGCGCCGTGATCGACGATCGTCTGTGTCGCGTCCACCAACAGGTCGCGAGAGATCATGCGCACCTGCTCGCCGGTGAGGAAAGCCGGCGGTCCATATTCTGGCGGCACGTCTTCGAGGCACAAGCCAGAGGTCTCCGTGTGGCGCGAGTAGATCACCGCCTGCGGGCCGAGCTGCGCATCGGTCTGCATGTCCAGCGCAAGGCTCGCCACATGATCGCGCGTGGTCTGCAGCGTATGCACGGAGTTGGTCGGCCGCGCCTCAGGCGTGTGGGGATACGCTGCGGCCATGGCGGCGCGGTTGGTGAGTGAGGGTGCAACGACGATCTGTGCAGGACATGACAACGCCATCGATACATCGACGATCACCAAGCCGAAGCGCACGACGCCCTCCAATGCTCGAACGACACCGTTGTCGCCGAGCAACGCTTCGCGCTCGATCTCCCAAATGTCGGGGGCGATGATCGCGCCGTCGATCTCGCGTGAAGGTTGGCTGGTGCCATCGACCGCGATCCACACCGTGGGATGACGCGGCAGCGCTTGCACATCGGCATCGGCGCAGCTCTCCCCGCTGGATCCGCTGTCACCCGAGCTTCCGCCAAGGCCGCCGACTCCGCCAAGGCCGCCCAGACCACCCAGTCCGCCGCTGCCGGCGCTTCCGCTCGCGCCGCCGGTGGCGCCCGCGTTGCTCCCTCCACTCCCCGCATTGTTCTGGGGCACGTCCGGTGACGCGCTGCACGCAGCGGCGATCCACGTCATCGCGAACAGCGCGAGCGAGGTGAGCGGGCACATGCCGGCGCTCGTCGGTTGTGCTTGCCTCATGCGGTCCACCCGCGGAGTGGCACCTCGCCCTCCGCAACGTGTGTGGGTTAACGCGCGCATGCATGTCGAGCAACGTCGACCACGCGCTCGTTGCACATTTGGTGTTGCCGGACACGAAGAAGGATTGCGGCGTGCAGGGCCCCCCGACGCTGGCACGCCGCAATCCCGATCGCGCTACAAGATGTTGACCACGTTGCCTGTCGCCCGCTGGCCGAGGCTTCCGAAATAGAACGGGCAGAAGAGCGTGAGGTCACCTTCGGCCGCGGGGTTGAGGAACTGAGGTGCGCCCGTACCGTTGGCGAGCGCAGCAGCGGGGTTCGGTGGGAAGCTCGTGCACGTGAGGCTGAGGGTCGTTTGATAGCGGATCGTGCCAGC